>LNAP01000346.1_pt1 | contig 101256 bp, 84 predicted proteins | sample 602601 | NCBI WGS metagenome assembly LNAP01 (sample SAMN02440304, study PRJNA202911) | soil metagenome | biome: Subtropical and temperate rainforests or woodlands; isolation source: soil samples (1 kg each in a 20% v/v slurry with milli Q water) were... ... | reverse complement strand
CGCCGGCGCCGGTGTAGGCGGTATAGAAACGCACGTCCTCGTCCTTCGCCAGGATCTCCTCCATGTGCTTGACCTGCTCGGTCGTCGCGGCGAACGAGGCGCCTTCCTTGACGCGCAGGTCAATGACCAGTTCAGGTCGCGAACTGTTGGGGAAGAATTGCTGCGGCACTAGCTTGATACAGGCCAGGGCAAGCACCAGAGCGCCAAACGTCGCACCGATGACCACCCACCGGCGCTCGATGGCGGCGTCGATCAGGCGGCGCAGGTTGCGATAGAACTTCGTATCGTAAAGATCACCATGCTGGTGCTTGCCTAAATCGTTGGGCAGCATCTTGACCGCCAGGTACGGCGTGAAGATGCCGGAACAGATCCACGAAAACAGCACAGCGGCGCCGACGATCCAGAAAATGCCACCCGCGTACTCGCCGGTGGTGGACTTCGAGAGGCCGATCGGCAGGAAGCCCACGACGGTGATGAGTGCGCCGGTCAGGCGCGGCATGGCGGTGGACTGATAAGAGAAGGCGGCCGCCTTTACGCGGTCCATGCCGGTTTCCATCTTCGCCACCATCATCTCGATGGCGATGATGGCGTCATCCACCAGCAGTCCCAACGCGATAATCAGCGAGCCGAGCGAGATACGCTCCAGGTTCCAGCCCATCGCCAGCATTACCAGCGCCACGCCGCCCAGCACCAGCGGCACTGTGGTCGCGACCACGAGGCCGGCGCGCCAGCCCAGGCTGGCCAGGCTCACCGCGATCACGATGATCAGCGCCTCGGCCAGCGCGCGCCCGAAGTCCAGGATTGCATCCTTCACCGTGGTTGGCTGGTCGGCCACGAGTTCCAGCTCCACGCCATGCGCAAGTTCCGACTGGATCTTGGCGACTGCCGTGTCCATCGCCTTGCCGAGGTCCACGATGTTGCCGTCGCTGGTCATCGTGATGCCGAGCATCAGCACTGGCTGGCCGTTGTGGCGCACTGAGTAGGTCGGCGGATCCTCAAAGCCACGTGTGACGGTCGCAATGTCGCCGAGCTTGATCAGCCGACCGCCTGCGGAGATGGGCACGTTGCGGATAGCCTCTTCGCTGGCGAATTGGCCGCTCACGCGCACCATGACACGGTCGCCGCGGGTGTCGATCTGACCTGCGGGCAACAGGGCGTTCTGGCTCTTGAGGCTTTCGGCGATGGCCAACGGTGTAATGCCCAGCGCTGCCAGGCGCTCGTGCGAGAACTCAACGTAGACACGCTTGGCTTGCTTGCCGATGACATCGATCTTCTTGACCATCGGCACCTTCAGCATGCGGCGCTTGATGTCCTCGGCCGCGTCCGACAGGTCGGCGTGACCGACACCGTCGCCCTTGACCGCGTACATCAGGCCATACACGTCGCCGTATTCGTCGTTTACGATCGGGCCGATCACACCGTCAGGCAGCTCGCGGCTCAGGTCGTTGAGTTTCTTGCGCGCCTGATACCAGGCCTCGCGCTGGTCAGCCTTGGAGGTGCCGCCGCGCACGGTGAGCGTCATGCCCGCGTAGCCTTGCCGCGCGTAGGTGACCACTTTCTCGAAGTTGTCGATCTGCTCGTATTTCTTCTCCATGCGGTTGAGGACCTGGTCCTGCATCTGCTGGGCGGTGGCGCCCGGCCAGATGACCATGGCGGTCATGGAGGGCACGGAAAAGTTCGGATCCTCGAGCTGACCGAGCCTGGTGAAGCTGAAGGCGCCGGCCACTGCGACAATGAGGAGCATGAACAGGACGATGGCGCGATGGCGCAGCGCCCAGTCGGTGAGGTTGAAGTTGTTCATCGGGCGGCCTGCTGCGTGATGTTCGCGTCAACAATCGCCACGCCGGGAAGCGCGACCTTAAGTCCCGAGGCCATCTTCTGCACCCCGGCGGTAACGACCAATGCACCGGCCTGCGGCCCGGAGACGAGTACCTCGTCGTTGCGGTAGCCCAGCACCGCCACCTGCACCAATTCGACGACGCCTACCGGATCCTTACCCACGGGCGTGACCACCCACAGGGCAGGCTGGCCGCCGCTTTGCGTCAGTGCCGTGGCTGGCACCGCTGCCACCGAGACACTGGTCATCACGCGCTCGGCCGTTACCGTGGCAGTAGCGCCCAGCGGCAGCGCCTGCATCGGCTTGAGCCGCGCGCGATAGGTGCGCGTTTGCGCCGCGGCCTGCGGCGACAGTTCGCGCAGCATGACATCGAAGATCTCGTTCGGCGCACTGGCCAGCGAGGCCTTGAAACGCGCCTCCTTGAAGACGGACAGCTGATCCTCGGGCACATCGACAACGATCTCGGACTCATCGGGATTCGCGATCGAGACAACCGGTTGGCCCTCAGCCACGACTTGCCCAGCCTCAACGCGAACAGCCGTGACGACGCCGCTACGCGAGGCGCGCAGCACGGTGTATTTGAGCCGGTTGCGTGCGAGCTCAAGCTTTCGCGCCTCGGCCTCGGCGGTCGCATGCGCAGTCTGGGCATTGGTCTGCGCGCGCTCGTCGTCGGCCGCACTGACCGAGCCGTCAGCCTTCAGCGCGGTCAGGCGCTGGCGGTCCGAATCGGCCTGGCGTGTCTGCTCGGCGGCAACCGCCCACTGTTGTCGAGACGCTTCTTCAGCGAGGCGGTAGTCGCTGTCATCCAGCACAGCCAATATGCTGCCTTCGCGTACAAACTGGCCTACATCGACGTTGCGCTGGGCGACTTTGCCGCCCACGCGGAAGGCCTGGTCGACTTCATGTCGCGACTGTACGGTGCCTACGTAGCGACTGATGTCGCGGGCATTGTCGTAGCTGATTTCAACGGTGCGTACCGGTCGTGGTGCCTGCACGGTTGGCTGGTCCGGGCTGCACGCGGACAGCATGACGGCTACGGCCAAGGCGCCGGCCGCAGTAAGGGAGGTTTTCAAGGCGGTTCCTCTTTGAAAAACGGCAGTTTCTTAGGAAAGTGGTGGCCGGTCGGCTGTGGTGGCTGCGGTGGGAGTAGCGGGTTGTTCGAACACCTGCCAGCCCCCGCCCAGTGCCTTGTAGAGCTGCACGCTATCGAGCAGCAGCCGGGTGTTGCTGTCGTTGGCATTCAGGCGCACTGCCAGGCGTGCCCGTTGCGCGTCGAGCAGCGGCAACAGGTCGATCTGCCCCCTGTCGTAGAGCGATTGCGCGTGGCTCAGCGCCGCCTCCGCGGACTCGGTGGCCGACTGCAATGACTGGGCGCGCTGACGTTCTTGCGTCTGCGTGACGAGGGCGTTCTCCACGTCTTCGAGCGCGCGCACAATGCCATCCTCGGCGCGCAGTAGCGCCTCACGCTGGCCGCTCTCGGCAACCTCGTTGATCGCGCGTGTGCGCCCGGCGTTGAAGATTGGCATCGCGAGCAGCCCGGCCACATTGGTGAAGCGCGCGGCGCCCAGGTCCAGACCGTTCAGTTCAAGGCCTTGGCGGCCATAGGATGCACCGAGGAACAGCCGCGGGAACCACTCAGCCGCAGCTTGTTTACGGCGCGCATTGGCGGCATCGAGCTGCGCCATCAGCGCCAATACATCAGGCCGACGCTGTAGCAGGGTGGCGGGCTGCCCCTTGCGGATCTCGGGCGCCACCGCGTTGCCACGGGAGGGCTGGATGCTCATGGCGTTAAAGGCCTGATCCCCGATCAGCACCGCGATGCGGTGTCGCGATACGGCTGCCAGCGTCTCCAGCGGTGGGATTTGCGCGCGCGCCGATGCGGCATCGGTTTGCGCGCGCTCGACGTCGAAAGAGGTCGCCAACCCTACACGGTGGCGTGCGTTAACCAGGCGCAGTGTTTCGTCCTGCGCCTTGGAGATCGCGCCTAATGTTTCGGCCTGGCGCAGTGCGCCAACCAGCGTGAAGTAGTTGCTGGCGATGTCGCTCATCACCAGCAGACGCACGCCGCGCACGCCGTCCTCCGCGGCCAGTGCCTCGGCCTCGGCCGCCGCTGCTCCAGCACGTAGGCGTCCGCTGAGGTCAAGTTCCCAAGAGACGTCCAGACCGGCGCCCACGGTCTCGGTATCGGGGTAACCCTGCTTCTTGGCCGTGCTGTAGCCGCTGCTACGGTCGGAGCCGAAGGCGGACATTCCGACACTCGGAAAGAGCCAGGAGCGACTGATCGTCTCACCGGCGCGAGCGGTACGCACACGCTCGGCGGCGATCTTGATATCACGGTTTTCACGCATCGCGCGGCGCACCAGATCCGTCAACACCGGGTCGTTGAACGTCTCCCACCACGCGGCTTCGGGTTCCATTTCGGAGGCTGTGCTTGCGGCGAACTTGGCCGGCAGCTCTACCGACGGCTTGGCGACCTCAGTAGAGCAACCGGTCAAGATCAGCGCGATAGACGCGGCGAGCGCCGCACCCACGACGACGCCGAACAGGCGTTCGGCATGTTGCAGAGGCGTCTGCCCGGTATAGCGGGTCAACGGAAAGGGAAGGGGACATCGCAGCATCGGATTGGACTCGTATAGATTCGAGGTGGCATCAGCGTAGGGCCCGGTATGCGCGAAGTCGTCAGCGAAACGTCGCCGTTCGGTCGCCATATCGAGCGTTCATTCATGTTGGAGGCGTCACTCGCCGTCGGCATTTGCCGCGTGCTCGTCGGCCGCCGACGTGAGGTCCGAGTCAATCGACTCCAGCAATTCCTCGGCAGACGAAAACTCGCGCTGACGCCCGGTGACCAGGTTTTCAAGGCGGCCCGCGAGGGCTCCGGGCGTGGCATCGCTACGCAGCTTCAGGACGTACGAGCGACGATTGGGGTACTTGGATTCAGGGTTCAGACTCATCACAGACCAGGGGGCAAGAAAGTTCGACGACAGCGTAGGCCGCCTCCTGAGGCGAGTCGTAAGCGAAAGGTCAGACTTCGGTCGGGACAGCACCGCTCCGACAGAAATCAATGCCGGTATGTTAAGGGCTTGAACACCGCAGACCTGTGGGAGCGAGCAGGCTCACTCCCACAAGTTTGCGCCCTTAACTCATCAAGTCGACTTTGCGCCCTGAAGCAGCGAGCGCGCATGTTTCACCAGCTCGGTTCCCTCCGTTTCGGGCAACAGGTCAAGCAGCGCCGCCAGGGCCTGGCGGTCCTCGGTCGTAGCGTCGTGGTGCCCACACAGTTCGACTAACGCCTGCAGCTCCAGCCACGGTGCTTCCTGGGTGCGCGCCTCCTCAACCGCATGCCGCACCGCAATGTTGCCGGCATCGAGCCGGCCCTGCGTCCGCGCAATCGCTGCCTCCAGCAGCAACAATTGCGGCAGGTACACGCGCTCGCCCAGTTCTTCCCCAACGTGTAGGGCTTCCTGTAGTTCGACTCGCGCGGCATCGCAATCACCCGCCAGCAGCAACGCCTCGGCGGCGTAGCCGAGTACCTCGCTGGCACCGGAGCGCATGCCGAGTCCGGTGTGTTCTTCGTAGGCCTCGCGGATGCTGCGGTAGCCGTCGCGCGGTGCGCCGTTGCGCGCGTCGGCCCAGCCGCGCCACCAGCGGCAAGCCGTGCGCCCCAGTGCGAGCGAATACTCGTCGACCAATGTCTGCATGTCGTCAGCCAGCGCTGCCACACGCACAGGGTTTCCCATTCGCACTTCGATCAACACCTCCTGCCAGGTGGCGACCAGCCAGGTCATAGGCTGGCGAAGCGTTTGTGCGCGGTTGCGCGCCAGTTGCATATGAGCCCGGCCTTGCTCAACCAGGCCAGAACGCACGAGTTCTATGGCCAGCATGCCATGCAGCATGACCTGAGGATCGGCCGCAAAGATCTCGTTCGCCCCGATGTTCAGCGGCTCGGCGATTGCGAGTGCGCGCTCAAGCCATCGGCGGGTCGCCTGCGTGCGCCCCTGGAGATGATGAACCTCGCCCTGCACGATGCACGCCACCAGCATGAGTGCTGGATCGTTTGCTTGGGTCGAGAGGGATTCGGCGCGTTCCGCGACCGCCAGCGCCAACGTATAGTCGCCGCGCAGACCGAGCAGATAGCCGAATCCGTGCAGCAGGCGACCGCGCATCGGATGCTCGGGTACATCCGTTAGCCGCGTGTACGCGCGTTCGAACGCGTTCCTGGCTTCGCTGCCGACACCGAGCGTATGGAACGCCGACACGCCTTGCAGCGTGGCCAAGGTAATTTCGAGCGTATCGCGCTCCATCCCTTCCGGCGCCTGCCACAGCAGGACCATCGCGCGCTCAGTGAGACCGAAGCACAAGGCTGGGCTGAAGTGCAGCAGCGCGGCTTCCGCGGCCTCGGCGTAGTAGTGCAGCGCGATCATCGGCTGCCGGGCCCGGTCGAAGTGCGTCGCCAGCTCCGAGGCAGCAACCGGCATGCCGGCCATGCGCTCGCGCTCGAGCGCAATGCCAACCTGGCGATGAAGGTGGGTACGCAATGAGCGCGGCGTGCGGTCGTACAGTACCTGGCGGAAGAGGGCATGGCGGAACGAGTAGGGTAGCTCCACCGTCTCTTCAAGTTCAGCGGCCCGCGACCGCGTGAGCCACACCTGCTCGCGCACCAGTTCCTCGCAGGCGTGGGCCACCGAAGCGAGGTCGCGTTCGAGGGCCAGCGAAACCGTCTCGACCCGGAACTCGACTCCGCATACCGCTGCCGCCGAGAGCAGCGCAAGCTGCTCCTGCCCGAGCTTGGTGATGTAGTGATCAATGATGGCCGCGAGGTTCTCGGGAACCGCCATCCCCGCCAGCCGGGCCTCGATGGTGGCGTCGTCGCCCGTTGTGTCCATCACTTCACTGATGACTGACGAGACGAACAGCGGCACACCGTCGGTGCGCTCGTGCAGGGCGCGTACGAAAGCTTCATCGCGGGCCAGAGAGGCTGAGCGCAGCGCGACATAGTCAGCGACCTCGGTTTCCGAGAACGGGTCGAGCACCACTTCCTCGCACAGACGTTGCAGGCGCAGTTCGTGGCGCAACGAGTTGAGTGGATGATCAAGCGCCACCACTTCGGCGACGCGGAAGCTCGCCAGCCACATAAGCCGCGTGCGGCCCCGTCGCCGCGCCACATAGTCGATGAGCTGGACCGTCGCTCGATCGCTCCAATGCAGGTCTTCGGTTACCAGCAACAGTGGCCGCTGCTCAGTGTAGCGGTCCAGCAGTTCGCCCATTTCCCGCAGCATGCGATCCGGACCGATGCCGGCAAGCTCGCGCCGCAATGCGTCTCGCTCTTGCGCGGTGCTCAGCCACGGCAGTTGCAGCAACCAGGTTGGTGCCACGGCGCGCAGCAGCGTCGGCAGGGTGGGGTCGCTGCGGCACAGATCGGCCAACGCTTCCAGCACCGGCAGGTACGGCTCGCCGGTGCCGTAGTGCTCCACGCAATGGCCACGTGCGCAGGCGATGTCACCAAGGCTGGCGAGGAAGTGTTCGATCAACGTGGTCTTGCCAATCCCCGGCTCTCCGGCAAGCCAGACCACTGCGCGTTGCCCTCCGTAAGCCCGCACCCACGCGCGCTGCAGTTTTGAAAGTTTGTCGGTGCGACCAATGAATGGCGGCGACGGATACGCACCGGCCGCCGGCACCGTCGCGGATGCCGGCGGCATCGAAGGGGCAGGGGGTGGCGCGGCGATGAAGCGATAGCCGCGCCGCGACACCGTCTCAATGAAGCGGGGCTGCCTGGGGTCATCGCCCAGCACCTTGCGCAGATCGCTGATGGCCGTCTTCAGCACTGAATCGCTGACGAACCGATGCCCCCACACGGCATCAAGCAAGGCATCTTTGGTCACCAGCGATCCGGGTTGGCGTGCAAGTGCGCACAGCAGAGTGAAGGGCGTTGGTGCCAACGCCACGGCTTCTCCGTTACGTAACAAGCAGGCGTTGGCTTCGTCGAGCTCGAACTCGACGAAGCAGAGTTGGACTGGGTTCGGATGAGGCTGCGGACGCGCCACGTTGGATTCCTGAAGACAAAAACATAGTTTCTAGCACTGGGCCATTACTCCAATAACAACGCTGATCGGCTCATAAGCCAAGCCTCGCCGGTCGGAAATCGATGCAGACGCTACCCGCTCTCCATCGCGGGACAATTCGATGAGACGTTGCGACGGCGCAAGGCCCCCTGACACCTTCGGCACAGAACATAGGGCCTCATTCCGGGGGCGGTAATGATCACGAAATGGTAATGACGAAAATTTCAATATTGAAATATGTCTCAATTTTACATACCTTCACCTTGCCTGACGATGAGACCGGCGCGTCTCACGACTTCAATCACAACAAGGGCTCGAGATGAACAACAACAAAAAAGCTTCGCAACTGCCTCCCACCGCCGTCGATGTGCTGGTCGTCGGTAACGGCCCGGTAGGGGCGACAATCGCGGCGCTGCTCGGCCGCTATGGAGTAAAGACACTGGTGTTGGACAAGACCCATGAGGTCCTGCTGATGCCTCGTGCCATCGCTCTGGACAACGAGGCGCTTCGCATCCTGCAACTCGCCGGATTGTCTGAAGATGCTTTCGAGAAGATCGTTATCCCTGAAGTGAAGATGCACTCCCCGGTCCTCGGGCAATTCAGTCGGGCCAACACCGCCGGGTGCATTGACGGCCACCCCAAACTGGTGACTTTCTATCAACCCGACCTCGAACACGCGATGCGTAAACAGGTTTCTGGGCTGAAGTCAGTGACCAGCCTGGGTGGCTTCGAGCTCGAGAATCTGGTCGAGGAATCGGAGAGTGTCGTCGCCTCCGTTCGGGACCAGGACGGCCATCTGCATTTCATTCGCGCCCGATACCTGATCGGTGCGGATGGTGCCAGCTCCAGGGTCAGGGCCTTGATCGGCCAGGAATTCGAAGGACAAACCTATGCAGAGGATTGGCTGATTGTCGATGCCAAAAACCGGCATAAGTCCGCCATTGATCACGTTGAGTTTCTCTGTGATCCAAAGCGCCCAACGCCGCACATGCCTGCGCCCGGCGGAAGGGAGCGTTGGGAGTTCATGCTGCACCCAGGCGAATCCCGGGAAGAGCTGGAAAGCCCGGAAAGCATCGCTCGGCTGATTGCGCCATGGATCAATCCGCAGGCGCTGGAAATCGAGCGCAAGGCGGTGTATCGATTCCACGCGCGCTGCTGCAACAGGTTCAGCAAGGGGCGAGTTTTCCTTGCAGGGGATGCAGCCCACATTACTCCCCCCTTTGTCGGGCAAGGTCTCGTAGCGGGGCTTCGAGATGGCGCCAACCTCGCCTGGAAACTGGCCTGGGTCCTTCACGGCCAAGCCGCGCCTTCAGTACTCGATACCTATGACGTAGAGCGCCGCCCCCATGCCCAGGCGATGATCAATCTGGCAAAACTCATGGGCCGTCTGGTGATGCCAAGAAACAAGGTCGCCGCTTTCTTCATCCACGCAATGATGCGCGCGCTGGCGTTGACTCCCGCTTCCAGAAAGTACTTCGAGCAACTGGACATCAAACCGAAGAACATCTTCAAAAACGGTCTGTTCATGCGTCATCGTCGTGGCGACAAACTGGTGCGTGGCAGCCTGTTTCCCCAGGCCTGGGTACGCAACACGCAACAGCAGATCCAACTGAGCGACGATGCGCTTGGACACAACCTGACCCTGGTCGGATTCGGTGTCGACCCGTTGTCGCTGCTGAGCGCTGCCGAGGTCTTTTCCTGGATACAGACGGGAGGTCACTTCTTGCAGATCGGACCCTGCGGTCAGCGCTCCGACAGCGCTTGCGACTTCATCGAAGACCTGAACCATGACATCCTGCCGCTGGCTGCCAAAGGCACGCTCGTCGCGATCCGCCCCGACCGTATCATCATGCACCACGCTCCCGGCGCACAGGCAGGCAGCCTGGTTCGAGACTGCCTGATCCTGATGGGTAGCGCCGATTCCACGGCCGACAACGTTTCCATTACCATAAACGAGCCTCCTCGATTAAGAGCGTGAAGATGCCTTCCCCCATTTTTCCTTCAGAAGCAACTGAGCAAGAGCCTCTCACTCGAGGCCACAAGAAGCGGGAACGCACCCGTCGCGGCCTGGTGGACGCGGCGTTGCGTCTGGTCGCACGCAAGGAAGTGGGGGAGATTGCACTGCTCGATGTCGCCGCGGAGGCCGCGGTATCCAACGGCACCATCTACAACTATTTTCGAACGCGCGATGAAGTCCTCGAGGCGGTTGGCATCGCCATGGCGAGCGAGTTCTCCGACGCCATTTCCGCCCTGAGCTCGGACGTACACTGTGGTGCACAGCGGCTTTCGATTGGCGTGCGCATGTTCATCTGCCGGGCCGCGTACGACCATCAATGGGCTAACGCACTGCTGCGCATCATCCACTCCGATCAAACCATGCGCTCGCGCTTGGCCGCCCATGTGCTGGGCGACTTGCGTGAAGGGCTGCGCGCGGGGACTTTCGCTTATGAGGACGAAGGGATCGCCCTGGACATGGTCGTATCGTGCACCACCGGCGCCATGCGTTCGGTTGTCGAAGGGCGTGCGGTGGCGGAGCACGATCTGCAGGTTGCCGAGATGATTCTCAAGGCGCTGGGCGTAACACCTGCCAGAGCCAAGAAAATCGCCGGTAAGCCGCTACCCTAGTCCTGATGTCATCCTCAGCCGGCTAAGCCCGGCCAATCCATTGCCGATAGTTCTTCGCTTGGCGACGAGATTTCAGCTGATTGCCGATCAATGCCATGAGTGGCGACGTCCTGGGTTTTGTCTGTTTGCCTTGGCTCAACAAGCCGAGTTGCTTCTTGACCACCGACGCCACTGCAAGCGACGCCAGCGCCTTATTCTTCCAGCGGACGACGATCGGCTCCACTTCGGTGTCCTGACCTGCCATCCACTGGCTTGGCAGGGCCGGCTCGATTGCCAGCGCAGTGGCAAGCCCCACCATCGACACCGAGCCGCTCACCACTCGCTCCGCGACCTCCTTTCTGCGCACGCCGCCGGTGACCATCAGCGGCATGCGCGCGATTTCTCCTATTTTTTCCGCGCACTCGAGAAAATACGCTTCTCGAGCCAGGCGGCTGCCATCGCGGGTTTGCCCCTGCATCGCCGGGCTTTCGTAGCTGCCACCGGACAATTCGACCAGGTCGACCGCCTTGGCGTTGAGCATTTCCACCACCCGCGCCGCATCCTCGGCATCGAAACCACCGCGTTGAAAGTCCGCGGAATTGAGCTTCACAGCGACGCAAAAGATCGGTGCCACTCGCCGGCGTATTGCATCGATGGTTTGCAGGAGAATTTGCGCACGATTTTCCAGACTGCCACCCCAGCGGTCGCTACGCCGGTTGGTCAAGGGGGAGAGGAATTGGCTGAACAGGTAACCATGCGCTGCATGAATCTCCACGCCGGTGAATCCGGCGCGCTCGGCCAGCACTGCGGCCTGGGTATAGCGCTCAATCAGCTCTTCGATCTCCTGCTCATTCAAGGCTCTGGGCGGCACAAAGGCCTTTGATAGTCCGGGAATGTCGACAGCCACCGCGGAGGGGCCCCGTGCCGATTGCCCCATGGAGGCCAATAGCTGCCGTCCGGGATGATTGATTTGCATCCAGGCCTGGGCTCCGCGACTGCGGCAAGCATCGGCCCATAGCCTGAACTGGCCCAGGTTCCGATCGTCCTCAAGCACTACGCCAGCGGGTCCGGTCAAGGCGTGGCGGTCAACCATGACGTTGCCAGTGATGATCAGGCCGGCCCCACCGTCCGCCCAACGCCGGTAGAGCTTAGCCAGCGCATCCCCTGGAGCGTGATCCTCATTGGCAAGATTCTCCTCCATGGCAGCCTTGGCGATTCGGTTGGGAATCACCGTGCCGTTAGGCAAACGAAGCGGTTTGAAGAGCTTTGAGCCGGTCATGTTCTGTCCTTCAGCTGATGAGAATTCGGCCAGCCATCGCTAAGGGTCATACCGTTTGAGCACCGTCTGCACAGTGCTTGCTCAGGTTGTTGAGCTCCTGGTTTGCATCGAGGGGCCGGTTTGATGACCTGCCGGGACGGCGAGCCAGAAACACGACATAGCTGAACACGCGTGTTCAGTTGTGTCAATGTGTAGAGCCCTTCAACGATCCTGCCATATCCAATCGATCTACCCGGTCTTTTACGCCATAGAAAGGATCTCATTGAGAAAAACGTACTTAATTCAAAAAACGTTGTTGACGTAAACTGAACACAAGTGTTCAATCGGGCCATAAGGTAATCCTGGAGAGAGAACCGTGGAATCCCTGAACCCAACACAGCGCCGTATTCATCAAGCCGCCTTTCGCCTGTTCGCTGAAAGAGGCACCTCACAAGTGAACATTCTTGACCTCGCACAAGAGGCAGGCGTGGCGCGCGGAACGGTCTATAGCAACATCGACAACATGGAAAGCCTGTTCGAGGCGGTCGCCAGCCATCTCGCCAAGGAGATGCATGAGCGTGTCAACAAGAGCTTCAACTCCCTCACTGATCCGGCTCAGCGCCTTGCCAATGGCATTCGATTGTTCATTCGTCGAGCGCACGAAGACTCTCAGTGGGGGGCGTTCATCCATAAATTCGCCATGAGCAATGCTTCGTTGCGCGAAATGTTCAGCAGCCAAGCGACGACCGATCTTCTGAGCGGACTGTCCAGTGGGCGGTACACGTTTGAAAAGGGGCAATTGCTCTCGGTAATGACGCTGATATCGAGCAGTGTCCTGGGCTCGATTTTCCTGGTGCTGGAAGGCCACAGGACGTGGCGCGAATCGGGCTCTGACACGGCCGAGCTGGTGCTGCGGGCATTGGGCGTCCCGCCTGAAGAGGCTAGAGCGCTGGCGACCAGCGAGTTGCCAGCACTGCCTTCCCTCGACTGATTCATTAACCGAGTCAACCAGACACCCCTGGATTTTCAGGGGTGCGGGGACGGTTTTACCCTGAAAACCCGGAAAACAAGAACAATGACCCACAAAAATGAAATGCCCCGGTTAGCGACACCACAACCTGCCCGGCATCCGCAACCGACGGTGAAGGCCCAGGATCTGACGCACCTGATCTTTCAACGGCCGGATTTGAACGAGGCGGCGCGGTTCCTGACTGACTTCGGCCTGTCGGTAAGTCAGCAGGACGCCGATACGCTTTACCTGCGCGCCACCGTCCCCGCTGCTTACTGTTACCGTGTCCATCGTGCAGAACATGCACGTTTTGTCGGGTTCGGACTGGCAGTCCAGTCGCTCAAGGATCTGGAAAAACTGACGCGCATCCCAGGCGCGTCATTGGTAGAAAAATCAGAACATCCTGGTGGTGGGTATTGCGTCAAACTCACCGATCCTTCCGGATTCATCGTGGAAGTTGTTTGCGACCAGACGGCAGGTATAACGCTGGGACACAGAGCTCCTCTTTCCTGGAATCTGGCGCAGGAGCAACCGCGAATCAACGCCACGCAGCGCCCGCCGATCGCTCCGGCTGAAGTCCTCAAACTGGGCCACATCGTCATCGAAGTGGCCGACTACCAGGCGACCTGCGCCTGGTATACGAAGCATTTCGGGTTGATTCCCAGCGACGTACAGGTACTCCCCGATGGCACACCTATTGTCACCTTTATGCGCCTTGACCTTGGTGACACTCCTGCGGATCACCATACGCTCGCGATAGCGCAAGGGTTCATGGCGACTTATAGCCATAGCGCCTATGAGGTCGTCGATGCAGACGCTGTGGGCATGGGGCAGCGCGTCCTGCGCGAGCGCGGTTGGGTGCACTCATGGGGCATCGGCCGACACATTCTGGGCAGTCAGATCTTCGATTACTGGCAAGACCCTTGGGGCGATAAGCACGAGCATTACTGCGACGGGGATATTTTCACGGCTGCACAGCCTACGGGCATTCATCCCGTGAGCCCCGAGGCAATGGCGCAGTGGGGGCAGCGCATGCCCAAGCGTTTTACAAAACCGAAGATGAGCCTGGCCAATCTGCGTGCGCTGTTGCGCAACCTGCGACGCAGTCCGGACTTGAGCATTCGCAAGTTGATAACACTCATGCGGATGTTCGGGTAGAGCTGCCGCCATGTCGGGCAATGCAACCAGGTATGGCCGTCGGGATGTGCTCAAAGCCGGCGCGTTGATCGCCGGCGGCTCGTTGGTCTACAGCGTTGCCAGCCCCCTCTCAGAACAACACCACAGTTCTCGCGCCGCCGAGCGTGGGACAAACGCCGCTCCAGGAGTACCTTCAATGTCTGCTGTACACGTAGTCCGCTTCGAATTTCAGAACGGTATCCACTGGGGCGTGCTACGCCAGGGCCGTATCACGGTTGTCCCCGGTGCTTTTGAAACCACCGGTGATTTCATTCGCGAGAACAGTATCGACGACCTCGCTCAATTGAAAGGTACGGAGCTTGCGGAGGGCGAAGTGAAACTGCTGTCGCCGGTGACCCGTAACCAGCAGTTCGTCTGCCAGGGCGCCAATTACCGTCAGCACATGATCGAGTCGGGCATGGACCCGGATGTGAAGAAATTCAACATGATCTTCACCAAGGCGACGAGTTGCCTGGTGGCGGCTGACAGCGACCTGATCAAGCCGCGCACCGTGCGCTTCCTCGACTACGAGATCGAACTGGGGCTGGTGATGAAACGCGCGATCAACGGCGCTGTTGCTGTCACCGACGCCAATCTGGATGAGTTCATTGCAGGCGTCGTCATCGTCAACGACTACTCGGCTCGTGACATTCAGATTCCTCAGATGCAGTTCTACAAGGGCAAGAGCTTCCGCACTTTCGGTCCGGTCGGCCCGTACCTCTGCCTTCTGGATGCCACGAACATTCGTTACCTGAAAGAGCTGCAACTGCGCCTGACGGTCAATGACCAGGTGCGACAGAACGACAGCACGGCCAACCTGGTTTACGGCCCCGCTGAAACCCTTACCGAACTTTCCGCCCTGCAAGATTTCGCCGCTGGAGACCTGATCGCCACCGGTACGCCTGCTGGCTGTGCGCTCACGGTACCGTCGCCTGGCAAACAGCGTATTGCGGCGCTGATGCCGGAAGCCACCAAATGGAAGCTGTTCCTCAAGGCGCAGGAAGGTCGGACGCAATATCTCAAGCCAGGTGACGTGGTTGAGGCGCGCATTCGCAGCGCCGATGGTGTGATCGACCTCGGCGTGCAACGCAACCGAGTCGTGGAGGAAGCCTGATGGTTGTGCAGACCCTGAGTGACATCGAAAGCCTCGAACAAGTCCCCCTGTCGGAACGTGGCCTGGCATCCAGCACTTATGAAGCGCTGCGACAGGCAGCCCGGTGCTCCCCCCAGGCACCGGCGCTTAGCTTCTTCGCCGATGCCGCCGATTTCAAGCGCACCTACAAATGGAACTACTCCCAGCTCTTCGCGGATATCACCCGCGCGGCGAATGCTTTCCATGACTTGGGTATAAAACCGGGCGAGGTGCTTGCCTTTATCTTGCCCAATCTGCCGGAAACCCATTTCACGATATGGGGCGGGGAGGCGGCGGGCATCGTCATGGCAATCAATCCGCTGCTCGAGGCCAAGCAGATAGCTGGCTTGCTGGATGCTGCGAAGGCATCCGTGGTAGTGACGCTCGCGCCGACGGCGGGCAGCGATCTGTGGCCCAAACTGGCTTCGCAACTGGATCAGTTGCCCTCGGTCAGGTCTGTCGTGTGGGTCAGCATGGAGCCCTATGTCGCCGAACCCGTGCGTGGGGCCCTGAAAGCAGCGGCACTGAAGGAACGAGACTTACACCGAGATATCGCGATCCACGATTGGCAATCGCTGATGAGTACTCAGCCGCACACACACCTGAAGAGTGGTCGGCAAATCCGCCACGATGAGTGCTCCTCCTACATCTGTACGGGCGGCACCACCGGGCTTCCCAAGATTGCCGCACGTAGCCATGGCTCTGAAGTGTTCAATGGTTGGGCCGTAGCCACTCATTTGCAGCCACGCAGTGGTGGCCAGGTCATCTTTTGTGGCCTGCCGCTGTTTCATGTCAATGGACAACTGGTGACGGGGCTGGTGCCTTGGACTCAGGGCGACCATGTGATCCTCGGCACGCCTCATGGCTATCGTGGCGAGGGGGTGATCCCACGATTCTGGGAGATGGTCGAGCACTTCGGTATCAACCTCTTTTCCGGCGTGCCAACTGTCTATGCCGCGCTTCTGCAAAATGAATGGCAGGGCTGCGACCTGTCCAGTCTTCGCTATGCAATGTGTGGCGCCGCACCCATGCCGGCTGAGCTTTTCCGGGAGTTCGAGCGCCGGACCGGGCTAAAGATCCTTGAAGGTTACGGTCTGACGGAGGGCACCTGCGTTTCCTCAATCAATCCACCCCATGGCGAGCGCCGTATCGGCTCCATCGGGCTGCGGATTGCCTACCAGCATATGCGCGCGGTCGTGCTCGATGATTCTGGAGAGTATCTGCGCGACGCCAACGCGGATGAGATCGGCCTCATCACGATCAGTGGTCCGAATGTCTTCGATGGCTACCTGGAGGCGCGTCATAACCAGGGCCTTTGGATCGATATCGACGGTCAGCGCTGGCTGAATACCGGCGATCTGGGTCGTGAGGATGCACAGGGGTACTTCTGGCTGACCGGACGCAAGAAGGAGTTGATCATTCGCGGCGGCCACAACATTGATCCCAAGCAAATCGAGGAGGCTCTGCAGGCGCATCCCGCCGTCGCCTTGGCCGCTGCAATCGGCAGCCCCAATGCCTACTCGGGCGAGGTGCCAGTCGCCTACGTTCAACTGCGTCCCGGGCAAGTTTGCAACGCCGAAGAGCTTGAGGCATTCGCTCATCTCAATATCAGCGAGCGGGCAGCAGTCCCCAAACGTATTGAAATCCTCGAGGCGTTGCCACTGACTGCCGTGGGCAAGATATTCAAGCCCGCTTTGCTACAGCGGGAGATTGCCAAAGTAGTCCAGGAAGAAGTGGAACGCCTGGGGCTTTCGAATATTGCTGTTGAGGTCGTGCAGGACAATCGCCGTGGGCATGTCGCCTGCATCCGGGCCGGAACTGCCCAAGAAGTCCTGGCTCCGCTTTTGGGGCGTTATAGCTTTCAAACCGAGTGGCTTAATTGAGTCTCTGATTAGCATCTGTAATCGCGTCAGTCGTGCCCTGGTGTTGTTCAGTCAGGGCCTTTTACACAACTTCGATCAATTCCCAACCGGCACTGAAAAGTGCACAGGAAGGCGAAGCCTTGCCTGCGTGCAATCAATAAAAACAATAAACAAGAGGTGGACAATGAAACTGAATAGCCGTGTGATCCCGTGTCTCTCTGCTCAGCGAAAGTATGCTGTCTGGATTAAGGTCACCAGTGCCATGGCCCTGCTCAGCGCCTCTTCTATTGCAGGTGCCAATGGCATTGCTCTAAACGAACAAAGTGCAAGCAGTGCGGGAACTGCTTATGCAGGAAGGTCGTCTTCCGCGCTGGACGCCAGCACCATCTTTGGAAATCCTGCAGGCTTGACCAAGTTGAAACGTAGCGAGATTTCCGGTGGTGCCGCGATCGTTTCGGTGAGCGACGATATCAGTGATGCGCAGAGCAGTGCCCCAGGCACGAATGAGGGGGACTCGGTACCTTTGGGGGCAGTTCCTTTCGCCTATATGTCGACACCGCTTGATGAACGTCTTTCGGTGGGGCTGGGCCTCTATGCCCCGAGTGGTCTGATCAATGATTACGAGGGCTCTTTTCAGGGTCGCTACCATGGCTCCTACAGCACGACCAAGGAGATAACGCTGCAGCCGACCATTGCCTATCGAATCAATGATTACGTGTCTATTGGGGGTGGACCGACCCTGAACCGTTTCAATGCAAAGCTTCAGAATTACATGGCAACCGGCGCCCTGAACAACGGCCAGGACACACTGGTTACCATCAAAGGCGATGACACGGCGATTGGCTACAACGTCGGACTCTTGGTCGACTTTAATGAGGCAACCCGTTGGGGGATTACCTATCACTCGAAGGTGAACTATCAGCTCAAAGGGCACACTGAGGTTTCCGGCTCCCCGAGCGTTATCCCGCTGGACGGAAAGTATGACACCCAGATAGATCTTACGATGCCCGAATCAGTGGATACGTCTATCACCCATCGATTCAATAGTCGCTGGACCGGATACCTGGGGACCACCTGGATACGCTGGAGCCGGATTCAGAAGATCGAAGCAATCAACAGCGGTGTTTCCGCCATGGGCCAGGCTGCTGGCCTGGGGCGTGTGGCCGAAGAGATGAACTGGCACGACACCTGGTCCACCGCGGTTGGCGCATCCTATCAATTGAACCCGCAATGGCTGATTCGTGCAGGCTACGCCTATGATCAGACGCCCGTTGGAAATGCCGACCGCAGCGTGCGCGTTCCGGTCGGGAATCGCCAGGCCGTGACCTTGGGCGGCGCTTATTCGCCGACTGCCGATCTGACGTTAGACTTTGCGTATGGCTATCTCTGGGATTCAAAAGCCTCAGTACAGCATTCGAACAACTCCGGACTTCAACCGGAATACAGTGCCAACTACAAAAATAGTGCGAATGGAATTTCAGTGCAGGCAACCTATCGGTACTGATCGACACGACTCCATTTTTGCAAGTCCTCCACCTTTAATCGAAAAGCAACTATCCCGACGGGGCGTGATGCAGTTCTGCCTGTCAGTCAGTACCCATTGCCGCGACTACTTTTGCGACAGTGGGTGGGTTTTGCTCTGCCACCAGCAGCAACGACTGCGGCACAGGGCTTTGCGGGTGCTGCGGCTCCTGCAGGCCGGCCAGCCGAAAACCGGCCATGTCCAGAGCATTGAGCCAACTGGACAGCGTTCGGAAGTACCACGGCATGGGTTGCCACTGCCCCTTGAACCCAGCGAAGGTCTCCTCCCGCCAACCATCTTGATAGTCGCCCGCCGCCGCGGTCCACGGATGCAGCGTCTGGATCACCAGCGTGCCACCAGGGACGAGCAGGGCGTTCATGGCCGTGAGCAGGGGAATGATGTCCTGGTGCAACAGGGCGAAGTTGGCGCAGATCAGGTCGTAGTTGCTGCCAATGTCTACCTTCGCCTCCACCAACTCTTCATAGCTCGCCAAATGCACCCGCGAAGAGCCCGCCGCCCGCGCCGCCTCGACCAGCGCTGCATCGCCATCCACACCAACCGCCTGGATGGCGTGGTCAGCCAGGGCACGCAACAGCCAGCCCTCGCCGCAGCCCAGGTCGAGCACGTGCTCGGGTTGGCGGCCGAGTACCGCCAGCAGGATGGCCTGGTCGGTGACTTTCAGGCGACTTTCGATGGTGCCGGTGCGGATGGCCTCGATCCAGGATTGGGCGTTGTGGTGCCAGCTCTGGAGGAGGGTGGATTCGGGGGCGGGCATTTCGATGTCCGGAGTCATGGGTTAGATGGAAGGATAGGACAAGTACCGGCAGGTCGCAGAAGCGTTGTCGCGAACCACTTGGAAGCCATCAACCATTGTCCCGTTACCCGAACCTCTGCCATCATTCAAGAACTCACACGCCGAGCAGGACATATGAACCGTCGTAAAAAAATAAAGCAGTTATTAAAGGCTCACGCAAAAAAGGCCAGCGCCAAATTGGCACCGGCCAGTAAGTCTAAATACATTAGTAAAGCTGACCGATTGAAACTGGCTGCTGAACCCAGTCTGGACTCGATCATTTCCCCTGAGAGCTGATCCAGGTATTTTTTTGGGTCGATACGTGTGCGGCAGGTCGGGGCGAGCCATGGCCCTGGTCGCATAAATTTGAAATGCATGGCGTGACTCGACAGAATCGCGCCCCGATCCGGCCAAAGGTTTCGGACGTTCGTGGTGAAAAGGGGCTGCTGTTGAACGAACACACATTGCCCATGCGCCTGGAACGCGTCGCGGCGCATGTACCAGCAGATGCGCGCCTGGCCGATATCGGCTCGGATCACGGCTATCTGCCGGTGGCGTTGATGCGCCGTGGCGCCATCGCGGCGGCGGTGGCGGGCGAGGTGGCATTGACGCCATTGCGCTCGGCCGAACGCACTGTGCGCGAGAACGGCCTGGACCAGCGGATTACCGTGCGCCTGGCCAATGGCTTGGCGGCGATCGAGCCAGAAGACGGGATCACGGCGATCAGCATCTGTGGCATGGGCGGCGAGACGATCCGCGACATCCTCGACAACGGCAAGGCACGCCTGAGTGGCCGTGAGCGACTGATCCTGCAGCCCAACGGTGGCGAGCAGCCATTGCGCCAATGGCTGATGGAGAATGGCTACCGTATCCTCTGCGAGGAAGTGCTGCGGGAAAATCGCTTCTATTACGAGATCATCGTCGCTGAGCGCGTCGGGCCGGTGCTGTATACCCCTGAGGAGCTGTACTTCGGCCCACTGCAGATGCAGGCACGCAGCCCGGCGTTCCTGATCAAGTGGCAGCGCATTCTGCGCCACAAGCAACAGACGCTGACCAGCTTCGCCCGGGCTCGGCAGGTCGTGCCCGAGGAAAAGGTGCAAGACATCGCCCGGCAAGCCCGGTGGATCACCGAGCTGCTGGCTTGAACACGCTCCAGCGGCTGTACGTTAAGTCGCCTATCGAGGGATTCACGGAAAAAATGGTCTGCCCTGCAATTATCTTGGGAGCGTCTGGTTCGGGACTACGCTAAAGCTAGCTGATCCTCGATCAATTGTGACCTGTTCGCGCTGCGTCCGTCCCTGGAGCGCCAATGCCACCTATCACCACGCGCCTGTTGGCGCTGTTTGTGCTTTGCCTGACGCTTGAAGTGCCAGCCCAGACCAACGCTTGCCCAGCTGGCGAAAAAGAAGTGTGCCTGAACGGCTGCATCTGCCTGCCAGACCTGGAGCCGATGCTCGGCTCCCTGCCTGATGACGTCCACCAGATCGCGGCACCTGCCCTGGCGCTATGGTTGACCCAAGCCCGCGCTGATGCAGCCAGCGCCGGCATCCAACCCATTCCACCGCACATCCGCGAGCAACTGCTGCGCTGGTACGACCCCAGCGTCCTCGATACCGCGCGCTACAAAGTCAGCGACGACGGTCAATTCAACGCTGCCACTGCCATGCTGCAAAACCCCGATGTCGGAGCCGTGACACTGATCGACATCATCCTTTTCCGGGACGCTCAAACCGCTGAACAGAACATCGCGCTCTGGGCTCACGAGTTAAAGCATGTGCAGCAGTATCAGGAGTGGGGGGTAGAAGGATTTGCCCAGCGCTATACACAGGATTTCAATGCTGTAGAGGCGCCGGCTTATGCCATACAGGCTGAGGTCAGGCGGTCGGTGCGCGAAGGGCTTATTGAAAAATAGCGACCTGTCACCGAGGGGAGCTATCGGTGCGGGCCAAAGCTGGGCTCGCGTGTGGTTGGCATCCGCGGCAGCAGAACCTCAGGATTCTCATACCGGATGCCGAGAGCCAGCCAGGTGGTACTCATAGAAAACGCTCTTGAAATTACTGAGGGCGGAGCAGGTGAGCATTACTGTCGATGAGGGTTTGGATGATTTCCACCGAGCCATTAATGGCGAATTGCGCGCCCATGCATACCAGAAGGAAACCCATCAGCCGTGATATGGCATCAATGCCTGACTGTCCCATTATTCTCATGATTATTCCTGAGCCAAGCAGGCATACCCAAAGGATAAGAGCGGTAAACAGGAAAATTAACGGAGGGGCTACTAATAAGACCCAGGCAGGAAACAACGTACTGTGTTTGATAGTGGCGGCGGAACTTATGATCATCGCAATGGTGCCAGGTCCGGCCGTACTGGGCATGGCCAGCGGGATGAAGGCAAAGTTCGGTTGTTCGGTTGCGCCGTTGCTGGAAGCAGAGGGCTGAAGAGGCGGTGGAAACAGCATCTTCAAGCCCATGATGATGAGAATTCCGCCACCGGCCATACGCAAGCCCGGTATGGAGATATTAAACGCATCCATAACAAACGCGCCTACATAGTAAGTGAACGTCATGATCAGAAAGACATAGAATGACGTCAGAAAAGCCTGTGACTTTTTTTCCTTGTGACTCAGCCCCTTACTCAAGGCGAGAAACAGCGCAACTGTGGTGGGGGGGTTAGTCAATGGCAGCAGCGCCAGTAACCCAAGTCCGATTGCATTGAACAGATCTGTCATGTCGAACTCAAGTCCTGTTGTTCGAGGCCACGTTTGTCGGCGAACGTCGTTAGCGTGAAGTTTTGACCTTCAGGACTTCGGTATAAATGGCATCGACCGTCTGACCCACCTGGAGTTTTTTCATTCTTTCCTGAAGCTTCGGATCTTCGACTTTCAGGACAGTCGCTTTTCCCTCCGGCGGAAGCAAGGTCACCTCATGCTGTTTCAGGTCAATGCGAGTGATCTTGGACGTGACCTTGACCTGGCGAACCGCTTCACCTCCGGGATTGGGGTTGTCCTTGGTAGCACGGATGGACATGGATTCATCAGTGATGCCCGATGCACCGCCAACATCGGTATCAAGCTTATAAGCGACCGAGCGAATCACATGAATATCGACCGTGTCGCCGACTTTCAAATTGTGCAGATTTTTGGCCTGGTCAGTGAGCTGGATAGGCACTGGACTCTTGTCGCGACCTTCGATGGTGACCTGGTAGTTGGCGGGATCAACGGCCAGTACGCGTGAAACGATGTGACCTTCCATGGCACTGCTGCCCAACGGTATATCGGCGGCATGGGCCGTCAGGCAGGCGGTTGAGAGGAGTGAGGCGAGGGCAACGGCGCGGATTGGTTTCATGGGTCTGCTTTTCCATAGATGGTTGACAGAACGAATCCAGGGATCGCTAGAGTCTTGCTCTGGACAATCGCTTCGATATCCGAGAGTGGACCGATCACCGCGGTTTTTCCAGTATGGCGGGCAAAATCGCAGTCGGCTTGGGACCTGCGGACCATTGTCGTGGGCGATCACCAGTTGGTTGCCGGATGCGGCTCGGCAGCAAAGTGCGCGTCCAGCGATTGAGGTTTCCGACGAAGCCGAACATTCGCGGATCGCCGCGCAGAGTTTGCAGCAGCTACGCGTTGACGCCGCGCCAGGGACAGGCTTCGGCTGTGATGGCGCCGATAACGTGATGTTCGGCGGCGAGCTTCCAGTAATGTTCGGGCAGATGTGCCGCATGGAATGTGCCCCCCGGTTCGGGCCATGGAGCGCCTTGAGGGCGGTGCGGATCGAACAGGTGAATATGGCTGTCGATGATCGTGCTGTTATAGAGCGGGGTAACCGTCATAGTGATGTCTATGTCAGGGGATGGGTCAGGCGCCTGCGGAATGGCATGGTGCGTGACCCTCACTGGAAGTGCTTGGCTCAGCCTTGCAGATACACCGCATGGGTATGGGTGTATTCGTACAAGCCGTGCTTGCCATCCGCGCCGCCAATGCCTGACTTGCGCACGCCGGCGTGGAAACCCTGCATGGCTTCGAAGTTCTCGCGATTGACGTAGGTTTCGCCAAAATCCAGCTCGCGCATCGCGTGCATGGTTTTGCTCAGGTCGCGGGTGTAGATCGATGACGTCAGGCCATAGTCGCAGTCGTTGGCCATGGCGATGGCTTCGTAGAGGTCATCGACGATCTGGATCGGCAGCACCGGGCCGAAAATCTCTTCGCGCATGATCTCCATGTCGGCGCGGCAACCTGCTAGCACCGTGGGCTGGAAGTGGTAGCCGTTGGGCAGATCGGCAACCTGTCCACCGCTGATCAGACTCGCGCCCTGGCTCAGCGCGGTGCGAACTTTCTGGTTGACGCTGTCCAGGCCCTGACGGTTGATCAGCGGGCCCATCTCCACATCAGGCTGGGCAATCGGGTCGCCATAACGGGTGGCGCTCATGGCCGCGGCGATGCGCTCGATGAACTGATCGGCTACCTTGCGCTCGACGTAGACCCGCTCGGCACAGTTGCACACTTGGCCGCTATTGATGATGCGCGAGTCACGGATGGCTTTGACCGCAAGATCCAGATCGGCATCCGCCAGGACGATGGCCGGCGCCTTGCCACCCAGTTCCAGATTCAGTTTGGTGATGTTCGGCGCAGCGGCGGCCATGATCCGCGAGCCGGTGTCGACGCTGCCGGTGAAGCTGATCATGTCCACGCCCTTGTGCGCGCTCAAGGCCGCGCCTACCCGGCCATCGCCGCAGACCACGTTGAACACGCCGGCCGGCAGGTCAGTTTCAGCGACCAGTCGGGCGAATTCGAAGCAGTTGTTCGGGGTTTCTTCGCTGGGTTTTATCACGATGGTATTGCCGGTCAGCAGGGCTGGCGCCATCTTGCGGGCGATCAGGAAGAACGGGAAATTCCACGGCAGAATCCCGGCCACCACGCCCAAGGGTTTGCGGAACAGGAAGATGTTTTCGTTCTGCCGGTCGCTGGTGATGATTTCGCCTTCAATGCGCCGCGCCCATTCGGCCATGTAGTCGAGGTAGTCGGCGGTAAAGTTGACTTCGACTTCGGCGAGGCCACTGACCTTGCCTTGTTCCAGCGTGATGGTGCGCGCCAGATGGGCGACGTTTTCCCGCAGCTTCGTGGCGATCCGGCGCAGATGCCCGGCGCGTTCAATCGCCGGTTTACGCGACCAGTCTTTTTGCGCAGCGCGAGCAGCGGCGAGGGCGCAGTCGACGTCGTCGGCGGTCGATGCCGGGACTTTCGACAACCCGGCACCGGTGGCCGGGTTGATCACATCGAGATGGGCAGCGCTGGCCACGAATTGGCCGTTGATGAAGTTTTTGTAAACAGGCACGGACGACATTGGGACGACTCCTTGGCTGATCAATAGGTGCGCGACGGCGCTTGTTCGGTGGCCGGTGTGCGGTAGCGCGCGAGGGTGGCCGTGGCGCTTTGGCGCAGCAGGCTGATGTCGATGGCCACCGCAATGAACTGGCAGCCCCAGCTCTGATAGCGGCGCGCGTCTTCTTCGTTCGGTGCGAGGATTCCGCAAGCCTTGCCCGCCGCGAGGGTGGCTTTGACGGCGTGTTGAATGCGTTCTTGAACCTCGGGGTGGCCAGGGTTGCCGGCATGACCGAGGCCAATGGACAAATCCGCCGGGCCGATAAACACCGCGTCCACGCCTTCAACGGCGGCAATCGCTTCGACGTTTTCCACGCCAATCCGCGATTCCACCTGCACGATCAGGCACAACTGCTCGTGGGCCGTGGTCAGGTAATCCGGCACGCCGTCCCAGCGTGTGGCGCGGGTCAGGCCGCCGCCGACGCCACGAATGCCGTGCGGCGGGTAACGCATGGCGCGCACCAACGCTGCGGCTTGCTCGGCGGTTTCGACCATCGGGATCATCAGCGTCTGTGCGCCGATATCCAGCAGTTGCTTGATCAGGTTGGCGTCGCCAGTCACTGCGCGCACGATCGGTGCAGTGGGGTAGGGCGCGACAGCCTGCAACTGGGCCAGCACACCGGGCACGGTGTTCGGCGCGTGCTCGCCGTCGATCAGCATCCAGTCGTAACCGGTGGTGGCGACGATCTCGGCGGCATAACCGGTGGCGAACCCGGCCCAGATTCCGTATTGGGTCGCACTGTTGTTCAGCGCAGCTTTGAAAGCGTTGTGCGGCATGTTCATGACGGGGTCCTTTCTCAGCGGTTATACGGCCGATGCAGTTGGCATTCCGGGTTGAGGGTGACGCCGAAGCCAGGCTGGTCGAGTGCCGACAGGCGCATGCGGCCGTTCACCGGCACCGGTTCACCGAGCAATTGCGGGTGGAACATCGGCACCACTTCATCGGCTTTGGGCGCCATCATCAGGAACTCGGCGAACGGGCTGTTATGCCGGGTGGCGACAAAGTGATAGCTGTAGACCGAAGAACCGTGTGGAATGACCAGCGCGTTGTGGGCGTCGGCCAACGCCGAAATCTTCACCAGTTCGGTGATCCCGCCGCACCAGCCGACGTCCGGCTGGATGATGTCGCAGCAACCCATCTCCAGCAGCATGCGGAAACCCCAGCGGGTCGCTTCGTGTTCGCCGGTGGTGACCAACATGCCTTTGGGTACGTTGTTGCGCAGCGCTGCGTAGCCCCAGTAATCGTCAGGCGGCAAGGCTTCCTCGATCCACTTCAGCCCATACGCGTGGGCGCCGACCGCAAGTTTGGTTGCATAGTTGAGGTCCAGGCTCATCCAGCAATCGAGCATCAGCCAGAAGTCCGGGCCGACCCGCTCGCGCATGGTTGCCAGCTCTTCGAGGTTCTTGCGCAGGCCTTCCTCACCTTCGGCCGGGCCATGGTGCAACGGCATCTTGCCGCCGATGAAACCCATTTTCTGCGCCAGGTCCGGACGGGCGCCGGTGGCGTAGAACTGCAATTCGTCACGCACCGCACCGCCGAGCAACTGGTGCACCGGCTCCTGGCGGATCTTGCCGAGCAAGTCCCACAGCGCCAGGTCGACACCGGAAATCGTGTTGATGACGATGCCTTTGCGGCCGTAATACAGCGTCGATTGGTACATCTGGTCCCAGATTTTTTCGATGTCGGTGACCCGTGCACCTTCGAGGAAACGCGCCAAATGTTTCTCGACGATGTAGGCGGCAGGCTCGCCACCGGTGGTCACGGCGAAACCGACCGTACCGTCGCTGGCTTCGATCTCGACCACCAGGGTCCCGAGGACGTTGATGCCGAAGGTGCGGCGGCTCTGGCGGTACTCGGGGTATTTGCTCATCGGCGTGGCGATGTGATCGTCGATCCAGTGGCCGTCCGCCTGATCGTGATAATCCGCGCCGCCGCCTCGCAGGGTGAAGGCGCGGACGTGTTTGATGGTTGGAATGCCCATGGTGTGACTCCTCAGGTTTAAACGGTGGCCGGTTTGCTGGAAGGCTTCTGGACGGGTGAGCGGATGCCCAGGACCAGCAACGCGGCGATGACAGTGGTGCCAGCCAGCACGTACAAACCGGCGGCCGGTGAATGGAAGGCGCCTTCGGCCCAGTTCTTCAGCACCGGGGCGATGAAGCCGCCGAGGGCGCCGAACGAGTTGATCAAGGCAATCCCGGCAGCAGCGGCGCTGCCGGCGAGATAACTGGAAGGGAAGGTCCAGAACACCGGTTGCACGGCGATGAAACCGGAAGCGGCAAAGCACAGGGCGACGATGCCCATGAAGGGGCTGCTAAAGGTCACCGAGCAAGCGATCCCGGCTGCCGACATCAGCAAGGTCAGGCAGGCGGTGCGGCGCCGTTCGCCGGTGCGGTCGCTGTAGCCGGGGATCAGGTACGCTGCGACTATCGCGCAGATCCATGGAATCGCCGTGACCAGTCCGACCATCAGCCCGACCTTGGTGCCCAACAGTCCGCCAACCTGGGTGGGCAGATAGAACACCACGCCGTAGACACTGGCCTGAATCAGCAGATAAATCAGGCACAGGTACAGTACCGACGGCTGGCACAGGACGTTGAGCAGGCTGCGGCCGTGGTTCTGTTTATGGCTGTCTTCTTGATCGAGGATGCCTTGCACTTGCTGGCGTTCTTCAACCGTCAGCCATTTGGCATCGGCCGGGCGATTGTCCAGATACCAATAGGCCCAGACGCCCACCGCCGTGGCCATCAGGCCTTCAACCGCGAACAGCCACTGCCAGCCGTGGACACCGGCAAATCCGTCCAGCTCCAGCAACAGGCCGGACAGCGGGCTGCCGAAGATGAACGCCAGCGGCGCACCGAAGTAGAAGAAGCCCATGGCTTTGCCGCGCGCGGCGCTGGGGAACCAGTAGGTGAGGTAGAGGATGACGCCGGGGAAGAATCCGGCTTCGGCCACGCCCAGCAAAAAACGCAGGATGTAGAAGCTGGTTTCGGTGTGGGCGAAGACCATGGCGGCGGAGACCAGGCCCCAGGTGACCATGATCCGGCACATCCACAGGCGGGCGCCGACACGGGGCAGGATCAGATTGCTCGGGACCTCGAGCAGCGCGTAACCGACGAAAAACACCCCGGCGCCGAAGGCGAAGGCGGCGTCACTGATATTGGTGTCGGCTTGAAAGGCTTGCTTGGCGAACCCGACGTTGGCGCGGTCGAGGAAGGCCATGATGTACATCAACAGCAGGAAGGGGAGCAGCCGCCAGGAAATTTTGGCGAGCAGAGGCGCGGGTAGAGTCTTCATCGCAGTTTTCCTTTGGTAGGGCATTTGTTCTTATGGGAAAGACTGTACGGCCGTGGATCGATGCGTTACAAATCGAATCTAGCTCATAACTGATACCCTAAAGGTATCGATCGCGAAGGCCCCCCTCATGACCACGCCAACCATCTCCCGCAGCCTGCTCAATCGACTGCGCTACAAGCATTTGCACATGCTGGTGACGCTCAGCAGCAGTCAGAACCTGCACCGCGCCTCGCAAAGCCTGAACATGTCGCAGCCGGCGGCAACCCGGATGCTGCATGAGATTGAAGACATGTTCGGCTGCGATCTGTTCGAGCGCCTGCCCCGCGGGATGCGGCCAACGGCGCTGGGCAGTGAGTTGATTCGCTTCGCCGAATCCGCCATCAGTGGCCTCGATCGCTGCGCCGAAGATCTGATCGCGCGGCAGCAGGGCGGTTACGGTTACCTTTCCATCGGTACCATCATGGGCGCGGCGCCGGATCTGGTGATGGATTCGATTGCCGAGATCAAGGCGCTCAATCCGCAACTGCGAATTCGCATCATGGGCGACACCAGCGACCAGGTGATCCAGTTGCTGGAGCAGGGGCGCATCGACTTGGCCATCGCACGGCGCAATGCTGCCACCGACAGCGAGCACTACGCCTTCGAACAACTGGGTAACGAACGCCTGCTGGTGGTGGTGCACGCCGGTCATCCTTTGGCCCAGCGCAAAAAACTGGAACTGGCGGAACTGGTCAGCAGTTGGCCGTGGATCCTGCAACCGGAAACCAGCCCGGCGCGGATCGGCCTCGATCAAGCCTTGCAGCGCCTGGCCTTGCCGACACCGGCAGACATCATTGAGTGCAGTTCGGTGTACTCCATGCAGCAACTGATTCAATTGACCGACGCGATCATGGTGCTCTCGGAAACCGCTTTGCGCGACTACCTGAAAATGGGGCTGGTGGTGGCGCTGCCGGTGGAGCTGGATGTGCAACTGGCGCCATTCGGATTGCTGCTGCGCAAGGGCGAGCACATCAGTCGGGAGTTGGAGGTGTTCATCGATCTGTTGCGCCAAAAAGCCGGGGCGCTTTGATTTATCACGGCGAGTAATGACCGGATGTTCTTTCGGCACACATGCTTGAGCATGCTGCCGTTCTCTTCATTGATCGGAGCAAAGATGCAAACCAAGGCGTTACTGAGCGAGCAAAACGTGTCGCAAATACTGTTTGCAGCAAAAGTCCTGGCCCGGCGTCAAGGCTGAAGAGGATGCCGAACTGGCCCGATTAGGTCAACGAAGGGCCGAGAAACCACTCAATGTGGTGAGTAGGTTCTCCGGTGGTGGTCGCGCCCGAGTTCAGGCGATCTGAATCCGACTTTTTCAACAGAATCGACCCAATGCGGACAGTCAAAATAATCCGAAGCGGCGAGTGCATTTACATACGAATCGGATGACCACCTTGAACCCTTTCGCAGGGCTGACATAGGATGACCAAAGGAGATGGCATACCTCCTTAACCGCCTTCGTGCTGATGATGCCTACGTGAACCCTGGACAGGGTGCGTAGGTGTGTCTCCCTGTCCCCCTACTCAGGACAGGATCGTGATTACTAAATCCCCGTTAATCCTCCATCTGCTCATCCAGTTGTTAGCGATTTCTCGCCTATTCATGCCGCGAGGAGACGGACAGCTATGCTGAAGTCACTACTGGTTATCGCTATCGGCGCATCCCTCGGGGCCTGGTTACGCTGGCTACTGGGCATCAAACTCAATGCCTTGTTCCCGACTGTTCCGCCAGGAACCCTGATCGCCAACATGATCGGGGGATACATCATCGGTTTTACGATTGCCTTTCTGGCCGCAACGCCATCACTGAGTCCTGAATGGCGACTTCTGATCATCACCGGCTTCTGTGGGGGCCTGACAACCTTTTCTACATTCTCAGCCGAAACTGTCACCTTGATTCAGGACGGCAGGCTTCTTTGGGCAGTTGGCGCCATTTTGCTACACGTGGCCGGCTCACTGGCGATGACCGTCGCAGGGCTTATTTCGTTTCAATTGATTGGCACACGCTAGAGAGGTGATGAGTCATGAAAGGCTTTTTGGTGATTTTCTTTACCCAACAGAACCGTCGACATCGCGGAAAAATGCTGGGTGATTGGCTCATCGATCTGGCCAAAGAGATGGGTTTGCGCGGTGCCACCTTGGCAACGGGTATCGAAGGCTTCGGGCATTCAGGGAAACTGCATTCCTCGCATTTTTTTGAGCTGGCCGATCAGCCTACCGAAATCCGCTTGGCAATTACTGAAGAAGAGTTCGTTCGCCTGTTTGAGCGGCTTGAGGCCGAAGATATCTCCTTGTTTTACATAAAGACCCCGGTTGAATTCGGAGTCGTCGGTAGACAGGCCAACCAGCCCAATCACCAGCCTTGAAATCCAAAGAAGGTAGGTGTGTTGCTGCAATCGAACACCCGCTTTTGGCGGAAAGCTGCCGAGCGTGACTTGCTCCTTTCGACTGAGAGCAGCTTTAAGAGCACGACCAAACACTTTTGGTCGGGAGCAATTTGATTTGAGTAAAACGCGCTTGTCAGAAGGGAAGGGTTGCGGAGATGGCTGAAAAGATGCGGAAACGATCCAGAAAGAGAGGGATAAAAATCGCAGACCCCAGAAACGACAAAGCCCTGAATAATCAGGGCTCTAACGTACTCAAGATGGCGGAGGCGATGTCTTTTATTTTGATGTTCATTGACGTCTATTGAGGTTCTATTTGGTGCGTAAAACAACTTCAAAAACAGTCAGTTATAAATATTTTTGTCTTTTGTGTTCCGCGTACAACCACGGAAAGCTAGGGGCTAAGGTATGGGCTGGAGTATGGGCTGAAACTCATCTAGATTGAGTCATCATCCTTTAAATCGGAGGTGACTGATGACATCACTGACGACAAAAGCCGTAGTGAAAATAATCAGGGCCGGGTTGGTTGGAATGACCAATGATGGCGACGGCCTCTATTTGAAAGTCGGCCGTTCCGGTGGCGCCAGTTGGATCTTTCGCTACAAGATTGCCGGCAAGAGCCGAGACATGGGGCTGGGCGGGAGCCCCGAAGTAAGTCTCGCGAAAGCTCGTGAGAAAGCAGCAGAGGCCAGAAAGCTGAGCAAGTCAGGCGTCGATCCGCTCACTCATCGGGATGAGGCGTTGGAGCGACAACAGCTGGAAAAAGAAGCCGAACGTTTGGCTCAAGCCACAGCAAGAGCCAGGGCAACCCCTTTCAAAGACGTTGCTCTCGACTATATCGCTGCCCACAGGGCGGGCTGGAAAAATGCCAAACATGCTCAGCAGTGGGTGAATACTTTGGCTACCTATGCGTTCAAGGTCATAGGCGAGCTTCCTACGCAGGAGGTAGGCGTTGAGCATGTGCTGACAATCCTCAAGCCAATTTGGACAGTAAAACCTGAAACCGCCAGTCGGTTGCGGAATCGAATTGGTCCTTGATGCAGCAAAGGCTAAAGGGCTGCGCGATGGTGAAAACCCCGCTCGATGGCGGGGGCACTTGGACAAGCTTTTGCCCCCTCGCCTAAAGGTGCGCGCCGTAAAACATCATTCAGCCATCCCATGGACCGAACTTCCCGCGTTTGTGGCAACTCTTGAAGAAGCACAAGATCTGAGCTCCAAAGCCCTGCGTTTCACCATCCTGACAGCCTGCCGAACCAGTGAAGTGCTTGACGCTACCTGGGCGGAGATTGATCTCGTGGCAGGGATATGGACCATTCCAGCGTCGCGAATGAAAGCAGGGAAAGAGCACCGGGTTCCGATGTCGAAAGCTGCATTGGACCTACTGATCGGTCTTCCTCGCGTAGAAGGGAACAATCATCTGTTTCCGGGTGCTCGAAAAGGGAAGCCGCTGAGTAACATGGCGATGCTGATGGTCTTGCGTCGAATGAAGCGCAACGATCTCACGACTCACGGATTCCGTTCGACTTTTAGGGATTGGGCGAGTGAGGTCACCCACTATCCTCGAGAGGTCTGCGAGCAGGCACTTGCACATGCAGTAGAGAGTGCGGTTGAGGCGGCTTATCGTCGTGGAGACCTTTTCGGAAAGCGGCAAATGTTAATGGATCACTGGTCACGATACGTGTGTGGCATACAGGAAGTACAAGACAGTGGGACGGCTACCAATTGAGGTACAGCTTCTTACTAATCCCTACTGATGTCGGTCGGTTGTGACTAGCATGGGGTGCTAGGGGGCGAGTGTTCGAATCACTCCGTCCCGACCATATAATTCAAGGGGTTGCGAGATTTTATCTCGCGACCCTTTTTTATTTTTGATCGTTTTTACCCCTACAAAACGACTGGCTTTGGGTGGAATTCTCACCTCTTTCGGAGGAGATGGGCGCAAGATTTCTGGGTGCCAATGTCCCCCCGCAGTAATTTCGGCGATGGAGGGCAGGGATGGACCTAGTTGATGGCTCGTCAGGCAGTTTTCAGCTTTTGCTGTGGGGGTAGCTGATGGCGACTACTTGCCTCGCTCGCTCTGAAAGACCTCCTGAGCGTTGCAATGCAATTGATTTGTCGATTTTTTTCTCAAGTTCCGGATAAAAATCCATTACGAGGAGACGTAACCGATCTAGAAGTTTAGGATCATTTTTAAGCTGGTCTCGTAAGTGGACTGCGTAACCGTAGTTGGAAGTTAAGGCATCGTCGGGCGCAAATGCCCGCATCCACTTCAGCATGATATCTGCGTCCCCTCCGAAATTTATCAGCAGGTCGATGTAGCGAATCAGCTGGGCCGAAGCGTTATAAAGTGTATATCTGTTGATGTCTAAGATGGACGTTTGATGTTCGACTGCGATCTTCTTGATGTCCTTCCATCCCTTACTGAGCTGGAAGGATCCTTTCATACTTACAGAGATTGTTTTGGCGGTGGGTTTACGTGGGGTCAAATGACCCTGTTCGACAGGTAGAGCTCGAATGGCCCCGGTAGTGACATTTACGTCGATCAGTAGCACGGGAATTAACGAAACAGACAAATAACGCGCGGTCGTGGACTTCAGGCGGATTTTACCTCTATCAGTCCTGGTTCCTTTGATCTGTAATCGTATAAGTGCGCCGGTCACTGAGCCTCGCTTCTTGACAATCTCAATTTCCGCGTCCAGACCGTAGTCTTTTGGTAAGTCTCTATAAATCCAGCCTTTTTTTGCAACGGCTTTTTTTACTAAAGCGGTTGCTTGATCGTCAACTACATGGGACTTCGTTCTCATAGGAAGATTTTCTGTCATTAGGTCCATCTAACTCTGTCTCTTGCGCTTGTTGGAGGAGGGACATTCAATGCCGTTTTATTTTTTGATCACTGGATAAAATGACGCATGTTTATTAGCTAACTACAAATGATCTCTGCAGGCCGGTGGTGATCCGTCGTCGGTGCTGAATTCACTTTCCCCGCAACCCAACCACACCCTTACCACTTGCACAAAAACGGCACCAGAGTACGCTTCAATCGGATCCAAAGGAGGGATTGCGGTGCCGAATTTTTTTGTTGAGCAAGCGGGGACGCTGAATCTGTTTCAACAGCAGCGTACTCCCAATCATGGATTCAGACCTGGACAGTTGGGTGCGTTGCACGCAGTTTTGGCGCATTTTTCCGTGCAGGACGACCCTGCCATCGTCTGTTTGCCCACTGGCTATGGAAAGACCTCCTTGATGATGGCGCTTCCCATGCTGCTGGGGCCGGCGCGTGTACTGATAGTGGAACCTTCAAGCGCCTTGAGAAAACAGGTGCATTCACATATTTCTGTCATGTCCACACTCCGCCGGATTGGTGCGCTAGCTGAAGATTGTCCGCTTCCCGACGTGCACCTGCATATCGGCCGTCCTCAATCCCTTGAAGAATGGCAATTGCTTCAAGCCTACGACGTCGTCGTTTCGACACCTTCAAGCTCATCACCCGACCTAGCCCCTGGTGCGCCGTCGGACCTCTTCGATCTTGTGATCTTCGATGAAGCCCATCATGCTCCGGCCGATTCCTGGATGGCCTACGTAGAACACTTCACAAAAGCTCGGTTCTTGTTTCTCACGGCAACGCCCTTTCGACGAGATGGGCGCGTCATTCTAGGGAAGCTCGTTTATCGATATCCGGTAATGCGGGCTGTCGATGAGGGGGCCTTTGAGCCAATTAACTTCTGTGCGGCACCGATCGAAGACGAACTCGATGATGAACACGTTGATCAAGCCATAGCTCGGGCGGCTGTTCAGCAGCTTAACGAGGACAGGGCAAACGGGTTCGATCATAGGCTGTTTGTACGTGCAGGGACTATCAAGGCCGCACAGGATCTAGTGCCGCTCTATCAAGGCCTGGGCATAGCGGTCGAGGCCATTAGCAGCAAACTTACGAAACGTCAGCAGGAGGCGATTGAGGAAAGGCTAATCACCGGTGCGCTGGAAGCGATCGTTTGCGTGGACATGTTCGGGGAGGGTTATGACTTTCCGAAACTCAAGGTGGCGGCGCTCCATGCTCCCCACCAGTCTCTGGTGCCCACAATTCAATTCATTGGACGCTTCGCCCGTGTGGACGAAACCACAGGCCCGCCAACGCTGATTGCACCAACTTTCCGTATCAAGGAGGCAACAGCGTCTCTTCTTAAGGAAGGCGTAAATCTTGCGCAGATGATTGATGAGGCTGCGATCGCTCAACTCGCGGGATCTCTGGAGGAGCAGGAGTTTATGGAAAGGCTCCCCGTGAGGAAGATTGCCGAATCTGACTACGAATCTGTCTCGCCGCTGTCTTTTAATTTATATGCCCATGTACGTGTTTTCGAGTGTGACGAGCCACCGAATTTTGGACTCCTTGACTCCACGATTGGGCGGCATTTGCGGATTGTGAAGCAGTGGGGAACGCAAGACGGGACAATCTCGTTGGTTTTGACGGCAGACGAGACGTCTCCCAATTGGGCCATCTCTGATGCTCTGATCGATGTGCGTCACGACGTGTTTCTCTTGATGTTTTTCGAGGCGGCAAAACTCTGCTACATAGGGTCGACCCGTCGAACGGAAAAGCTTTACCTCAGCATCATGGACACGATTGCTCCCGGTGGCTGCAGACCGCTTAGCTACCAACAGACCAGCAGGGCGCGCGCGGGCTTGGAGGAGGTCAAGTTTTACAACGTTGGGCTGAAGAACACGACGTTCAACTCGCAGGGAGAGACTTATCGAACCCTCACTGGCCCCCAGGCGGAGAGGGCGGTGACAGCTGGCGACAGTCGAGTCTTCTCCCAAGGACACTTCTTCGGCAGCGGTATGAATGGACAGGTCAAGGAAACGATTGGCGCAAGCAGCAGTTCCCGGATATGGAGCAATCAGCGCCTCTCGATCCTTGATTTCGTTGAGTGGGTGCAAACCTTGAACGGACGCCTCTCCGGTAATGCGCCTTTTAGCGCAACCCAGTTAGACATCGTGCGCTCTAGCAAGCCTTTGAGTCGTTTACCAGATGTGGTCATAGCGGCGAACTGGCCTAAAAGCGGATTCAAAAACAACCCGAAAGTCCGCTTTCGGGCTGCCACCCAACAGCGCGTTCAATATTCGAGATTGGTTGAGTGGGACATCCAGAACTTTCAGTGCAATCTACCGGCGGGACAATTAGCCTTTTCGCTGGTTAGCGCCTTCGGCGTGGTGCCAATGCGATTTCACTTGGCAAACGCACGGATGGTGACGTGTCTGGATCCTGACGTCTCCGTCGAAATCGAATCTGCCCACGATTCCTGGGTTGCAATGGCGGACTGGCTCTGTGAACACAGTCCAGTGTTCTATGCCGCCGATAAATCATCCTTTGAGGGGATGAATTTGATGGCTGCACCGTTGCTGCAAACCGAACGTTTGGCTCCTGGCGATGCAGAGATCATCGATTGGAGGGGCTGTGGCATACACATCGAATTTCTACCCCAGGATCAATCCCCCGAGACGTTGCGAAAGCGAGCCCTGCTCGCGGGAAACCTGACCGTGCAGGAGCACCTGGAGCGACACTTGGTCAACCTGCCGGATGTTCAAGGACTCTTCTACGACCACAGGGCGGGGGAGGCCGCGGATTATATCTGCGTCACCAAGAATGCTGAGGATGAGGTCAACGTCAGCTTCTACCACTGCAAAGGTGCGGGTGGGCCACCAAGTGGAGGCCGTGTGGGTGATGTCTACGAGGTGGCAGGACAGTTGGTCAAGTCGGTCTATTACTGCAACGTGCCGACGATTGTTCAGCACATGGAAGATAGGATGCTTCCAAGGCACACATCACCCTCCTACTTTGTTCGCGGCAACAGAGCCGACGTTACTCAGCTGTTGAAAACTACACCGGCCACCAAGCTCACGTTTTCCGTGATCGGCGTTCAGCCTGGCATTCGCCGCTCGGCTATCAATGCTCACCTGAGTGATCTTATGGCGTTCTGTATCAGTTACGCGAGGCAGGGAGGGGCAGCGAAGGCTTACTGGCTGGTCAACGAACCAGAGAATTGATTCCACAAAGCGGCTGAGGAGTACGCCTGGCCGCTTCGTGTGTTTCGCCATCGTGGATGACCTAGATTTACCTAGCGTTTAGCTCCACGGGCGGACTTTCGGTTCTTCGCATTTCCAGATTGCAGTCTTTACGGACAGTCTTTAACCAACGGTTTGCCGTGCTCCCAGCATGTAGATCAATGCGGGATTTTGACTAGGCCGATCACAACGCTTTTCGCTCCACCAGCCGAAATACGAGAAGGATTCAGCGAAGTCAGCCGGCAACAATGACGCTATGTGCGTGGCGCATAAAGCGCATTGCCTGCTCCGAGAACGGTTGGCAAGATGCTGCATTCGCCTTCCCTTTGGATGCTCATGGACCGTTTTATTGAGAGCAACACGCTTGCTGAGCTCTACAGTATCCTCAGTGAGGATAGACGCTCGCTATCCAGCAGCCACTCGATGACACGCTTTGAGCGTCAGCTCATGGTCAATCGAGTCACGGCTTTTGTAGAGTTTGGCGACTATCTGATCTTGACTGAGCGCCGCCGCTACAGCGCGATCGAACGGCTATTCAAGACATTGATTGATCCGCTTTCGATTCCCAGGCAGACCGTCTACTACAAGCCGGAATACCCTGAAGATGAAGTGAGTGGGTATGAGGGGCTAACGGCAGTGGATACGGTAGGGCTGCTGATCGATATGGAGCATCTCGGCCTGCAGGTAGACCCGAGCAGGTTGGTCGCCGCCCTGACCCCGGAAATCAACGAGAAGAAGCTGCTGACGAACAGTGAACTTTCGGTCCTGATGTACCGACACTACCGTGGAAAGCAGTGCTTTGTGCTCAAAGCTGATCCAAACGCTGGGGAAGGGGATATCTCTGTAACCCACCACAAGGACGCTTCGGGATATAAGTTCGCAATGACCTGGAGGGGAAAAGCTGCGATTCGGCTTGAAGTGCGTGGGCCCAACTACAGCGAACCTAAACCACAGGAGTTCGTCATTTGCGACTACTGCAAGCATCGCTACCTTACCAACAGCTCTGTAGACGAACGCATCCACCACGCAGAGCATGAGTGGACTCGCCAGCTCTACGAGCCCTTGCCGAACTCTCTGTTCGCGCAGCGGCTTGCTGTCGTCCCTAGGGGGGAGCTCGTTGATCCGTCAAGCCCGCTTTGGATGCATGAGGAAGTCTTGCAGCGAGCCAGGGCGTTCAGGCGCGAGTTTGGCTACGACCGGGTTCAGTGGGATGGTTCTGCGACTAGTCCAGCCTCAGAGGGTTGGCACGGTTATCTTTTCGCTGGAGACGCTGAAGGTACGATCGCTGGCGCTTGTGGATTTTTACCTGAATCGTCGGGCCCGCACAAAGGTCAGTGGGCGCTGCACTGGATATGGTTCGCGCCGAAGTATCGGCGGAGGGGTTTGTTGTTGGCTCGCTGGGCCGATTTCCTTGAGCGCTACGGAGACTTTCATATTGAGCGACCAGTCTCGGATGCAATGCAGTCATTTCTCCGTAAACATGGCACTGCTGATCAGAGGGCCTGGCTACCATCGCCATAGCTCAAAGCTCTGGTCGTCCGTTCAAGGCTTGAAACTGTGCTCTGAAGGTCGGCACTGACACTTAGCAGAAGGTCGGTGCGCGTGGCCTGCCCCGGGATACTCAATGAGAAGCGATTGGTGGCTGGCCTTCTTGGCGAGATTGCCATCTATAAACGATTACTGGATCTGGGCATTCGAGCCGAGCTGGAAGCGGGCGCGGGCGATTGGCATGCTTACATCTTGGTTGGCAATTCAAAGTTTGGCTCACGGTTGGCGAGCCAACTCCAACAGAATAATTTGCGCATGCGCTCACCGGGCAATTGCTATTCACGCATGACAGTGAAACGGACACCCTGCTGATGACTTTCCCGGAATAGCCGACTTGCACCTAGGGAATATGGATTGGGCAGCTCATAAACTGCGACGTTAGGACCTCGTACGTTCGCGACATAGAGAATACGCCAGCGGTTGGTTCCATCATGGCGCATCGTTACTGCCGCAGTTACTTGAGAGCGCTCTAGGTCGATGTGTCCTGGATCCGTGACATGCGCCTTGACCTCGTAATGAATGAAGCCTTTCGCGTCCGATACTTTGAAGTCGAATCCTTGATCACTCTCTGGCGGAAGCCCTAGATACCTGCGGCCCATCGAAGATACCCAGTATTCGGGCCGCATATTTCGATGTTTATTGCGTAAATATTGATAGGCGGCGAGCTCCCCGGCGAAACCGATGAGGTCGCGTTGTTCTTGACTCAAATACTGTGGATCATCACCTCGATTGCTTGTGCCGCGCTTAGTCGGTCTAGGGGCAGTTCGAGGGCCAAAGACTTGTAATGCCGCAGGACCGGACCGCGTTTTGAATCCTCCACTCGCAAGAGTCTCTTGCATGGCTTGCGCAACTGCATCATACCAACCCTGAGCACCACCATCGATTTCTAATTCCCCAAACTGCAAACTACGACGTTCTTTCTGTCTGCGCGTTTCTCGTTCACGCTCCTCTAATGCTTCGAATGCCAGATCACTATCGGAAAGACCGAGCGCAACAGTGTCCAGGCTTTCCGGCATTTGATTTGGCCAGAGGCTCGCTCGGTGAAGTGCGGAGGGGACGGATCTCTCGTTGAGGGACTCGAAGTCAAGCGTACCGGATGACAGTGCAGCTCGAATCAGGCGTTCAGGTCCTTGCAACCAAAGTTCATCAAGTGGCGTCGAATTGCACTTCGCCCAAGCTCTGACCAAACGTTGCAAATGTTCCGCAATCCGCGTGAGTAGTTGGCGGTTGTGCTGGCGGACGCCGTCGATGGGACTGCCATTGGGAAAAGGGCCTGCACCAAGGCGGAGGGTTACCTGTCTATCGATTTCCTCATCTACCTGCTGTGTATCAATATCATCGAATCGTTCCACCCAATCATCTGGCAGGTGGAGCCATTTCAAAGCGACTGCTTCGCGATAGGCCTGAAGGGCTCCGTCTGCTTCAATGGATTGGGTGTACGCATCCCGTACGGCTCGCTCAACTTCAGCACGCCGATGCTCAACGCGGGAGGAGAAACGCTCCGTTAACCTTTTCTTGAACTCCAGCGGAGATCGACCAAGCGCAACTAGGCTCGCGTTCAGTACGTTGAACTCAAGCCCTAGCTCATGCCGTAGGCCGCTAAGTGTGTCGGCGTCTCGGCAGGCGCTGACGATTCTTTCGGCTTGGTCGGAGGGTATACCGTAACCAGAAATAACGGCCATCACGTCGGAATCATCTCTGAATTCGTCGGTCCGCTCGATCAATATTGCAGCCAGGTCGGTATGCCCCATGGCGTGGACGGACGGGATCAAATACTCCAATAAACGCGGCGTGGTCGCACGAAGCGATCGCCTCAGCTCGGTGATCCGAGAGACGGGTCGTCCAAGTGCTCGAGCGAGTTGCAAATCCGAGGGTGCTTTCAGCTCATGACCGTCCCGCGACATCTCGTTTCCAAACGCAGAAAATGTCAGGCGAAAAGCGTCCGTTAATCCCGGTCTGCCTATCGCCGCGGGCACGGCCGACGCGATCATGGACAGGGTAGACCAATTCAAGAACTGCCCCTCACACAGGACTGTTGGATATTCTTCGTTGGCAACCGGAAGTATGCCGTCAAGCTCGTCTGGCAGAGTGCTTGAGCTTCCATCTATCGAGACCGTGATTTCTCGGACAAAACGCAGCCGTACTCGACGGATAGCCCCTCCCAGCGCCTGGCGAGCTCGAAGGGTGTTCTGGTTGCTTAGATTTGAGCTCACTTCCAGCACCAGAACAGCGAGGTCGGCGATCCATTCACAATCTTTGCTTACGAGCAGCTCATCCGTTGCACTCGGAAAAAAAGGAACGCCGTCTGTGGTGACGGATATTGAGTCTTCATGAATTGGCTGGGCCTTACAACCCAGATACGTTGCTAGCGCTCTGATACAGCTTGCAGTCGCTGTACCTCCCACATCAATTGTGATGCGACCAAAAGAAGCCAAAATTTGTTGAAAAGTTGGCCGCGAACCGTCGTCAATGTAGATCGTTTCAACGAGTGGAGCGCTTTTGTGAAGCGTCACGGCCGTCAAGCCATCAATAGTGTCTTTAGGGATTACGAGTGTCGAAGGCAGAGCCGGGCGCAAGTCGAGCTGAGCGTACTCTGTCCATGCTTCGCGGTAGGCTTTTCGAAAGTCATCAAGAAAGGCCTCTGATATACCGCGCTCCAGTAGCTCGCCAAGTGCGGCAATACGTCGGGGTGCACTTTTTGGGTCCGACCAAGCAGGTACATTCAATTTGCCGGACAACATCTCTTGAAGGTAGCGGTTGTTTTCTATCAGCTCTCGTACCATGCGCTCCGGCCGCGGTACGAAACGAGGTATGTCACTCCTGCTGCCTAACCAGCACTGACCTAAAGTTAACCCTTCGAAATCGTCGCCCGCCGACGCGGGAATCCAAGCAGTCGACTTCAGAAAAGCGGCGATGGCGCTAGGCCAGTGAATGTAGTCGGAACGGACGCCGCGTCGGGAGAGCGTTGTCACCATAGCTTCGGCTGGAATCTTTGTGAGCGCGTGGATAATCAGTCGCCCGTATGCCAAGCGGGCAGCCCCGTTCATTGTGTCGTAGCTCGCCTGGCCGTATAGGTAGGGTACGCCATTCGTAACGTAGTCACCGCTTTGGTAGCCGAGGTCTCGTGACTGAGCGACGGCTTTGCGCCAGCAAATTCCCAGCTCAAGCTCGAAATTCTGTGTTGGTAAAAAACCATACCTCAAGCTTTGCCAGGCTGGTGAGTCCATTCGTACAGCGGCGCCTTTGCTCCAGGGAAGTCCGTCCCGTACGCCAGCGATTTTCAAAAAGTCCCGCCAGTCTTGAGCACTTTGCCCTGGGCCGGTATTCCATTCGTTCCAATCAGGAAGCATCGTCTTTGCGATTCCGGCAATCTGCTTGTCGTGGCTTGCCTCTTTACAGAGGTCAGTGAGCAAATTACCTAGCGTGTCGCGCCATCCTGCTGAGAAATAAGCGAGGCTCGCTTTGCCAATTCCGCCGCTGGCCAAGGGAACCCAGAGTCCTGCGGTCTGAAGGGCCTCGTCGAAGTCCGGGGTGCGATTTTGCTTCCATGTTCTGAAGGCCCAGGTAAGCACTGACAAAGCGTCGCGTGCGCGAGGGCGAGTTCCGAGGAGTGTTCCCAATCTTGAAACCAAGTTGATGAGACGAAACTCGGAAGCAAGTCCTGCGTTAACGAACGCCGTGACCACATCCGCAGACCAGGCAAGCGTCGGGTCGGCGAACTCGAGCCCCTTGGTTATGCAGCTTGGAGGAAAAACACCGGCGTCATCCAGGCGTTTTTTCTTCTTGGTGACACGCCCAGGGTCGGCATTGATGAAAAACTGAACTGGTTCTCCCGCTACGGATTTAGCTCCTTCGGCTCTCACAAGTTTGCGAGCTTCGTTTCTAAAAATGGGTTTGCCTCGAAGCTGCTCAAGGATGTCCTTGCGCACGCTTAGGTCAGTATAGAAATCCTCCCAATTCGCGGCTGTTGCTTTGCGTTGGCGTTCAAGGTCGGCAGCGAGTAACGGTACCCACTTTGCGAGGCGGTCGTTCTCCGGCTCAAGCGGAAGCCCCACATCATCAGCAAGGCTGCGCAAGGCGGCAACTCGCCTAGCTCCCAGTTTGCGTCGCAGCAAAAATTCGCCTGTAACCTTGGCAATCCAAGTCGCACGCAGAGATTTGTATTGGTCGTCTTGCCAGTCAAAAACATGGTCAAGGGTTGCCCATCTTGCATCGCTGCCAGGTGGGCTCATTGTTGGAAGTGGGAGCGTTTCGTGCGCGAGCCCTTTAGCCTGAAACGCAGTCAAGACGTGGTCTGCCGGCGCCCATGTGATGGCGTCCACAGCGGCGTGCACGTATGAGACAAGATTGATATTGGCAGCAGCTACACCGTATATCAGGTCAATGCACATCTCTGCTGCAACCTTGACCAATTCTTGATTAAGGGCGTTGTCCAGACTTAAGCCCTTACGGTCTGGGTCTGGGAAAAACGGAGCGTCCAAATGACCGTTGAAAGGACAGGGGGTTTCCATGGGTAAGAAAGCATAGTAACGACCCTCCGGAACCTCGAACCCTAGGGGGATCGCGATGCTGACCGTGGGCGCGCCTGTCCAATTTCGCCACCTCTCAACTTTATGACGTTGTTCGACAGCCGCGTCTACAGCTCTTAAAAATCGCATCTGATCGACGGCGCGACTGATGAATAAATACGACCGATTGTCGACAACGATTTCTTCTATCTCAAGGTTGTCAATTTTCAGCGGTCGATTCAGAGGGTATCGACGACGCGTTAACTCTCGACGCGAAGTAGTGCCGTCCGGGTCAATTTTTTCAAATACGAGCTTGGTGAGCTTAGGTAGAAAGAGATTAAGCGGGGCACGCTCATCAAAAAGTGACTGCCATTCTTTTTCCATGCGAGAGGTGGCCATACGGTCGGTCAACGGCAGCCTTATCACTGTCGCAAATCCATGCGATGCATAGTCCTGTATGTCATCGGGGAAGCTATTTATCACGAGCGGCAGTTGCAAGCTGTGAGTCTTGCCGACCGCCCTTTCCGCAAGGTCGGGTTCGGCTAGGTGCAGAAGTCGCTCGCGTTGGGCCTGCTCATCAGCAAATCGAAAGCAGAACCCGTCGAACTGCGCTGCCTTATTGTCAGCTTGAGATGAGTAGATCTGAGGATCATGGCTGATCAACGTAACACTGCGAAATCCAAGTCCTTTGTGGCCAATGGAGTTTCCGGGCTGCTTTCTGCTTCTTGCCGGATTCACGATTGAATCGACATCGGCCCGGGAGAAACCGCTGCCAGTGTTGCAGACGTCCAGCATAGCGTGAGGCGCGGAGGAAAGATCAAGCTTCACCAGGATATGGGCATCGACACCTCCACCAGCTCCGTCGTAAGCGTTCTGTATGAGCTCGCGCAGAATGCGGCCATCGTAAAGCGTCGCCGCAGTGTCGGTGAGTTGACGCATGGAGTCATCTCGCTCGGACCCCAGCTCGATGCCGTGTAGGGTGAGCTTGAGCTCTCGATCAAGTATCTGCTCTAGGTAGCCGGAGGGTGAAATCTCAATCGTGCACGTGTCGCTTTCTGAGAAAGCCCCCGGCGCTGGTGCAGTTACGTCGATACTCATGGTCTAGCTTCCCTGGCTGTCATGGCGTTGTGATGTCCGTACCTTCAGAAGTGTGCAGCGTATCTACGCCACGCCAGAACAGACGTGGTTGTTAAGGACTGTCGACCGCGAGAATAGCTTTATATCGCCATTCATCGCCACATCCATGCCCGAGGACTCGTGAAGTGCAGCAGCCTGCTCGGCACAGCGAAGTTAACATGCTGTTGGGACCCTGCAATTGAGGCCGCAACCCATCGCGCGTATGTCTAAGCCTACCGGCCCTGGCAGTAGGAGCGGGGAACAGGAGTGGGTGGACAGCTCGATCGCGCATTGCGGAAGCATGGTCAATGAAGACGAAATCGATATCGTGTTTATTGCTCATCAGACCTTTGACATCTGCTACGTAACCGCGGACCGCTGCTACTATCTACAACGAGGTGATGCCTACTTGGCCAGCGCATCACTGGAGATGGGTCGGGGCTGCACACGGAAGGGACGCAACAAGTGACCAGAATGCGGTTTACAGAGTAAGACAGATCAGCAGGCAAGGAAGGACCCCATGAAAAACTGGCTAACCGGGATGTTTCTCTTGATCTCTATGCAAATCCCCCATGCTGCTTCGCAGCCGGGGGAGTCAGAAGGCCAAGAGACTACGAATCCGAATGAGGTCGTTGAATTCCAACTGGCCACTGATGTATTACCTCAAGGTGAGGTAACGCTCTCGAACGGAGTCACCGTCAGTCTAAGCGACTGGAAGACCCTCGTCTTAGCAAAAATTCCTAGGCCAAATACCTCGAGCGACCGTGCACCTACTTGCACCGGCACCTTGGTCGGCCCGAAGGTTGTTCTTACTGCTGCCCATTGCGTCGATAATCCGCTGGGTATGACTTCGCGCAAGGCCCTGCTCTCGGTGGATGGCCGGCAAGCGGAACTGACCTGCGAGATCCATCCAGCGTACCTTGCTCGGGAGCCAAAGTTTCGCAGCCCGCGAGGCAGTGAGGACTACGCCTTGTGCTCCATTGATTATCGTGGCCCCGTGCCGATGTCTATAGCCAACCTGGAGTTCGAGGTACTAGACGCGGAGACAAGAGTGCCACACGGAGCCCCAGTCCTCATGACCGGATACGGATGCTCAGACCTACGAGTGATCGACGGCCAACTGGATTGGGAACCATCGGATCATCTTTTGAGAATCGGAGACGGCAGCATCGACGCGGCAGCTGGCACGGTGCCGAGCAGTCTTGGCTACTTGATGATTCGATCGGACAACGGACGTGGTCCTGCAGTATGTCCGGGCGACTCAGGAGGACCTCTCTTCTCTGGTGCCAGCACGGAGTCCGTAGCAGGCCGGCGTCGAGTGATTGGAGTGAATTCGGCAGTGGCCATGGAGCGGCGTCCGGATCAGGGATTCGACCTGATATCCCGTATTGCAGCGCTCGGAAACGCCGGATTCAGGAGTTGGGCAAGCGATTGGGCTGCAAGAAATCAGACGCGAGCCGGCGCGGTCTGTGGTGTGAATCGCAACGCGGGGAGGTCACCCTGCCGTGATTGAGTGCCGACAACCTCGGACGTGGGGTTACATCGCTGCCATCGCTGCAGCGTTAGCGCCCAGCTCCGCAATTGCCCAAGATTTGAGCCAGCCCTCGGTGCTGCTTCGCGCGGTGAACCAAGATGTCAGTGGCGATGTGGTTCGCTTTGTGGCCGCCAATACGCAGCCAGCACAATTGGATGCTGCAAACTTCGATGTCGACATCACCCAGACTCCTAATGAGATCATCACGCGTCGATGCGGATCGGTAAGGTCTGAATACTACGAGGAGTTTCTTCGTTTAAATGGCACACACATCGCGCCCGATATGCCTATCGGCGAAGAAGCGCGCACCCTGTACTGGCCATCGTGCTTATATGTCAGATCTTCACCGGCAGGTGTAACAACAATTGTTGGCAAGAATGACTCTGCCGACAAGGTCTATACGCGCCTGACGGGAGGCCACGCTACAAGGCGGGAATTGGAAGAGTTCTTCGGCGCACCCGCTACCAAACTGAAGCAGTTGCAGCCCGGTGATATGTTGGCAGGTGGTCACTTAACGGCCGCGGTTCAGGTCATACCTACGACGGATGTGGATGAGTTTCGGGCAAAGTTCAAAGCCTTGGTCGAAGCTGATCCGAAAACTAAAGCACGCACTGTTGAGGAGTTGGTCGGCGAGATCGTGCTTCCTATCGAGGAGGATGCTCAGGGTGGTATCGCCTCTGGAAAAGCTGATTGCATCCCGTCCGGCCCTCCATTTGACGCTGTGCAAGTTCAGGCGGCTCTTGCGTTTTCCCGGAAGCGCCAACGGGCATTAGAGATATTTCCGGGGCAATCCAATGTAATCATTGTCGATAATGGATTTCGCGGTGTCGCCTTGGGGAATGGCGAGTCGGACCCGTTCATCGGAAGTCCCTTCGCGAAACGATTTTTTCAAGGCGATAGTGCAAGCACCATTGCACGCAAGATCATCATCGGCCGTCCGTATTGGCCGATTCTCACGAATAGTTCGTATGCGTCGCCTGCACAGGGCCACGGCACCCACGTTGCTGGATTAGCTCTAGGCGGACCTGGCTTTGCCGAGGCGAGGCGAGACTCCAGCTATACGGATGTCTGGGCGCGACTAATTGTCCTGAATGTATCCGATGGCGATCGAGCCTTAGCCAGCGGCACGGTGGAAACCCTTAGAGGCTATCTCGGCGTTCCGGAAGACAACCGCATCGTCAATATGAGCATCTCATACGATGGCAACGTTTCTCCTGACATTGCCACTGCGTTTGACGGTATGTTCAAGTTTGGCACCAATACGCTCTTTGTAGTGGCAGCAGGGAATCGATCCCATAGCGTCTCCGGAGACACCTATCCGGCTGCGATGGGAGCACTCCAGAAGGAAAATGTGGTGACCGTCGCGGCGATCGGTGGCGATGGTCGCTTGACGCCTTTTAGCAACTTTGGTCCCAAGACAGTCGACATCGCGGCGCCGGGTTGTCAGCTGTATTCCTGGTTGGACAGTTCTCCAACACAGACTCCATTGAGCGGCACGTCCCAGGCGACTCCGATCGTCACGTTTGCCGCATCTTTGATTCGTTCACTCGCTCCTAAAGCCACCCCCCCCATACTCAAGACGCGTCTGGTTATCAGCGGCGACTTGATGCACCCCGATGACTACGGCAAGACTGCATATCGAGTCACTCTAAATATTCCGAAAGCCTTGTACATGTTTGACGACTACGTCGCGATACGCGGTGAGCAGCCCAGAGCGCTCTTGGGACGTGCCACTAGGCTGACTGGCGTCCGGTGTGCTGCAGATCCCCCAAGCGTTACTCGTGGTGTGGACGCCGTTTGGTCACTGAAACGCGGAGGCGGCGGTTTTTGGCTTTTCGCGGGCCGAAACACAGGTGCTGAGGGAAAGGTGGAAGAGCCTTGCGTCGCAGCCGATCCCAAGGCGGGGAAACTGCGCTTCGTATCAGAATATCGACTCAACGGTGCGGAACTTGAGGTTGTGTCCCCTCCCGAAGAAATCGAGTTACCACTTACAGATATCGCTGAACTCATTATGCGTGCACGCATCCCGGATTAAGGAATGAAACCCAGGAGGAAGGAAAATGAAGCGTCGAGACCTCATCATTGGTGGTGCAGGATTGGCTTCATGTGTGCTCTTGCCGACCGGATGCGACTGGTGGCGTGATCGTCCGAATGTCAACTTTCCTGTGCCCTCCACGTCGCTGATAGACGTTCACTGCCATTTGTTCAACGGAAGCGATTTACCCTCTGTGCGTTTTCTCAAAATTGTTGTGGCGGAGGCCTATCCCAAAGAGGCTGTTCGGGTGCTGGATATTGAAGACCCGGACGTGCTTGATGGGGTTATTGCTATTTTACTTTGGATTGTAGGAAGCACACGTGCTCCTACCGCAGTGCAGGAAATGAACGTGCTAGATAAGGTTGCGCCAGCCGAGGCTCGGAATGCCGATCATGCGGCTAACGAGGCCGCTGTTATTGATGCGTTGACACGGATGGTGGCCGACGGAACTGTCGCTGTCTCTGGCGACATGCCCGCGTCTAGCATCCGAAAAGCACGTTCTGCACTATTTGCTGCAGCGGAAGAGACAGAACTCAGCGTCAGCGACGGCGAGCTTTCTCCAGTAGAGGCCCATGCCGTAGCCGAAAAAGCTTATCGATCCCGTTTTGATTTAGGAATTCTCCTGCGCTGGTTTGCGTTGTTTACCCGCTATCGCTATGTCCTGTCGGAGCAGTTGGCGAATGACTATCGACGCGAAGCATTCCTCCCCCTACTCCTGTGTCCGGCTTTGATCGACTACGACTACTGGCTTGGACAGTACGTGGACGGTACATCGCTGCCGGATCAGGTCACGATTATGGGGCGGCTGGCCCGACGCACAAGTGGTCCCGTCGTACATGGCTACGTCGCCTTTGATCCTTTGCGTCAGGTGGCTCACGATCTGGGCAAAGCGCCGCAGTTTGACCCGCTCCAGCTTGTTCAGCACGCCATCCGCGACGAGGGGTTTCTAGGCGTAAAGCTTTATCCACCTATGGGCTTTCGGGCGATTGGCAACAACGACCAATGTCAGACATATCCCGATCTGCCCATTATTCACGAAATCGCTAGTTCAGCAGAGGATGATGGGATCTACAGTAGTTGCTCACCGAAACCAGTAAGGGGTTCGCTGGTGGTGGGTAAGAAGATTGATTCTGCTATGGAGCGTCTCTTCGAATTCTGCACGAACCAGAATGCATGTGTGATCGCGCACGCAAACAACAGCAATGGCTCAAACAAGGACTATGGAAAACGAGCTGATCCCGCGTACTGGATCGAAGTATTCAAACGTTGGCCGACACTACACGTCAATCTGGCGCACTTTGGAAGCTTCAATGCCGAATCGGCATCGGCGAAAGGAGTTCCAATGCCAGAAGGTAGCTGGGAGTGGGAACTAGGCCGCTACCTCAAGGGGCATGTCGGCGCCCCCGTATTCGCGGACATCAGTTTTTTGACGGAGATTGTCGGACAATCAGCGGAGCAACTTTCCAAGTACGGCAACATGATCAATCGATGGATCAAAGAGTTCGATCCTGCTTGTGAACATCTCCTTTTTGGTTCCGACTGGCTGATGCTTGGGGCAGACCCTGCTTATGAGGGGTATACAAAACGAGTTGAGGCATTCTTCCGGAACTACGTCAGGCTAGACGCAACCCAAATGGGTCGGTTGTTTAGTCAGAACGCAGCTCGATTTTTGGGCCTACGCGAGGGCGATGCTGTCCGGAACCGTCTGTTGCAGTTCTACACAAAGTACGGCGTTCCGCTTAGCCGGCTTCCAAACCTCAGCGGCGCCTGACCCGGGGCTGCGTTGACGGTCGGCTCGAACGGCCCCAGTTCGCGCGACCAGCTTGCGATCCGCAAGTTAAACGGTTCATGGATAGACTGTGGATCTTGCGGTCTTCCAATGATGTCGCCGAGCATTCCTGAATTTTCCAGTCACGCGATTCGGCGCACAGTTGAGCGTGGTGAAGCGTGAGTTTTCGTGAAGTGACTGACGTGTTTTTGTGGAAGTTTTAGCGTGCGAAAAAAAACGCTGGCGACATTCCAGTGCGAATATTGGACAAGCAGTAAAAGTTGTTCTTATCTGATGATGGCCATTTGTCTTCTTAATTCCCATTTACGCGTTACGTCCATGCGGCACTGGCAATGGCGCCAGCGTCTGCAGGTCATCAGGGAGCATCAGTAAGATGGAGAAAATCGCCTTTAAGGCCCGCGCCGTCACCGGCTTAGTAACACTCGCGGCCGCTCTCACAGGCTGCTCTACGAACTTTGATGCCGTGAGAGTCAGACCCGGCGTAGATATACCTCCAGCAGGCGCACCTTATAATCTGACCTTTACGCAGTATGACGTCACCGTCACACGGCGCGTGGCTGGATGCCAGACTCCTGAAAAACGGGCAGCGCTGCTTATCGCCATGGACGCGACGATCGTGCCAAAAGAAACCAGTGATCCGACTCGTCACTATGTCATCGACCTAGAATCGCTTCAGGCAGCATGGAAAATTACCGACGTTGAAGTCACCTACCACGACAACGGAGCACTGAAGTCGATTAACTCTAACGCCGAAGACAGAACAGGGCAGATCCTTGTGAGTGCTGCGACTTCGGCAGCTAAGTTGGTCACGGCATTGGCGGCAGGTGCTGGACCTGCTGCCACAGGTTGCTTACCAGACACGGAAAAAGCGCTCGCGGGTATCAAAGTATCAGAAGCTGCAATTAAAGCTAAAACGGAGCATCTGGACCGGTTAACCAGCGATTTGAAAGGGATGACAGAGGTCGCCTCGGCAATCGGTAAGGCCTGGGGTAAGAGCGAGTTGAAGCTATTCGCAAATCAGATCAAAGCAGTACAGGTAGCCAAAGCCGATCAGGCAGTCGAGCAGAAAAAACTTGAAGGATTTCTTGCCGAAGTGAGTAACGTAACCCAATTCACCTGGCCGCCAGATGGGGCCACATTCGAGCCTGAGTTCGTTACTCCGCCAGCAGGAGCAAAAGATCCAAAACCTGTGGCGACGTCACTTGTCCCAGATATCGCGGCGAAGACTATCCGTGAGAAGTGGGGCAGTCCTGCAAACGTTAATACAACCATAAATGACACCCGAGTCTTCGCCAGAATTTTGGGAACCAGCCCTATTAGCTCCACTGATCCATGCAATGAGGGCTGTGTTGAGGATGCAATTCCAGGTCTCAAATACAGAGTACCGGCCTCTGGGATACTTCTGATCTGCTCAACAGCAACGTGTAAGCCAGGGAGTGATGAGGTCATTGCGGTAAAGGAAGGCCCCATCAGCCAGCTTGGCCACGTGTTTACGCTGCCACTGCGCAGCGGTGTTTTCAGTAGTAAGACCCTTGTCGCGGAATTCACCAATTCAGGACAGCCCACAAAGATTGGTGTCAAGGAGACAGCTGCCAGCGCCGAGACTGCTGCGACAAGCCTGGGCTCGATCACCGATAGCTTTCTCTTGGCGCGAAGCAAGGTAGTTCCCTCAAGGCTTGATCGTATCAATAATGAGACTGAACTGTTGAAGGCTCAGGCTGAGCTCGCAGCCGCGAGGAAGAATTTGCAACCTCCGGCCAACGCCCAGCAGGCGGCAGCTACAGAGGCATTCACGGCTGACACCGCGTTGCTGCAGGCGAACCTTGCCAACATCGAGGCGCGGAACGCGCTCGATGCAGCCGTGCAATCAGTTGCTCACTGAGGTTTAAGACATGTCGCTCGATCCAGTATGGATTCAACAAAAAGCAGTGGAGCTCGGATGGGTAGCACGAACCGACGAGTTTGAGCCTCTGATTCCGCTCCGGGAGATAGGACAAGGCACTGTCGCATGGTTTTCTTCTGGTCCCTTCAAACAAAGACCTCCCGAGCCTGGGGCAGCCGTCCCTAGTAGGAAGGACTGGAGGGATACCATTGGGTGCATCACTCCGCCTGGTCATCAGAAAGACGTTGGTGCATGTGTATCCTTCGCAACATGCGCTGCTGCAGATGCACGGGCTCGTATAGCCGGATTGCAACCCAAACCACTCTCTCCGCTCTACCATCACTTTTGCTCAATGGACCGCCCCATCAACAACGGACCAGATTTCGATTTTCTCGCAGAGAAGACACTTGAATTGGGATTGCCATTCGCCGCTGCCGGTACCAATTCATTGCGCGATCCCGACAGTTGCCATGCACTTGCCGTGCCTCCAAAAATGCGTGTAGCGGCTCTTTACTCCTTTGAGACAGCCGAGGAGGTCAAGCGTGAGATTGCTTTGCACGGCCCGGTGATGGGCAACATGGATCTTCGAGAGGACTTTGAGAAGTGGTATAGGAGCGGAATCTACCGTCCCACAAATCTCCCAGTAATATCCAGTCATGCCGTTTGCCTGATTGGCTACAACGATGACGAGCAGTGCTGGATCGGTAAGAACAGCATGGGTATCGATTGGGGGGAAGACGGCGGCTTTTTCCGCTTAGCCTATAACAGCAGTGGAGTCCTAACTGAAGGAATTCCCTTTTATTCCTTGGATTTACTTTAGTAAAGTGCTGTCTTTAAATGCAAAGCGATATTGATCACTTCAAGTGGTGCGGTAGGAATGGCAGTTACTTGATTGGCGGGTGCTGTGTTTGTAGAAGAATGGCGAAACGGAAAAAACTGGTTCCGATGAGCTGGCTTTAGAATGTTTATGATAGTGTCATGATGCTCGACGGTTTGACTCGGACCCTGCCTTCGACCTGAGGAGGCTTGGGTTTGCGTGGTCGCTGCTTTTCCGATTTTGCCCAGTGGCCACGGCTAGGGAGAGGGATGCCGGCTTTGCGGCAAGCTTTGGCGACGGCGACGTCGGAAACACCAATGTCGTGGGCCAATTTGACCATGAGCGTTTGCCATACTTTTTCGAGCAGTTCCGCAACGGTGAAGCCTCACGAATGTGTACATGCAGTCTGTCACCTTTGCTCATCGCGAATTTAAGGTCACAACACGGGTTGTCGCGGATGTTAAATTCCGGAGAGCTCTAGGTGCAACAGCCCTATGAGGGTGTGCGCGTCTCTGTCGCCGCGTGCGCTGGAAAAGACAACATCGACTCGTTTGGCGTGTGCTCGTAAGTTGAGGACAGCACGGCACTGAGACGATCGCCCAATAGGTTCCACGCGCGTTTCTTCTCTTCGGCATAGTCGTGATGCAGGTAATGGCGCCTCACCCGCGAGCCTGCCAGCACATGGTTTTGGCAGCGGTCGATGACGTCCAGGCTGACCCCCAAAGCCTGCATCATGGTCGCACCGGTGCGGCGCAGGTCATGCGGCGTCCAGTCACCGTTCTGGCCGTCGGCAAGGACCAGGGTGTCGTCGTGACGCCGTCTTGAGAGGGCCTTGCGGTTTTTGAAGCGATCGCCGACCTGTTTACTCACCACCTTTACGTCCACATGCCCATCATCCTGCTTGTTCGGAAAGCACCACTGGGAGTCTCCCGTCAGGGTCTTGAGTTCCTGAAAGAAATGCAAGGCGAAGGGGGAGAGGAAGACATGGTGGTCCTGTTTCTTGCCCCGGGAGCCTTTGACGTTTTCACTGGGGAGAAACCACGTTTGCCGCTCCAGATCGACATTTTTCCATTCGGCCTGCAGCAACTCGCCAATCCGGCACAAGGTTCCCAGGCTGATCCAGAGTGCGAGTTGGGTTTCTTTCTTTAACGGCCGAATGCCCTCGTACTTTTGACCGGAGGGGAGGGCGTTGTAATCGGCGGTCATTTGTTGGAAACGGTTATGCAGTTCCAGCAACTCAGCGGGTGAAAGGATCCGGCTTCTTTCTGCCTCGTAGTCGGCTGGGATCAAGGGGGAGATGTCGACCAGTTCCGTCGGATCACCCTCGATCAATAAGGCCCGCCAGGGCTGACGTTTTCTGGCCCAGCTGAACATCTGGGTGAGGTCGGCGAAGAAGCTGATCGCTTGCCGGTAAGCGCCGCGGTTGACCACGGTGCGGATCAGCGCCCGAACATCGTGTTCGGAAACATTGTTCACCGCTGTCTTGCCGAGTGCCGGGTAAAGGTCCTTGTTAAAACGCCGTTGCAACTCCGCGTTGCCGTCTTTACGCGCGACGCCATCCAACAGCCAAGCCTTGGCCAGATCCTGGACGGTCAGCGTTTGCACCTTCGTCGTTTTTACTTGTTCGGCCTCTATGTTAGCCGCGGCGTACGCCTGTGCCTTGGCGGTTTTCTTGTGCTCGTTGGGATTGATTTGCTCATCAATGAGTGCCCGTGCCTGGTTGCGGGCCTTGCGGATCTCCGTCAGGGATTTGCGTGGCCAGGACCCGCAGGCGTACTCTTTGTTCTGGTCGCCCCACCGATAGCGATAGAAAAAGCTGACCGAGACGCCGTCCTTACGCAGGGAAATTCGACCCGCGAGATTGCCATCCTCCCGGAGGATTCGGCCGGCATCATTGGCGGTCAGCGACTCAAGTTCTTTGATGGTAATTTTGGCCATGAAATGGACTCCCCCTACTTTTACCCCCACAAAACCGTCGGCTCTTGATGGACGTTACTGGACTCTCGTAGAGCAGAACACCACTGGAGCTCAAGTAAATACTAGCTTAGAAAAATCCAGAGTAAAATTTTTGGATCTTTCAAGAAGTATGAAAAAGGAGATGGGGTGCTAGGGGTAGAGTGTTCGAATCACTCCGTCCCGACCATATAATTCAAGGGGTTGCGATATTCTATCTCGCGACCCCTTTTTATTTTAGATGGCTTTTACCCCTACAAAACGACTGGCTCTGGGTGGAGTCCTCAGCTGATTTCAGGTCGGTGTTTGTTCCGGGCAGGGCTTTGGTCCTGCTTGATAAGTGAACTGGATCGACGATTTCGACCACGCTAATGCAGCACGATCCAGCGGTAAGAGCCTCCTCAGAAGCGATGCTCATCGCTGTCCCGTTGCGTGGACACTCCGGTGCGCAGTGAGGCGTGGCGCAGGGCAATGCTCAGGTCCTTCAGCGGGCCCTACTGGACCACGTAGCTCAAGGTCAGGTTACGGTCCCACTCACTTTTGTCGCCAGTGGGAGTAGGGATGTTGGAGTCGCTTTCGTACATGCCCAGGAAACTCAGGCCGGGAATCCTGACTTTCGCAAAGTCATAGCCATGGCGAACCTGCCAAGTGGTTTCCCCGGCGCGCTGAACTTGCCGATCATCGATTCAGTCATGAAGTAGGCGATCGAGCCGTCGCCCTGGCTCAACCTGACTGCATCGCTGTCGCCGCTGACTTGTTGCAGGCCGGCGGCGAAGGTGTGGCCGTTCACCAGGTAGGTGAATTGCGCGCTGCTCAGGCGACTGTCGACCTTGCCTTTGGTGACGCCGTCGCTGTAGTAGCCGAAGGTGTAGAAGTTCGGGTCATGGTCGTTGGCTCCATCGGAGCGCGTGTCGAAGTGTCGCAGGTCGGTACGCAGGGTGCCGGTGCCGACCTGCCAATCGTATTTGAGATCCAAAAAGTTCTGTTTGTAAAAGTCCTGCAGATTGCCGTAGTAGTACTGCAAGGTCAGGTCTTTGGTCGCTCTGTAATTCACGCACTGCGCGATTGCCTGTAAAGGGATCAGCTATCGGTGGTGACTGCTGTGCCTATAAAAAGCAGAAATCTGAATCATCGGATTTCTGCTGTACACGGCTGCTATTCAAGGTATGTAGACTGTCTCCAGTGCCCACAGCGTTGGTCGTTGCGGGTCAGTCTTCCGGCAGGTTATTGAATATTTTTTCCAGTGTTCCGTTCAGTTTGGTGATCTGGGCCTCGGTCAGGCCTTTGAAACTTGTGCGGAAGATATCGCTGGTGCCGTGCTGGATTTCTTCGATGGTATGGCGGCCGACATCGGTGAGTGAGACCTGAGTCACGCGCCCGTCGCTGGCGCTGGTGTTGGTCTCTACCAGGCCGTCAGCTTTCATGCGATAGACAATTTTGGTGATGGTCGAGAGCTTCGCGATGGCATGGATGGAGATTTCCGAAATGCTCGACTCGCCATTTTCCTTGAGGATGAACAGAATCCGCCAGCGCGGTATGTCCATATCGATTTTTTTCAGCGCTTTTTCCATGGCCATGGAGTAGCGGCCGTGCAGGCGAGCCAGCCAGTAGAAGGGGAACTCTTCCTTCTTGAAGTCTTCGCTGGCGGGGTTGTATCGGCTCAGGCGCTTTTTTGGGGTGGTCATAAAGGTTGGCGTAGTCTTTCAGGTGAGCGGGTTTGATAGCGGGCGTCATTGTCGCGCCGCCCGCGGTAAAAAACCAGCAGACACGCCGTAGCGTGCCTCAGGTAAGGACGTCAGGCCAGGCCTTCGTGTTTGAGGCTCTCACGGAAGTGTCGGCAACCCTTGATCAGCAAGAGCAGGGTGAGTGCGACTGCGAAGGCATTGAGCAGGGAAATCGACGAGCCGACCATGGCCGGATTTTGGAATAGCCGGTCGGTGAGCAGCGCGACTAGTGTGGTACCAAGACCCAGGCCGATCAGATTGGAAATCAGCAGGAACAGCGCGCTGATCTGCGCTCGCATCTGATTGGGTGGCAGGATCTGCATGGCTGCGGTTGATGCCGGCATTGGGAACGAAGCGAAGAACATCGCCGGTGCCAGCAACGCCACGGACATCCACAGTTCGCTGACCTGGGTGAACGCGATGGCGGGCACGGCCATGCCGATTGCCCCGATGACTCCCGCGCGGATTGGCGCATCGCTGTACCCTTTTTTCGCCAGCCAGTCGATCAGCCAACCGCCACAAAACACGCCACTGGTATTGGCCAGTAGCACCACGATCCCAAGCATGTAGCCGGTATCGCTGGGGGCGAGGCCGAATTTGCGCATATAGAAGGCCGGGGTCCAGCTAAGCATGCAAAACAGCGTCATCGCGTAAAACGAAAACCCCAGGTAATGGCAGAAAAAGGTCTTGCGGTGCACTGTCAGGAACTTGAACGCCTGTTTCATACTGGGCGCATGGACCTTGCCCTCCGCGTCCAGTTTCAAGCCCTTGCGAGCCGGGTCGCGAATGGTCAGGGCAATCAGCAGGGCAACGAGAGTGCCCGGCAGTCCCACCAGAAAAAACGTCACCTGCCATGGCCGCATTTCGCCTAGCAGTGGTACGGCGACACTGTCGAGGTTCTTCAGCAAATCGATGACGTAGCCGCCAATCAGAAAGGCCACGCCGCCACCGATGAACGAGCCGATCGAGTAGATCGCCACGGCGCGCCCGAGTTTTTCCCGGGGGAACATATCGCTGAGCATCGAGTAGGTGGCCGGCGACAGCGCCGCTTCACCAATCCCGACACCGATGCGGGCCATAAACATCTGCAGGAAGTTTTTGCTCACCCCGCACAGGGCCGTCGCCAGGCTCCAGAACGCGATGCCGATGGCGATGATTTTCGGTCGGGAAAATTTGTCCGCCAGCAGCGCGATGGGCATGCCCATGAAGGCATAGAACAGGGAGAAAGCCAGGCCGTGCAGCAGGCTGAACTGGGTGTCGGATAACTGCATGTCGTGTTTGATCGGTTCGATCATCAACGCCAGGATTTGACGATCGATGAACGAAAAAATATAGGCCAGCATGCAAACGGCAACGACATACCATTCGTAGGCATAGCTTTTACGGGTGACCTCGGTCGGTGTTTTGCTGGTCATGCTGTTTGGCCCCTTCAGGGTTGGCAATCAGTCAGTCGGCGGCAGCGGTTCGCAGTTGGGTGTATTGGTGACGCCGTCGTTACCCGAGCGCCTTGCCCTGGTGCGTTTATTGGTTTTGTTGTGCGGTTCCAGGTTGCCAATGGCTTGGCATGTGTGTGCTGCAGGACCTTTTTAAGCCCTTGTTTGCCTTGACTCTATGCACCAGGCGCAGAGGCTGTTCCGGGCGCGCAGAAAGCGTTTGTGTGGCGTGAAAATTGCTTTCCATTTCCACTAAATTATCGATGTGCCTGCGGGCAGCGGTGTTATTTTCTGGAGGTGCTTCAGCATGTTCGATCAACACTCTTCGCTCCGTCATCATTGCCTTCTGAGTTCCGGCGGGTTTGGCGAGGTCAAGGATCGGGTCAGTCATTACCTGTGGCCCCACCAGATGAAAATGCAGCAGGGCGGCGCCCTTCAATCGCAGCTGTACGGCGTGTTTTTCGGCAGCTCGGCGTTGTTCGATCTGCACTACGGTGCACCGGTGGAAATCGACGCCGGCGATATCAGTGACTACTACCTGATTCGGGTCACCCTGGAAGGCAGCGGCATGGTCAGCCTGGGCAAGCAGAGCGCGATTTTGCGCAAGGGCGGGCTGACGATTTCTTCGCCTTCTGAGCGCAGTTTTATCCGTATCGACAAGGACTGCCGCAACCTGATTTTGCGCGTCGATCGCCAAGCCCTCGAGCGTCAGCTGCAAGTGTTGCTCAACCGGCGTTTGCGTCAGCCGTTGGTGTTCGACATTCAGGTCGACGCCGAGCATCAGGGCATGGCGACGGTAAGGACCACCCTGGATTACATCTGCCAGCTCTATGGCGACGCCAGCCAGACGCTGCTGACCTCAACTATGGGCGGGAGCCTGTCGGACTATCTGCTGTCGGTGCTGCTGACTCAGTTGCCGCACAATTATTCGGTCGATCTGCTGCAAGACCGGCACCAACCAATGCCTCACCACGTCAAGAAGGCCCGTGACTACATCGAACAGCACCTGGCCGAACCGATTGGGCTGGCGAGCCTGGCGCAGTTCTGTGACGTGTCGATCCGCACCTTGCAAAATGGCTTCACGCGGTTTCTCCAGCAAACCCCCAGCGACTATGTCCGCACTCGTCGGCTGGCCTTGGTTCACGTAGCCCTGCAGCAGGCCGGACCGGCCGATAGCGTGACGGATATCTTGTTGCGTCACGGGGTCGCCAGCTTCGGTCATTTCGCCATGCAGTACCGCAAGCAGTACGGCTGCCTGCCTTCCGAGACCCTGCGACGTCAGGCCTGATGCATGAGAATGAATTGCTCAGCCCTGTAGAAACCGCTGGGCCAGATCGAGTTGGGAGTTGGCCAGTTGATGCAGCTCCTCGCCGATCTGGGTACTGCGTCGGGACTGGTCGCTGCTGGTTTGCGCCAGGTTTACGATCTGGGAAATCTGCCCATTGATCTCTTGGGCGACTTGACCTTGCTGTTCAATGGCCGAAGCCATTTGCAAACTCATGCCGGAGATCTGTCCGACTTCCTCGCAGATGCGCCGCAAGGCGGTTTGGACCTGCGATACGTCTTCGCGTGATTCCCGCGCGGCCGATTCGCCGCGTTGCGCTGTGGCGAGCGCCAGGGCGCTGCCGTCACGCAACTGCTCGATGGAGCGTTGGATTTGTTCAGTGGATTCTCGGGTGCGGGTCGCGAGGCTGCGTACCTCATCGGCGACCACTGCGAAACCGCGTCCGGTTTCGCCGGCGCGGGCCGCTTCGATGGCCGCGTTCAGCGCCAGCAAATTGGTCTGCTCGGCAATGCTGCGAATCACATGCGCGACGCCGCTGATTGATTCGATCGATTCCGCGAGGCGGCTGACGGCCTGGCCAACTTCCTCGACCGAGGTGCACAGGCCGGTCATCGAACGCTGACTTTGCCCGGACATCCGGTCACCATCGCGAGCCAGGCGGTCGACGGCTTGTGTGGCTTCGGCCGCGTGTTGCAGGTTGCGCGACAGTTCCTGGATCGTGGCGCTCATTTGATGGACCGCGGCGGCGGACTGCTCGGCTTCTTCGAGTTGCCGTTGCAGGTGATCGGATTGGGCCTGCACCAGTGTCGACGATTCTTGCGCGCGTTGACGCACGGTCTCGCCGTTGATCCGGATACGCGCCATGACCGTGCGCATCCGTGTGTTCTGGCTATTGAGGGCCATGTCAAAACGGCTGGCGAGGCTGGCGCTGCCGTCCTGAAGCGGTGCCAGCAAGGCGTCGCTGTAGACCTGATCGTGCCGGGCCATGATCCGGCGGACGTCCGCCTGTTGTCTGGCTCGCCATTGCCAGCTCGCGGCGAGGACTCCGCCGAGCACCAGCAGGCCCGGTGCCAGGTCGATCTGTCCAACAGCCATGGCGCCCGTGACGCCAAGTCCCACTAACCAGGCGATACCCTGGCTGCTGGCGTGCTCCTGCACTCGGCGGGCAAAAGTCAGCGGGCCGTGGCCGTCATTCAAGCGTCGATAAAGTTTTTCCGCTCGCAGGCTTTGGGCAGCGTCCATCGGGTGATACGCCGTGCCCAGCGCATTCAGCTGACCGCCCTCCAGCAGTGGCACCACATAGAGATTGCACCAGAACGTCGTGCCCTGTTTATCGCGACCCATCATAGGTGCTGTCCAGGGCACACCGCTGCGCAAGGTCTCCCACATACGATCAATGACTCGCTTGGGCATCAGCGGATGATTGATCAGTTCGTGCGGTTGGTTAAGCAGCTCCTCTCGGGCGTAACCGCTGAGTGCCACGTAGGCATCGTTGCAGGCCATCAGATGGCCGCGAGTATCCAGGCGCGAGATCGGAATTTCTGGCTGCGCCGCAACGATGACCGGTGGCGTGTATTCCTTTGACTTAGCCACTGAACGCTCCCGCGATTACCAGCACTGGCCGCGTTCGGCGCGCATTTTGCGAACCATTGCGTCGAAAAATTTTACAGCGAAGCCGCTGTCCCGAATGAGCATGGCCGTGAGTTCGGCACACTTCTGGCTGATCGCTTCAGGCAGCGGATTGTCCTCACCGCCCAGAGCGCCGGCCTGGCACTGGATTTCGGCGGCGCGCTGCACTGTCCACAGCAGGAAGAACGCCTTGGCAATGCTGCTTTCGCCGACGGCAATGCCGTGATTGCGCAGCACCAGGATGTGCTTGTCGCCAAGGCTGTCGATCATCCGCGCTTTTTCGTCATCGAACAGCGTGATGCCTTCGAAGGTGTGGTAGCCGATCCGTCCGTAGAGTTGCGCACCGTAAAAGTCGTTATGGGTAAAACCAGCCTTCTTCATGACGATCGCCGAAATCGGCGTGGTGTGCGTATGGATCAGGCACTGAATGTCCGAACGGGCACCGTGCACCGCGCTGTGCAGGGCGAAACCGGCGGGGTTGCCGTCATAGGGCGAGTCCTCGAGCTTCTTGCCGTGCAGGTCGACTTTAAGCAGGTTCTCTGGCGTCACTTCGGTGTAATTGAGGCCGAACGGGTTGACCAGATAATGGTGCGCCGGGCCGGGAAGGCGTGCGGAAATATGGTTGAAGATCGTCTCGGTCCAGCCGAAGAAATCCACCAGGTGGTAGCAGTGCGCAAGTTGCACGCGCAGTGCCCATTCTTCGTCGCTGTACGCGTGCGGTTTTGCCATTGGGGTGTGGTCCATGTCGGAGTCCTTGTCGTAGTGATTCAGTGACGGGCCTGTTCGCCGCGAAAGCGTGCCAGGGCAATGAGGTGTCGAGTAATGGGCATCGGGATCGCCATGCCATCGGCCAACTCCAGCACTGCATCGCCGATGGCGGCCAACTCCAGAGGGCGGCCTTTCTCATAGTCCTGGAGCATCGAGGTGCGCACGGCGCCCATGCCGGCGCCGAGTTCGAGAAAGGTCCGTGGATCGATGCTCACGCGCGCGCCGTACGCGGCGGCCGTCAGCAAGGCTTCGTGCAGGCAACTGCTGACCAGGTCGCGTAGCTCCGGCAGGCTGTAAAGCTGATCGAGCGTTGCGCCGGTAATCACTGAGAGCGGGTTGGAGGTGAGGTTGGCGATGATCTTGGTCCACAGATTGTCGCGGATGCGGTCGGTGGCTCGTGCTTCGATGCCGACACTTTCGATCAGTGCGCGCACACGCTCCAGGCGGGGGCTGAGGCGGTTGTCAGGCTCACCAAAAATCATCAGGTGCGGGGTGTTCGATTCAGCCACCGCATTGGCGGGGCAGTGCGCGGTGATGAACACCACGCAGCCGATCACGTGGCGCAGGTCCAAGGCCTGGTTGAGCGTCGACTGCGGATCAACCGCGTTCACCCGTTGCCCGTCGTAGCGTCCGCCTTCACCGTGGAAGTACCACCACGGCACACCGTTGATCACCGGGATCACCACCGTTTCTGCGCCGATCATCGGTTGCAGTTGCGGCAGCAGACTGGCCAGGGCTTGTGCCTTGGTGCAGAGGAATATGAGGTCTTGCTCGCCAAGGCTGGCAGCGTCGTCGCTGGCCTCGACTCGCACATGATGATGACCGTCCAGATCGGACAGGTGGATGCCGTCACGGCGGATGGCGGTCAGGGTTTCACCTCGGGCCAGTACGTTGACCGTATGGCCGTTACCCGCAAGACGGGCCGCCAGGGTGCAGCCGATGGCACCGGCACCGGCGATGCCGATGCGCAAGGGGGAAGCGTTCATCGTGACTCCGGATGTTCAGAAAGGCCTGGGAAGGCCGGGCCCGGCGCCGTTTCGGGCGCCGGGGCAGGGCGGCGGTCAGTTGGCGAGCATTTCCTGATGCTTGCTGGCCAGGCCGAGATAGGCTTCGATCACGCGTGGGTCATCAGCCAGTTGCTGCGCCGGGCCCTGCATGGCGATCTGGCCGGTTTCCAGCACATAGGCGTAATCGGCCACCCGCAGGGCGGCACGCGCGTTCTGCTCGACCAGCAGAATCGATACCCCTTGCTCACGCAGCGCGGTGATGATGCGAAAGATCTCCCGGGTAATCAGCGGCGCCAGTCCCAGGCTTGGCTCGTCGAGCATCAGCAGCTTGGGCTTGGCCATCAGCGCCCGGCCCACGGCGAGCATCTGGCGTTCACCGCCGGACAACGTCGCCGCCAATTGCTCGCGGCGTTCCCACAGGCGCGGGAACAGTTCGTAGATTTCGCCAAGCGTTTCGCTGTAGCGACGGTCGCCCCGGCGGTGGCGTTGAAAAGCGCCGAGCAGCAAGTTGTCGGCCACGCTCATGCTGGTGAACAATTCGCGTTTTTCCGGCACCAGGCCCAGGCCTCGCGAGACCATCACTTCCACTTCCGGCAAGGTTTCCAGGCTGCCGTCGAAATGCACCTGACCCCGGGAGCCAAGCACGCCCATGATGGCCGAAAGCAGGGTGGTCTTGCCGGCGCCGTTGGGGCCGATCACTGTCACGATCTGACCCTTGCCGACGGTCAGGCTGGCGTCGCTCAGCGCTTCGACCTTGCCGTAAGCCACGCTCAGGCCTTTGATCTCCAGCACGGCGTCGACGACCTGGTTGCGCGGTGCGAGGTGCGGTTCCACTTGCATGTTCATCATTCAACTCCTCCCAGATAGGCTTCCAGCACGGCCGGATCCTTCTGTACGTCTTCGGGCAGGCCCTGGGCGATCCGCTGACCGAACTCCATGACCACCACGCGATCGACCAGGCCCATGACGAAGTCCATGTCGTGCTCGACCAGCAGAATCGCCATGCCTTCGCTGCGCAGGCGGCTGAGCAGGATGCCAAGGGCTTCCTTTTCTTTCAGGCGCAGGCCGGCGGCGGGTTCGTCGAGCAGCAGCAGGCACGGATCGGCGCACAAGGCGCGGGCGATTTCCAGAATCCGCTGTTGGCCGAGTGCCAGGCTCCCGGCCTCTTCATACAAGTAATCGCCTAGGCCTACGCGCTTCAGCTGACGTCTGGCTTCGCCGAGCAGTTCGGCTTCCTCGCGACGATCCAGGTGCAGAGCCGCCGACAGCACGCCTTGCTGGCCACGCAAATGCGCGCCTATGGCGACGTTCTCCAGCACGCTCATGTTGCCCAGCAGCTTCACGTGCTGAAAGGTGCGGCTCATGCCCATTTGCGCCACTTGCCGCGAGTTCAGGCCGTTGATCTTTTGACCCATGAACAGCACATCGCCGCTGCTCGGTGTATCGACGCCGGAGAGCTGGTTGAACATGGTGCTTTTGCCGGCACCGTTGGGGCCGATCAGCGCGAGGATTTCACCCGAACGGATTTCCAGGCTCATGTCGTTGTTGGCCACCAGTCCGCCGAAGCGCTTGGTCACATTCCGCGCTTCAAGGATCAGTTCGCCATGTTTGGGCAGTTGCCGGCGGGGCAGGGGTGCAGCCTTGGCGTCGACATTCCGGACCTTGGCGCGGACCCTGAACCAGGCCGGTATCAGACGCGTCAGCAAGGGCCACAGACCACCCGGTGCACGCTGCATAAGCACCACGATCAAGATGCCGAATACGATGATTTCGTAGTTGCCGGTGTTACCCAGCAGGTGCGGCAGCCAGTCCTGCAACCATTGCTTGAGCAGGGTCAGGATGCCCGCGCCGAGCAGGGCCCCCCACACGCTGCCGACCCCGCCGATCAGGGCCATGAACAGGTAATCAATGCCCATGTTCAGGCCGAAAGGTGTCGGGTTGACGAAGCGTTGGGTGTGCGCATAAAGCCAGCCGGAAATGGCTGCGAACACCGCTGAGATGACGAAGATCACCATCTTCGAGCGGAAGGTGTTGACCCCCATCGACTCGGCCATTACCTGGCCGCCCTTGAGTGCGCGAATGGCGCGGCCTTCGCGAGAATTCAGGAGGTTCTGTGTGATGACGATCGCCAGCAACAGCAGGGCCCAGATCAGGTAGAAAATGTTTTCGCCCTTATCCAGTCTCAGGCCGAACAAGGAAATCGATGGCAAACCGCCGACGCCGGTATGGCCGCCCAGGGATTCCAGGGTACCGAACAGGTAGTACAGCGAAAGGCCCCAGGCAATCGTTCCCAGCGGCAGGTAATGCCCCGACAACTTGAGCGTCAAGGCGCCGAGAATCAGTGCCACTGAGGCGGTGAGCACCACGCCCACCAGCAGCGTTAGCCACGGTGACGTCCCGGCCCAGGCCAGCCATGCCGGCAATTGCTCGGTGGTGGTCAGGTAGGCAGAGGTGTAGGCGCCCAGTCCGACGAACGCGGCCTGACCGAAACTGGTCATGCCGCCGACACCTGTGAGCAGCACCAGCCCCAAGACGACCATGGCGTACATGCCGATGTAATTGAGCAGGGTGACGTAGTACGGCGGCAACAGCAGCGGCGCAACGCCCACCACCAGCAACAGGGCAAGCAACAGATAGCGCGAATTCATTCTTCTTCCTCCACATGACGACTGGTGAGCGAACGCCAAAGCAGGAACGGAATAATCAGCGTGAACACGATGATTTCTTTGTAGGTACTGGCCCAGAACATCGAGAATGCTTCGATCAGGCCCACCGCCAGGGCGCCGAGTGCGGCGACCGGATAGCTCACCAGTCCGCCGATGATCGCGCCGACAAAGCCTTTGAGGCTGATGACAAAACCCGAGTCGAAATACAGCGTGGTGATCGGTGCGATCAGGATCCCCGACAGCGTGCCGATCAGCGCCGCGAGCAGGAAGGTCGACTTGCCCGCGAGGGTCGGCGAGATCCCCATCAGCCTGGCACCCATGCGGTTAACCGCGGTGGCACGCAGGGCTTTGCCATACAGCGTGCGCTCGAAGAACAGGTACAGTCCGACGATCAGCCCCAGGGACACGGCCAGCACCCAGAGCGTCTGGCTGTTGAAGGTGACCGGGCCCAGCTCCAGGCCGGCTTCGGAGAACGGTCGGGTGCGTGCGCCTTCGGGACCGAACAGCAACAGGGCGATACCGACCATGCTGACGTGCACGGCGATCGACACAATCAGCAAGACCAGTGAGCTGGCCGAGGCGATCGGCTGGAACACCAGGCGGTAGATCTGCGGCCCCAGCGGAACCACTAACGCCAGCGTCAGCAAGGCCTGGACCGCCATCGGCAATTCGGCCAACGGCAAGGTGTTGATCAGCACCGCCAACAGGCCGGCATAGCCAAGCTTGAAGAGAATGCGCACGGGGAACCGAAAGGCTTGGCTTGAACGTGCCGCGCCCCATACATCGAGTGCACAGTCGATAAAAGTCAGGCCGAGCAGCAGCCAGACCAGAGCAGTCGGGTGACCGCTCTGCAACGTGGCCATGGTCAAGGCGCCGTAGGTTACGAATTCACCCTGGGGAATCAGCAGGATCCGGGTCACGGTGAACACCAGGAGGATCGACAGGGCCAACAGCGCATAGATCGCGCCGTTGGTCATACCGTCCTGGCCCAGCAGCATGGCTATCTGGAAATTCATAATGAGAGCTCTTTTCTACAGATTGAATATCAGGCCCGCTTACCGGCGCGGGTCGACTCGCCGGCAAGCGGGCAGGGCGCGCAACGGGCTGTGCGCCCGGGTTTCGATCAGTTGTCCTGCAACAACATCCAGTTGCCGTTCTTCACCACGATCAATTCGCGACCGCGTTCGTCGAAGCCGCTGTGGTCCTGCGGCGTCATGTTGTAAACGCCTTGGGTACCGGCCAGTTCATGGCTTTGCTCGAGTGCATCACGCAGGGCAGCACGAAATTCAGGAGTGCCCGGTGCCGCTTTTTTGGCTGCAATCGGGATCGCCTGCTGTAGCAGCAGACCGGCATCGAAGGTGTTCCCGCCGAAGGTCGCCGGCTTGCTGCCGTTGAGCTTTTCGTAGGCCTTGGTGTAGTCGCTGGCGATTTTCTTCGAAGGATGGCTGTCCGGGATTTCATCGAGTACCAGCATCAGGCTGGCCGCCAGAATGGTGCCCTCGACCTTCTTGCCACCCAGCTTGAGGAAATCTTGCAGCGCCGCGCCGTGGGTCTGGTAGACCTGGCCGCGATAGCCCTGATCGAACAGGGTGGTCTGCGGCATCACCGCCGAGCTGCCAGGCGCTGCGACCAGCACTGCATCGGGGCGGGTGGCGAGAATTTTCAGGCTCTGCCCGGTGACCGAGGTGTCCTGGCGCTGGAAGCGCTCGTTGGCCACGACCTTGATGTTCTGCTGCGCTGCCAGGCCGGCCATGACCTTGGCCCAATTCTCGCCATAAGGGTCGCCGGTGCCGATGAAGCCCAGGGTCTTCACGCCTTTTTTGGCCATGTGTTCGAACAGCGCCTTGGCGATCAGGTCATCGTTCTGCGTGGTCTTGAATACCCATTTCTTCTGCTCGGTCATCGGCAGCACCACCGCAGCGGTGCCGACCGGTGCCAGCAATGGCACGCCTGCCTCGGCGACGAACTGGATCACGCCCATGGCGTTGGGCGAGCCGCTCGGGCCGATGATGGCATCGACATTTTCTTCGTTGATCAGCTTCTTCAGCGCCTTCACCGTGGCGGTCGGGTCGCTCGCATCATCCAGAGAAATGTACTTCACCACCTGGTCGCCGGCCTGGGTCGGCAGCAACGGTATGGTGTTTTTCTGGGGTATCCCGACCAGCGCGATCGGTCCGGTGGAGGAGGTGATGACACCGACTTTCACATCCGCCTGCGCAGCGGCGGCGCAGGCGGCACTCAATAACAACGTGGACACGGCTTTTCTGAAAAGCATGACTTTCTCCGAAGAGTTGCAACGCTGCAAAAGGCTAATGGCCAGCCGCCTCGACCACGACGTGGTGCGAGTTCGGCCCAAGGTACGGCCCTGTTTTAGTTATCGAACTGCGGCGACACCCATGCTCGGTTACCGAGTCATCAGGGTGCCGCTCGACCATGAGCGATCGGTCGAAGGCGAAGAGGGCAAAAGCAGATTGCATGCCAGAAATTTTTTGGTGCATGGCAGAAAGCCGTTACTGCGATGCCTGATGCACGCGCTTCGAGGCGGGCCGACCAAGGTGCTCCCAAGGACCGGCAGAAGGTCGTGTGAAGGGCGGGAAAAACCTGCAGCACGCCATATCAAACAAGGCTTTGATCTGGATCAAGGATGCCCTCGAATGACCAAAAACAGCTGACAAAAAAACTCAAAAAACAGTGATTTTTTACCCTGTTTTTTTCAACCATTTTTGGGCTGATTTATTTTTCATGTTTGTCTTTTCAGAGAGGCCATTGCTCAACATTTTTCTAAATGTTTCGTTGTTTTCTATTGGTTGATTGTAAGTAATGCATTGATTTTAAAAGAAAAAATATCGATTTTTCAGGATTTTACGTTTTTCCAGCAGTGTTACCAAACTGCACGTCGTTGGTGCGAAAAAGGAAAATCTGCACCGAAAATACACACTCTTTTATTTGGTAAAATTCAATTGACATTTCACGTAAATATTACGATTTTAGATTTAAGCGTTTTCCCCGGCCCTCATGCCGAGGTCATTCGTTCTGGTGACACATAACGAGCAGGTAAAGAGCATGTCGATCGTTGTTGAGGATTTAGCCTTGGGAGGAAATGGCCTTTCGGTCATGGTGAAAGACACCATCGATATCGCCGGCTATCCGACCCGCGCTTCAAGCCGCGCGCTGGCCGATGCGCCGGCGGCCGCTGAGCATGCACAGGTGGTTCAGTCCGTTTTGGATGCGGGCTGCCGGATCACCGGTAAAACCAGCCTGCATGAATTGGCATTCGGCACCACCGGCCTCAACGCATGGACCGGCACGGCATCCAACCCGCGCTACCCCGGCTATATTCCGGGTGGCTCTTCCAGTGGTTCGGCGGCAGCGGTTGCGGCGGGTCTTTGCGACTTTGCGTTGGGCACCGATACCGGCGGTTCGGTACGGATTCCCGCGGCGTGCTGTGGTGTATTCGGTCTCAAGCCAACCTTCGGTCGCGTCAGTCGTCAGGGCGTCATGCCAGCGCGCAGCACTCTCGATTGCGTGGGGCCCCTGGCGCTGGACATGAATCGCTTGATCGCAGCGATGCGCGTGATCGATCCCACATTCACTTCCCTTCCTGTAACTGAGCATCTGTCTATCGGCGTCGTCGCGGTAGAGGCTAATGAACAGGTGCACGCGGTGGTGAACCAGGCGCTGGCCCGTTCGCGTTTCAGATTGCTTGAACAGACACTGCCCGGCATGGCCGCCGCGTATGGCGCCGGCATGGTGGTCATCAACGCCGAAACCTGGGCCGCGTGTGGCCATCTTCTGCAAACCGGTCGGGTGGGCAGCGATGTCGCCGACCGCCTGCGCACAGCCAGTCTGACCTCGGTCGAGGCCCTTGAAGGGGCCGAAGCCATCCGTCGCGCGTTTATCGCAGAAGTGGATGCAGCCCTGGCCATCACTCCGATTCTGGCCATGCCGACCATGCCCGACTTTCCATTGCTGGTCGCGGATGCGGCCGATACTCGCGCCGCCCTGGGCATGACCTCCCTGGTGCGCGCTTTCAACCTTTCCGGTCATCCGGCTCTGAGCATTCCTCTGGAAAGCGCTTCGGGACTCCCGGTAGGCCTTCAACTCATTGCCGCCCATGGCGCGGACGAACTGCTGTGTGCAGCCGCCCGCGAACTGGTCCGGCGCCTGGAAGAGTAATCGTCATGCTTACTATGGAGAAACCCATGACTGCGCCAAGCGAGCTGAATCACCAGCGCCGCGTGCCGATCACGGCGAATGAAGCGTTTCAGAAACTGCTGGTCGAGATTCGTGCGCGTGCTCGAAGCGAAGAATTCGACCAACAAAAATTCATCTCGCAGGACGTTATCGAGCAGTTCCGCAAGCTAGGTGTCTATCGGGCTCTGGTGCCAAAACGCTTCGGCGGCGACGAGCGTTCGCCGGCCGAGTTTTGCCAGATGGTGGAAGATATCTCGATCGCCGATGGCTCCGCCGGTTGGGTCGCCAGCTTTGGCATGAGCCCGGTTTACCTGGCGGCGCTGCCGCTGGAAACCATTAAGAAAATCTATGCCGACTCGCCTGACGTGGTCTTCGCCGGTGGGATCTTCCCGCCGCAGCCTGCGTCCTTTGTTGAAGGTGGCCTGGAGGTCAACGGGCGCTGGAAATTTTCCAGCGGTTGCATGGGCGCGTCGCTCATCGGCGTGGGCATCAGCCCGAAAAACGGCGAGATGCTCGGCCTGCCACGACTGGCGGTGATGCCTCGGGAAAAGGTCAGAATCGAGGAAACCTGGAACGTCGTCGGCCTGGTCGGCACCGGCAGCCATGATGTGGTCGTCGAAGGCGTGGTGGTTCCGGAGGAATGGACCTTCGTACGCGGCGGCCCATCGAATCTAGACGAGCCATTCTTCCGCTATCCGTCGCTGTCGTTCGCCACGCAGGTGTTGTCGGTGGTCGGTCTGGGCGTTGCTCGTGCGGCACTCGATGAGTTGAGCGGAATGGCCAGCGGCCGGATCTCCGTGACCGGTGCGCCGTCGTTGTCCGACCGGCCCCTGGCCCAAGTCGAGATGGCCAAGGCCGAAGCGTCGCTGCGCGCTGCACGTTCGTGGTTCTACCAATCCATCGACGATGCCTGGGCCAGCGTGTTGGCCGGCGACCCGGTGAGCGTCGAGCAGACCAATATGCTGCGCTTGTCCTCGACCCACGCCACCCGCGTCGCGGCCGATGTCGCGCGCACAGCGCAAATGCTCTCGGGCATGAGCGGGGTGTACCGCACCAGTCCTCTGTCGCGTTTCGTCAACGACACCCAAGTCATTACCCAGCACGCCTTCATGGGCGACATGACCTACCAGAACGCCGGCGCGATCTTCTTCGGCAATAAGCCGCTGCCTGGCTACCTGTAATTTTTCCCTACTGATTGGTGAACCCCATGACCGATAAAAAAGCCCTGCGTGTTCTGTTCTGCATCGGCATCAACCAAAACTTTTTCGATGCTCCGCGTCCTGAAGCGCTGGAAGTCTGGGCCGCGTTCGGCGCCATGTGGAACGGCATCGCCGACCTGCCAGGCGTCACCGTGCTGGGCAACATGGACGACGATCAGAGCATGGTCGGCCCGTCTGCAGGCTGGCCCTGGACGACTTACTTGCTGGCCGATGTACCCGACATCGAAACCGTCCACGCCGCCTGCAACCTGTTTCGCACCACGGATGTCGGCAATGGCCCTTACAAACTCTGGAAGTACTGCAAGGTCGAGGCCCGTACCGGTCGCGAACTGATCATCCAGCGCTGAGTCGAGAGAAGTCGCCATGTCATCACAAGAACATTTGCGCGCACTGGAACAGCGGCTCGAGCAGTTGGAAAGCGAGAACGCGATCCGCGGCTGCATGAATCGCTACATGTTTCTGTGCGACGAGCTGGGCGTGGAGTCTCCGCTCGAGGAACTGGCCGGGTTGTTCACCGAGCAGGCGATCTGGGAAGGCAAGGGTGCCAAGTACCAGAACAGCTTCGGCGGTTACCACGGGCGTGAGGCGATCAAAGCGATGTTCGCAACCTACATGGTCGAGCCGGCGCACTTTTCGCTGAACGTGCACTTCCTGACTTCGGAGCTGATCCGGGTCAGCGGTGAGACCGCAGATGCCAGCTGGGTGATGTTGCAGACTTCGACCTTTGCCTCGGGGGCCTCGCACCTCAATAGCGCCCGCCTGATCGTGCGGTTCGCCCAGGAACAAGGGCAGTGGCGCATGGCGCATTTTCAGACCGAGAACCTGTTCAGCCGACCGGTCGACACCTGGAACAGCGCCGCGCACCTGCCCGTACCCGGCAAGTCCGGCCAGTCCTGAAAGTAACACCCAGAATTCTTAGAGTCGGCGAACAATGCCGACGAGGAGTGATCGTGAGTAACCTGATAAATACCGTAACGCTCGACGCCAGTCCTTCCGACCTGGTCTTGCATGATCGCGTTCACACGTCGCTGTACACCGACGGCAAGATCTTCGATCAGGAGCTGGACAAGATTTTCTACAGCACCTGGATCTGGGTCGCTCACGCCAGCGAAATCCCGGAGTCCGGCAGCTACAAGAGCACCTATATCGGCAAGCAGCCGGTGATCGTCGTGCGCGACCGCAAGAAAGACGTGCATGTGTTGCTCAACCGCTGCCGCCATCGCGGTGCAACGGTGTGCGAACACAAGAAGGGCAAGACCAACAGTTTTGTCTGCCCTTATCACGGCTGGAGCTACGCCCTGGATGGCAGCCTGCGCGGTGTGCCGCACCCGGAAAGCTACGCCGATTGCCTGGACAAGGGCGAACTGCCTTTGGTCAGCCTGCGTGTCGAGCAATACAACGGCATGATCTTCGCCACCTTCAAGGATGACATCGAGCCTCTCGCCGATTTCCTCGGTCCGGCCAAAAAGTGGATCGACCTGTTCATGAAGCAGGGCGCCGGCTACCCGGTCAAAGTGGGAGGCGAGCATCGCTTCCGCTTCCCCGGCAACTGGAAGATCCAGCTGGAAAACACCACCGACGCCTATCACTTCCCGCTGGTGCACAAGTCGTTCCTGTCGTCCGTGGATGAACAGACCCTGGAGCTGTTCGACTTCGTCGAAGGGCCGGGCTATGTCGAAGACCTCGGCAACGGCCACAGCGTGATGGTGATGATCCCGGACCTGGTCGACCTGGAAGCCAACCTTGAATTGCCGATTCCTGAGCGTTTCGAGGAGCTGGCCGCGCAGTTGCGCGCCGAAGGCCAGGACGAAGCATCGGTCCGTCGCATCGTGCGTGCGGTCGGCGGTTCGGGCTTCAACCTCAACCTGTTCCCGAACATCGCCTGTTCCATGGCGTTCTTCCGGGTGCTGCAACCGATCGCGGTGAACGAAACCGAAATCCATCACGCCGTCATCACCATGGACGGTGGCCCGGCCGTGGCCAACCGTTATCGTCTGCGCCTGCATGAGCACTTCCAGGGGCCGATGGGTTTTGGTACTCCGGACGATTCCGAAGCCTGGGAGCGCGTACAGCGCGGCGCCAGTGCCGGCACCGATCTGTGGATCATGCTCAACCGCGGCTTGCCGGGTGAAAAGCAATCCGAAGACGGGCTGGTGAGCGATGTGAGCGCCGAGACCGGCATGCGCGCTGGTTACCAGCAGTGGAAAAAGATGATGTCGGCCTGAGTGACGGAGAACCCAATGAACAACCTGCAATTGCTCAACCAAGTCAGCGCTTTCATCTGGCAGGAAGCGGACATGCTCGACCACGGCGATTTCGTCGAATGGCTCGATCTGTGGACCGAGAAAGCGACCTACATCATCCCGATCGATCCACTGGAAACCGACTTCGAGAACACCCTGAACTACGCCTACGACGACCACCACATGCGTCAGTTGCGCGTCACCCGTCTGACCAGCGGCGAGTCGATCTCGACCACCCCGCGGGCGCGCACCGTGCGCAGCCAGTCGCGCTTTCGCGTGCTGTCGGATGAAGACGGAATTGTCACTGTGCGCTGTGCGCAGAACCTGCGCGAGTTCCGCAAGGATGTACTCAAGCAGTACACCGCCGATGTCACGTTTGAACTGGTGCGCAGCGGTGACAGTTTCAAGATTCAGCGCAAGCTGATCCAGCTGATCAACTCCACCGATACCCTCGCCGGTATCGGCTACATCCTCTGAGGACGCTGCCATGACACAGGTTGCATTGGTCACCGGCGCGGCCCAGGGGCTGGGCAAACGCATTGCCGAGCAACTGCTGAACGCCGGTTATCGGGTCGTGATCAGCGACCGTTCACTGGAGTCGGCACAGGCCACCGCGACTGAACTCGATGCCACGGGCGAGCGGGTCCTGGCGCTCAAGCTCGATGTATCGAGCAAGGCCGATTTCGAAGGCGCCCTGGCGGCCGTCGTGGCGCATTGGGGTGAATTGCAGGTGGTGGTGAACAACGCCGCGATGACCATGACCACGCCGGTGATGCAGATCAGCCCGGAAGAGTTCGACCGTGTCGTGAGCGTCAATCAGCGCGGTACTTTTGTCGGCTGCCAGGTGTTTGGCAGCTATCTGGCGGCCCGGGGTTACGGGCGGATCATCAACATGGCCTCCCTGGCCGGGCAGAACGGCGGCACCGCGACCGGCGCGCATTACGCTGCGTCCAAGGGCGCCATCATTACCTTGACCAAGATCTTCGCCAAGGAGCTGGCGGCGTCCGGGGTCACGGTCAACGCTATCGCCCCGGGCCCTATCGAGTCGCCGGCGGTGCGCGCCGCCGTGCCGCCCGAGCGCCTGGAAAAACTGATAGAGGCGATCCCGGTCAAGCAATTGGGCAACGCCGCGTTCATTGGCAAGCTGATCGTGCAACTGGCCAGCGAAGACGCCTACTTCACCACCGGGGCGACCTGGGATGTGAACGGCGGGATCTTCATGCGCTGAGTCCACGGTTACATGGTTTGAAAAAGAAGTCGGGGGTGCCCAGATGCGCCCCCTTACAACGAAATCGGGATGGTCCTGTATGAGCGATCAATTATTGAAAGTCGTCGTGCGCAAGCGCGAAGAACAGGGCGAAGGTGTTGTCGTACTGGATCTGAGTGATCCGACGGGACAGCCTTTGCCCGCCTTCGAGGCGGGCGCGCATGTCGATATCCACCTCAAGGCCGGTCTGGTTCGCCAGTATTCGCTGTGCGGTGATCCGGCCAACGCTGGCGCCTATCGCTTGGGCGTACTCAAGGACCCCGCATCGCGTGGCGGTTCGGTGGCGGTGCATGAACTGCTGCAGGAAGGTCGTGAAATCGAGATCAGCCTGCCGCGCAATCACTTTCCGCTGGCCAGCGATGCCAGGCGTTCGATCCTGATCGGTGGCGGTATCGGCATCACCCCGATGGTGGCCATGGCCTACGCGCTGAATGCTCGCGACAGCGATTTCGAACTGCATTATTGCGGTCGTTCGCGCAACCGCAGCGCCTTTCTCGAGGAGCTGGGTAACGCTGCGTTTGCGTCGCGGTTGAACACCCATTTTGACGACGAAGCCGCCGAACAGAAACTCGACCTGCCAAAAGTGCTGGGCACTCCACAAGCCGGCGTACACGTGTATGTCTGCGGACCGGCCGGTTTCATGGACTGGGTCATTGCCCAGGCCCTGAAGGCGGGATACGCCGACGATCATGTGCACCGCGAATACTTCCAGGTCGAAGTCGACGCTTCGGGCGCCGGTTTTGAAGTGGTCGCTCAGCGCAGCGGCAAGACCGTACAGGTTGCCGAGGGCCAGAGCATCGTCGATGCGCTGACCGCCGTGGGCATCAAGATTGAAGTGTCGTGTGAACAGGGCGTTTGCGGTACGTGTTTGTGCGACGTCATCGAAGGCGAACCGGATCATCGCGACGTCTATCTCACGGATGACGAAAAATCTGCCAATGACCAGATTCTGGTGTGCTGTTCCCGGGCCAAGTCCAAGAAACTGGTGCTGGATATCTGATAGACCGGAGGGTAAGACCATGGTCGATACAACTGGATTTCGTAACTCAATGGCAATGCTTGGTGGCGCGGTTTCGGTCATCACCACCGATGGTCCTGCGGGTCGTTTCGGGTTTACCGCTTCGGCGGTGTGCAGCGTGACCGACCAGCCACCGACGCTATTGGTGTGCATGAATCGCTCGTCGTTTTCCAACGTGCATTTCAAGAGCAACGGTGTGCTGAGCGTCAACGTACTGACCCCTGGGCATCAGGAAGTGTCGGGGGCGTTCTCCAACCGCAATCTTGATACCGAGCAGCGCTTTTCCTGCGCATCGTGGAGCACGCTGGAAAGCGGTGCGCCGCTGCTGGACGAGGCGCTGGTCAGTTTCGATTGCCGTATCGCTCAGGCTCATGAAGTGGGGTCGCATACGATTTTCTATTGCGAGGTGTTGGGTATCCGCAATAGCGACAGCCAGGAAGGCCTGGTGTATTTCAACCGCGCCTACCACCGTTTAGGAGATGCGTCCAAAGCAACTTCCTGACAGGTTTTTATTCCAGGAACAGCGATAAGACTTTCCACGATCGTCAAGTTTTTAAAATAACTATAAAGCGGTTTTCGCTGTTCTGGCGAACGGCTGCGTTACGACTTTTTTGCAGTAAGTGGTTATAAAAACAATACTGCGGATTGACTGCCAAAGTTGCACTTTTGCTGAATTGATCTGCTTCCACTCGTCGTGCCTTCGTGCATGTAAAAAAGAAGGAAAGTTTGATGTTCGAGAAGAGCTGGGTAAGCCGTGGCGTCACCACTGCGGCCGTAATGGGGATCTTCACGCCTTTGGTTGCTCAGGCTGACTTCGTAGACGACAGTCAAGTCAGTCTGGGGATGCGCAACTTCTATATCGACCGCGATTTCAAACAGCATGATGCACCGCAATCGCGGATCGGCAGTTGGACTCAAGGCTTCGATTTTCGCGCGATTTCGGGTTACACCGAAGGCACGCTGCAGTTTGGCCTGGACCTCTCGGCGCAATACGCCTATCGCCTGGACGGCGGCGGTGGCCGTGGTCCGGACAGCATTATTCCGTACGACACGAGCAAGGGCGAACAAGTGCGCGACTACGGCCGTGCGGCGCTGACCGGCAAGGTTCGTTACAACAAAACCGAACTCAAGATAGGTGAACTTCGCCCGACGTTGCCAGTGGCGTACATCGACGACTCGCGGCAATTGATCACCACCTATCACGGTGTGCAGCTCGAATCGAAAGAAGTGGACAACCTGACACTGACGGGTGGCCGTTTTACCGAAATCAGTTCCCGGGAGTCTTCCAATACCGAGAAGATGTACTTGTTCAATGGACCCAACGTTAAACGTCGCAGTGACGGTTTAAATTTTGGGGGCGCCACGTATGCGTTTACGCCGAACTTGTCCGGTACTTACTTCTTTGGCCAGTTGGAAGATATCTACAAACAACACTATCTCGGTTTGACTTATAACCATGATCTGGGGGCTGGTTACGGCTTGAAGACCGACCTCCGTTACTTCAATAACAGCGAGGACGGCAAGGCTTTATACGGCGACATCGACAACAAGTCCTACGGGATCATGACGACCCTGAAGAAGGGTGCCCATGCTTTCGGCGTCGGCTATCAGCGCATGCTTGGCGAGTCGACATTCCCGACGCTCAACGGCTATGCACCGCAGCCTTACCTGGTGAACTGGTCGACAGTGGCGTTCGTCAAGCCGAACGAAAGCTCCTGGCAATTGCGTTATGACTACAACTTCGCGGGCATGGGTTTGCCGGGTCTGAAATTGATGACGCGTTACATGCGCGGTACGGGGATCGACCGGGGCAACAATGCCCTCGACCAAAACGTCGAAAGCGAACGCAACATCGTGCTTGGCTATGTGGTGCAAAGCGGTCCGCTCAAAGATGTGGGTTTCGAATGGCGCCGCATTGACGTCAAGACGCGCTATGGCAATGGCAGGGCATCGGGTGCGGACTATCAGGAGAACCGTCTGATCACCACCTACACCTGGAAGTTCTGAAATCCCTCGGGAGCCGTTCGCGGCTTCCGGGTTTGCCCGCGCATCGGGCAAAGTTTTTCAACACTGGTTTTCCTTCGCCCGGATCGCTCCTTCCGGGCTTTTTTTTCGCAGCGGTTTTATCCGCCCCTACGAGGATGACCTATGCGTCGCTTCTATACCGGTTCCGACTTGAGTCGTGTGCACAGCATTGCCGAACTGGCCGACATGGCCCGGCGACGCGTGCCTTACTTCGTCTGGGAATACCTCAGCGGTGGCGCTGAAGCCGAGCTGACGCTCAAGGATAATCTCGACGCGTTCAGTGCCTATGGCCTGCACGCCAGAGCCATGGTGCCCTGCCATGCGCCCGACACGTCCCGCGCGTTGCTCGGCAAGGTGCTGTCAATGCCCATGCTGATCGGGCCGACGGGCTACAACGGCCTGCTGCATCGCGATGCCGATATTCACTTGGCCAGGGCTGCAACGGCACGTGGTTTGCCGTTCAGCCTGAGTACCGCGTCCAACACTTCTCTTGAAGACCTTGTTGCGGCGGCGCCTGGCGTCGACCTGTGGTTCCAGCTGTACGCCATGCGCGATCCGGCGGTGCAAAAAAGCCTGTTGCAGCGCGCCGCCGCTGTCGGTTGCCGGACCCTGGTGTTGACCTGTGATGCAATGGTGCTAGGCAATCGCGAGTGGGACCGACGCAGTTTTGCCAGGCCGCGACAGCTGACATGGCGCAACAAGTTTGACGTGGTCCGTCACCCGCGTTGGCTCAAGCAAGTGATGTGGCCATCGGGGCTGCCTGGCATGGGCAATCTTGAACCTTACTTGCCGCCGAGCGAGCGCAATCCCTTGGGATCAATGGCGTTTATCGGCAAGCAGATGGACACCTTGCTCGACTGGGACATGCTGGCGCGTTTGCGTGATCAATGGGGCGAGCGGCTGTTGCTCAAGGGCGTGTTGCATCCGACCGATGTGGAGCGAGCCGTCGTCCTCGGGCTCGACGGTGTGGTTGTGTCCAATCACGGCGGCCGCCAACTGGACGGTGCCCTCGGCAGCCTCGATGCACTGGCGACCATCGCGCCCCAGGCGAAAGGCAAACTCAGCCTGCTACTGGATGGCGGGATCCGGCGTGGCAGCGATATCGTCAAAGCGCTCGCGCTTGGGGCCGATGCCGTGCTGCTAGGGCGCTCCACCCTTTACGGCGTGGCGGTGGCAGGTGAAGACGGTGCTGGCCGGGCGCTGGACGTATTGACGGAAGAACTGGCGCGAACCATGAACCTGATGGGCTGCACCCACCTAAACCACCTTGACGGCGACAGCGTGTTCGAGCGACGACGCGCTTGAGCATTTGTGGGAGCGAGCTTACTTGCGATGGCGGCGTGTCAGACGAAATCAATGTTGAATGTACCGGCCCCTTCGCGAGCAAGCCCGCTCCCACACTGATTGTGGTCGCACTCGACCAGTTTATTGCGTTGCAGAATCGGAATGACGCTTGCGCGTTTCGGGCAGTGGCTCGCCGGGGCCGTTGCTAGGATCGAGGCTCTTCTACAGGAGTGCTTTCATGAATATCAGTGTTATCGGCGGTGGTCACGGTTGCTACGCGGCAGCGATAGAGTTGGCGGAGAAAGGCCATTCGGTGCGGTTGTGGCGCCGAGACAGTGCCGCGCTGGAAAAACTGCAAGGCCTCGGCCATCTGCTCGTGCGCGACTTTCGTGGCGAACGACGCTTGAGTCTGGGGCAGGTCGGGGATGCCTTGACCTTGACGGCCGATCTGGCACAGGCCGTGGCCGATGCTCAGTTGTTGGTCATTGCCTTGCCGTCGACCTCCCATCAAGCCCTTGCCAACGAACTGGCTCCCTTTTTGCGCGACGGGCAAGTGGTGTTCCTGCCGCCGGGGACGTTCGGCAGCATGGTGTTCGCCCAGGCAATGGCGAAGGTGGGGAATCACAGTGAGGTGGCGTTTGCGGAGACCGGCACCTTGCCCTATTTGGCGCGCAAGCATGGCGATAACCAGGTGGTGATCAGCGGCTACGCGACCCGTCTGCCAACCGGGGTTTTTCCGAGTCGTTTGAGCGAGTCGGCGTTCGCCGTATTGCGCGAGGCTTACCCCAGCATCGAACCGATCGAGGATGCACTCAGCGGAGCGCTGATGAACGCCGGGCCGATCATTCATCCGCCGTTGATCCTGATGAACGCTGGCCCACTTGAGCATTTCGAGACCTGGGACATTCACAACGAGGGCACTGTGCCTTCAATTCGTCGCGTGACCAATGCCCTCGACGCCGAGCGTATCGCCGTTCGTGAAGTACTGGGCTATGGCGCACCGCATTTCCCGCTGGCTGATCATTACGCCACCGACGGCGATGAGTGGATGTACGGTCGCGGCGCTCACGGCAAACTGACCGACAGCGGCGATTGGCGTGAAGATATCGACTTGCAAAAGCACCGCTACATGCTTGAAGACACACGACTGGGCTTGTCGTTTCTGGTGTCGGTCGCGCGCTGGGCCGGCGTGCCGACGCCGGTCGCCCAGGGCCTATTGAGCCTGGCCACGGTGGTCAGTGGCATAGACCTGTACGCCGAGGGTCGAACCCTGGAAAACCTCGGGCTGGATCAACTGAGTCGCAGCGAAATGGCGCAGTGCCTGAACCAGGGATTGCTGGCATGAGCGCTGATCCGCAACGCATCTGTATCGTCGGCGCGGGGCGCATGGGCGAGGGCATTGCCTTGGCGTTCATGTTCGCCGGACTGCCGGTGACCCTGATCGATATCAAGCAACGCGAGCCCGTGGAGCAGGACCGCTACTTCCGCCACATCGAGGGCCACTTGCGCGGCGAACTGGCAACGCTTGCACGTCTGGGATCACTCGATCCGGCGCAAGTCGAACAGGCGATGAGCCATTTACGCTTGAGCGATCGCGAGGGCAGTGGCGACGATTTGCACAGTGCTGCTGTCGTGTTCGAAGCAGTGCCTGAAGTGCTTGAGCTCAAGGCCCTGACGTTCGCTTGGCTGAGTGTCGCGTGTGGCGATGAAACAGCGATTGCATCAACGACGTCGACCTTTCTGGTGACGCAGTTGGCGGCACTGGTCACGCACCCGCAACGCTTCGTCAATGCCCATTGGCTGAACCCGGCGTTCCTGATGCCGCTGGTCGAAGTCAGCCGCAGCGAAGACACCTGCCCGCAGGTGGTGCAACGCCTGATGGCATTGCTCAAGCGCATCGGCAAAGTGCCCGTGCAATGCTCCCCGGCAGCCGGTTACATTGTGCCGAGGATCCAGGCACTGGCGATGAATGAAGCGGCGCGAATGGTCGAGGAGGGGGTGGCCAGCGCCGAGGACATCGACACCGCGATTCGCGTCGGTTTCGGTCTGCGTTTCTCCGTGCTGGGGATGCTTGAGTTTATCGACTGGGGGGGCGGCGACATTCTGTTCTATGCCTCCCATTACCTGGCTGAAGCCATCGATCCGCGTTTCCTGCCACCCAATGTCATTGCCAAGAACATGGCGCAAGGGCGGAACGGGCTGCGTGAAGGTCAGGGTTTTTATGATTACCAGGACGTTGACCTGGAGGCCTACAAACTGCAGAGGCTGGGTGAGTTCACCCGCAAGCTTGAGTTGATGGGGTTGTCGCCGGTGTTCAACGGTGGCGTGGCAACGTCCTGACCGCGGAGCTGACGTGTGATCGCGACAGCTTCACGACCTGGTAGCACAACCGGCGCGCCGTTATTGCTGCGTCGGTTTTTTTCGTGGTGGATGCAGGTCATCCGCGCATTTGTCTGGTCCTGAATCGAGGTTGTCATGAAGCTGTACGAATTGATCACGTTCACCGTGCGGGTGCGCACTGTCGCCACTGCCATGGCGTGTCTGGAGACGCGCCTGGCCGTCGATGACGCCGCAGTGAAACTCATCGGCTGCTGGGCGTCGGAAATCGGCCCGCAGAATCAGATCGCGGTGTTGCGTGGTTTTGCCGACGAGGCATCACGCCAAGCTGAGCGCGAACGTTATCTGTCGAATGCCGACGCGTTTGGCATCGAGGTGTATCTGACGAACATGCGCGTGGAAAACTACACATTGTTTCCCTTTATCCAGCCGCTGCCTGCCGGGCTCCACGGGCCGTTCTACGAGCTTCGCGTATACGACCTTGTGCCATCAGGCCTGGCACCTACGCTCAAGGGCTGGGAAAAAGCCGTAGGGCCGCGAACCGGCGCGCAATACTCCCCGGTGTATGCCGCTTTCTACGCCACCGACGGCCAACTGCCGCGTTACCTGCACATCTGGCCTTACGCCTCACTCGAACAGCGCCTGGACGTGCGCACCCGTGCCGTACAGGACGGCGTCTGGCCGCCGGAAAATTCAGGCCCGCAACTGCGCGACATGCACTCGACGATCTACCTGCCGGCGAGCTTTTCGCCACTGCAATGAGACTGCTGCTCCATCCGCGATCCAACGCGTTCCCCCAAAAGGGGGAACTTCCAACCCTGTGATTCATACGCCCAAGTAACGTTGGGACAGTTCCGGTGTTTCGGCCAACTGCACCGGCGTACCGTGCCAAACCTGTCGGCCCTTTTCGATGATGTGATGGCAGTCGACCACCCGCGCCATTTCCTTGAGGTTCTTGTCGATGACCAAAATCGTCTCGCCTTCGGCTTTCAAGCTCGCCAGGCAACTCCAGATGGTTTCGCGAATGATCGGCGCCAGGCCTTCGGTCGCCTCGTCGAGAATCAACAACTGCGGGTTGGTCAGCAGGGCGCGGGCGACCACCATCATCTGCTGTTCGCCACCGGAGAGGGTTTTCGACAACTGATCCTGGCGTTCCTGCAACCGTGGAAACAACTGGTAGATCCGCGCCAGGTCCCACTTGCCCCGGGTCGCGGTGGCCAGCAGGTTTTCCCGCACGCTCAGGCTGCCAAAACCGCGCCGGCCTTCGGGCACCAGTCCTAGGCCGGCCTGGGCGATGCGGTAGGGTGGGGCGCCGCGCATTTCCCGACCGTGAATCAAGACGCTGCCAGCGGTGGGCTTGAGCAGACCCATGATCGACTTGACCGTGGTGGTCTTGCCCATGCCATTACGCCCGATCAGCGACACGACCTGGCCCTGTTCGATCTTCAAGTGCATGTCGAACAGCACTTGGCTCAGGCCATAGCCGGCCTGCAATCCACTGACTTCAAGCATGTTCTTCTCCCAGGTAGGCGGCACGGACTTGCGGGTCGTTGCGAATCTGCTCGACGCTGCCGGTCAGGATGGTCTGGCCGTAGACCAATACGGTAATGCGGTCCGCCAGGGCGAACACGGCGTCCATGTCGTGTTCCACCAACAGGATCGCGTAGCGGCCCTTGAGTTCGAGCAACAATTGCGTCATGCGTGCCGATTCCTCGGCTCCCATGCCTGCCATCGGTTCGTCGAGCAACAGCACTGAGGCTTCCTGAGCCAGGGCCAGGGCAATTTCCAGTTGCCGTCGTTCACCGTGGGACAACTCGCTGACCAGTGCCTGGCCCCGTGCCGCGAGGCCGACACGATGCAGATAGTCCGCCGCTGGGCCCAGCAGGCGACTGTCACTACCCAGGGGTTTCCACATGCCGAAGGTCTGGCCTTCCCGGGCAGCGATCGCGATGGCGACGTTTTCCAGCAGGGTGAACTCCGGATACAGCTGACTGACCTGGAAAGCGCGCGCCAGGCCGAGGCGAGGGCGTTGATGGGCGGGCACGTCGGTAATGTCCTGGCCGTTGAGGAAGATCCGCCCCTTGTCCGGGCGGATCTCCCCGGCGATCTGCGAAATCAGTGTCGACTTGCCGGCGCCGTTGGGGCCGATGATGGCGTGCAGTTCCCCCGGGGCAATATTGAAGCTTGCGCCGTTGGTGGCCTTGACCGCGCCAAAGGTTTTTTCCAGATCCTGGATCGACAGTTGCGGGATCATGAGCGCACCTCGCTGTTGGCAATGGCGGGTGGAGCGTTTGGCACCGGGGGCTTGCGCCAGCGGGGCCACGGGCTGAGTAGCAGGCCGTACAAACCTTTTTTGCCGAACAGCACCACCACCAGCAGCAGCGGGCCGAAGATCAGCAGCCAGTGCTCGGTCCACAGGCTCAACACCTGCTCCAGTCCCAGGTACACCGCAGCGCCGAGTACCGGCCCGAGCAGGGTGCCGACGCCGCCAAGAATGACCATCGCCATCAATTCACCGGACTTGTGCCAAGCGCCCATGTCCGGGCTGACGAACATTGCGTAATTGGCCCACAAGATACCGGCCAGGCCGCCGCCAATCCCAGCGATGACGAAGGCGCTCAGACGATAGCGCAACGGGTGCAAGCCCAGGCTGATGCTGCGCCGTTCGCTTTGCTTCAGGCCCCGCAGTACATAGCCGAAGCGCGAATTGACCAGCCGCCGGCAGAACAGCAGCCACGCCACCAATAACCCCAGGCACAGGTAGTAAAACTGCACCGGATTTTCCAGATCAAGGCCCGGCAGCGTATTGCGTTCGTTGAGCAGGATGCCGTCGTCGCCGCCATACAGCGACAGCGAACTGAGGACGAAATACAGCATCTGGCCGAACGCCAGGGTAATCATGATGAACTGCACGCCGCTGGTGCGCAGTGACAGATAGCCGACCACCAGTGCAAACAGCGCGCAGACCAGCAGCGACAGCGGCCAGACGATCAGCGCACTGCTTGAGCCTTCCCAGCCCCACAACGGCATGGCCTGGGAGGTGTGAAAGCCGATGACGCCGACTACGTAGCCACCCAGGCCAAAGAACGCTGCATGACCAAAACTGATCATCGCACCATAGCCGATCAACAGGTCCAGGCTGGCGGCGGCCATGCCGTAGATCGCCAGACGCGTGAACAGGCTGACCAGAAAGGGTTCGTGCAACCACGACGCAAGCAGCGGCAGGAGGGCGAATGTCGCCAGGCAGAGCAGATCGATAAGGACTCGACGAGACATGTAGTTTTCCTCAGGCGCGGGCGGGCAACAGGCCGCGTGGACGGACCAGCAGGACGACGGCCATGACGATGTAGGCACTGGCGGAAATCAACCCGCCACTCAAGGTGCCGCTGACTTCGGCGGGCAACAGTTGGTCGAGCAATTGCGGGATGTACGCTCGCCCGAGGCCGTCGACCATGCCGATCAGCAAGGCTCCGGTGAGCGCGCCGCGCACTGAGCCGACACCGCCGACGACGATTACGACAAACGTGGTGATCAGGACCTTTTCGCCCATGCCGATTTCCACCGACAGCAGCGGGGCGGCCATGAAACCGGCGAGTCCGCAGAGCACACAGCCGAAGACGAACACGAGGGTGTAGAGGCGGGCGATGTTCACGCCCAATGCACCGACCATCTCGTGATCGTCGGCCCCGGCACGTATCAGCATCCCCAGGCGGGTATGGTTGATCAGCAGCCACATGGCAATCGCCACCAATGCTCCGGCTGCGATGAACAGCAGGCGGCTGACCGGGTACATCAACCCCGGCAGGACTTCGACGAAGGTGCCGTACCACTCGGGTGTCGGCATGGCCGGCGGGCTGCGGCCGAACAGCACGGTGATCAATTCGTTGGTAAAAAACACCACGGCCAGGGTGGCCAGCACCTGGTCGAGGTGATCGCGGGTGTAGAGACGGCGCATGATGCTGGTTTCAATCAGCAGCCCGTACAGTGCAGAGCCAATCACCGCCGCCAGCCCGGCGAGCCAGAACGAGCCGCTGAGCGAAGCGGTGTAGGCGGCGCAGAACGCCCCGACCATGTAGAAGGCGCCATGGGCCAGATTGATGACGCCCATGATGCCGAAGATCAGCGTCAGGCCGGAGGCGAGCAAAAACAGCAAGGCGCTGTATTGCAAGCCATTCAGAATTTGTTCAAGTAACAGCATGCTGGGGAATCCTACGAAAAGTGCCGGCAGCCGAAGCCGCCGGGCACGAGACCGAAAGGTCGGATCACAGGGCGCATTCGGCGGCGAAGCTGTCCACTTGCGACTTGGCGATGGTCTGCACCGGCACCTGGACCAGCTTGCCGTTGGCGTCGGCTTCTACGCGCAGCAAGTACCAATCGATGACCGCATGCTGGTTTTTGCCGAAGGCGAAATCGCCGCGGATCGAGTCGAACTTGACGTCGCGCAGCGCCTGGCGAAAAGCCGCGGGGTCTTTGGTGTTGCCGCCCACGCTCTTCAGTGCAGCGCCGATCAGTCGCGCCGTGTCATAGGTCTGAGCGGCATACACCGTTGGTACGCGGTTGTATTTTTCGCTGAACGCTTTGACGAACGCCTGGTTGACCGGGTTTTCAGATCCAGGGTTCCACAAGGTCACGATGTTCATGCCTTTGGCCACATCGCCGGTGGCGGCGAGCATGCGTTCGTCCATGGAGAACACGGGCACTACCATCGGGATGGTTTTGCTCAGGCCCGAGCTGCCGTATTGTTTGGCGAAGTTGATGCCGGCACCGCCGGGGTGGAACTCGAAAATCGCATCCGGCGCCAGCGAACGCACCCGAGCCAGTTCGACCGAGAAATCCAGCTGGTTGAGCTTGGTGTAGATCTCGGTGACCTCACCTTTGTACGTGCGCTTGAAGCCTTCCAGCGCATCGCGTCCGCCCTGGTAGTTGGGGGCCAGGATGACCATCTTTTTGTAGCCCAGCTCATTGGCCGCGACACCGGCCATTTCATGGATCGTGTCGTTCTGGTACGAGGCCACGAAGTAGTTGGGCTTGCACTGCTTGCCGGCCAGGCTCGAAGGGCCGGTGTTGTTGCTGATGTAGAAACCGTCCTTGGTTGCCGTGTTGACCACTGCCGCCAGCACATTGGAAAAAATCACGCCGGTGTACAGCGAAATGCCGTCCAGGCTCATGCGGTCGATGATTTGTTTGGCGCGCGCCGGTTGCAGCCCGTCGTCCTCGACCAGCAGGCTCACTGGCACACCGCCGAGCTTGCCGTTTTCCTGATCGATGGCCAGCTGGAATCCATCGCGGGAGTCTTCGCCCAGGTAACCGGCGGGGGTCGAGAGGGTGGTGATAAAACCGATACGCACCGGGTCCTGCGCCTGTGCCAGCAGACTGGTCACGCAGCTGGCCGCCAGCAGTGTACCCACGAGTAGTTTTTTCATAGTGCCGCCTTTAATGAAGTCCGCATCGCGCGTGACATAGTTGTTAGTTGAGGGCAGTAAAAAATGTCCGGGTGCCTGGAAATTTGTTTTGGCTGTGGGTTCCAGTGTCAGGTGTTGCTTTCGGTGAATTTCTCGTAGTACAGGCGGGTCTGATCCAGGGCCTGGACGGCCAGCCATTGCTTGATCGACTCGACCATCGGTGGCGGGCCGCAGAGGTACATGTCCAGGTCCTGATCACGAAACTCGGCAAGGTCGAAATGTTCGGTGATGTAACCGCGTCTGCCGCTCCAGTCCGGGGTCGGATCGCTGATGACCGGGGTGAAGCGAAAACCGGGAATCCGCTCTGCGTAGGCCGCGATGCGCGCGGTTTCGCAAAGGTCGGCGGCATTGCGCACGCCGTAGTACAGATGCACCGGATGCCTGCACCCACCACGCTCCGCGAGTTGATCGAGCATGCCCAGGAACGCCGAAAGCCCGGTGCCGCCGGCGACAAACACTAACGGCTTGTCGACGTGGCGCAGGTAAAAGGCGCCGAGGGGGGCTTCGAGCATGATCTCGTCGCCGATCAGGCTGCGCTCGCGGATGTAATTGCTCATCAGCCCGTCGGGCAGCAGCCGGATCAGAAACTGCAACTGGTTGCTGCCATTGGGGCGGTTGGCGAATGAGTAGGAGCGCTGGCCGTCTGTGCCAGGCACTTGCAGTCGCGCGTACTGGCCGGGCAAAAAGTCCAGTTGCTGGCCATCGGCACCGGCGTCCAGATGCAGGATCGCGGTGTTCGGCGATACCTGCTCGACGGCCCGCACGATGCCCTTGAGCCGCTCCGGGCCTGGCGCATTGCACAGGCTGGAGACGAAGTCGAAGTAGAACGCAGCATCGGATTGGACGCGTGTCTGGCAGGTCAGCATTTTGCGCTGGCGCAGGTCGTCGGCCGACAACGCTTCATCGTCGACATAGTCTTGACTGTACTGGCCCGACTCGCAGCGCCCCTGACATGTCCCGCACACACCTTCCCGGCAATCGAGCGGGATATTGATGCCGTTGCGCAGCGCCGCATCGAGCAGGATTTCATTGTTCTGTACCGGGAAGAACAAGGTTTTGCCATCGGCAAAACTGAACGCGACCTTGTGACTCATGATCCAGATTTCCGCCAGTCAGAGGTGATAAAAATCGAGCACCGAATTGATCGTGTCGTTGAGTAGCACCACGTGCTTGCGGCTGATTTTCCAGCTCTCGCCATCAGGCCGCAGGCGGTAGGTGGCGCGACCGAAGAACTGCTCGGCGGTTTGCAGGCGGTAGTAGAGGGTGTGCCAGTTGACCCGCACCTCCAGCTCATCGTTGTCCAGTGGCGCAATCCGCACATTGCTGATCAGGTGCAGGGTGCGCGGCATCGGGATGGTCGATGCCGCCTTGCCGGTGCGAATACGGAACACCCGGTCTTCGAGGCCGCCACGATTGGGGTAGTAAATCAGCGACATGCCTTTTTTCGGGTCGGTGGTGTAGACATGTTCCGAGTCCCATTGCGGCAGGTGGAACTCACTGTCGTCGCTGAACATCGACAGGTACGTATCCCAGTCCTGGCCGTCGCAGGCTTCAGCGTTGCGGTAGAAGAATTGTTCGACGCGGTATTGCAGTTGCGAATTCATGTTCACACCTCACGCAGTTTCAACGGTTGCTCTTCGGCGGCTTTGCGCGCCAAACCTTCGAGCATGAAGCGCTGCCAGTTGCCATGTTGATTGACGTAGAGGCCTTCATGGGTGAACTCGGTGCCGGTCAGCGCCGGTGAGATGCCAATGGTTTCGCTATTGGGCGTCGCCCCCTCGACCCACTTGCCCACGCCGCGGGAAATGTCGCTCCAGCGCTCCAGGCGTGCCTGGAAACCGCGTTGGGCTTCGCGGAATTCCACCAGGTCGTCGGGGGTGCCCATGCCGGACACGTTGAAGAAGTCTTCGAACTGACGAATGCGGTTTTCCCGATCGGCATCCGACTCGCCGACCACGCCCAAGCAGAAGCTGTTGATCTCGGTCTTGTTCCAGGCGATCGGACGAATAATGCGCAGCTGCGAGCTGATCTGGTCGAGGAAGAACATGCTCGGGTAGATGTTCAGGTTGCGCAGCCGGTGCATCATCCATTCGGCTTTGCCCTGACCGTACTCTTCGAGCAGGCGCGGCATGATCGTGCTGTATCCGGGACGTACCGCCGGGTTGGGCATGTCGCTGAACAGCACGCTGTGGCCGTTGTGGAAGGCAAACCAGCCGTCGTCCGTTTCCTTGTCGCCAGCGCCGAGCTTGCTGTAGTCCAGGGTATCGGCCCCGACCAGGCCTTTCTCGGTATTGACCTGCTGGCGATGCTGCACGGTGGCCACGTAGTTGTAGTGCACGGTGCTGACGTGATAACCGTCCAGACCGTTTTCATTCTGCAGTTTCCAGTTGCCGTCGTAGGTGTAGGCGGACTTGCCCGGCAGCACTTCCAGTTCACCGGTGGGCGACTGGGCAACCATCATGTCGAAGAACACCTTGGCGTCACCGAGGAAATCTTGCAGCGAGTCAGTGCCCTCGACATTGAGGCTGACAAACACAAACCCTTTGTAGCTTTCGATGCGGGCTTTTTTCAGGCCGCGGGTGGCTTTGTCGAAACCTTCCGGGTATTCACCGGGGGCCTTGACCTTGACCAGGCGACCATCGCTTTTGTAGCACCATGCGTGGAACGGGCAGGTGAAGGTCGACTGGTTGCCCTTGCCGACGCGGGTCAGGGTCGTGCCCCGGTGCTGGCAGGCGTTGATCAGCGCGTTGAGTTGGCCTTCGCCATCGCGGGTGATGATCATTGGCTGACGCCCGGCGCGCAGGGTCATGAAATCATGCTTGTTGGCGATTTCGCTTTCGTGGCAGGCGTAGATCCAGTTTTTCTCGAAGATCAGTTCCATTTCCAGATCAAACAAATCCGGCTCGGTAAACATATCCCGGGCAATTCGGAAGATACCTTCCGCTGGCCGGAAGTCCAGGCAGCCCTCGATAAAGCTTTTCCACTGTTCGACGCTTTTTGCACTGCTCATTAATCGATACCTCTTTGCATCGGGCTAATTCGTGCATTCAATAAGTTGTTTGTGTCCGCATTAAATAAGTTGCCCGCACCTGGGTCTATCCGCTTTGTCGGCAAACACAGTCCATAAAGTTGGCCAATCTGCATTGGCCTAGATATAGCTGGCTGGAAGCGGCAAGGCGAACGAGGGGGAATTGATAATTCGAAGTAAACGGATATGAGTCTCGAATTAACAGGATAGAGACTCTGGCGCCAATGCTGCCTAATCCTTCTCGATGCGTATCGGCTGTCTCGCCGGAGCGACATCAACCATAACGACTCATGCTGAATATTTTAACAAAGAAACAACTGCCAACTATTGGAGTGATCGCTTTGGTCACGCCGCTACTTGATGTGTTCGCACATTGAATAAGAGGGGATAAGTTATGTTTCAAGCGAGTTGGTTTACCCGTTGCGTGCAGACGGCAAGCCTGGCCGGAATGATTACACCGATGATGGCCCAGGCGGACTTCGTTGAAGACAGCCACCTGGGGCTGGGCTTGCGCAACTTTTACATCGATCGCGATTTCAAGGGCGAAAACCCGAAGAACTCCCGCGTTGGCAGCTGGACCCAAGGCTTCGACCTGCGCTTCATCTCGGGCTACACCGAGGGGCCGCTGCAGTTTGGCCTGGATGCTTCGATGCAGTACGCCTACCGGCTCGACGGCGGTGGTGGCAGGGGGCCTGACAGCATCATTCCCTATAGCGTCAGCAAGCAAGAACAAGCGACCGATTACGGCCGTGGCGGCTACACCGCGAAGGTGCGTTACTCCAAGACCGAGTTGAAATACGGTGAGCATCGGCCAACGCTGCCGGTGGCCTACACCGACGATTCGCGGCAACTGGTCACCACGTATCACGGCACCCTGATCGAGTCCAAAGAGGTGGATAAGCTGACGCTGACTGGCGGGCGCTTTACCGAAATCAGCGGTCGCGAATCCTCCAATAGCGAAAAAATGTACTTGTTCAACGGGCCTGACGTGCAGCGCCGCAGCGACGGTTTGAACTTTGGCGGCGCCAGTTACGCGTTCACGCCGGCGCTGACCGGGACCTATTTCTACGGGCAATTGGAAGACATCTACCGTCAGCATTACCTGGGTGCCACCTACCTGGCAGACCTGGGTGGCGGCTACGCTCTGAAAACCGATTTGCGCTATTTCAACAACAAGGAAGATGGCGACGCCCTGTACGGGCGCATTGATAACCGCTCCTATGGCGCCATGACTACCCTGCGCAAAGGTGCCCACTCCTTTGGCCTGGGTTATCAACGGATGCTCGGCGACAGCACGTTCCCGACCCTTAACGGCTACGCGCCGCAGCCCTACCTCGTGAACTGGTCCGCCATCGCCTTCGTCAAACCCAACGAAAAATCCTGGCAGGCGCGTTATGACTTCGATTTTGCTGGCGTGGGTATGCCTGGCTTGAAACTGATGACGCGTTACATGCGCGGCACCGACATCGATCGCGGCGCCCTCAGCGACAACAGCGAGTCGGAGCGCAATATCTATCTGTCCTATGTGGTTCAGGAAGGTCCGCTGAAGAACCTTGGCGTCGAACTGCGCAACATCAACGTCAAATTCCGCCATGGTAATGACTTCGACGAAAACCGTCTTATCACCACCTACACCTGGAAATTCTGGTAAGCGACCCGCACCATCCGAACGAGATTTCGGTCTCCTGCGCTTCAACAATTCCAGGGGGTAACACCTGCCTGCTCATCTGGGCAGGTAATACCCAATCACGCCTGGTGTTCAATGCATGCCTATTGTGCCGACCGGTGGGTGTCTGCTCTATTTTACAGCGCCATACCTGTGTTTACGGCGTGAGAAAGACGTTCACGGGGATGGACGGCTCTGGCGATGCGCTGTCCCTATCCGATTAATCGGTGAATGTTATCCGCATATTTCGGCCGGCCCCCGGAGGGAGGCACGCGGCATGAAGATTGCTCTTTCTATCAGAGGCGTGCCGTCAGAGCGCGTTCATAAAACAGCCGTGGGTGCCCCGTGATGAGTACAAGTCCTGATGTACATGTTCGTGACATTCGTATCGAGCGTTATGACCTCAATGGTGCCCGGCAGTGGATGGCCGGAATCTGTGGGCCGCATCTGCTCAAGACCAGCTACCCCAACCGCATTCAGTTCCATCACAGTGGCAATGTGCTCAAATCCATGTCCACGACACTGGGTGTGATCGGGTACGGCACCGACGTCACGGTCGGCATCGAAGACGCCGAACACCTGAACAGCTACAGCCTCAGTCTGCCCCTCGTCGGCGAACAACACTTAAGCAAGCAGGGCTGTCAGGTGACGTCCGATCGCGACAGCGCAGTCATCGTGTCGCCCCACGAAAACCAGGAGCTGTCGATCAACGGCGATTGCCGCAAGATCCAGGTCGTCATTACCCGTGCGGCCATGCGCAAGTCCCTTGAAGACATGCTGCAGCGGCCATTGGAAACCCCCTTGCGTTTCGAGCCGGTGATGGACGCCGTCAACGGTTCCTCCGCGTCGTGGTGGCGCATGGCTCGCTACTTTATTGGCGAGCTGGAGCGCAGCCGCGAGTTGTATGACCAGACGTTTTTCACTCGCGACATCGAGAGCTCGCTGATCAAGGGCTTGATCCTCGCCCAGCCGAACAACTACTCCGATGAGTTGCGCAATGTGCTCGGCGTCAAACTGCCGCACTACCTGATTCGAGCCAAGCAGTACATCCACGAAAATGCCCGCGAAGCACTGCACCTGGAAGACATTGAGGCGATTTCCGGTGTGTCGCGGTTCAAGCTGTTCGAAGGTTTCAAGAAATACTTTGGCATGTCGCCGATGGCGTATCTGAAGAAGCACCGGCTGGGTGCCGTGCGCCAGGAAATCCTCGAGGACAATTCGGCGCGCAATATCTCGGTGATTGCCATGGGGTGGGGTTTTACCCACCTGGGCCGCTTCTCCAGCGAGTATCGCAAGCTGTTCGATGAAACACCGAGTATCACCCTGCAACGTAACGAAGCTCGCCGAAACCGGTCGCTTTGAGCCATGGCTGCGCTATCGGTTCACCCTATGCCTGGCGCTGGTGCGGGGCTTGATCTGTCGAGGCTGTGCCAGACGCCGGTCTTCACCAGCCGCTCGCGGCAGGAAAGTCATCGGCTGCTCGCGCGTGAGTTGGTCGAACACGACTTGAGCTGGCGCACTGGCAATGTCGACACGGCGTTTTTCCGCGCTGAAGTGGGACGTTGCCAATTGTTTGTCCTGCGTTACGGTGCCGAGGTTGAGGTGCGGCCACGGCCTTTTACCGATTTCGTATTGATGCAGATGCCATTGCGCGGGCGGGCCAGCATCGAGTGCGACGGGCTGGCGCTGGAGTTGGAGGAGGGGCAAGTGGCGGTGCTCGCGCCCAACCGCCAGGCCCGACTGGTCTGGCACCGTGGCTGCGAACAATTGCTGCTCAAGGTGCCGCGCTCCTTGTTGAGGCTGATGCAGGAACGGCTGGTGGACGAAGGAGGGCTGGCCGCCGATTTCAGCTTGCCACCTGCCTACCGGCTCGACACCGGTCAGGCGCGTGGCTGGTTGCGCCTGGTTGATGATTTGCTTGAGCAGCTGGGGGCCAGCGAGGGTGAGCCGGTGCATGCTCACTGGTTGCGACATCTGGAAGAAAGCCTGCCGCTGTTCCTGCTGACCCACCCACCGAAAGTCGACGGGTCACCGATAGCGGTCGTTGAGACGCCAGCACAGCGTCAGGCATTGCGACAGTTGCACAAGATCGAAGACTTGATGCGCAGTCGCCTGGGGGATGCACTTTCCCTGGGAGAACTGGCCGCTGCGGCGGGCATGAGCGAGCGCAGCCTCAACACCCTGTGCCAGCGCTGTTACGGACAAACACCCATGGAGCGGTTGCGCAACCTGCGGCTTGAAGCGGTGCGCGATCGTTTGCTCGGTCGTTGCGACGTGAGCATTACCGAAGTCGCCCTGGAACATGGCTTTGGTCATCTCGGGCGTTTTGCCCGTTATTACCGTGAACGCTTTGGCGAACTGCCGCATCAGACGGCTGCCATCAGATAATCAAACGCTGCACCCTGTAGGAGCAGGCTCGTTCCTACAGGGTGCAGTGTTCGATTACTGTTCGGCGCTGTCCGCCCATTTGCCCATCAGCGTATTGGACGGCCGTTGTTCGTCGAGCAGTTTCTTCGCCGTTTCGATACCGGCCACGGGCAACCCGGTGGGGTCGAGCAGGCCGATCTGCACCAGAACGCTGGCCTGGTCCCAGTAAATATGTTCGTGACACAGCTTGTCGCCCCGGAACTTGATGACCCCGAGCATCGGTATTTCGACGTATTGACCGGTCGGCGCGACGTTGGGCAGCATCCAGTCGATTTCACTGGTGTGGGTGAAACACATCACGAACTCGTCGACGATCTGTGAGGCCCCGACAGTGCGCGAGATGGGCACCAGCTTCATGTCCGGCGGATTGGCGTGGACGAAATGGTTCTGGTAGAAGCGGCTCAGTTCGCGGTAGCCCACGCCACCGGTCATGGTCGGAATGTGGTTGACGTAAGGTTCGGCAACCATGGTCGCCATGGTCGCCGGGACATCGCGGACGGCAAACTCGAATTCGATGTGCTTTTCCCACAGTTCGGACAGGTTGTAGTTAGGGCCGATGGCCTGTTTGAGTGCGGCGATGCTGCGTTGATGGGCCATCAACGCGGCCGGCTTGTTGTAGTGCATGCCACCGTTGCGGGCGAAGGCATGGTCGACGTCGGGGTAGGTGTAAATCTCGACGTTGTTGCGGCCGCCCAGGCGCTGACTGATCAACGTTCGGGCATTGGCATCGCAGTAGCCATCCTGTTCGGCGAAGTGCAGCACCAGGCGGCCTTTGATGTTGTCGGCTTCGTCGAGCAACTGTTCAATGCCCATGCCGTAATAGCCCACCGAGCAGGCGGCGTCGGTTCTCGTCGCCGTCAGGTAGGCCAGCTTGCCGCCCATGCAGAAACCCACATAGCCGAAACCGACGTCCTCGACTTCGGGCAAATCGCTGAGTGCCTTGAAACTGGCGTCGATGTCATCGACAGCCTTGTCCACGTCCATGCGCTGGAACAGCTCGATGGCACGGGCGAAGTCGGCCTCGGTGTACCCCAGGTCTACGCCCGGTTCCAGGCGCCAGAACAGGTCCGGCACCAAGGCGACATACCCTTCCTCGGCGTAAAAATCGGCCACTTCGCGCATGTTGGCGTTGATGCCGAAGATTTCCTGGCCTATTACTACGCCGGGACCTTTGCCGCTGGCGGGCAGCGCCAGGTAACCGGCGAAACTGCCGCTGCCGTCGCTGGCTTTTACGGTGATTATCTTGCCCATGGTATTACCTCGTTATCGACTCTTCATCAGGTTTTGTTGGCGGTGCTCAATAGGCGAAGCGATTCAGACCGGGTCACGCAAGCGCTCGAACCACACCCGAGGCGAGAGCCCCTGATCGGGGCCGAGGATCGAAAAACCGCCGTCCACCGGAATGTCTACCCCGGTAATCCAGGACGCCCCATGGCTGCACAGGAAGGCGACCACATGGCCGATCTCCTCGCCGCGCCCGACGCGCCCAAGCGGGTGAAAGGTGGCCCCCACGCGGTCGGCCATGGCAAGGTCGCCGCCGCTCAGGTTCGCCACCGACGGCGACCAGGTCCAGGCCGGCGAGACGCTGATGACCCGGATCGAAGCCGGTGCCAGGCTCACCGCAAAGTTTCGGGTCAGCTGCAGCAAACCGGCCTTGGACGCCGGGTACAGGGCTCGCCCGGCTGCGCCAAACTTGCCGCCGGTGCTGCCGATGTTGATCACGGTGCCGCCTTCACTCATGTGCGGCGTGGCTTTCTGTACGAAAATGGCCGCCGACACCAGGTTGATGTTGAGGGTGTTCAACCATTGCGCGCGGTCTGACTGTAGCCCCTGGTCGTCGTAGACACAGGCGTTGTTGACCAGAATGTCGAGACGGCCGAAGGCGGCCAGCGTGGTGTCGATACAGTCATCGATATCCTCGTCCAGCTCGACATTGCAGGCGACAAAGCGACAGCGTTCACCCAACTCGCTGGCCAGTGCCGCCCCCATGTCGCGGTTGCGGCCGACCAGCATGACGCAGGCGCCGGCGTTTAGCAGTTGACGAGCAATGTCAGTCCCCAGGCCCTGGGTGCTGCCTGTGACGATCGCCACCTGACCTTGCAGGTTGGCAGTGGGAATGGACTTCATGGCATTGACTCCAGGGAGCTTGCGACATCCGTGACGGTGGCGATCAACCGCATGCTGTCCAGCGCCGCCAGATGAGTCGCGGGGCGGGCGGCGGCGCAGGCGTCGGCCAGCACCGTCACCTCGAAGCCGCAATCGACGGCATGCCGTACCGTGCTTTCCACCACCGAGTGGGTGGCGACGCCGGCGATCAGCAACTGTCGTGTTTCGAGCTGGCGCAACAGGGTGTCCAGCGGTGTGCCGTAAAACGCGTTGATGCGGGTATGAGTGATGACGAATTCGTCCGGGCCTTCCAGCGGTTGCAACGCGTCATGGAACTGCGCGCCCCAAGTGCCTTCCTGGGCGGCACCGCTGGCCGCGACGGCGCGCAGGATCGGCGCGTTCTGTACCAGGTCGGCATAGTCCGGGCGATACGCCACGCGCACATGAATGATCGGCCAGCCCCGTGCGCGGGCGCCTTGCTGCAGCCTGATGGCGGCGTCCAGCACGGCGTCACGTGCCGGATCATCGGCTGCGAGCCCGACCCGGATGCGGCCGTCAGGATGCAACACGTCATTCTGATAATGCAGGGCCAATACGGTCGGGCGCCCCATCAGACAAAGACCTCAAGGTTGGCGAACACATCGTTGCAGTTGATCAGGTCAACCCGCTTGAGCTGAATTTTCCAGCCGCCGCTGTCCTGACTGGCAAGCTTGTAGGTGTAGCGCCCGGCCAACTGACGTTGTTCAAGACGCCATTCGCTGACCTGGAACGTCGCGCTCACCACCAGCAGCCCTTGGCTGTCGAGTCCTTCGACCATCACATTGCCCACCAGGTGAGCCGTGCGGGTCGGTGGTTGTTGCGACCAGTTACGCACGTTCTCTACCCGGCGGATGCGCACTTCGCGCAACATGCGGTTTTCCCAGAACAGCGAAATGTGTTCGAAAGGGTCGACCTGCCCATGCAGGTGCGGCACCCAGTACATGCCCGCATCGGTAAACAGTTGGTCCCACTCCCAGAAGCGGCGCTCATCCAGCAGGCGTGCTTCGCGATAGAGAAACTGCTCGATCTCGCGCAAGGATTCGCTGGGTACCTGGGCCGGGATCAGGGCGTGAGTCGAGACGTCGAAAGTGCGATCAAGCAGCATGGGTGCTCTCCTTGGCGATCAGGGTGGCGGTCATGTAGTGCTTCCAGGCGGCGAACTGGTTGCGCATCGGCAGCTCGCTGGTGCCATTGGTCGAGACCGCGCCATCGGGCAGCAACCGGTCGGTGCCGACATAACGATGCATGCTGATCCATTCACCACCGCGGGTCATGTTGCCCTCCTGGCAGCGGGCATAGACTTCGACGTCGTCGGGCATGACGTTGGAGGAGGGCGAGTTGATGACGTTGGCGTACGTCAGCGCCCGATCAAATACGGCATCCGGAGCGCCTTTGCAGCGGAACGTCTGGATTTCCACCAGGGTACGGTCGACGGCCATCGGCCGGATCACCCGGAACTGCATGAACACGGTGTGGGGCGAGCCGCTGCCGTAGATCACAGTGTTGTGACGATTCATTCCCATGATGTCTCGGGCGCGTTCTTCGCCATAGGCATCGCTCAGGCATTCGAAGTGGGCCTTGGACACATCGTCGCGCTCGGCGGCTGCCGGATCGAAGATCGCTTCCATGTAACCATGTCCATTGTTGTAGGCACGCAGTTCGAGCTTTTCCCAGAAATCGTAGGGCTCGCCGTTGCCGTCCATGATCAGCAGTTCGAAAGGCATTTCTCCCAAGGATTCGGCTTCGCTGCGGGCCGCGTCCACCGAGGATTCATGCGTGACGCGAGCGTGCATGGTGTCGTGGAGATTTTCGTAGAAGACTTTCCAGTTGGAGCGCTGCATGACTCGAAAAATACCGCCGGCCACTTCGACTTCACCCACCGGCGAGCGATCGCAGAGATTGTCGATGGAGGTGATCACGCCGCCGAGAAAGCTTTTCAGGTCTGGACCATGATCGATCTGGCTGGCGAACACGAAGCCTCGATAGCTGTCGACCCGCGCCAGGCTCACCATTGAAAAGTCCGGGTGCCGGGGGTTGAAACAGGTGCCTTCGAAGCCGTTCTTCAACGGTGCCGAAAGGTGCTGGCCGTCAAGTTTGAAGGTCCAGGCGTGGTAAGGGCAGCGGAAGAACTTGCCGACATTGCCGTCGCCTTCGGCCACCAGCTTGGCGCCTTTGTGCGGGCAACGGTTGTAGAGCACATTGACGTTTTTATCGGCACCGCGAACCAGAATCACGTCCTGATCGCCGATGCGTGTGGTGTGGTAGTCACCGACGTTTTTGACCTGGCTTTCATGGCCGACGTAGATCCATGCCTGACCATAGATTCGCTGCATTTCCAGATCAAACAGTTGAGGGTCGGTGTAAACGCTTTTGTGCACGCTGTCGTCGCGGATCAAGGCCGCGATCTGTTCGTTCGAGGGAATCATGATGTCTCCTTTTAACCAGCCATAAAGAGGTGCGTGGTACGACAACGCACTTACAAATCGAGCACCAGGCGAGCGCTGGAGGCGCGGGATACACAGGTACAGAAGCTGCCGTCAGCCCGTTCGCGCTCCGACAGACAAATATCGCGGTGGTCAGCGGCGCCTTCGAGCACTTGGGCCTCGCACACCCCACAGTCACCCCGACGGCAATCGAACATCGGGTCCAGATCGGCTTCTATCATTGCGTCCAGTACGCTTTTGCCCGCGGGCACCTGAAGCGTTACGCCACTGGCGCGCAGTTCCACTTCAAAACCGGCTTCGGTCTCGGCGTCGAGGCTGCCGATGAACAACTCGCTGTGCAGTTGGCTGTCGTCCCAGCCCAGTGCGCGAGCCGTTTGCAGCACGTTGCTGATCAATGACTTGGGGCCGCACACATAAAGCTGGCGTCCATTGATGGGCGAATCCAGCAGGCTGTTCAGGGGCAGGCGCCGCGCCGGGTCGCCGCCGCTGATCCAGCATCGGGCGGTGCCGAGCGCCTGGACCTCTTCCAGATACGCCATGCGGCCTGCGTCGCGACCGGCATAGTGCAAAGTGAACGGCTGCTGACTGGCCGCGAGCGAGCGGGCCATGCCAAGCATTGGGGTGATGCCTATTCCTCCCGCGATCAGCAGGTAGTCATTGGCATTAGCCACCAATGGAAAATGGTTGTTGGGCGCGCGGACCACCAGTTGCTGACCGACTTGCACCTCGTGCATCCAGCGCGAACCACCGCTGCTCTGGTCTTCCAGTTGCACCGCGATCTCGTAGTGAGGGCGTTCAGGCAGACTGACCAGCGAGTAAGCACGCCACCTGGGTTTGCTGCCTGGTATCTGCACTTCGATATGAGCACCCGGGGTGAAACCGGGCAGGGTGTGGCCGGCGTCATCGACCAGGATCATGCGACGAATGTGAGGCGTGAGCAGGTCGATCCTTTCGATACGCAAAGACAGGCTGGGCATGCACGGTTCCTGAACGGGGCGAGCGCTGCTCGCCGTTGAAGTCGTACATACTGTAGGGAGGGGGGCTGGGGTGAAAAAGCCGATATCGGCAAGTCGATAGCCTCATTTTGCGTAAATACGCGGGACTGGGCGTCAGGCAGTGAGCCAATCGTACGTGGGTGTCATTGGCGGTGATGGGGCAATTCATGAGTGCAGCGGCGTTCACCGGGAGTGGATACTGCACGGAGCAATCCGCGGCACTGTGCAAGGCAGTGCGGGACGGGGTTTTATTACATGTCGAACGCCATGGGGCGGTTGATCGGCACGGTGCTTTCCGGCTGGATTTATCAGGTGTATGGGCTGGGGGCGTGCTTGTGGATATCGAGCGCGTTCGTACTGCTCGCAGCCTTAATCTCCATAGGCCTGCCCAGGCATTCTGCGTCGCTACTTAACGACGTCGGGAAGAATGACCCGTACGCATGAGCAATGACCGCCGATGACCATCGCCCTTTCCGTGACAGAAGATCCGCTGACAGGGCTGACGGCTGGCGACCGAGTGTCGTTTTCATTTCAGAGGGACGATTGTTTCCATTAAAAAAATTAAAATAGCGATGGTGAAATTAGCCGGCACGCAATGCAGCGCCGGCTACCACCCCCGCTTTTTACGCAAACCATAATTCAGTAACGTAGCGTGAATGGCCGCTATTGGCTGTGGATTCGACCGATCAATGCTATGACTGAAGCTGCGATAGTGTTTAGTAGAAAGACAGAGCATGGAGAAGGCATATGCAAGACAGTGGATGGAAGGCGCGCTTAGATATTCTGCGGGACGCAGTGAAAAGAAATATGCTTGATAAGCTAGTCGGGCATGGCTGGGACGCGTCCATAGTCCGTGAGGTTGCCGTAGGAGAGTATGTTGTCGTAATGGCGTCTAGAGGTGGGACGGAGCGTTCGGCCGCAGTGCTTTACTCGTCAGCGACGAGCAACAATGTATACAAACAGCTGGCTGGAGAGGTGTCCGTAATCTTTTTTAACGGACAGCCGTACATGGTTGAGTCCTTCGCTATGGGGGTATCTATTCCCGTGAAGCCGATTGACGATTTTCAATCCCTTCTCATCGAATGGAACCGTGAAAGCAGCACTGGAAAGTTCGCTCCTACGACAACGCAAGCCGAAGAGGGGACCTTTGAAGAGTTGCAAGCACCGCGGCGAGTGTTGCTTTCAGAAACTCCGATAGAAGCCGTCTGGGCGCGCCTTGCTCAGTTGAAAAGTGCGACTCTTGCTCGAAAGATGGTCGACCGTCGCGCTCAACTTGAAAGCCTAAGTCTTGATATCTCGACCATCGTGTCAAAGGGAGAGGGCGTCGCCTTCGCGCTCCGCAATGCCACCGATTATTTCAGTGCCATTGATCGAAGAAATGTCAGTCAACGTGTACTCAATCTGTATTACGGCACAATGTCCTTTGCATTTGCCGAGATGCTCGCTTCGCCGAGTGGTCCTCAAACCCTTGCAGAGTTGGAGGCAACAACCAAAAAAGGACATGGCCTTTATACCCATGATGGTTTAGATGACCGATTTGAGAGTCTGGCCATTGGTGCGCTAGTTTCGGGTTTTTTCCCAAGTTGGGTTAAATCGATGTCTGCAAACTCACTTGTCGCTGCCAAGCGGAAACCCGACGGTCTGGATGCGCTGAAAGCACTGCCAGTTGGAAGCTGGCTTACTATGGAGCAGCTGTTTTCTCGGATACCTGAGGTTGCGGATCTTTTTGAAGACATATTTGAGGGCAAACCTTCTTGGGTTATTCCTGCTTACGATCAAAAAAGTAACGGTCTGCACCACCGTGCAACGACAACCTACGCCCTTTTGATAGATGAGTCTGGGCGAATGACTGCGGATGATATCGCGGCTTTTCCAGGGCCAATTCGCGAAATTGTCCAGGTATCGTCTAGGTCGTCAGCGAGCCATTTCCGTGTGGCAATTGATCATCCGGAATCGAATGTTTGGTGGGATGCACTTCAGCTGCATCACAGTCCATTTAAAAGACATGCGCTCATGTTGCCGCTGTTTGGAGCGATAAATGAGTATCGAGCGACATCTTTGGTGTTGCTCTATGCGTTATCCATTCTGGTTCGGTATCGTCCAAGCCTATGGCGGCAGATACAGGAAGGCGAACTTGATCATTTCAGGTCACTGATCGAGACGTTCCTTTCGGCGGTTGAACGCATTCTTCCGGAGCAGTTTCTGGAGAAAATTACGGGTCAGTCGATCTCTGTACACCAACCTGGCTCATTTTTTTCCTAGGGGTGTCTGACGGTCTTGAGTATTCCTCCATCCGCTTTCAGTTGGGAGTTTCGGGAAAACCGACCTGTCCGATTGAAGGCAGCTGGGATCCAGGGGGGGCGTACGCTGGAAAAGACATCATCGATTCGGTCGGTGGGTGCTCGTAGGTAGAGGACAACACGGCACTGAGTCGATCGCCCAAAAGGTTCCAGGCACACTTCTTCTCTGCGGTATAGTCGTGATGCAGGTAATGGCGCCTCACCCGCGAGCCTGCCAGCACATGGTTTTGGCAGCGGTCGATGACGTCCAGGCTGACCCCTAAAGCCTGCATCATGGTCGCGCCCGTGCGGCGCAGGTCATGCGGCGTCCAGTCGCCGTTTTGGCCGTCGGCAAGCACCAGCGTGTCGTCGTGACGCCGTCTTGAGGGGGCCTTGCGGTTTTTGAACCGGGCCTGCCGATCTCCGACCTGTTTGCTCACCACTTTCTCGTCCACATGCCCATCATCCTGCTTGTTGGGGAAGCACCACTGTGAATGTCCCGTCAGGCTCTTGAGTTCCTGAAAGAAATGCAGTGCAAAGGGGAGAGGAAGATATGGTGGTCCTGTTTCTTGCCCCGGCTGCCTTTGACGTTTTCACTGGGGAGGAACCAGGTCTGCTGGTCCAGATCGACATTTTTCCATTCGGCCTGCAGCAACTCGCCAATTCGGCACAGGGTGCCCAGGCTGATCCAGAGCGCGAGTTGGGTTTCTTTTTTCAACGGCCGAATGCCTTCATACTTTTGACTTGCGGGGAGGGCGTTGTAGTCGGCCGTCATTTGTTGGAAGCGCTTGTGCAGTTCCAAGAGCTCCGCGGGCGAAAGGATGCACCCAAGGCCTGCATCAAGATCTCGCCCGGGTATTCTATTTGGTGCGAAAAATTTTTTTAAAAACAGTCAGTTATGAATTTATTGTGCTTTGCGTTCCACGTCTAACTACGGAAAGCCAAAGGTCAAGGTATGGGCTGGCAGGGTTTTTTTCAAAATGCAGAAACGACAAAGCCCTGAATAATCAGGGCCTTAGCGTATAAAGATGGCGGAGGCGATGGGATTCGAACTCATGGACCTGTTACAGTCGACGGTTTTCAAGACCGTTGCCTTAAACCACTCGGCCACACCTCCG
>LNAP01000060.1_pt1 | contig 101791 bp, 91 predicted proteins | sample 602601 | NCBI WGS metagenome assembly LNAP01 (sample SAMN02440304, study PRJNA202911) | soil metagenome | biome: Subtropical and temperate rainforests or woodlands; isolation source: soil samples (1 kg each in a 20% v/v slurry with milli Q water) were... ... | reverse complement strand
AGGGTCGGCGTTGCGGGCGCCGGCGCCGGTGCACCAGGAGCGGGCCTCCGCGCCGGTACGCCGATGAACCGCGGCGGTCCAGCCAACCGCGCTGGCCGCCGCTAGGCTGGCAGGCTGTTCGTCGGCAGCGTCGCCGTCGGAAATCTCAGCGCAAGAAATCCCTTGCCACCATGCACCGCGCGGCTGCGCCAGCCGCGCGGTTAAATTTGTCGCTAGACTGCATCGCGAACGGCCCGCCCAAGGATTGGCGGAGCGCTTCGCCCGCTCCCCCACTAATTCTTCAGAGCAGCTAGCTGCGGCTAGCGAGATCTAAGATCCGAACGGCCGCTTTGCGCCAACAGCGACCGTTCGATGGTTTCCAGCAAGGAGGCCTCAACCCGAAGCAGATATTGCATCAAATTAGGACGCCTGCTGACGGGCTCTTTGTGCTGCCGCTGTGACGCAGTGATCAGGCAGTTACGATCCGGCTGCATTGATCATGGAATAGGGCCCTTAGCCACTCGTGGCCCGGGTCGCGATCATAGCGCTCATGCCAGTATTGATAAATCTCCGTATCTGGCAATTTGACCGGAGGTTGGAACATATCAAGATGAAGTTCACGGGCGAGGACAACTCCGATTGGTGTCGGCATAGTTACAACCGCGTCCGTATGCTTTGCCAGAAGAGCAGCTGCTGCAAAGCCCGGAACGTAAGCCGTGATCTTTTTCTTGGGTATTGCCGACTCCAGGATTTGCGCGGCGATTTGTGTGTGGTGCCCCGCTCCGATCGCCGCCACCAGGACTTGCTGTTCTTCGGCGAACCTATTCAGCAATGAAAGCTCAGCGATCCGCGGATGGCCCTTCCTGACAGGCTTAGATAATTGAAGCCGAATAGTCGTTGACGCCTTATGCCTTGAACCAGATGCGGAAACGAGCCTGCGGTGAGATCGACTTGTCCGGACTCCAGCCAACTATAGAGTTGCTCCATATCGAGTTGAACCGCGCTTAGTCGCACGTCTGGCGCATGCTCTTTCATGTACTTCAGTATTGGAGGAAGGAACAGCACGACAGCGGCGTCGGGTCCGGCGAACTTAAAATTTCGACTGGAGGTTTCAGGTAAAAACGGAAGTTGCTCGCTCTTCAATAGGGAAACTTCTCGGAGAATACTTCGGATCTGCGTTGCCAAATGAAGCGCCTTCGCAGTCGGCTTCATCTCGAACGCGACGCGAACAAAGAGCGGATCGTCGAAATGCTCTCGCAATCGCGCCAAGCTCTTGCTGAGCGCCGGTTGAGTCATTTTCAACGTCTCCGCCGCACGCGTGAGACTCTGTTCCCGCAAGAGCGTGTCCAGCACTTGGAGTTGAAAGAGATCCAGTTCGTTCCGGAGATGTCGCGCGATGTTCTTGCTCCTGCAATGCAGCAAAAAGCTACAGGAACCGATGATATACAAGTTTCGCGCCAGATGAAATCTGGCCGCGCCGCATAACGCGATAGTTGGTGGCATCCTTGTCGGTAGGGCGGCCGTTCGCCCTGCCCCCGTACATCGAAAACGCTTCTCGTGCCGCGGCGAGTGAACGTCCTAAGAGTTACCCAGGGCCATGCGCTCGACTTCGCTCATGGCTCAGATCGAACTTGGGACTTATTGGATACCGGATTGAGCACCGGCAACGCCGCACACGATCGACTTCGTATCGCACACCGCGCGCTGAGTGAATCTCATTGTTAGCGCGTCTCCGGTCTTCGCGCCAAGACCATCGGCTAATGAGAGATGGACGATGTCGCGAAGCGATGATGGCGCGCCGGCTGCACGCGCGAGTTGCAACACTCCAGTGGCAGCCGATTCGGCGTCGAGCGCGGTGGCTTTTCGCCTCATCGCCCCCTGCGCAGCGCGCGCATTATAGGCAAGTGCATGAGGCAATATGACCGCATGTGTCTCGGCGTGAGGGAGATTGAAGGTTCCTCCGAGCGCATGGCAAAGCTTGTAGTGCAACCCCATTCCGACTTGGCCGAGCACAGTTCCACAGACCCATGCGCTTTCCGAAGCACGAAAAACACAATGTCGGATACCGAATATAGTTGATTTGCATCAATCTGGTCTTCTTTTGCTGCTCTATATTTATAGCTTACAGCTAAGTGCAGCGAGAACCTCTCATGGAGGCCGATAGCATGATGGACGAACATTCGTCGGGTGGTTCCGACCTACCTCCGGGCGTGATCTTTCGGCACTCCGATCAAGGTTTGCCCGCTGCGGAGTCAATGGATTACCGGCTTAATGCGGAGTTAATGGATTACCGGCTTGAAGAGATTCAATTGCGAAATGCGCTTGCGAAAAGCCAAGCGCTGCTTCTTCAAAAGGACGAGCTAATTCACAGGCAAGAACTATTGAAAGAGGAATCCGATCATCGGTTGTTGAACGATCTCCAGATGACTATCAGCCTTCTTTCAATGCAAAGCAGAAATTCAGTTCATCCGGAAGCGGCCTCGCAACTGGCCGTGGCGGCCGATCGCGTTTCCATGATTGCGCGCCTCCATCATCGTCTTACTTCCCACAAAGGAATGCGAACAGTAGAGTTCAAGAAATTCCTCGACGACTTTTGTCACGATTTTTCGACGATGTCGTGCTCGGGCGAGGCATCGGGGATGATCAGCGTCGAAGGCAGCAAAGTCAATTTGCCGGCTACCACCGCTATTCCGCTCGGCTTCATTGCCAGCGAATTAATCACGAACGCGGCAAAGCACGGCAACGGCCGGATCGCTGTCAGACTGGAGCCGGATCCGCAACATGGGTACGCGCTTTCGGTTGCCAACGACGGTCCGGCTTTGCCCGAAGGATTCGACCCTGGCGCGAGCAAAGGTCTGGGGATGAGAATTATTCAATCCTTCACCAGCCAGATTGGCGGTGAGTTACGGATCGACCGTGGCGACGACGGCAAGAGCGCGCGATTTACCGTGATATTTCCTGCGCCGACGGGAGCAAGCGACTAGCTGCCTTCGGCATCGTCCGGAAAGACGTCTCGTGGAACCGGACGCTTGATGGCTTCGCTCAAGGAACGGGTGTTGGGCAACCGCCAAAATCGTAAATTTTGCAGACTCCCGCTCCGGAAAGCGTTTAATTTATTTGTGGGGTCCAGGGATGACTGCATCCTTCACCGAGCGGCCGATGTGTCCGGTGTGCAAGCATCGGATGGCATTGGCACGCATCTCTCCCGGCAAACGCGGATTCGAGGAGCGCACCTTCGAATGCTCGACCTGCGAACGTACTGAAGTGGTGTCTTTCGCCGTGGATTCAATGAAGACAGATACGGTCGGCTGGCTCGCAGGCGAGTTGAAGCCCCCTCGATAAAAGTTCGGTTGCGGCTTTGCGTGAGTTAGGGCCGCCCGATGGACGAGGACTTCTGCAGTGAACGTCCGGCGGAAAGCGCAAACAGGAGTCGAGAATGTTCGGACTAAAACGGCCGACTCGCATTGATCTCCGTTCCAACGACGCGGCAATCGTCGTTCGTGAGAATGGTGAGATGGAAATGTTCATCCGGCAGGCAAAGGGCGACGAGGAACTTCCGTCCGGTCAGGTCGTTCTGGCCCTTTTCGGAATGGCATTTCACGATGAGCGAGTACGCAAGCTGTTGGCGCAAATCGCAAACGAGAAGCAAAACGTGACATGACGCTGCCCTAGGCCGTCGTGCGCGCGGGTCGTGGCTTGCCGGACAGTTCTCCGGGTCGACCCGCGGCATCATCACCAGCGCACTCGTGGGCGCCGCCGGGGCGTTTGTCGGTTATCACATCGCCCTGCTTGCTGCGTTCGGCGGCGGACTGGTGACGCCGGTCGTCGCTGCGGCGCTCCCGTGGTGCTGTTTGCTTGGCGAATGACCAAGCGATGGAGAGTTGGGCGTAACGAGTTTACCGCCGCGTCAACTGTCCGCGGCTTTTGGCGAGGGCTCGTAAACGCTTGCTCCAGTCAGTGTAGAAAACAGCACCGTAAATCGGTGTCCCATCGCGACCACTCGATCCGCACCACATTGAACAGCCGAGACTCTGGTCGCCGTATTACGGGCATGGATGTCGCAGGCCGTCGTAGCCGAGATAGGTGCCGGAATACGGGTCATAGGACCTGAAGCGTTGCGCACAATATCCAACCGCGTCGCCACCAACATAGGGAGCCGGAGCGATGTAGGCCGGCCCGTAATAGCCGGGAGCATAGCCGTAATAGCTGTAGGGTTGCGTTGCGCCAATGATCGCTCCGCCGATCAGCGCGCCAGCGATGCCTGCACCAATTCCAATGCCTGCACCGCCACGATAGCCACCGCGCCAGCGGCGACGATATTGCACGGTCTCTACCGATGGTGCCACCGCGCTGCGCAGCATCAGCGGGGAAGTTACTGGCACTGCAGCGGCAGGCGCGACGAGCCACGGCGTCGTGGCGACGATGAGCGCAAAAAGCATAGTTTTGTTCATGACAGCATCTCCAAGGTGCCGTAGCTGCCTCCAGCGCAGCCTACGGAAAGAATGCGTAATAATGATCCAGGAAGGCTGACGTGAATTGATCTAGCGCAACGTGAGCGCGTATCGATTGGACAGACTTAGTTTGCTCTCGGGACATTCGCGAGCACGAGCGAAGGCCGCTCTTTTTCTTTTCATTCGCCGTGGCGCAGGCGTATCGTTGCCACGGCGGCATCGGGGGTTTCCATGCTTTCACTAATCATCGGGATCTTGATCATTTGCGTCGTCGGGGCACTTTGCTTCTGGGCCATCGACAGGTTCGTCAACGAATCCCGCCTGGCAGGTCTTCTCAAATTGTTGGTCGGGCTGATCTGCCTAGCGGCTATCCTTCAACGGCTATTGCCGCTGGCGGGAATCAATTGGCTGTAGCCGACCGCAATTCGCCGCCGATCTGCTGCGTGAAGGATACGGCACCCACGTGCTATCGAGCCCGCGCGCGGTGCGCGAGGTGCGCGAGAAGAAATCGAGGCTCCCAGCGACCGCCAATCATGAGCGCAGCGCCTTGGCGTCGAACGACTGACCAGAAAGGCCGCCGAATGTCGATCTAAGACATGACAAGAACTTCTGCGGACATCCCGGCGAAGGCGCCGGTGCTACCGGCGAAGCTGCCGGACACCGGGATGGTCTGCCGGATATCGCGCGCGACTGCGACCGGGATCAGATTGAAACCGCCGAGGCTACGATTCGTCTAGCCGAATGTGATCCCCCCGGTGCGAGGACCTCCGCCCACGCATGGGTCGATCCTACACCGCTCGATCCGATGCTCCATTGTTCCGGATTGTAAAGATAGCCGGAGACTCCAAACCCGAGCGTGCGTGTTGCTTCGGTGAATAACACCGCGAAACCCCGGCATGCCCCCAGCCACGATTTAGAGCCGCGCATCTCTGATCTCATGCGCGGCAAGATAGAATTGTTTGCCTCGATACCTTGGTCAATATGATCGGAGCGGCCGGTCTGCATGTTGAAATGCGCATCTCGGACGCAGCCTAATCCGAAGCCGGATCGCCGATGGCGTAGCACAGCACTTGGTGCTGCACGGCTGAGCGCGATCCCGATTAACCGGCGAACCAATTCCGATTCTTCCTGTAGTTCGCCTACGTCGATTTGCAGCGTTTCAAATGCGTTCCGACATTTCGGGCTTCGAGGCTGGCGCGGGCATGTCGAAGATCACCGCCGGCTTTTCAGCACATGACCGACATGGCCGCCTAATGCGCCGCCTTTGCGTTGCGCTGGGAGACATGCCAGGGCAGAAGCCAGCGTTCGCAAAGCTCGACAATGAAGAACATGATCGTGCCGATGACGCTCAAAAGAATGATGGCGGCAAACGCTCGCGAACTGTTGAAGGTCGCCTGGCTCGTCAGGATCACATAGCCAAGGCCGCGCTCGCCCGCCACGAACTCGCCGACAATGGCACCGATCAGCGCAAACGAGATGCCGACCTTGGCACCGGCGAATATGCTCGGCAACGCGTTCGGCAGGCGTATCTTTAGCATCACGTCGTGATTGGGCGCGCGTGCCGAGCGCGCAAGGTCGATCATGTCGGGATCGACCGCGCGCAGCCCGAGCGTGGTGTTGATCACGATCGGGAATACCGCAATCAGGGCGGCGATCGCCACCTTGGGTTCGCCCCCCGTGCCGAGCCAGATTACGAAAATCGGCGCCAGCGCCACCTTGGGTACGGAATTGGAGGCAATCAGCAACGTGTAAAGCAAGCGGTCCAGCAGCTTCGACGATACGATGGCAATCGCCAGGCCGACGCCGAAAATGATCGCGAGGGCGAATCCCATCGCTGTGATGTAGATCGTGTAAAGCGACTGGTAGCTGTAGAACCCGGGATTGTTGAAGATCTCCACGGCGACCGATGAGGGCGGCGGCAGCAGGAACGTCCGAATGCCGAACATCCGCACGGCAAGTTCCCACAGCCCGACCACCAGCAACAGAACGAACACCACCGTCCGCGCGTATTCGCTTTGTCTCCACCACTTCATGGATCTATTCCGATCTCACCACGCCAAGCGACGCGAACAGCCGGCGAATTTCGCTGGTGTACTTGCCGAACTGCGTCGTCTGTCTGACGCTGAGAGGGCGTGGCCGGGGAATGTCGATATCGATGATTTCGGCAATACGCCCCGGATTTCTTGCCATTACCACCACGCGATCCGCAAGGTAAACGGCCTCGTCGATGCCGTGCGTGATGAACAGAAGGGTCTTGCGCGTGGCGTACCACAGGCGTTCCAGCTCGACATTCAGATCATCGCGCGTCATCGCATCAAGCGCGCCGAACGGCTCATCCATCAACAGCAACTCGGGATCAACGACAAGCGCGCGGCAGATCGCCGCCCGCTGTCGCATTCCGCCGGAGAGCTCCCACGGGTAGCGGTGAAGGAACTCGCCCAGGCCATACGTGGTCAGCAACTGAGTAGCCCGGGCCTCGTAATCCCTGCGCTTCAATCCCTTGAATTCGACCGTCAACAGAACGTTGTCGAGCACGGTACGCCAATCCAGCAGAACGTCGCGTTGAAACACGATCGCCATATTGTCCGGGGGAGCAAGGACATGCTCATCCTTGACCATGATCCGCCCGGAGGTCACCGGCTGCAGCCCGGCGATGCACTTGAGCAAGGTGCTCTTGCCGCAGCCGGACGGTCCCACAATGCTGATAAACTCGCCCGGCGCGATGTTCAGCGTGACATCCCTGAGAACGAGAGCGGGATTGTCGCCGTGGTCATAGGACTTGCTCACCGCCGACACCCTGACATAAGGCGTGGATGTCGCAAACCGTCCGTCTGCCACGGTTTCAGAGCTGGCCCGCTTTGACGTCACGACGTGATGAAATCGTTGGTGTAGAAATCCTCGATCTTGGCGTCGGCCTTGAGCAGCGAGGCCTCGGACATCGATTTGACCGCGAGCTTCCAGTCCGCCGCGGCCTGCCAGCCAATCGGCTTGCCGGACGTGTTCGGGGTACCCAGAAAGTCCCTGCTCAGGACAAGCTGCGCCTTGAGCACCTCCGGATTGAGTTGCTTGTCGGATCGCTGCGCGATCATCGCCGCAACGGCTTCATCGAGATGGGCAGGACTTTCGAGGATGTAGGCCCATGAACGCGTCTGGTTCGCCGACAACCGCCGCATCGCGTCCCCGCGCCTGGCCAAGCTGTCATCGGTGGCGATCAGGCCGTAGCTTGGAAAGGCAATTCCGACATCGGCCGCGAGAAACGAGCGCGCCGGCCGCACGCCCATCACCAGGGGCTCGCCGAATTCCTGCAGCGACATGAAGCCGTCCGCGTCACCGCTGGCGTAGGTCGATACCATCGCGGCCGGAGACACCATCACGACATTCACCTGCCCGGCACCGCTGCCTTTTTCGAGGCCCAGATTCTTGATGTATTGGTCGACGAACGGCGCCCACGGGCTGTTGGCGAAGCAGACGATCTTCTTGCCGGCCAATTCCTTGGCGGTCTTCGGCCCCTTTGCCGCATCCACCATGACAGCAAGGTCGCCCTTGCGAAGATAGCCCGCGAACGATTTGAGCGGCAGGCCGCTTGCTCGTGCAATCGCCATCGGGCCCAATTGCACGAAGCCGACGTCGACCTTGCCGGCCGCGACCAGATTGATGGTGCTCAGCGTGCCCGTGCCATCCTGAATATCGACGGCGAGGTTATCTTCTTTCAGCCATCCCTTGGCCTGCGCGAGATGCAACGCCGCATGCACCCCCCAGGGCGCGAAATCGACGCGTACGGACAATGCATCGGCCGCCTGCGCCCGCGCAAATCGCGAGTGTCCGACAAGCGGTAACGCTGCCATCGTGCCGAGCACGGCGCGACGCGTTAACGCTCCAGGTCGGGCGCTGGATTTCTTATCGACGTGCATCGGCCAATCCCCAATCATGTTCCAATCACGCGCAGCAGGACCTGTTCAACGTCGAACGTTCTCGTCCCACCGGCCACGTACTAACTGTCTGGTTAGTCTTCAGTCCACCGGAATTCCAAGCAATCTTCGGGCCAACCGCGACAGTGGCAGCAGTATGGCGAACGGCAGCGCAGGAAATATCGTCCCAGAGCCACGCCATCAAACCGGATGATAACCGCGATCAAAATAAATCAGGCCGCTGGCAACCTGGTGGCATTCGACCGCCAGCACTTCACAGAAGAAGACCGTGTGGCTGCCGACCTCCGCTCTGTTCGCGATCCTGCAATCAAATGAAACAGTGGCGCCCTCCAGCACAGGCGCGCCGGAAGTACCGACACTCCAGGTCGCCGCGGCGAACCGCTCATCCATTGCGGTCTTGCCGCCGAACAACCGGGACAGCTGTTCGTGATCCGGCTTGAGCGTGTTGACGCAAAGCGCATCGTTGTCGGCAAACCTGTCGTAAACCGATGATGAACGGTTAAGGCAGACCAGCAAAGTCGGCGGAGAATCCGTGACGCTGCAGACGGCGGACCCCGTGAAGCCCGCGCGCCCCGCCGGGCCATCCGTCGTGATGATATTTACAGCCGCACCGAGTCTCGACATTCCCGCCCAAAACGCTTCCTTCCCGAGCGTCGGCATGAGGTCAGACATTCCGATTGCGCCACGCGTCATTTCAGGTCCCGGCTCCGGTTTCGGCCTGCGCTCGTTCAAACGGCTTCGCTGTACCTGAAGCCGGCGCCGGGATGCGGCGCGACGAGGCGCGGCTGTCCGGTCAGCGATAGTTTCTCGCGCAGCGTTCCCGGCGCATATGCCGTGTGGTAGACGCCGCGCCGCTGCAGTTCCGGGACCGCCAGGTTCACAAAATCCTCGTAGGTGTCGTGAGCGACGACGTAAGCGAGATTGAAGCCGTCGATATCGGTGTCATCGACCCATTCCATCATCTGATCCGCCACCTGAGAAGGCGAGCCGATAAACACCGGCCCCCGGCCGCCGATGCTCTGGTGCTCCGCCAGTTCGCGTATCGTCCAGAGCCGATCCGGATCTGCCGACGTGAAGGATTCGACCGCCGAGCGCATCGCATCCGTCTGGATGTGGGTCAGGATTTCGTCCAGACCATATTTCGAAAGGTCGATGCCGGTCAGGCCCGAAAGATGCGCCAGTGCGCCTTCGTGCTGAACGTTGCGGCGATAGTCGTCATATTTACGGAAAGCTTCCTGCTCCGTCTCGGCGACGATCGCGGTCGCCAGCGTATAGATCTTGATCGCATCCCGGGGCCGTCCGGCCGCGACGCATTCGGCACGAATCTTTTTGACCTGGTCTCCGATGACCTTCTTGGACGGGCCGCCGGTGAAGATGCCTTCCGCATGCTTGCCTGCGAAAGCACGGCCGCGGCCGGAGGCGCCGGCCTGATAGAGCACCGGCGTCCGCTGCAGCGACGGCTCGCACAGATGAATAGTGTCGGTGCTGAAGAACTCGCCTTCAAAGCGCACCGGATGGACTTTGCTTGGATCGGTGAACCAGCCGCGCTCGCTGTCGCGGGATGCCGCATCATCTTCCCAGCTGCCCTCCCACAGGCGGTACACCACCTCCATGTATTCTTCGGCGATGTCATAACGCCGGTCATGACCCGGGATCTGGCCGTGACCGGCCGCCTTGCCGGCGCTCTGCAAAAAGCCCGTCACGATGTTCCAGCCAATCCGGCCGTCGGTCAGATGATCCAGCGTCGACATACGGCGGGCAAAAACATGCGGTGGCTCATAGGTCAGCGTGCAGGTCACACCGAAGCCGAGGTTGGTGGTGTTGTCCGCCAGCGCCGGGATCAATTGCACGGGGTCGAGGATCGGCACAGAGACAGCGCGGCGCAGCGCAGCATCGGGATTGCCGCCATATACATCATAGGCACCCAGCACATCGGCCAGGAACAGCGCATCGAACAGACCGCGCTCGAGGATCTTGCAGAGGTCCTTCCAGTAACCCAGCGTGTTGTAGTTACCGACGCGATTGCCCGGGTAGTTCCAGAGCGATGAGGCCTGAGAACCCGGTGTTGCCATGTTGAACGCGTTGAGCCGGATCTGCTTCGTCATCATCTTCTCCAATGCCAGCACGCGCCTGCCGCCGGCGTGGCTGAAATGCGTATCTCGTCCTGCCTGCAGCCCACTTGCCATTGCGCGGCATGGCGCCTACGTTATCTACTAACTAGTCGGTTAGTATGCCGGACTTCTCAAAGCTGGCAAGCACGTTTCCAAGGCGCAGCGTGCCCGTTTCCAGGGCAACGATCAGCCAAGCAAAGGCAGCCCAGCACTTGACGCGAAGAAATTATCGGCAAGGAGTATCGCCGGCGACCCGGTTCCCATTGCAAGGACTGCCCCTGCACCAAAACCACCATGCGTGATCTCCCCTTGGCTGCTTGCCGATCGGCCGCAGCTGGGCGGAGTACCTCGGGTATCATTGAATGACATGACAACAGAGCAACGAAAACGGCCCGCTTCGAAACCAAAGGCACGTCCGTACAAGACGCGTGATGCGGCGCTAGCGCAGGCCACAATTCTCGGCGTCGCCCGCGCCCATTTTGTCTCGCAGGGCTTCGCCGGTGCGCGCGTCGATGAGATCGCCGCGGAGTCCGGATACAGCAAGGCGATGCTCTACCACTACTACGGCAACAAGGAGAAACTCTACGTGGCCGTGCTGGAAGAAGTGTACCAGCACTTCGTTGCGCCGCGCCGCGTGGTCAATGTCGCCGATGTCGGTCCCGTTCGTGCGCTCGAGGCTTTTATCCGCGAAGGTGCAGCCTCGGTGCGCAAGGACCCGGCGATCCTCAATCTCCTGGCGATCGAGAACCTGAACGAGGCTGCCTACCTGCGAGACTCGACCGTTCCGCGCGCCGTCTACCCGCCACTCCTGGCGCAGTTGAAGGAGATCGTCGATGCCGGCGTAAAACAAGGCGTGTTTCGAACAGGCATTGACGCCGTCCACCTCTATGTCGCTTTATCCTCGGTGCTCTTTCATGCGGTAAGCAACCGGTTCACACTTTCCGTCACGCTCGGAACCGATACGGCAAGTAACGAATTTCTCGATCGGCACGTCGACATGTCCGTTGCCATGGTGGTCGGATATTGCACGATACCCTCGCGTACGAGCAGCACTTAGCCCTCGACCCGCTTGTGTCACGCTTTATGCGGAAAGATCCCGGGCAGCATCGCATTGGTGCAGACGGAAGCCGTCGCGGGCGCCTTGCTCAGGCCGTAGGCCTCGGCCGTGGTCTCGATCGTGCGATCCATCTTGTCGGCCGACATCGAGCCGAGCCCGCCGCTAAACACTTCCGGCACCAGCAGATGTTCGGCGGCGATATCCAGCCCCTCGCGCGTCACCGCCTCGCTGTATTGCGGTTGATATGCGCGGAAAATATGCACGGTCTCGTCGCGCTGGCGTGTTGCAAACTCGAGCCCCTGGACGATCGCGCGCACGAAGGACCTCACCAGCGCGGGATCGGAACGCAAGAGATCGTCATGGACGATAATGCCATTGCTGTAGATATCCAGCCCGTATTCCGCGTAACTGATCGCCTTCAATTCAAGGCCGATGGCCTTGCCGGCTTCGCGATAGATCGGCAGCGCCGACAGATAGTCGCACACGCCATCGACCTGCCCGGCCAGCAGCATGTTCGCCTTTGCCGGCTGGCTGACGGTGAGAAAGTTCACCTTTTCGCCATCGAAGCCGTTCAGCTTGGCAAAGGCAGGCATCACCATGCGGACCGCATCGCCGCTCGTCGCCGCGATCTTCTTGCCGACGAGATCGGCCGGCTTGCCGACCCCGCTGGGCGCCCGCGTGATGATCGACATCAGCGTCTTGTAGTGAACCATCGCCACCAGCGTAACGGGCAGATCGCGGCTGCGGCCGAGGACGACGGCACTGGCATCGGCAAAGCCGAATTGCGCCGCGCCGCTGGCAACGTTCTGGATGACGTCGGCCGATCCCTTGCTGGACTCGATCGTGACATCGAGTCCCTGATCGGCAAAGAAGCCTTTCCTTGCTGCCGGATAGAACAACGCGTGCTTCGGATTCGGAAGCACGTCAAACAGGAATTTCACCTGTTTGCGCGACTGCGCGCGGACGGGATGGGAGATGGTTGCGGCCGCCGCCGTTGCGAGGGCCCCGCCCAAAAGCTGTCTGCGTCGAATGTCCGTCGTCATCGTCGAGATGCACTCGGGTGGGACCTGGTCGCGGAAACAGCAGGCCACGCCGACCTGCATTTCCCGCCCTAGCGGAGCTTGGCCATGTCTTCTTTTTTTGCGTTCGCAATGATGCCGGCGCGATCGTAGCTGTTGATCTGATCGATGAACTGATTGGTGAAGACCTTGTCGAGCGGCGGCGTATCGGGCATCGCGCCCTGCTCCTTGAGAAACTGCAACAGCTTCTGCCAGTCGCCTTCGACGAAGAGCCCATGCTTGGGACCGATCTTCTCGCTGTTCCAGATCGCGAGGCGGCCCTGATTGACGGCAATGCCCTCTGCGATCGCCTGGGCCGGATCTGGATTTTTGGAACGTGATTCCGGATACGACTTCCAGGTAATCAGAACCGCCGCCTCCGGATTGGCCATGCTGAAATCATAGCCCTTGGCAAGCGCACGCGCGATTCCGATCAGCATCTTCGGATTCTTTTCGATCGTATCCGTGCGGGCCAGCAGGCCGACATCCGGCAAGTTCCGCAGCCGCTCCGGCGCCGGCACGTCCCGCAATTTCAGGCCTGAAAAAGCCATCTTCGCCAACGCGGCATCCCAGAAGATCACGCCGTCGACCAGCTTCTGGCGAACCGATGTGATCGCCTGGGCGCCGAGGCCGATCGGCAGGAACGAGATATCCTTCGCCGGGTCGAGGCCGGCCTCCTTCACAAAGGCCTTCGCGAACGTCGTGCCCGCGCTGCCCATCGATTGCACGCCGAGCTTCTTGTCCTTCAGATCGGTGAGTGACTTGATCGGACTCTCCGGCAGCACGGCGACGGACCAGATGTTGGCGTAGTACATATCGTAATAATAGCGGACCTTGAGTTGGCCCGACTGGATTCCTATGATCGCTTCGCCGGGAGATGCCGCGCCGACCTCGGCATTGCCTGCGGAAACCTGCAGCGCGGCTTCGTTCGAGCCGCCAACCGCCAGCAGGCTGACGTCATAGCCCTCGGCTTCGAAATATCCCTTTTCCTTGGCCACGACGAATGGCGAGAACGCCTCGTCGATGGCGCGGACCGGAATCAGAATCCGGACCTTGTCGAGCGCCAGGGCCGCCTGGGATCCCCCCAGCATCAGCACCGCAATCTGTGCCGCCAACGCCAGCCTTCGTCCAATCCCAGTGCGCCGCATGTGAACTCTCACTCTTTGTAAAGGTTAAGCCATCACCGGCGCTTCATTGCGTCGGATCCAGAAAATATAGCGGCGCGCCGCATATCGCATTGAGCCATGCATCAGCAGGCCAATCGCCGACAGCACGATGAGGACCGCGAACACGCCGGGCACGTCGAGGCTGAAATTGAGCGCGACGATCAGATAGCCGAGCCCCACCTGGGCCCCGACGAATTCGCCGACGATCGCGCCGATGACAGCCAGTACCGCCGCGATTTCCAGGCCTGCGAAAATGAGCACCAGTGCCGACGGAATGCGCAACCGGATCAGCGTCTGCCACTTGGTTGCGCCGAATGCCTTCATCATGTCGAGCTGGTCGCGATCGACGGAATGAAAGCCGGCCACGACGCTGACGAGGATCGGAAAGAAGCATACCAGCGCGGTGATGACGATTTTCGACGTCAGCCCGTAGCCGAACCAGATGATGAACAGCGGCGCGATCGCGACCTTCGGCAGCGTCTGCAGGGCAACGAGATAGGGATAGACCAGGCGCTCGACCACCGGGATCAGCAACACCATGGCGCCGATCACCAATCCGGCAATGACGCCGAACGCAAATCCGGAAACGATCTCCACCGCCGTTGCCCACAGATGCGGCCAGATATTTCCGGACACGATGAGCATATAGAGACGCGCGGCGACGGCTGACGGCGCCGGCAGGATCAGCGGCGATATATCGAACACCCGGCAGGCGCCCTCCCAGATCGCGACGATCACGATCGCCAGCAGCGCCGATTGCAGCCGATGCGAGCCCAGCATTTTCGTCATTCCGCTCATAGCGCCGACACCATCGGAGCTTCAGCGCCGAAGATCGTGCGAACGCGGTCGCACAATTCACCGAAGCGGGGCGAGCCCATCGTCTTGAGGCTGCGCGGACGTTCGATATCGATCTCCACCACTTCCGAAATCCGGCCGGGCCGCGGCGACATGACGACCACGCGATCGCCGAGCAGCACGGCCTCTGGAATGCTATGCGTGATAAAGATCACCGTCTTGCGCTCTTCCGACCAGACGCGCATCAGCTCCATGTTCATGGACTCGCGAGTCATCGCATCGAGCGCCCCGAACGGCTCATCCATCAGCAGGACCTTTGGATCCCGCATCAAGGCGCGGCAGATCGACACACGCTGCTGCATCCCGCCCGACAGCTCGAACGGATACTTCCGCGCAAAATCCTTCAGTCCCATGAAGTCGAGCAGACGTTCGGCGCGCGCTCTTGTTGCCGGCGATGCGTCGCCCTTCAACTGAGCAGGCAGCATGACGTTATCGAGGACGGTATTCCACGGCAGCAGCACCGCCTGCTGAAACACGACGCCTGCGTCCGACCGAGGCTTGGTCACGATCTCTCCGCCGCAGTGAACCGTGCCCGATGACGCGCTTTCGAGACCGGCGAGGATGCGAAGCAGCGTCGTCTTGCCGCAGCCGCTCGGACCGACGACGGAAATGAACTCGTTATCGCGGACGTTGAGATTGACGTCGGACAGGGCGGTGACGAGCTCACCGGAGCGCGATGAAAAGCGCTTTCCAAGACCTGCTATCCGGATCAGCGCCGGTGACGGTTGATCCGTCTCGGGGAAACGCCCGCCTTCGCCGCTTGCTTCCGACCGAACCAGCAACCGCGTCATGATCCCGATCTTACCAACATGATGAACATTTGATCTGGATCAAGTATTCCACAGTTGACCGTTTAGTCAACTGAAGATCGGATCGTTCTAAGGTGCAATGGCCGCTGCCGGTGCAGGCTGTCGCGCATCACGGTTGGCGGGGACGCAAACGTTCGATGGCGCTCAATTAGGCGCAACCGTTTCGCGGAACGTCGGAAGCATTCGATCTGAAAGGGAATCCCCAGTCGCGACAATGCGCGCGTGGTCCGAGTTCGACATCCAGCTATAGAATTCGCCATGCTGGCTTTTTTTGGTGCAACGCCGAAGACCGCGAATGCCTTCAACTGTTGGCCATCTCGCGTTGCGATTTTTTCCGGTCGGCGACCCGGGGTTCGGACAGGCAATACTGCAGGACCAGATTGTTGACGTGGTCGAGCCACAGTTTCTGTGCGTCATCGGATCTGAGGTCGCGATCGAGCGCGATTTCCAGCGTGTATTGATTGGACAGGTAGTGGTAGCAGAGCGACGACAGCGTCAGGTAAACGATGGTCGGATCGAGTTGCGATTTGAAGATGCCGTCCTTGACCCCGCGCTCGAGAATGAACCGAATGGTTTCCACCAGCGGATTGTAAAGATCCCGCATCCGGCCGGACTTGCGGATATATTTGCCGCGATGCTTGTTTTCTTCGTTCATCAGCCGGATCGCGCTCGGATTGTCCTTGAACGCCAAAAACGTGTGGTGAACGAGTTGTTCCATGGCGAGGACGGGGTCGCTGGCGCGGACAGACAGATCCTTCTGCTGGTCACGCAGCCCCTGATACATCCGCTCGAGGACGGCCACGAACAGCCCCTCTTTGGATTTGAAATAATAGTACAGCATGTTCTTACTCAAGCGGCAGCGCTCGGCAATGCGGTCCACACGTGCGCCCTCAAAACCGATCCGGGCGAACTCCTCGGTCGCCTGCTTCAGTATCTTTTCCCGGACCCGGGCCGGATCGCTGCTGCGAGGTGCCACGCCGATAATCTCCATGCCGACAGGCAACGATGGCGGTACGCGCGCGGATTCGCAATGCCCGACGGCCGCGATCGACGGCACCTACGAAGATCGCTCAGGCGACCGCCTGGATCGCCCCGCCATCCTCCGCCATCTGCCAGATCCGGGCCGGCGACAGCGGCAACTCCATCGGCTGTACGTTCAGGTGGGATAGCGCATCCGCAATCGCATTGGCCATGATGCCGCCGACCGGAATCAGGCCGCCCTCGCCCGCGCCCTTCACCCCCAGCGGATTGTTCGGGCACGGCTTGAGCTCCAGCGTAATCGACCGGATGTTGGGAAAATCCGACGCCGTCGGCATCAAATAATCGGCGAACGAACCGGTCAGCAACTGCCCGTTCTCGTCATAGACGAGATGCTCCAGGAACGCGCCGCCAAGACCCTGGACGATTGAACCGATCGCCTGGCCGTGCAATGTCAACGGATTGACGATCCTGCCGACATCCTCGACCGACAGATAGTCGATCACCTTGACGTGGCCGGTGCCTGGATCCACCGCGATATGCGCCGCCTGGGTGCCATAGGCCCACGTATATTTCTTGTTGAAGAACGTCGCTTCCACCTCGAGCGGAACGTTGGACAGGCCCGCCAGGTCCAACGTCTTGCCGCCATGGGCGACCTGCTCTCCATCGATCGCGACCTCGCTGGCGACACAGCCCCAGCGCGCCGCCGCCGCCTCGCGAATCCGTTCCTTCAGCTTCGCGGCTGCGAGCAGGATCGCAGACCCGCCCATCACGGTCGAACGCGAGTGATAGGCGCCATAGCCGTTCTTCACGTCGCTGGTCGAACCATGCTTGATGGTGATCTTCTCGTAGGGAAGCTCGGTCGCATCGGCGGCGATCTGCGCCATGATCGTCTCGATTCCCTGGCCCACTGAGGACGATCCCAGATAGACGGTGAGCGAGCCATCGGTCTCGAGCACCAGCCGAGCGTCCTCGCTCGGTCCCGCCGCACCACCCTCGATGAAGCTGCCGACGGCAACGCCTTGATAGTAGCCATCGATCAGCTTGCCGCTGAGCTTACTTTTTTCAGCCCAGCCGAACTCCTTCATGCAGAGATCGAACACCGCGTGATAGTCGCCGCTGTCGAGCTCCGTCGAGCTGTCATAGGGCGTCATGCTGGCGAGCGGATAAGGCATCTGGCTGTCGGCAACCAGATTACGCCGACGCAGTTCGACGCGGTCGATCTTTATATCCCTGGCAACCAGGTCGATCATCCGTTCTCGAATGAAATCGGTCTCGAATCGCCCGGGCCCGCGATAGGTGCCGCTCGGCGTCTTGTTGGTCGTCAGCATCGTGGTCTTGAGGTCGATATGCTCGAACGTATACGGCCCCGACATGTACTGCGCGACGTTACGCGGACCGACCGACCCGTTGGTTCGAACGTAGGCGCCGATATCCGCCCAGGCCTGGCCTCGCAGCGCCAAAAAGCGGCCGTCACGGCTGACGGCGATCTCGACGTCGCATTCGATGTCGCGCGCATGATTGGCCGTCATCATGTGCTCGCGGCGGTCCTCGGTCCATTTCACCGGGCGTCCGACCAGCTTGGCCGCAGCCGGGATCAGATAATCCTCGGGATAAAATTCGCCGCGCGATCCGAATCCGCCGCCGACGTCGACCTCGATCAGGTCGATGGCCTCGACTTCGAGGCCGAGCGCGGCAGCCAGCACTCTCCTGTTGTGCCAGGCCGTCTTGGCTGCGCCCCACACGGTGAGCTTGCCGACCTCGGCATTCCACTCCGCAACGAAACCGCGCGGCTCCATGAACATCGCGGCATGGCGCTGGACCTTGAAGGTTTCGCGTCGCGTGTAATCGGCGGATGCAAAGGCTGCGTCTGCATCGCCCTTGAACGCCTTCCAGGTGATGGCCGCATTCGATCCGTGGTCCTCGAACAGCAAGGCCGGCATGGCCTCGGCCTGTTCGCGGTTCGTGATGGCGGGCAGCGGTTCGATATCGAGATCGATATGATCGAGCGCATCTTCCGCGATGCCCGGCGTGTCGGCCAGTACCACGGCGACGGGTTCGCCGACATAGCGAACCTTGCCGTCAGCCAGCATCGGCTGATGAAATGCTTCAAGCTGCGGAAGCGGCTGCAGGCGGAGTGGGATCCTGGGCACGATGGCACCGAGATCGGCGCCGAGAATGACGTGGCGGACTCCCGGCAACTGCATCGCGCGGGAGATGTCGATCGCATTGATCTTGCCATGCGCCACGGAGCTGCGCAGTATCACGGCATAGAGCTGCCCCGGACGATTGACGTCGGCGACATAGGTTCCCCTGCCACGCAGCAAGCGCAGATCCTCGGTGCGCTCCATCGGCCGGCCGATATAGGAATTGCGAGATTTCATGCTTTTTCCTTTTGACCCGCATAGAATTTGCGAGCGTCAAGGACCGCCTCGACGATCGCAATGTAACCGGTGCATCTGCAGAGGTTTCCTGACAGGACATCGCGGATGCGTTCTTCGTCGGCGTCTGGCTCGCTGGTGAGCAATGCATGCGCCGTCGTGATGAATCCGGGTGTACAGAACCCGCACTGAAGCGCGTGATGCTTGCGGAATGAGGCCTGCAGCGGCGACAACTCGTCGCCCGACAGTCCCTCGACCGTCAACACTTTCTCGTCCCTGGCCTGCGCCGCAAGCATCAGGCAGGAGCGAACCGCCTCGCCATTCACCAGCACCGTACACGCGCCACAGACGCCGTGTTCGCACCCGAGATGCGTGCCGGTCTTGCCGAGATTATCGCGAAGGCAATCCGCCAGGGTCGTCCGCGCCTCGACGTCGGTGCTGACGATTGCGCCATTGAGCTCGAATTCAATCTGCATTGCGTTACCTGACTATTGGCCGACCGACTGCTGCAGCCCGCGGGCCAGCAGGGTCCCGACAAGCGCGCGCCGATAGGCGGCGGGCGCATGAATATCCGACGGCGGATCGATCTCCGATTGCGCGACTGCGGCGACCGCTGCGATGGTTCGGTCATCGACGACGCTGCCGTTCAGCGCGGCTTCGGCGGCGTTGAGCCTGATGGGACAATCGGAAATGCCGATCGCACCCATATGCGCATTCACCGCGCGCCCGCCGCCGTCCAGATCGTAGAACAGAGCCACACCCGCCATGGCGAAATCGCCTTTGCGGCGCGCGAACTCCTTGAATGCCCAGCGTCTCGCAGCGGGCCATGCAGGGAGATGGACTTCGGTCAGAATCTCGTCCGGCGCCAGCGTTGTCTGCAACGCGGCGGTAAAGAATGCGGAAGCCTTTTCTGTGCGGGTGCCGGCGCTGCCAACAATTGTCAGTTGAGCCTCGCAGGTCAGCGCGATGCCCGGCATCTCCGCCGAAGGATCGGCATGCGCGAGCGAACCTCCGACAGTTCCCCGGTTCCGGATCTGGTAATGCGCCACATGCGTAATTGCCTCGGCCAGCAGTGGATGCGCCTTCGCCAGCCGCTGATCGCTTGCGATGTCGCACCATCGGACTTTCGCTCCGAGGTGAACACCATCGTCCTCGATCCGGATCATGTTGAGATCCGGGATGTGCTTCAGATCGACCAGCAACTCGGGAACCGCGAGCCGAAACGCCATCATCGGCATCAGGCTCTGGCCACCTGAAATTACTTTCGCATTGCCGTTGCCCGACCGGAGCAGGCTTACAGCCTCCGCCAATGTCGTGGGTGACCTGTATTCGAAAGCCGACGGCTTCATAGAGCCCCCAAAAAAGAGTGAAAACCTGCCAAGCCTGAAACCTGTTTAGAAGATGTCTCATGTTGACCGTCTAGTCAACTGACGCTTCGTGACCCCTGCCGTTTGCCGGACTTGTCGGCGACCTCTTCCGCATCAGCCTGCTATCAGCGACCAGGTCAAAGTCAAATCTGCGGGACTCGCAGCGCAGGGGCCTCGCTATTCAGTTGACTAGATGGTCAACACAAAATAGATTTTTGATTGCCGGGCAACGCGATCTGGCACGTCTTTGATTTTCTCAGGAGATTGATATGGCTACGGCGAGACACGCGCGCCCGAAGGAACTCGAGGGCGTGTCGATCGATACCATCATTGAGCGCTACGTTGCGCGTTTCGCAGATCGCAAGGCCGATTGGGCTGCGTTCGAGGATGCCAAGATCGAAGGCTTCAAGCGTGCACAACACCGCTTCATCGGCGCGGGCGGCTCCGGGAAGCACGACGACAAGTCGTCGATTCCGGCGGGCAACTTCACGCTGTCCATCATGTTCGTTCCGCCCGGCCAGGGCAACGCCGCGCACACCCATGAGGTCGAAGAAGTCTTTTTTGTCCTGCAGGGACATCTCGACGTTTTCGTTCAGGATGAAGACGGCCGCAAGATCACACGCCGGCTCGGTCCGTGGGAGTGCATCTCCTGTCCGGCGGGAGTCATCCATGGTTATCAGAACGACAGCCTGGAGCCGGTCTATTTCCAGGTCATGATCGGACGCGGCAAGCCCGAAACCATGGGATATGCCGACGAGGAACTGTTCAAACGCCGGGACAATCACCTCAAGTCCTGACCGCTTCATTTGCTCGCGCGCATGTCGGCGCGCGAGCAAGCGGCCGGCCGTCATGCCGTGGTGACATTCAGGAGATCTCGCGCGAACGACCTTTGCGGCCGGGCGCGCCGTATTGCAGATAACCCAGCGTCAGATCTTCGATGTGCGCGATTCGCGCTTTCATCTCGTCTTCCGTGGAAAGTTTTCGATCGAGAAGATAGGACAGCGTGTAACGGTTGGACAGATAATGGTAGGCGAGCGCCGAGATCGAGATATAGAGCTCGACCGGATCGACGTCAGACCGGAAATCGCCGGACTTGGCGCCTTCCTTCAGCAGCTTTGCAATATTGCCGAGCAGGCCGCTGTAACCGGCTTTCGTCAATTTTGATTTCCGCAGATGTTTGCCCTTATGAAAATTCTCCGAATTGAGAAGCCCGATGAACTCGGGGGAGTCACGCCAGTATTTGAAGGTCGAGCGAACCAGCTTGCGAATTCCGTCGACCGGCGATGAGACGTCCAGCGGCCACGTCATCTGGTGTGCGTGCATGCCCTGATAGGCCTGCTCGAGAACTGCGATGAACAGTTTCTCCTTGCTGCCGAAGTAGTGATAGATGAGGTTCTTGCTCACCTTGCTCAGGCGCATGATGTCGTCGATACGCGCTCCGTCATATCCCTTGGCGGAAAATTCCTGGGTCGCCACATCAAGAATCCGCTGGCGCGTTTTGTTGACGTTCGTGCCGTTATCCCCGACCGGCGTCCTGGTCCGCGACGACGGGGCGCGCGCAACCTTTTCGCCCCTGGCTGAAGCGGCTTTCATCTTGGTCGGCTTTTCGCGGCCCGGTTGCATATGACGCATGATCTTGGCTTTCAATAGAGTGGGCGTCGTACCCTACGTTGCACGCCACAACCGATCCAGTGCCCCGAACCGGACGTTCCTCCGCTACCCACCGCTTTGTGGCTTCGTCGCCAGTTTGACCGCGCTCAGGTCGAGCCGGGCCGGATGCCGATGAACTTGACCTGCGACAATTCTTCCATGGCGTACTCGACGCCTTCGCGCCCGATGCCGCTCTGCTTGACGCCGCCAAACGGATACATGTCGAGGCGAAAGCGGCTCGCCTCATTGATCCACAGCGATCCCACTTCCATGTCGTCGGCGAACCGCATGGCGCTAGCGAGGCTCGCGGTGAACACCGCGCCCTGCAAGCCGAAATCGGAATCATTGGCGAGTTCGATGGCCTGATCGGCGCCGTCGAACGCCGTCACCAGCACAACGGGCCCGAACACCTCTTCACTCCACAACCGCGAATCGCGCGTCACGCCGGTCAATATCCCGGGCGAGACGATCGTCCCGTTTCGTTCCGGCGCCAGCGCCGGCGTCGCACCGCGAGCGACGGCATCCGCGACCATCGCCATCACGCGCTCCGCCGCCCCCGCATGTACCATCGGCCCGACGTCGGTTGCGGCATCCGATGCCGGACCGACCTTCAGGGCGCGGGCCGCAGCCACAAACAGCGGCAGGAAATCGCCGAGAACCGAGCGATCCACCAGCACGCGCTGCGCGGAAATGCATTGCTGCCCGCTCGCTTCGAAAGCCGCCGACGCGATCCGCGACGCGGCAAAGGCCAGATTGGCATCTGCGAGAACGATATTGGCCGCATTGGAGCCGAGTTCGGCGAGAAACTTGCGGGCACCGGCGGCGCGTACCAGATCGTTGCCGGCCGCCGTGCCGCCGGTGAACGAAATCGCTGCGACGCCGGGATGGGATGCCAGCGCGATCGCGGTGTCCTTGTCGCCGGTCACGACGTTGAACAGGCCTTCGGGCCACCCGGCAGCCAGAAACAACTCGGCGAGTCGCAACGCGACCCGCGTGCCGGCAAAGGCCGGCTTCACCACAATGGCGTTGCCGACCGCGATCGCGGGAGCCACCTTTTGCAGCAGCAAATTCACCGGCGCGTTGAACGGCGTAATGCCGGCAACGACACCAAACGGCACCCGCCGCGTCATTCCGATCAGGCCGCTACCGGCGACCGCGGCATCCAGCGACAGTACCTCGCCCTTCAACTGAGGCGCCGCCGCGGCGCAGGCCTCGATGAATTCAGCTCCCCTGTTGGCTTCAAACCGCGCCATCCGGATTGGCTTGCCGACATCCTCCGAGATCAGATCGGCGAGTTCGGCCGCATGTGCCCGTACCGCTTTCGCTGCCGCTTTCAGCCATTCGACCCGGGTGGCAAGCGCCGCTTTCCTATGCCGGCGGAATGCTTCGGTGGCCGAGATCACCGCAGCATCGACGCCGGCCCTGCCGGCCTCGTCGATGCGGCCAACGACAGTTCCGTCCTGCGGACGCCTGAATTCGGTTTGCGACGCGGCGGCAACGGATGCGCCGGGGATGAAGCTTGAGGCGATAAACATGGGTCATTTCAAAACAGGAGGACGGGACGGCGGGAACTCCCGCCACGTGGATTCATTTCCGAAGTGCAGGGCAAGGGCTCAGATCAAGAGGCGCCACAGCCTGACATCACGCGTATCGGCCGTACGGCCCAGCTGTCCTCACATCGATCCGGCCTTGATGGCATCGTTCGTACGCTCCCGGTATGGCATCGCGACTTGCTCCAGCATTTCGATCGCACCGAACAGGATCAGCCCGAGCACCGTGAGCGCCAGCACGCCTGCGAACAGCAGCGGCGTATTCATGTTTCCATTGGCCACCATCAGCTGATAGCCTAGCCCCGAATCGCCGCCGACGAACTCGCCGACCACGGCACCGACCACGGCCAGCGTAATGGAAATCTTGAGGCCTGCGAAGATCGACGGCAGCGCATGAGGGAAGCGGATCAGCCGAAAGGTCGCGAAGCTGGACAGACCCATCGAGCGGGCCAGAAAAATCTTCTCCTGCTCGATCGCGTTGAGGCCCATCACCGTGTTGATCACGATCGGAAAGAACGCGATCAGGAATGCGATCAATATCTTGGGCAGCAAGCCGAATCCGAACCAGACCACGAACAGCGGCGCGATGGCCACTTTCGGCATCGCCTGGGTAGACACCAGCAGGGGATAGACCGATTTTGCGAACACCGGCCAATGGAAGATTCCCAGCGCCAGGGGAATCCCGATCACGATGCTGAGGATGTAGCCGAGCACGATCTCGACGCCGGTTACCCAGGATTCGCGGAGCAACAACGATGCGTTGTCGATACAGGCCGCGACGATCTTGCTCGGTGCCGGAAACAGGTAGGTCGGAATCTTGAAGAAATCCGCCGCGACTTCCCACGCCACTAGCAGCAAGCCCGTCACCAGGATCGGAGAGATGATCTCCGCGCGCCTGTCGCGGGTTCGCTTGCTTCTGCTTTCGCTTTGAACGCGCCGCTCCACCTGCTCGATGGAAAGCGCCGACGTGCGTTCGAGTGCCGCGGCAGATGGCATATCGGGCTCCTGCATCAATGCTCCCGCAGAACGCCGCGGGCGAGAAAGATTTCGAGAACTTCACGGCTATAGGCCGCAAATTTCGGCGATTCGCGCATCGCAAGCGTCCGCGGACGCGGCAGATCGATATCGATGATCTTGTCGATCTTGCCCGGCCGTGGGGTCATGACGATGACCCGATCCGACAGGAACACAGCTTCGGCGATGCTGTGCGTCACGAACAGGATCGACACGCTGCGCCTGCTGCAGATGTCCTGCAGATCGAGCACCAACTGGTCGCGCGTCAAGGCGTCGAGCGCGCCAAACGGCTCGTCCATCAGCAAATGCGAGGGATCGTGCAGCAGGGCACGGCAGATCGAGACGCGCTGGCGCATGCCGCCGGAAAGCGACTTGGGATATTTGTTCTCGAAGCCGCCGAGGCCAACTGCAGCCAGCAGCTCCCTCGCGCGAATTTTGGCCGCCGGGAGATCCATCCCGCGAGCTTCCGCCTGCAGCATGACGTTCTCGAGCACCGTTCTCCAGTCAAGCAGCACGTGATTCTGAAAGACGATTCCGATATCGGTGCGGGCCTTGGTGACGCGCTGGTTGTCGACCAGGATCTGGCCGTCGGAAGCCGACGTCAGGCCCGCGGCAATCATCATCAAGGTGCTCTTGCCGCATCCGCTCGGACCGACCAATGAAACGAATTCGCCCTTGCGCTGTTCGATCGAAACCCGGTCGAGCGCCCGCACGGGTCCATCATCGGATGGATATACCTTGCTCAGCGACTGAATCTGCAAATAGGCGGGCTCGGCGGTGACCGTAGCGGGGGAGCTAGCTTGCATGGCAGCCTCAAAAACCGGGTGTCGATCCATTTCGATGCAAACGCAGCGCCGGCAAAGCTGCGCCGCAGCGAATGCGCTCCGAATCCGTGGAGCCTTGCCGCGGGACGCCTCGCCTTCAGACGTTCTGCGGCGGAATGAACTCAGCCTCGGTCGGCACAAACTCATTGGTGTAGAGCTCGGCCGCCTCGAGCGGCGTGGTAACACCGCCATAGGCTTTCAGCACCGCGACCGTCGAGGCCCAGTCCTCCGCCGCCATCCAGCCAAGCGCCTTGTTGGCCGTGGTGGGCGTAACCCAAGTGTTCCACGACAATTGCGCTTCTCGCAACGTGATCGCGACGTCGGTCGTTTCCGAGTACTTCTTCACGATCTGCGCCAGCTCCTCCGGATTGGCGCGCCCGTAGAGGAATCCCTTGACGCTGGCGCGAACCACCCCGCGGATGAGTTCCTTCTCCGAAAGCAGATCCTGGTGGACGATGATGCCGTTGCTCATCGCGGTTACACCCTCGTCGGCGTACCAGAATGCACGAACCTTCTTCTTTCCCCGAATTTCAATTGCAGGGATGTAGCCCTGCGCAAAGCCGCCAACCACGTTGACCTGGCCGGAAATCAACGCAGGCCCGGCACCAGCACCGTCGACATTGACGACCCGCACCTTGCCGGGGTCGAGACCCGCCCCCTTCATGAAGGCGGGCCACGGCTGAAACTGCGCCGATCCGGTCGCAATGCCGACGGTTTTGCCCTCGATATCCTTCGGCGTCTTGATATCGGACTCTTCGAGGACCATCGCAGCGCAGGGATTGCGGCGGTAGATTCCGCCGACCATCTTCAGCTTCATGCCCTTCGAAACGCTGTTGCCGACCACGAACCCGTCGGCAAAGCCGAACTGAGCCGCTTTTGAAGCGACGATCTGGGAGGTGTTGCCGGAGCCCTTGCCCTGGTTGATCGTGACGTCCAGGCCGGCGTCGGCAAAATATCCCTTCTCCTTGGCGATGGCGAAGCCGGCGTTCGGACCGCCATAGATCCAATCAGCCTGAAAGCTGACCGGACGGAGCGACTTCAGCGACTGGGCATTTACGATCGCGGGAAGCGACAGCGATGCAGCCACGGAAGCGCCAGCCTGGAGAATGCCGCGTCGCGTCAATGAACCTTTGGACACAATTTTCGCTCCCGGTGGGCCGTGACAATCCGCGGATTATTGCCACGCATTGATCAAAGTCAATGCTAACTAACTAGTCTGTTTTTTCCGGATTCCGCGGGAACCGCTTATTTTATCGGCGCATGCGAACAATAATCGGGCAATTGCTGCGATCTGAATTGAACGGAAGAAGCAGGCCGCACACCGACGTCCGTCCGCAAGCCCTTGCTGCTCGGCGAGACTCACACGGGCATCTCGTTTGCGAACGTCGTTGCCGCAAATTTCAGCTGCAATCGCACATCGTGCTGCATTGAATCCGCCCGACCGCCGGTCGTGGCTTCATCTGTTGACCAAAAGCGCCCTAAGTGGCCGGGATTGTTGACGACTAACCACTTAGTTAGTCTAATGACAGCGAGCACATTGGCGGCCGACCGGCCGCCTTCACCGCCGCCGGCCAGCCCTTTTGAGGATTATCGCAACATATGAAGCACCGTCGATATGACAGCCCGTAAGGCGGCCCTGCCCGATATCCCGGACGATCTGCGGCAGCTCATGGCGGAGGTCGGTCCAAGATGGCGCAACAACATCGCGAATAACGTCGATCTGATGATCAAGCGTTTTTCCGATGTGCTCAAGGATAGCCCGCGCGACGGTGTGATCGTTCATCCCGGAATTTCGTATGGAGACCACGAGCGTAATGTCTTTGACGTCTTCCTGCCCGAAAGCATGGCCACCCCACCGCCAGTGGTGCTGTTCGTGCATGGCGGTGCATTCGTCAGCGGGCACCGCAACCGCACCGAACAGATCTATTCGAACGTGCTGTATTATTTGGCGCGGCACGGCATCGCCGGTATCAACATCAGCTACCGGCTTGCCAACGACGCCGTCTATCCCGCCGCAACGAACGATATTGCCGCGGTGGTTGCCTGGGCCCACGCCCACGCCGCGCAATACAGCTGGGATCCGGCGCGCATCTTCCTGATGGGCCATTCGGCCGGCGCGGCTCACGCCGGAAGCTATGCCTATGATCCCAGGTTCCGGCCAGCCGACGGAACCAAGCTGGCCGGCATGATCGTGGTCAGCGGCCGCGTCAGGATCGACAATCTGCCGGAGAATCCGAACGCCCAGAAGGTCGAAGTCTATTACGGACCGGACGCATCGAAGTTCGACGACTACTCGCCGGTGACACATATCGATCAGAGCAGCATCCCGACTTTCGTCGCCTGGGCCGAGTTCGAAAATCCGTTGATCGACGTCTATTGCGCCGAACTCGTGTATCGCCTAGCGCACGCCAAGCGCAAGGCGCCGCCATCGATGTGGCTCGCCAGGCACAACCACACCTCGTCGATCGGACAAATCGGCACATCCGACGACGCGTTGGGCCAGGCCATTATCGATTTCGTGCGCAATCCGCGCTAATTTTCCAAAACAGGCCTTTCAAGACCGGCCTTTGAAGGGTGGAGAACTCATGTCAATCGCCCTGATCGGCCTTGGCGCCATCGGATCCTGGATCCAGAACAACCTCGATCCAAAGCCGATCATCGTTCGCCGTGGTGACGCGTTGCCGACGGTGGACCTCGTGGTGGAAGTCGCCGGCCATGGCGCACTCTCGCAATACGGCGTTGCTGCACTGAAACAAGGCAGCGATCTGGCCATCGCCTCGATCGGCGCGCTGGCGGACGAGGCGCTCTGGCTCTCGTTGCAGGAAGCAGCGACGCGTTCGAAAATTCTGTTGCCGGCGGGCGCCGTTGCCGGGATCGACGCCCTCGCCGCCGCCCGCCTCGGCGGATTGGATGAGGTCCGCTACTCGTCGCGAAAGCCGCCGGCCAGTCTGTCGGACACGCTCCCGACGGATCGCGAGAGTGTCGTCTTCGAAGGCAATGCGCGCGACGCCGCCCTGCAATTTCCGAAAAACGCCAACGTAGCCGCAACCATCGCGCTGGCCGGCATCGGGTTTGAAAAGACCGAAGTTCGCATCATCGCCGACCCGACGTTGACGCAGAACGTCCACGTCCTGGAAGCCAGCGGGAACTTCGGCACGTTCACGATGACCATCGCGGGCCGCCCGTTGCCGGGCAATCCCAAGAGTTCGAGCCTGACGGCGATGAGCCTGTTGCGCTGTATCCAGAACAGGCAGTCGTCCATCGTGCTTTGACGCGCGCCACTCCTTGGAGCGCGTGCCGGCTTTAGATGCGCAGCAGGCGCTTGGCGTTACCGGAAAAGATCCTGGCCTTGTCGGTGTCGTTCAGCCAGGTCTTGTGCATCCATTGCACGCCGGCCGTATTGGACGCGTAGGGCCAGTCGATCGAGAACATGATGCGGTCGATGCCGATCTCCTGGATGCAGCATTGCAAGGCAGGATCCGAGAAAAAACCGCTTGTCGTCACGTAGAAATGCGAGCTGAAAACCTCGCGAAAGTTCTTCATCGGCGTGTCGCGCGACAGCGCCTCGTCGATCCGCGCCAGCGTGTAGGGGATCGTCTCGCCGAGGTGGCCCAGGATGATCTTCACTTCCGGATGCGCGTCGAACAGACCGCTGAGCACCAGCCGCATCGCCTGCGTCCCGGCCTCGAACGTAAAGCCCCAGGCGGCACGAATGAACATAGGATGGGTTTTCGCGTAATCGCCGTAATACGCCTTGATGACGGCCGGATTGGGATCGGCAGGGTGAATGTAGAGCGGCACGTCCAGCGCCGCCGCGCGTTCAAAAATCGGCCAGTAGCGCTTGTCGTCGAGAAACGGGCCTTCCGTCAGGCTGTGCAGCATGCCGCCCTTGAAGCCGAGCTTGTTGACCGCACGCTCCAGTTCGTCGGCGGCGGCAAGCGGATGCGCGGTCGGAAGCGATGCGAAGCCGGCGAACCGTGTCGGATGGTTCTGAACCGCTGCGTGCAGACGGTCGTTGGCCGCCCTGGTCCATGCGACCGCGACGTCTTCCCGCACGCCCTGAGAGCCCGGAGGACCGTGCGAAAGAACCTGAAGATCGATACCCGCTTCATCCATCTCTCGGATGCGCTGGACGCCGAGGTCTTCCATACGTTTCACCAGTGGAGATGGCGTGCGCACCGAATGATGCCTGGTATCGAGCGCATTGTTCCAGTCCGGATCGAAATAGTGTTCTTCCAACGCGATAATCATTCTGTCTCCTGGTTGTTTCTAGGTCCGGACGTTCGAAACGAAAATTGAAAAAGCGGCGACTGCGACTACGCCCGCCGTGCTTCGGGTCTATCAACCGCCGCAGGCATCGGCCGGACGGCATCGCGATCGAACATGGCGACGAGATCGCGGTTAATGTCGCGCGCGACCGTCCAGCCCTGATAGATAAAAGCCGAGTAGAGATCAACGCATGTCGCGCCAGCGCGGCGCATCGCCAGCACATCGGACGCGCTGCTGATTCCGCCATTGCCTTTGATCGGAATGCGGCCGCGCGCAAACCCGGCCGCCCGCTCCACATTGGCCAATGCGGTATCGAAGATGGCACGCCCGTGCAAGGTCCCGGCGCCCGTGCCCAGCCGCGGCTCGGCAAACCGACGCCCGCCGCCGACCTTCAAGCCGCCTACCCCCGCCTCAACGCACAGTTCGACAAGTTCGGCAAAGCGGTCATGCGACTGCGTGGTATCGTTGGGCACCCGCACGATGATCGATGCCGCGTTTCCGTCAATGCGGTCGAGGATACCGCGCAGCATGCCGAGCTCATCGAAAGCCTCACCGGGCTTCAGCACATTGGGGCACATCAGGCTGAGCTCGACGGCATCCACATGCGGCCCCACCTCGAGCACACCCGCCGCAATGGTCTCCGACGAGAATCCGCCGACATTGGCGACAATCGGCACCGGCCTGACCGGGCGTTGCTTCAGCCGCTCCACAGCGTAGGCACTGCCCTTGCTCGGCACGCCCATGGAATCGGCGATGGACTCCTTGTTCCGATACCGAACCAGCCGCGGAAACGGATTTCCATAGCGCGGCTCCGGCATGATGGAGCCGACGCAGATGAAACCGAAGCCGAAGTTGGACAATGAATCCAGCAGATCGCCGTTCTTGTCGAAGCCGGCTGCGAGGCCGACCGGGCTCGACATCTCGATGCCGGCGAAGGTCGTGGTCAGGCGCGGATCAGATACCTTGAGGCCACCGACGGCCGACAGAACCTGCCACGGCAACTGCCAGCGCAGCGCTGCGTTCCCAAGCTGATGGCTGCGGTCCGCCGACAAGGCGAACAGCGCGGGAGCAAGCACGTTGCGATAGAGGGACATGAACGATCAACGCCGGGACGGGCGCGTCCCTAGTTCGACACTGAAGCGAATGCCGGCTGCCGCGCAACCGCGCCGGCGTTCCAGATCGCGGCGATCTCCGAGGAATCCACCACCTGGCCATAGTCCCGGCTGAATCGCTTGAGCGCCCCGACATGGTCTTGCTCACTGGCGGCGCCGCAACAATCGGCCACGACCGTGACATAGTAATCGATGAAATAGGCGTCGCGGCCAAGCGACTCGACGCAGGTATCGGTGGCAATGCCTGTCAGCAACAGACTGCGGATTTTCCGTCGCTCCAGGATACTCCTGAGCTCAGTGTTCACCATCGCGCTGTAGCGATGCTTGATCACGATTGGCTCCCCGGCTTCGGGCCTGACTTCGAAGAAGTCGGCTCCCCAGCTCCCGGTCAGGCAACGCGGCATCTCCATACCGAGCCGGGCGTTTCGTTCGCGCATCGGCTCCGACAGATATTCGGGGTCGTAGATGGCTTGAACGAAGATCACGAGAACACCGGCCTTGCGCGCCTCGGCTATCAACCGAAGCAACGCCGGCACCCGTTCGGTCTGGATTGGCTTCAGGTCAGCCCCGACCTTGTCGAAAAAGCCGCCACTGGCTGCAAAATCGTTCTGCACATCGATCACCACGAGGGCGCAATGCCTGGGATCGATCTTCTGATCCAGTCTCATAAGCAGTTCGGCACTACTGTCAGACAACACGCTCTCCTGGGCGGCGGAATTCCCGGCAGAAGCCACTTCCCTTGATCCGGCGCCGGGCGGCCCGCCGGTTATGGCGCGCGTTTCGCCAAAATCTTCTTAGAGACTGACCAGTTAGTCAAGACGATTTTGCTCTCGGCTCGGGTCCCTTGTTCGACGCTGCGCGCGAACGACCGATGCGAGAATATCGCAAGCAGATGCGGCATTGAGCGGCGATGGCCGCCAACTACTGCGGCGAAAGTCCGACGATTGCAGAGATAATTAATGGCCGGCGGTCGGACGACCTGACGCGCGGGCGGCTCCTTGTGCCGAGTGGATGAAGGCACCGGAGAAACCGCGGCCCGGATGAAACCGCCGTGGATCGGTAACTGCTGGTCTCCGCGTGGTTACCGGCCGTTGATCAATTCCCGACATCGTTGGGGTCGATGCGGCATCCGCGTCGACGAATCGACCCTTGAAGCTTCTTCTCAGCACACACACAGCCGAGCTGGCTGCGTTGGAATGCGAGCGATAGAACTACCGCGTTTCCTCTCTTTCGGCCAATCGATAGCCGTTGCCGAGCAATGCGTGGCAAGATCGAACTGTGCGGTGCTGGACGATCACCTGGTCCGGCCACGGTGGCGGCGCATGAGAAAGCCGCCCACGCGAAAAGATCGATATTGAGCGATATGAACTGCCCAACTCCACAACGAGCCGGTCTGTTCCCACCATAAACTTTTCTGGGCGCGTCTCATATCATGGAAGATATCCGGCGCCGGATGAAGCTCATCCATATCGATCTCCGAATTGGAACCGTGGTCCGACCTGCCGCGTCCCTCGATGTTCGAAGGTCGCTTGTCAGCGCTTCAACAAGCAGCAAGAAGTATGCCAATGACACAAGTTGAGGTGTGCGAATTCTGTCATCGGGATGCGGGGGGTTCGGCGCGACGGTTCAGACGAACGGGTTCCGGGTCCTTTTGATTACCGACGGTAGCAGACTGAGTTGGATTGTTGCGCCTGAATGCCAAGGTGTTTTCAATGTGAGCGCGCATTGCGGCAGAGGCGGCTTCTGCGTCGCGCGCTTCAAGCGCAGCGAGAACAGCATGAATTTCGGCGAAGGCGTCGTTAATCCGAAGTGGATACGCAGCGCTTCCACGGCGAATCCAGCGTACCTTGTCTATCAGGTTGACGAGAATGCCGGCGATCAATTGATTTCCGGCAGCCTTGTAAATCGCCAGATGAAACTGAAGATCAAGCTCGAGGTAGTCATCCAATCGACCGGTCGATACCCGCTCACCGAACGAAGAAAAGGCCCCCCGGAGCCGGACCAGTTCGGTATCGCTTATCATCGTCGCGGCCCGGCCTGCGAGATACGATTCCAGAACAAGGCGGGTTTCGAGTATCTCGGTAATCTCGGTGTCGGAAAGACCACGCACGAAAGTGCCGCTCTGCGGCGAGATCTCGATCCAGCCCTCGCTTTGGAGACGGGAAAAAGCAGTGCGAACCGGTGAGCGGCCAAAGCCAAGCTCAGTCGCAATCCCGGCCTCCGACAATCGATCCCCGGGCTTGTAGAATAGTTCCGTTATACGTCGCTTGAGTTCGCGGTACACGACGCCGGCGTTATTGAGTTCATTGTTGGGAATGTTGCCGATCATCTGCTGATCTCAGCCAAATGCTTTCGTTCAGGACCGTTCGGAATCAACACGCAGTCCAGCGCAATGCAGCCCTGCCCCTTTGCCATCACCGCGAGCGGATTGATCTCGATCTCGGATATTCGGTCGGAGAATTCGGCAATGAACCGTGACAAGGCACTCAACGTTCGTGCGACAGCCTGAACGTCTCCGGCCGGCTGGCCACGAAACCCGCCGAGAAGCCGCGCGATCTTTGTCGATGCAATCGCCTCAGTCGCTGTTTCTTCATTGATCGGCGCCGAGCGGATAGCGACGTCCTTATAGAGTTCGACCTGAACTCCTCCAGCTCCTACAACGACCAGCGGCCCAAAATCCACGTCTACTCTTGCGCCAACAAAAATCTCCGCAAGCGACGATATCTTTCGTTGAACGAGAAAGCCGAGAAAATGACCGGGAAGACCAACTGTCGATGACAGCATCGCCTCGGCGGCGAGACGAACGTCCTCCGCGGAAGCAAGACCCACTTTGACAAGCCCCGCATCGGACTTGTGAACCATATTTTCCACCAATCCCTTCAGCACGACAGGAAAGCCAATCTCCGCGGCGGCAGCCAGCGCCCCCTCAACGGAGGACGAGAATTGCTCCTGGGGGCCGGCTACCCCGTAGCTCCTGAGGACGTCGCGCGCTTCATGCTCCGCCGCCAAACGATGCGATGGAATAATGTCGAGGCGGGATTTTGCCTGGCTCTCTTCCTCGGGCGAGCCCGTGACAGGCAACTGCACGGACCTCGTCGACCACGTCACGTAGCGAGAGATCGCCGAGAGTCCCACCCGGGTTCCGCGCAAATAGGGAATTTTCGCATGATCCGCGACCTCCTGAAGTGCGGGATGCGGTTGATCCGAAACGTTGGACAGCGCGACGACCGGGATTTTCGCTGCAGCAGCGCCCTTTCCGACGGCTTCGAGCAGTTTGGAATAGCGGGTTGCCTGCTGCAATCCCAGCCCCGTCGGCGCATCCTGGAGCAGGACGAGCATGCCCACATTGGCTTGGGATGCAATCGCCTCGGCACACCCCTGAGCGACCGCCGGATCGTAAAGGCCTGCCCAGGTCAGGTCCAACGGGTTCGCAAGATATGCGAACGGCGGAAGCAGCTTCTTGACGGTCGGCAACGCCGACTCCAGCGGCGCGAACTCAATTCCGATTTCTTCGGCGGCATCCAGTACGAGGGCGATTTCGCCCCCCGAGAGCGATAGACCTCCAAGCATGGGCTTGGTCGGCCGCGTCAGGCTCTTCGACGCCAGCAACGTCGTTTCGATCAAATCGTCGAGCGAATGCACCTGCATTGCACCTGCCGCGAGCAAGGCTGCATCGCAGGCCTCGTCGCTGCCTGCGATCGCGCCGGTATGCGCCATCACAGCCGCCTTTCCAGACTGCGACCGGCCGCTCTTGAGAACCACGACCGGCTTGTTTGCGTCCCGGGCGCGCCGGACTGCCCGCATGAAGGCGGCGGGTTTCTTGATCTGCTCCGCAAAGACCAGAATCGTGCTGACATTTGCATCGTCGATGATGGCATCGAGATAGTCCGATGCAGCCGTGACCGCTTCATTGCCGGTCGTGATCAGATAGCTAAAACCGATCCCGCGCGCAGAATTGAGCAACGCGATTCCGACCGATCCGCTCTGGACGATAGCGGCCACGCCACCGCGCGCAACCCTGTCCGGTAACGACGTGCCAAACATCGCGGAGCGTCCGACAAAATTCAGCAGCCCAAGACAGTTGGGGCCGCACACCGCCATGTCATTGGCTTCAGCGATCTCCACCAGCGCGCGTTGCGCAGCCTTGCCGTCCTCCGTCTCACCAAAACCGCTCGACAGAATCGCGAGCGCGTCGGCGCCCTTGAGGGCCGCCTGTCTTGCCACATCGACCACGGCATCGGCCTGCACCGCAACAAATACGGCGTCTACGCTGCCAGGTATTTCGTCGAGAGACGCATATGTCCTGCGACCAAACAGTTCCCGAGCCCGAGGGTTTACCAGATGAACGTCACCCTCATAGCCTACGAACTCCAGCGCCTTCACGGCGTTAAACCCCGGGCCGATTTTCTCCGAGGCGCCGACAATGGCGATGGACTTCGGCCTGAGCAGGCTTTGTATGCCCATCAGAGGGCTCCGAATTTCGGCTTGCGCTTTTCAGAGAATGCCTTTGGTCCCTCATGGGCGTCGGGATGCGCAAAGACCTTTTCGCAAATCTCCATTTCGAAAGCGACCATGTCCTTCCAGCTTTCCCGGGAGTTGAAGGCGATCGCATCGCGTGTCGCGCGGATGGCGGTCGGCGAGGCGCTGGCGATCCGCTCTGCGACGCGCATCGCCTCTTTCGCCAGGTCGGCCTTCTCGACGACGCGCGTGACCAGACCAAAATCATAGGCTGTCTTGGCGTCGAAATCCTGCCCCAGAAGCAGAATGTCAAGGGCGCGGTTGCGACCGACATAACGTGGCAGCCGCGTCAGTCCCATTCCCCAGCTCGGCACCATTCCGATATAGGCATCGCCGGCGCGGAAGACCGTGTTATCCGCCGCAAGCCGTATGTCGCAAGCCCAGCCCAACGCGGTACCGCCGCCGATGCAGAAGCCGTGAATCGCCGCGACGATCGGTATCGGGAACGCTTCGAGACGGTTTAGCGTCTCTCTGCCAAGGGCACGAAACGCCTTCGATGCCTCGGGGCTTCCAAAGTCCTTCTCTTCGCGCAAATCGCCGCCGGCGCAGAAGGCTCTATCGCCGGCGCCGGTCAGGATGACGCAGCGTGCATCCCTGTCGTTTTCGATCTCGTCAAGACGCGCATGCAGCGCATTCATGAGTCTGGTCGATGCGGCGTTCACCGGGGGATTATCCAGCGTCAGCGTCGAAATGACCCCGGTTTTTTCAAGGCGTACGAGAGACTCTGTCAAGATCGGCTCCTTGGAGTTTGTGACAAGGTTAGTTTGGACCGGAACGTAGATTGTCCGGCTTGGCCCAGAACACGAGACGGACGTGAAGAAAGCGAACGAGGGCGTAGAGAATGATTCCGAGCAGCGCGAGGACGGTCAGCACGGCGAACATCCCGGAGATATCCATATTGAAGTTTAGCTGCAGCAGCAGATTTCCAAGCCCCCGGTCGGCGCCGATAAATTCGCCTACCAGGGCGCCGGTAATGCTAAGAACGATTGCCACGTTCAAGCCGGCGAAAATGAACGGCAATGAATTCGGGAAGATCACAATATGAAACTGTTGCCAGCGCGACGCCACGAGCGAGCGCATGAGATCGATCTTCTCCGCTTCCACCGTTGAAAACCCGACGATCGCGTTGATCAGGACCGGAAAGAACGAAATGATCGCGGCTATCAGGATTTTCGATTCAATTCCGATTCCGACCCAGACAACGATCAGGGGGGCGAGCGCGACTTTGGGAAGCGCCTGAAGGCCGACAAGATATGGCATTAACGTTCGCTCGATGATCAGCGAACGCGTGACAGCGAAAGCAAAGAAAATAGCGGTCACGGAGCCGATCGCAAAACCCAGCAACGCCTCAGCCAGCGTTACCAGGAAGTTCTCGATCAGCAGGCCGCGATCGTAGATGAGCCATAGCGACCGGACGATCGAGGATGGCGGCGGAAGGAGAAGTTTCGACACATTGAAAATGGCCGGCACGAATTCCCAGATGAGCAGAATCACGATACCGCCGAAAATGGGCGGGCCGTATCTTTCCAGCGCAGCAACGACGCGAGTGTTCATTTTCCGGCGTCCTTGTCGACTTCAAAGTAGCTTCGCAATTTTCCAGCAAGGCGAATAAAGACCGGGTCGGACCTCGTTGCAGCGGAGCGCGGCCGCGCGATGGGAACGTCAACCAGTTCGCGAACGAAGCCCGGCCTCGGCGCAAATACGGCGACCCTGTCGGAGAGAAGAAGTGCTTCCTCGATCGAATGCGTTACAAGAACGACAGTCTTGGTGCTGGCCTGCCATATCCGCAGCAGTTCCAGATTCATCGCCTCGCGGGTAAGGGCATCAAGTGCGCCGAACGGCTCGTCCATCAGCAGGATATCGGGGTCATGCATGAGCGCACGGGCTATGGCTGCGCGCTGCTTCATTCCGCCTGATAGCTCGTCGGGATATCGATCTGCAAAGCCGTCAAGACCCACAAGCTTCAGGAGATCATGCGCTCGTTTCTTCGATAAGGTCGAATCGAGCTTCAGGACCTCGGCCGGAACGAGAACGTTCTTGAGCACGGTCCGCCACGGCAGCAGGACCGGACTTTGAAAGACCAGCCCGATGTCGCGGCGCGGCCCCTTGATCGGGACGGCGTCGATCGCGATCGTGCCGCCCGAAACGGTCTCCAGACCGGCGATCATTCGCAGCAGCGTGCTCTTGCCACAACCGGACGGGCCGACGATGCAGAGAAACTGTTTGGCCTGCACCGCCAACGACGTATCCGACAGCGCTTCCAGAAAGGTGCCCGAGCGAGAGCGAAACTGCTTTCGGACGTCACGAATGTCGATGAGCGGCCGAGTTACGGCTGTCATCGGTAGGATTCCGCCTTCTGAACGATCGCCGCCTTATCGAAGCGATTTACGTCGTCGATCAGATCGTTGGTGAAATATTCTCCAACGTCCGGCTGCTTATTGATGACGCCGACATCGAAGAAAAACTTCTGCGTCGACAACCACTCGTCGCGTGTAAACGCGCCGAACCGCGGATCGACGCGTCCTTCGAGCTTGTATTTCGAGAGCCGCGCCTGAAGAACATGCACGGCCTCGCGCAATGCCTGGTCTTCCGGAATGTTCGTCGGTTTCGATGCTGGATATTTTTGCCAATGGATACGAACCGCCGCTTCCGGATTGGTGAGCGTGAACAAGGTTCCTTTTGCAATGCCTTGCGCAAACTTCGCGTCGGCGCCCGGATTCGCCTTCAGGAAATCACCGTTGGCAATCACCATGAGGCTCAGAAGTTTCGACGTCCCCGGCGTCTCAAAATGCCGGAACTGAAATCCCGCATTTTCGAGGATCGCGTATGCCCAGTCCCACATTGCAATGGCGTCAACCTGATTGGTCTTGAGCGCATTGGCGGATTGCGGGCCCAAGCCGATGGGAAGCCATTTCACATCTTTTTCGGGATCGTAACCGACGCCGCGGAGCATCGCCTTTGCAACCGCCGTTGCGCCGCTTGAAAGGCTCGAGACGCCGATCGTCTTGTTCTTGAGATCTTCGATCTTCTGAACCGGACTGTCCTTCACGACCGCGATCGTATAGATCGGCTCGCGCACGTGGTTGTAGATGCCCTTGATGTTGGCGCCTTCCTGGCGGCCGACGAGCAATGCCTCTGGACTTGCCATCGTAAACTGGGCGCTTCCGGAGATGACAACCTGGGTGGCTCCCGTCGATCCATTGAACGGCGACACTTCGACATCGAGCCCAAGCTCCTTCCAGAATCCAAGCATCTCCGGGACCGACGAATGTGCGGCCTCGGCAACGTTCGGCGATGGCGATGTGAGCAGGTATCGGATTTTGGTTTGTGCTGAAGCAGGCGCCGCGCTCTGCAGCATAAGAAGCGCAAAGAGAAAATATCGGCTGAAGACCTTCATGACACCCTCCAAGCAAAGCCGGCAGAGCTAGTCTACAAGTTAACTAGTTAACTACCAGCCAGAAGAATGTGCAAGCGCGGTCTATTATGAAGGCACCGCAGCGAGAATGGTGCAACGCAATGCGGAAGCTGACCAACTTCGAAGCCAAATGCTCTCGCCTGACCGGACCATCAGCGCGATTTTGTCTTCGGCAAATGATCGCAGCGGCACTGAAACCGATGACTCGGCGCCGGACATTCAGCGCCTTTAAATGACTTCATCGATCCGACGGTCGGCATCCGAAAAACGCCCGATGTCAAACCTTCAAGATTCCCGCTGCACGATTGCCAACAAATCCGTATTCCGGTCGGAGAACGTCTTTGGGGGGCTATCGCGTCATCAGCAAGACGTTCATCGAAGCGACGCTAGTTGATTGCCCGCATCTCGATCGCAAAGAATTTGCGTGGCGTTGGCTTGCGTTGCGGCGCGCTGCCAGCCTGTGGCTGAGGCGCTGAAAGACGCCAACCTGATTGGAGTTAGTCTTTCTCCGCGGGGACCGGAAACCAACCAGAGCGGCATGAACCAGGCAATCCGATCGTCCAACCTCCGCCCGGCGAACCACATCTGGTCTCTTCTGCCGATCGACGTGGGAGCGCCTTAAAGACTCGCGCAACAGCCGCCATTCGACCGGACGCAAAGCTGACATATTACCGTCAGGGTCGACGCAGTAGTAGGTTGCTACAAGCTTGGAAGCGTTTGCAACGGCACCTTGAGTGCCGACGGCGGTGTGCAGGGCAACTGGGGATATTGATGACGCACGGTCAACGCCGCGATCCGGCGCGATTGATCATCGTACTTTCGATCGCATTGGCGGCGGCTTCGTTGTACGCTGCATGCGTCGGGCTGGAACCAATCGAGGCTAAAGCCGATACTACCCCCGCCGTGAATTTCGATGCCGCGATCGAGCGCTACCGTTCGCGCCTCGTCGAGGATGTCGACCAAAGCATCACGAGCGCGGAAAAGTTGCGCGACAGCGTTTCCAGCGGTGACGTCGCCGCCGCGAAACAGGCCTGGATCGAGGCCCGGGTCGGTTGGGAACGCTCGGAAGTCTTTACCAGCGGGTTTGCCCCGGACCTCGACCGCGAAATCGATGCTTGGCCAAACGGCGCCACCGGCTTTCACGCGATCGAAACCAAGCTGTTCGGGGCTGGCCGGACCGATGTCGTGAACGAGGTCGACGCGTTGTTGCACAGCCTCTCGGGCATGGCAGCGAAAGCCCGCAGCATCCCATTAACCTCGCAGGGGTTGTTCGACGGTTTGACCCGGCTCGCCTACGAAGTTGGCGAAAGCAAACTCGACGGCGGCGAATCGTATCTTAGCGGCACCTCGATCGATGACATGCGCCACAATGTCGATGGCATTGAACTGGCCTACGGCATGATCTTCGCGCCCGTCATCGAAAGCCGCGACCGCGATCGCCACGCTGAAGCCCTTCACCTGATCGCCGAGTTGAAGACGATGTTGGCCAAGCGCGACCTTCGGCAAGTCGACCAGGAAAAACTCCGCGCATTCAGTGAGGAACTCGTGCTCACGTTGCAAACCGCAGCTCCCGCGATCGCTCTGGCCCGGCCGACGCTCGAACTACAATAGGTTGGTCCGGGGTGAGATGTGTCGCGCGGTCGCTCCAGTGCGCTAGGAAAGATGGAAGAGTAGGTTCGGTGATGACACGGCGGGTGTTGTGGGCGATTGCGCTAAGTCTGTGCGTGGCACTGCCGGTCGGCGAGATCGGCGCGTTTCCGCTCACCAGCGACCAAGCCATTTTGCCTGCAGGCAGCGACCTCAACGAGGATGCGTTTCTTCGTCCGGCTGAAGTCTTTCACTCCGAGACGCACGGCGGTTTCAAGTCCTACATGATAGACCTTGGCGATCTGGCATTCAACTCGCCGAGTCTTTTGGGCGGCACCGCGGCGCAAGCGGGGATGAGCTGCGGAACCTGTCACGTCAATGGCGCCGGCAATCCGAGACTCTTTATTCCTGGTATGTCGACGCGGCCGGGGAATTTCGACACCACTGGGCCGCTGTTCAATCCGAAGGCACACAATGGCGTGCTGGATCCAGTCCGCATCCCGAGCCTGCGCGGCGCGCGTTTTCTCGGACCTTACGGCAATGACGGACGCACCGCCTCGCTGCGCGACTTCGTCCGCAACGTCGTCGTCAACGAGTTTGCCGGTTCCGAACCGTCGCCGACGATTCTCGATGCTCTGGTCGCCTATATCGAGGATATCGATTTCCTGAAGAACCAGAGCCTTGACTTCAACGGTCGACTGACGAGCCAGTCGAACGAGGCCGAGCGGCGCGGTGAGGAGATTTTCTCGCGGCCATTTCCGCGCGACGCAAACATGAGCTGTGCCACCTGCCACGTGCCATCGGCAGGATTCGTCGATCACAAGCAACACGATATCGGCTCCGGTGGTCTGTACAAGACCCCCACGCTGCTCAACGCGGATTTCAATGCGCCCTACTTTCATGACGGACGCTATGATAGACTGGATCAGGTGGTCGCGCATTTCGACCGGACCTTCGCGCTTGGCCTGACGCCCCGGGATCGCGTCGACCTCACCGCCTATCTCACGGCCGTTGGTGACGGCGTACTGCCCTTCGATCGCGAGGGCGTAACCGGACAGCTCAAGGAAATCAACAACTTTGCTTCCGTGCTCGAGTTCGCCATCCCGGCTCATGATTTGGCCATCATCGATCTTGCGGTCAACACCATCGGTCAGGAGTTTCGCGACCTGACCGAGAAATTCCCGGATCGTCGCGACCCGACGGTGACCGATGGGTTGAGGGAGCGCCTCGCTGCGCGCGCGGTGCTGAAGGATGCGGTGATCCGATTCCGGCATATCGGCATTGCAGCGGCAGCGGGCCGCTTCGACGAAGCGGAAGCGGAATATAAGGACTATCTCGAGCTGTCCGTCGGCGCGTTGCCGGTGGCGGTGTCGATGGCGCAACGATGGTCGCTCTTCAACCCGGCGGTCCACAGAGCACATTACGTGGCGCTGTGGCAAAGACTCCGGCAGAGCCAAAAGCCGACGCAGGCTTCGGCTGCACGGGTCAATACCGCGACCGAAAGTGCGGCCAAATAGGCTCAGATCAAATCAATCACCGGGCAGCACACCACTGAAGTAGATCCGGACCTGAGGGGCCGCGTCGGTGCAAAGCGTGAAACGGCTTTCGGATCATGCCCAATCAATAAGCTGATGATCAATCAATAAGCCAATCACGCGATGCCGATTCATCTCAAACTCATCGCGCTTCAAGCACGTCGAGGCCGGGACGCCTGGTCATCCCGCCGTGCCTCTCGGTTTGATATGACTCTCACGTCAGAGCTTGCCGCAAACCCAACCTCTTTTCGCTTTTGAATCATGTTCCTAAGCGCTGATGAAGCGACCGAATCGCGCGGCGCAGCGATCGCCGTGAGCGGCTTTGCTCCTGCTGTTCGAAAGACAGCACATCGAGTGATTACACGGCGGTGTCAAGCAGGGCGACGATTCTAACAAGAATCTCATCGAGAAAATGACGACAGTCGTTCTTAATGAGCTGCAGTTTATCGATCACCATCTACAGCATAAATCTGTCGCTTAGATTTTATAAAAGTCAATACCCTGCGTCACAATGTCCTGCGATGACATCATCGTCGAAAATCTTTTCGCAAGGACAAAACAAAAATGCGCTCCTCGGATTCGGGTCGCTGCCAAAATTGGCAGCTGACCACTACACTCTGCACATCGGTGCTGACCGCATCGTTGCTTTCCTTCGCACCTGCTGCCATGGGCGGCGCCGTTGATCCGGTCGCAGCGGTGAAGACCGCAAGCCCGATCAAGCGCGTCATCATTCTGATCGGCGAGAACCGAGGCCTCGACCACACCTTCGGCACCTACACGCCGAAGGGCCAAGGTCAGACCATCAGCAACCTGCTGTCGAAGGGCATTGTCAATGCCGACGGCACCCCGGGCCCGAACTACGCGCTAGCCCGGCAGTATTCGGTCTCACCGCAGCCGCTCTACTACATCGGCGCACCGAACAACTCCAAGACCCCCTACAACAACACGACGAACCGCATGCCCCAGCCGACCACCGGCGGCGCGCCCAGCGGACCGAACGGATTCTATCCGTACACCGCTGGTTACGCCCCTCCGATGTATCCTTCCTGCAATCCTTCGGATCCAGGCGCTGCGGATCAGAGCCAAGGCTGCGACTCGAACTGGACACTAGCCGCACAACAAATGGCCAGCGCCGTTCCGGACATCAAAGTCGACCAGTATTGGCAAGTGAGCTCGGGCTGGACCGACCTGCCCCAGGGCGTCCCCGACACGCGCGTGCCCGGTCAAGGCTCGCTGAACGGACCGTTCCCGTGGCAGGGCTCGAACATCGGCGACAACGACTACACCGGTGATCAGACCCATCGCTTCTTCCAGGCCTGGCAGCAGCAGGACTGCAGCATGGAGAACGCCGCCGCGGACAATCCGACCGGCTGTCTCAACGACCTGTTCCCGTTCACGATGCTGGCGACTAACCAGACGTGGGCTCTGGGTAATCCGATGGGCTTCTACAACATGGCCCAGGGACAAGTGCCCTATCTCAAAGCTCTCGCGGACCGCTTTACGCTGAGCGACAATTTCCACCAGGCGATTCTCGGCGGCACCTATCCGAACCACATGGCGCTCGTCACCGGCGACGTCCTGTACTGGTCCGACGGCAATGGCAACGCAATCCCGCCGTCGAACCTCGCCTGGGTCGCCAATCCGAACCCGACGAGCATGCCGCCAAGCGACAATCCGCAGGCGATCAACATGTTCATCAACGACCAGAATTTCGTGAACTGCGGCGACACCACCCAGCCGGGTGTCGCGCCGATCGTGAACTACCTGGCAAGTCTGCCCTACAAGGCCAAATCGAACTGCGAGCCCGGCCACTACTACCTCATCAACAACTCAAATCCGGGCTACAATACAAACGGCAGCATGAGTGGCTCCGTTCCGCCATCGTCGCTGCGCAGCATCGGCGACGCGCTGAACGAGCACAATATTACCTGGGCGTTCTACGGCGCGGACTTCCGGACCCAGAGCTACTACTGCGCGATCTGCAACCCGTTCCAGTATCTGACATCTGTGATGAGCAGCCCGGCCCAGCGCGCGGCTCATCTCGGGGACTCCAACGACCTGATCAACGGCATCCGCACCAACACGCTGCCCTCGGTCTCGTTCGGCAAGCCCGATGGATACATGGACGGCCATCCGCAGTCGTCGAAGATCGATCTGTTCGAAACCTACGTGCAGAACATCCTCGCCGAACTGCAGAAGAACCCGCGCATGTTGGCGGAAACCGCGGTGTTCGTCACCTTCGACGAAGCCGGCGGCGAATATGACTCGGGTTTCGTGCAACCGATCGACTTCTTCGGCGACGGACCGCGCATTCCGCTGCTGATCCTGTCGGCGTACTCGACCGGCGGCAAGGTCCACCACACCTATGGCGACCATGTTTCGCTCATGAAGTTCATCGAGCGCAACTGGGGTCTCCAGCCGCTGACCAACCGCAGCCGCGACAACCTGCCGAACCCCACGGTCAACTCGGTCAGCGCCTACATTCCGGGCAACATGCCGGCGATCAGCGACCTGTTCGACGCGTTCGACTTCACTACGCCGACCGTTCCGAACTACCAGCCGTAAATCCGGCGAAGCCAAATTCGCGGGATCGTTCTAGCTTTCCGGCGAACATCCAAGCATCGGCGCCGTCGAGCCTCATGGCATTGGGCGGCGCCGAAAACACCGAGACAATGACTCGCGAGCCCTGCGGCCGAAGACATTTGCGCGTCGGCGGTCGGACCTCACGTGTCTAACTGAACATCGAAGGTCCACAACTGAAGTCAACAAGACGCGCGGCGGATTGACGATCGCATTCGTCGAAGGTCACGCGCGCCTCTAACAAACTTGGAGTTACAATGTCTGGTAAGTTTTTTGGAATTGCCGTGGCCGTTGCTCTTTCCGTCGGCGCGCTGGCGTCGAAGGCCGAGGCCTCGGTCTTCGAGATCAAGTACACGTCGGGTAACATCGCGCTGGACCTGACGGCCAATGCGACGCTCGACAGCAACGGCGTCGACTACGACATCACCAGCGTCAGCGGTAAAGTGCTGTCCGGCGCCAACACCTACACGATCGACGGACTCGTTGGCGCGGCCGGCACGGCTGGCAACGTCCAGACGTCTGGCGTCTTCTCCTTCGACAACGTCATCACCAATGTCGGCGGTGTGCTGCAGTGGAGCTACGCCGGCCTCGCGATCACCGCCGGCCCGTCGAACTATGTGTACAATCTGTTCACCGACTCGTTCTACGGCCTCAACAACGCGATGCTGAGCACGGATCCGAACGCTGGCCCATTCGGATCGTTCGAGGAGACGCTCGGCACCGGCTCAATCACCGCCGCAGTGCCAGAAGCGTCGACCTGGGCGATGATGATTCTCGGTTTCCTTGGCCTTGGCTTCGTTGGCTACCGCCGTCAGACTCGCTCTGCGCGTTTTGCCTGAGTCCCCCTCGCTCGACGAAGCTCTTGCTCAGCCCCCGCCTTTGGCGGGGGCAAAAGTGCGACGGCTGTCACAGCAAAGCTTCCCGGCAAGTCCACCGGTGTCCTCTAAGTGACTCAGTTTGATTTCAATCACGAGTTGCTCTGAGCGTAGCGCGCGTCTGACCAAGAGCGCGCCCTCTCCTCCGAGGGAATGCGGCAACCGAGTCTAGAGAGGAATGCTGTCGTTCCGCTGTCCGTGCCTGGAGTGTGATCCGGCATGGCTGATGCATGTCGGGCGCGCCATCTATTCTCCTGCGGGGCGCCACGGATACTTCTCCGGTCCGCCATTGCGCGGACGCAACGTAAAGTACGAAAATCTCGGTGATTAGCGGCCGTCCGTGAACCGATTGCCACAAAACTGTTCAACGTTAGATGGTACGGTCAACCACAGGTATATTTTGCGGTATTTGATCCCCGACACGTGATTAGCCGCGTGACGCCGATCTGCTGCGCGAGATGATCGGCCTTGCCGCCCAGCGTCTGATGGAGCTGGAAGTCGAAAGCCAGACCGGGGCGGCCTATGGCGAGAAGACCCCCGAGCGTCTGGCCCAGCGCAACGGTTATCGCGACCGGATCTGGGAGACCCGGGCCGGCGCGGTTGAGCTGCGCATTCCCAAGCTGCACAAGGACTCCTACTTCCCGGGCTTCCTGGAGCCGCGACGCATGGCCGAGAAGGCGCTCACCGCCGTGGTGCAGGAGGCCTATGTGCAGGGTGCCTCGACCCGTTCGGTGGATGACTTGGTGCAGGCCATGGGCATGACCGGCATCTCCAAGAGCCAGGTGAGCCGGCTCTGCGGCGAGATCGACGACAAGGTGAAGGCCTTCCTCGCCCGTCCGATCGAGGGCGACTGGCCGTATCTGTCTTTCGATTGCGAGAACTGACGCACCAATATACTGGTGGTAGCCATACGTTGTTTGCGCTTGGCACCGGAATAGCAAGCGCCTTGTTTCTGCAGGAGTGACGTACGTGACTGATATCTCGGCGATGAAAGACAGATCTGTCGATCCCCGGTCGAACTGGGCGGCGCTTTCCCAGTCCGAACGCGACGCCGCTTATGATAACAACGCCGCGGTAAAGAACAGCGCGGCCCTGATCGCCGAGCGAAACGCGGCTTCCGAAACGCTGCGGGCCAGCCGCAAATCGTTTCTGGACGTGGCTTATGGCGACCGTGAAAGGACGAAGATCGATCTCTATCCGGCCGCCGACGGGGCAGCCCCCTGCCTGGTCTTCCTGCACGGCGGCTACTGGCAGCGCAATTCGCGCGAAGTGTTTGCCATGCTTGTCGAAGGCGTCGCTGCGCACGGCTGGTCGGTCGCCATTCCCGGGTACTCGCTGGCCCCCGACGCGTCTTTGACCCAGATCGTGGCGGAGATATCCCAGGCGCTCGACTGGCTCGCCCAAAACGGAGGATCATACGGCGTGTCCGGCCCCGTTGTTCTCTCGGGCTGGTCGGCCGGCGCTCATCTCGTCGCAATGGCGCTCGATCACCCGCGCGTCAGCGCAGGACTGGCGATTTCAGGCGTGTACGATCTTGCGCCGATCCGCGATACGGGCTTGAACAACGCACTGAAGCTGACCGACGAAGAGGTCGCAAAACTATCGCCGCTTCACCTACCCGTCGTCCACAAGCGGCTCGACATCGCCTACGGCACGGCCGAACAGCCGGCGCTGATTTTCGATTCAATCCACCTTCATGAATCGCGTGTCGCCGCGAACGCACCCGGCAAGATTTTTCCGATCGAAGGCGCAGACCACTTCAGCATCCTCGGCGAACTGCGACGCCCTGACGGCGCGCTTGTCGATGTCGTCCGAAAGCTCGTCGGGTAGCAGCCACCTATACGGTCAACGGCTTGATCGCCCCGGCGTCGATCCATACCTGACCGTCTCCGATCTGGACCGGGTACATCCGCAACGGCCGGCTCGGCCAACCGTAGGAAATCTGGCCATTGCGGAGATCGAACGACGCAGCGTGACGCGGGCAGAACAAGCGTCCTCCCGACAGGTGCCCGAGACTGAGATCGGCCTGTTCGTGCGGGCAGATCCGTTCGCAGGCCACCGCGCGGCCTTCGCTCCAGACCAGAATCAGATCGACACCGGTCACGCGCGCACAGACGATCGTTTGCGAAATCAGTCGACTTAGCCCGCAAACCGGCATCCACTTTTCTTCGCCGGGAAAGCCGACCGTCTGGTGCTGTTCACCCACCAAGATAGGCCTTTCGCACGTGCTCGTTTTCGATCATCTCGGCGCCAGGCCCGGAGAGAACGATGCGACCGCCTTCCAGCAGATAGGCGTGGTCGCACATCTCGAGCGCCGCAAACGCATTCTGCTCGACCAGCAGAACCGTCGTTCCTGCATCGCGGATGCCGCGGATGATGGCGAAGGTCCGCTCGACGATGTTGGGCGCGAGCCCAAGGGAAGGTTCGTCGAACATGATCAGCCGTGGCCGCGACATCAGGGCCCGGCCGATCGCCAGCATTTGCTGTTCGCCGCCCGACAAGGTGCCGGCAGCTTGCCGCTTCCGGCCGGCGAGGCGCGGAAATTCCGCGTAGATTCGATCGCGGTCCACGGAGATCTCGGCGGCATCGGTGCGGAGATAGGCTCCCATGTCGAGATTTTCCTCGACCGTCATGTGCGGGAATACGCGTCGTCCCTCCGGACAATGCGCGATGCCGCAGGCCACCACGCGCGGCGGCTTGGCACCCGCAATGTCCTTGCCTTCGAACAGCATCGATCCCGAACGCGGGGAAACCAGCCCCGAGATCGCGCGCAGCGTGGTGCTCTTGCCGGCACCGTTGGCACCGATCAAGGCGACGAGCTGTCCGGCCTTGACCTCCAGCGAGATGCCGCGCAGCGCCGTGACCCCGCCGTAGCCACACACGATATCGCGGATCTCAAGCACGGGTCGCTCCCTGCCCGAGATAGGCTTCGATGACGGCCGGATCGTTCCGGATCACGTCCGGAGAGCCTTCGGCAATGATCCGGCCGTAGTTCAGCACCACGATTCGATCGGAGACGCTCATCACCATCGGCATATCGTGCTCGACGAGCAGGATCGCGACGCCCCGATCGCGGATGTCGCGGATCAACTGTACAAAGGTGTGCGTTTCGGAGGCGTTCATGCCGGAGACCGGCTCGTCCAGCAGCAGCATCGACGGTTCCGCGGCAAGCGCCAACGCCACGCCGACCAGCCGTTGCTCGCCGTAGGACAGCGAACCCGCGGCATCGTGGCTACGGCGTTCGAGACCGATCCACTCGATCAGTTCGCCGGCCCGCTCCCGCAGCTTGCGCTCCGCCGATCTCGCACGCGGCAGGCCGAGAATGGCCTCGACAAGGCCGACCTTGCCCTGCCGATGCAGTCCGATCAGCACATTATCGTAAACCGTGTCGTTTGGAAAAACGCTGGTGCGCTGGAAGGTACGGATCAGTCCAAGATCCGCAATCTGATGCGGCTTCAATCCGTTCAGCGCCGTTCCGCGATAGCTCACGGCACCTTGGGTCGGATCCAGAAATCCGGTCACGACGTTGAACGCCGTCGTCTTTCCCGCCCCATTCGGTCCGATGAGGCTGACGATCTCGCCCTCACCCACCGTGAAGGTCATATCCGACAGCGCGACGACGCCGCCGAAGTGCACGGCGACCTGCTCGACAGTCAATGCGGTCGCGGTCGGTGCCATTACGCAGGCTCCTTGGCGCTACGCTCGGCAAACGCGACCGGCTCGACCACGGTTTCCTTGCTCGAGCGCTTCGTCAGCCGCTGGGCAAGCGACGGCACGATGCCGCGCGGCAATACGAACAAAATGGCAATCAGCACGCCGCCATAGGCGATCCATTGCGCTTCCGGCGCCATGATCGGGCGCAAGAACACCGGCATCAATCCGAAGATCACGCCGCCGACGATCGGCCCGGCCAGCGAACCTTTGCCGCCGCTGATGACCATGATCACCATGGTCACGGTGTTGATGAAGGCGAACACCTCGGGATCGATGATACGGATATAGTGCGCATAGAGGCTGCCGGCCGCGCCGGCGATCGCAGCCGAGATCACCGCCGCCAGAGTGAGTGTTTTCGTCACGTCAATGCCGACCGAAACTGCCAGCGTTTCGTTCTCCATGAGCCCGCGCATGGCGCGGCCGAAATGCGAACGAACAAGGCGCGCGATCAGGACGTAGGCCGTCACCGCTACCACGAGCACGAGATAGTAGTTCTGCAATTTCGTGCGCAGGACCAAACTCCCGACGGCCGGCAACCCGATCGAAATCGAGGGGATATTGGTCAGCGCCAGCGGACCCTGCGTGAGTTCGACCCAGTTGAGCGCGACCAGGCGGACGACCTCGGCAAAGGAAATCGTCACGATCACGAAATAAGCGCCACGCACGCGGAACGAGAGCCGCCCCACGAAGTAACCGCACAATCCCGAAATCAGGATCGCCAGCGCAAAGCCTGCGATCGGCGGCCAGGGATCGTGAACAATGCGAAAGCCACCGGGAAAGCCCACATCGAAGCCAAGCGCCGTCAATGCGCTGACATAGGCCCCAATGCCGAAGAATGCGATGTGACCGAGACTGAGCTGGCCGGTGAAGCCAAGCAGCAAATTGAGGCTCATCGCGCCGATGATGAAGATGCCGGTCGTGATCAGCGCGTTCAACAGATAGGGATCGCGCAGCCACAGCGGCACCGAGGCAAACACCAGTACAGCGAGAGACGGGACAACGAGCTTCATCCAACGCGCTCCGCGCGTGCGAACAGCCCGGTCGGCTTGAAGATCAGGACCGCAATGATGATCAGAAAGCCCATCGCGTCGCGGTATCCCGACGAAACGTAACCGGCGCCCAGTTCTTCCGCCAACGCAAGAATGAAACCGCCAATGACAGCCCCGGTGATATTACCGAGCCCGCCGAGGATCACGATCGCAAATGCCTTCACCGCGGCGAGATCGCCCATCTGCGGGAAGACCACGTAGACGGGACCGAGCAGCGCCCCCGCCGCTGCGGCCAAGCTCGAACCGATCGCGAAGGTCGATGTATAGATGAGATCGACGTTGACACCCATCAGCGAGCCGGTGTCCTGGTCCTGAAACGTGGCTCGCATCGCGCTGCCGAGCTTGGTGCGGTTGATCAAGAGGTAGGTGATGACGATCAGCAACGCCGCTGCTGCCAGTACAAACAGTCGCAGCCAGGACACCGAGACCGGCCCCAGCACCAGCGGCGTCTCCGGAAACGGGGTCGGGATCGATTTCGCGACGCCACCCCAGATCCAAAGCGCGCCGGACTGCATCGCGATCCAGGCGCCGATCATCACGAGCATGGTGGTGTCGATATCGGAACCCCGCAGCGGGCGCAGCAACACAAGCTCGATCACCGCTCCAAGCAGCCAGCCGGCGGCGACGGCCACCGGCAGCGCCAGGAAGAAATTCATGCCCAGCTGCTGCACCACCATGAACATGATGTAGGCGCCGAACGTATAGAGCACGCCATGCGTGAAGTTCACGACGTTCATGATGCCGAAAATCAAGGTGAGCCCGATTCCCAGCAGGGCATAGGTGCCGCCGAGAACCAGCATGTTGACCAGATGTTGCAGAAACTCGCTCAAGGGCGTCACCAAATGTCTGCGGCCAGAGAGACCCGCAGCAACGGCGCGGGCCTCCCCAACCGGGAAAACGACGTCAAAGCGTCTTCATGCCGATCTTGCCGTCGGTGATTTCGATCAGATAGACGTTGGGCTGGCTCTGACCGCTTTCCTTGCCTGCGGGACCGGACTTGCGGAACACGATGTCGCCGTTCAGGCCTTTCACCTTGATGTCCCATAATGCGGCCTTGATCGCGGCAGGCTCCGCCTTGCCGGCCTTCTCGATTGCCGCCGCCGCCGTGCGGATGCCGTCATAGCCGCGGAAGCTCTCGGTGCAGCCGGCGAAGTCGAAGCCGCGCTTCTTCCATTCGGCGATGAAATAGTTGGTCGCCTCGGGGTTCGGGGTTTTTTCAGGGAACCAGGGCAGGAAGGTCGTCAGGTGCATGGTGCCGTTGGCGGCTGCGCCGGCCTGCGCGATGATCTGATCCGGATTCTGTGAACCGCCGGTGGTGATGATACGTTTCTTCAGGCCGAGCGCCGCCGCCTGCTTGAAGATCAGGGTGAGCTGATCCACCGCGGTTGTCACGATGATCGTCTCGGAATCTGTGCCCTTGAGCTTGGAAAGTTGCGCGCTCATGTCCTGCGCCCCCTGATCCATCGTCTCGACGGTGCCGACCGCGATCCCCTTTTCCTTCATCATCTTGCTGAAATCTTCGGCGGTACCACGACCCCAGTCGTTGTTGATGACGAGGAAATCGACCTTCTTCAGTTCAAGCTTGTCGACGATTCCCTTGAACGCCGCGGCCTCGATCGCCGACGGCGGCGAAATGCGGAAGATGTAGGGATTGCCGGTGGTGGTGATCTTGCCGGACGAGGAGGTCTCGACCACCATCGGTGTTTCGTACTCCATCAGTTTGGGCATCACGGCCAGCGTCAGGCTAGAACCCCACGCGCCCATCAGGATCGGCACCTTGTCACTGGTGATCAGCTTTTCGGCGACAGCCGCCGCCTCGGTCGGATTGCTCTTGTTGTCCTCGATGACGAGCTCGATCTTCTTGCCGAGGATGCCGCCCTTCGCATTGATTTCATCGGCAGCGATCTTGGCGCCGTTGACGACATAGGTACCCGAAGCCGCGAATGCGCCCGTGAGGGGTTCATTCACGCCGATCTTGATGGTTTGCGCTTCCGCCGCGCCGCCCAGAAAAGCAATCGCCAGCGCGATCGCCGGAACAATTCTGAAAGTCCGTGTCATTTGGTTCTCCAATCTCACGCTGTTAATCCAACCGCAGTCCAGACTCGTCGCTCCGCCAAGGCGGACATTTCGATCGCCACGTCTCTCGCCTATCGGCCGGAGACGCGGCCAAACCAACGCGCGGCACGTTCGCGCAGAACACCAAAAACCAGAGACATGCCGCTCAGATCATTTGCCGCTGGCGTGGCATCATCCGGCACCAGACCCGATAGACGCCGGTCGAGATTGTTCGCAAATTCGGCGATAAGGCGCGCAGCGAGATCGCGCACCAGACCCGGTCGCCCGACCTGCGCCAGCATTCCCGTCAGAGTGTAACCAATCGAAAGGTCGACCCGTGTTGCCGCGCCATCGGCGATCGGAACGAGCCGGTAGCGTATTTCCCCCTGGGTCGAAGACCGGCTGCGCCGGTCGTTGCCGATGCCGACAATGCGGCCGGACATGTCGAGCGGATTGCGTTCGACGCGCGCAGCGCCGAGGAATGTCGCGCTGATCGGTCCGATCTTGACGCGGATCGCGCCCTCGACTCGCTGCGGCGTCGGCGGCGCCGTCAACGACGCGCCGGGAAGGCAGGCCGCGACAGCGGCGATGTTGTCGAACATCGCAAACACCTGCCCGGTGGGATGCGGGACGTCAAAGCTCTGCTCCAGAACCGTGGCCGGCGTGAAATCCGCAATCGCATCGATCGAGCCAACGGCGTCGGGCAGTTTTTGTCCGCTCTCCGCTAGCTGGATGCGTGGCGCGCCATCCACGCCGCCATGCAGGTTGTGACCCGAACCTACCGGCCCGAGGGTCCTCCGCCTATCGCCAGATTCAGGCGCGATATTGCGTGCGCGTCGCTGATCGATCACCGACTGTACCGCCCGGACAATGCCGACATAGCCTGTGCACCGGCACAGATTGCCGCTCAAGCCCACCCGGATAAGACGTTCGTCGGCATCCGGCAGGCGCAGCACCAGATCTCGCGCGGAGACCAGCATTCCCGGCGTGCAATAACCGCATTGCAACGCGTGCTCGCGCGTGAAGGCCGAACGAAGTTCGACGGTGACCTCGTCCTCATCAAGGCCTTCGATCGTGGTGACGTCAGCCCCCTCGCAAGCAACGGCATAAGTAATGCACGCACGCGCCGGAGCGCCGTCGAGCAACACCGTGCACGCGCCGCAGACACCGTGTTCGCAACCGAGATGCGTACCGGTGAGATCAAGCTTGTCGCGAACAAAATCCGCGAGGTTGGTCCGCGGCTCCGCTGACGCCTGCACTGCGCGGTGGTTCACAGTGAGTGCAATCATGCTCATGCGGCAGCCTCTCGGACCGCACGCTTCAGCACGTTCACATGGATATGACGATGGACCGCGTTCGAGACGCCGGCCTTTGCCAGGATGGCGTCCGCGACACGCGCGTCGAAGCGCTCCTTGTAGTCGCCGGCGATGCGTCCGCCGAACAGTTCTCCGGCATTGGTGATGACCATCGGCGCGGAATCGATCGCGCCGATCACGACGCGGGCGGTTGCGGCACTCGGGTCGATCATAATCGCGCCGATCGCGTGCGCGAACTCGCCCGTTTTGCGGCAAGCCTTGACGTAGCCCCAGTGCGCCGATGCCGGAATCGCCGGGACATGCATCGTTTCGATGATCTCGCCAGGACGCAGCACAGATTCGAGCGCACCGACGATGAAATCCTCCATCGCGACCAAGCGCGCACCCGCGAGACTTCGCAGCGTCAATTTGGCGCCCAACGCAGAGAGCGCGGAAACCCAGTCTGCCGCGGGATCGGCATGGCTCAGCGATCCGCCAACCGTGCCGCGATTGCGAACGGCGCGATAGGCGATGTTGCCGGCGACACCCTGCATGGCGCCGCGGGTGACGTCCGGAATGCGTCCATCCTCGATATCAGCGTGCGTGACACAGGCGCCGAGGACAAGCTCGTCGCCCCGACGCTCGACCTGCTTGAGTTCGGCAAGGCCGGTGATATCGACAATCAATTCAGGTTCTACCAGCCGCAGGTTGAGCATGGGACCGAGCGATTGGCCGCCGGCGATGATCTTGGCGGAGGTATCGGCCTCGCGGAGGACGGCAAGCGCTGCCTGCAGATCGCGTGGACGCTCGTAGCCGAAAGGAGCCGGTTTCATGCCGCCGGCCTTTCTGCATCGCGAGCGGCCAGGATCGCCTCGACAACGCGATATGGCGTAATCGGCGACTGCATCAGCTCGACGCCGAGCGGTCGCAATGCGTCGTTGACGGCGTTGGCGATTGCGGCCGGCGGAGCGATTGCGCCGCCCTCGCCGATGCCCTTCACACCGAACTCTGTATAGGGAGACGGCGTCTCCATGTGATCGAGACGCGGCGCCGGCACTTCGGTCGGACCGGGCAGCAGATAGTCCGCAAGCGTCGTCGCCAGCGGCTGACCGGCCGCATCGAACGGCATCTCTTCGTACAGCGCGGTGCCGATGCCCTGGGCCAAGCCACCATAGATCTGGCCGTCCACCACCATCGGATTGACGAGGACGCCGCCGTCCTCGACGATGACGTAATCGAGGATCTCGACATTTCCCAGATCGGGATCGACAGCGACGACCACGGCGTGGGCGGCATAGCTGAAGGTTCCGGAATCGCGCTGCGGCTTGTAGCCCGACGTGACCTCAAGCCCGCCCGGATCGACGTCGGCCGGCAAATCCTGCGGCCGGCGATACCAGGTGTATGCGATTTCCTTCAAGGTAACGCTGCCGTTGACGCCTCGAACCTCGCCATCCTGCAGCACCACCGAGGCCGGATCGTGCTGCAACAATTTGGCGCCGATGCGTTTGGCGCGTTCGCCCAACTCGCGGCAAGCGGTTGCAACTGCGCCGCCGGCCATCACCATCGAACGCGAGCCCCAGGTGCCCGTGGAGTACGGCGTCATCGCCGTATCGCCGTGGATGAGGCGCACCTTGGCAACATCGACACCCAGCATCTCGTGGGCGACCTGGGCGAACGTGGTTTCCATGCCCTGTCCGTGGGAATGCACGCCGACCCGCAGTTCGAGACCGCCGTCCGGTGTCAGACGCGCGGATGCCTGTTCGTGGCCGGGCACCATCGGGATGCCCCAGCCGGAATATACCGAGGTCCCGTGCGCCGCCTGCTCGCAATAGATCGAGACGCCGACGCCGATCCGCCGTCCGTCGGCTTCGCCCTTGCGCTGACGCGCCCGCACGCCCGCGACATTGACGGATACCAAGGCTCGCCGCATCGCCTCGGGATAATCGCCGCTGTCGAAATGTTTCTTTGTGATGTTGTCGAACGGCATCTGCTCCGGCCGGACCAGATTGCGCAGACGCACTTCGCCCGGTTCGAGTCCGGCTTCCGCCGCGACCAAGTCAAGCATCAGCTCCAGCGCGAAGCACACGCCGGTGCGCGCGACTCCGCGATAAGGCAGGATCGGACATTTGTTGGTGGCAACGGAGAACGTCCGGCAGCGATAGGCCGGCATCAAATAAGGTCCAGGCAGGATGCTGGCGACTTGCGCGGCCTCAAGGCACGCCGAGAACGGATAGGAAGAGTAAGCGCCGGAATCGACAGTCGCTTCGCAATCGATGCCCCGCAACCGGCCGTCACGATCGGCATAGACGGTGATCTTGTAGTGGTGCTCGCGGCAGTTGGAGCTGGCCGTGAGATGCTCGCGGCGATCCTCCGTCCAGCGCACCGGATGCCCGCGGCGCATCGTCAGCCAGGAGAGGCAGACTTCTTCCGGAAGCAAAATGCCCTTGTGGCCGAAGCCGCCGCCGACGTCAGGCGAAATGATACGAATTTGGCCCTGCTCCATGCCAAGACAATCCGAAAGACCGTTGCGCGTGATGTGGGGCATCTGCGCGCCGGAATAGAGCGTAAGCTGATCGAGCCGATGGTCGAATGTCGCAACGACACCACGGCCCTCGAGCGGCGACATGCACTGCCGCGCGGTCGAAATCTCGCGCGTCACCTTGATCGGTGCATCGAGCGCGGATGAGATGTCGACCTCGAAATTGGTTTCGAGGAAGACGTTATCGCCCCAATGCTCGTGCACCAGGGCCGAGCCCGGGTCCCGCGCCTTGAGCATGTCGTAGACAGCGGGAAGCTCCTCCAGATCGAGCGTAACAGCCGCCGCAATGTCCTCCGCTTCGGCACGAGTCGGCGCGACGCACATGGCGACCAGTTCGCCGACCTGACGCACTTTACCGGTCGCAAGCACCGGCTGCTCGGAGATCTTGAAACCCGGCAGCCCCGACACCGCGCGGATCGGATTGACGCCGGTCAGGTCCGCTGCGGTAAAGACACTGGCGCCATAGCGCTCCGGCACATGTACTCCGCGGATCAGCGCATGCGCCAATGGACTGCGCACGAAAGCAACGTCCTGCAAGCCGGCGAGACGAATGTCGGCCACGAACTGGCCGCGGCCACGCATCAGCCGATCGTCTTCCTTGCGCGGCAGCCGGGCGCCGACGCCCTGTCCGGCGCCCGTCCCGCCTGCGGAAGGAAACTCGCGCTCATTGCGCACGATGGCGTTCTCCCTGATCGAACTGACGCTGACCTCCTTACGCCGCGACGGCCTGAGGCAGGATGGGTGCTACGGCGTCGTATCGCGTACCGGCGCGAAGACAGAACGTGGGCTGCAGCAGACGTTCGGCGATGACTTCGTTCTGCTCGTTGTCGCGAAGGACAAATCGTCCGCTTCGTTGTCCAATCACCGAGACGTCGGCCTCCCTGCCAACCTTGAGAGCGCCGATTTCGTCGGCGCGGCCGAGCATTTTGGCCGGGTTCGATGTCACCATCGGCACCACCTGTTCAAGCGTGAGGCCGAGCGCCATCATCGAACTCATCGCCTGTACCAGGCTGAATTTGGCCTGGCCGGCAAACGGATGATTCTCCTCGTCCTCATGCTGGTCGGGCGTACCGGCGGGCGCAGGCACATGGGTGTTGTAACCATGAATATCCGCGCCGAGCGTCGTGGGAACAATCCCGGCCGCGATGGCCTTCTTGGCCAGACGATAGGAGAAATGGCTGCCGTGACCGACATCGACCTTCAGCCCGCGATCGAGCGCCGCCTGAATCACCGGATGGACTTCGCCCTCACGGTTGACGAAGCCTCCGGGATGACGCGTGAACGGATGCGCCAGAACATCGCCCTCTCGCAGCAGAGGGATCACACGCTCCAAAATCGTATCGACGTCCTCGCCATTGGTGCCGCTCTCAGGCAGGCCCCAGAGCTGACCGAAATGCACATAGACCGGCAAATCCGCCCGGCGTCCGATCTCGGCCGACATTTCGATGACGCGAATGCCCCAGCGCGCGAAGCCGCCGATCTCCGCATGGGCCTTGATGCCGCGGACCAGATCGGGATTCGCCGTCGCCGCCTTTACCGTGGCGTCGATATCAACGCCATCCGGGCTGTAGAGCTGCGGATAGTAATGGCCCTCCAGCCCACCCACCAGGTAAGCCGACAGGAACGCGTAAACACGCGACTTCGCAGGCTCGGCGACGAAGTGGCGGAAACCCGGCAGCGTCATGCATGACGGACCACCCTGATCGACCAACGTCGTCACGCCGGACTGGACGCCAACCATGTCGGCATTCATGCCAAAGCGGCCGGTGACATACTGATAGACATGCGCGTGCGTATCGATGAGGCCCGGCAATACCAGTTTGCCGGTCACATCGATTACCTCTCGGGCGCTGGTCGGCAGGATGTCGCTCTGCACGGCCGCGATCTTGCCATTGCGAATGGCGACGTCCCTGATGCCGTCGATGCCGGAGGCCGGGCAGATCACGCGACCGCCGCGCAGCAGCCGGTCGAAGGTGGCGCTGATAGACATGAATGATCTCCTCTGTATTCGGCTGGCGGAGTTCGCCCCCGCTCTTGTCGAGATACGAAGCATACTTCGTATTTTACAAAAGCAAAGCTCGTGCCATGATCTAATTGTGGCGCGGGCGCTCGAATCGGGCTACGCGCGCTGGTTCCGAGGCTGGAGAGTGCGTTGCGGAAGACGAAGAAGCGTCGCGGTGCGGCCAAGCATCGCCCTTGGCCGCTGTCGCAACGACCGGGATTTTTGATCCGGCGGTTGCACCAGATTCATGTCGCACTGTTCCAGGAGGCATGCGGCGCGTTCGAGGTGACCCCGCTGCAATACAGCCTGCTTTCCGCGCTCGCCGTGCGGAAAACCGCCGATCAGACCACATTGGCAGCTGATATCGCGCTGGACAGGACGACGACAACCGGCGCCCTCAAGCGATTGGCCGCCCGCAATCTTGTCGAAAGAGCCATCGATCTTGCCGATCGCCGTGCGCGGCTGTGCAGATTGACGGCGACCGGAGCAGCGCTTCTCGCCGAAATCGAGACATCGGCACGGGCCGCGCATCGCGCCACGCTGGGTGACCTGACCGAACGGGAACAGACTCTCTTCATCGACCTGATGCAGCGCATTGTCGCCGGTAATGCTAATCGCGACAGTGCTGCTGCCCTATTCGACTAGGATGGCGTTTCATCTGGTGCCGTCTTTTTTAGCCCGGCCTGCATAATTTGTAATCGTCTGCCGGCCGTTCCATTCAATGGTTCGGGCGCGACAGCGCGCTGCAACAACCGATCTCCGTGATCAGATCGTCCGCCGACATTGACCGGCGGCGCCTTCGCCTTCCCTTGAAAAGACGATGCCAATTCTCCGAGAGGCACGGAGTCTGCGTGGCACGCTTCCGGGATTCGCGGAAATGACAACCATCCATGGCATGATTGTTGCTCGCCCCAATACGAAGTGTGCTTCGTATTGGGGGACGTCATGACGGATTCCGAACTTCGCGCCGACATTCACAGCATCGAGCCCATCCCGGACGCCGACCGGGATTCAACCGGACCACAGCAAATGTGGATCTGGGCGGGCGCCAATATCGCGCCCGTCAACTGGGCGCTCGGCGCCCTCGGCATCATCCTGAAACTCGGCCTGTGGGAAACGATCGCGGTCATCGTCATCGGAAACATCGTCGGCTGCGCGATCTTCGCCGCCTTCACCGTGATGGGCCACAAGACCGGCGTCAATCAGATGGTGCTCAGCCGGTCAGCGTTCGGAGTCCGGGGCGCGTATCTGCCAAGCATACTGATGTTTCTGATGACGCTGGGCTGGATCGGCGTGAACACCTATTTCCCGGTCAAGATCGCCGTCGCCATTCTCGGCCAGTTCGGGATTCCCGACACCTGGTTAACCGAGATCGTCGTCATCACGCTGGTGATGGTGTTGCAGGTCGCGATCGGCGTTTACGGCTTCTACGCGATCAGAACCTTCGAAAAATATACCGTGCCGGTAACCGTCGCCATCATGGTGCTGATGAGCGTGCTGGCATGGACGCGTCCAGGCGTCGTCAATTGGGGCCTCACCAGCCCGCTCGAGCCCGGCGCCCATCTTGCGACGATCACGATGCTGATCACGGCGATCGGCGTCGGCTGGGGAATTTCGTGGGTTACATGGGCGTCCGATTATTCGAGGTTCGTGCCGCGCAGCATCCCTTCGAGTTCCGTGTTCTGGTACAGCTATATCGGCATGTTCGTCCCCACGGTCTGGCTTGGCATTCTAGGAGCGACCATTGCCAGCACGACGCTGGACACCGATCCGGCCAAGATGGTCAGCGCCGTGTTCGGCGGTCCGACCAGCATCCTGGTGCTGCTGATGGTGCTGCACGGACCGATCGCCACCAATATTCTCAATGTGTATTCGGCGGCATTGGCTGCGCTCAGCGCCGGCTTCAACTTCTCGCGTATTGCGCTGGCGTCGATTGTCGGTGTCGCCGGCTATCTGGTCACGCTCTACTTCATCTTCGCGCCGTCGTTCGCGAAGGCGTTCGACCACTGGCTGATCAGCCTGCTGTTGTGGATGAGCCCGTTTGCAGGGGTCGTGCTGGCCGATTTCTACATCAAGCGAAAAGGAAAAATCGACGTCGCGGAACTGTACCGTTCACCGGAAACGAGCGCCTATGGTGACATCAACTGGAACGGAATCATCGCGTTCCTTGCCGGGCTCGTTGCCGGATGGTCGGTGGAAGATGGCCTGGTGGGTGCGCTGCAAGGACCGGTTTCGATAAACCTGTTGGGCGGTGCGGATCTGAGCTGGCTGTTCGGAATCGGCGTATCCGGCGCGGTCTATCTCGCTCTCGGCAAGCGCGCCACGTCGCCCGCGTCCGTTGCGGCGAGCAGCGCGGGCCGCTGACAAGCCGATGTGACCACGGGGCCGGCACAAGCGCTCGCGCACGGCAATAGCTTCGTCGTGCCGGCCCGCCCCCATTTCGTCCTGCGTTCCTCTAAGGATTCGCCGACGTTTCACGGCCGCATAGGCAGCATTTCCTGGCGCAGCAGCGATCCATGAAGGCCTCGGCACCGCGGCTCCTCGATCGATTGCGGATGGCCTCGCTTTTCCATGGCTCCGACTATTCGGCCGGACGGGAGTTGGCACGCTCCCGGCGCCGGGCTTGTCGGCGCGTTTTTCCGCCCCGGTTTGACATGTTATAACATTTGGGTAAATGTTCTAACTTAACCGGCAAAAGCCGGAGCCAAGGGAGGACGGAAATGAAATCATTCAGGCCAACCAGACGGACATTCCTCAAGACAGGTACCGCGGCCGCAGCACTGATCGGCATTGGGCCAGCCGTGCTTCGACAGGCGGCCGCGCAGGACGCCGATCTCGCACCGTATAAATCGGCCAAGATCGACTGGCAGCAGGCTTCCGGCGAAACCATCACCGTTGCAGTCATTCCGGCGAGCTATTTCGAGAACCTGATTTCGATTGCACCACAGTTCAAGGCGCTGACCGGCATCGACGTCCGCTTCGAGAAGATTCCGCCGGCGCAGATCCGGCAGAAGAGCGTGATCGACCTGACCTCGAAAACCGGCACCTACGCGACCCACGCCGCCGATCCGATGTACTACTCGCTCTATGCCGCGAACAAATGGGTTGAGCCGCTCGACAGCTATCTGGCCGACAAATCACTGACCGATGCTGAATGGTTCAAGTTCGACGATATCATTCCGGCCTGGCGCGCCGCCGACAGCGTCGACGGCAAGCTGTACGGCGTACCTTACGATGGCGAGGTCACCATTCAGGTCTATCGCAAGGACCTGTACGACGCGAAGGGATTGAAGCCCGCCGACGATCTCGCAACGTTCGTCTCCAACGCCGCCGCGCTGAATACGCCGAACGATCGAATCTGGGGCACCGCGCTTCGCGGCGTCGCCGGTGCGGGCCAGAACATGTACATCTATCCCTCCATCTTCCGCGAGTTCGGCGGCGAGTGGTTCAAGGGCGGCAAGCTGACGGTCAACGGCCCGGAAGCCGAACAGGCGCTGGCCTGGTATGTCGACCTCATGCGCAAATCCGCTCCAACCGCGGCGGCGAACTGGAACTGGCCGGATATCGCCGATGCGTTCTCGCAAGGGACGCTTGCGAGCTATATCGACGCGCACTCATCGGCGTCCGTCGTCAACAATGCCGAGAAGTCAAAGGTGATCGGCAAGGTCGCCTATGCGCGCTGGCCGAAGGGTCCCTCCGGCAAGCGCGTGACGTCGATCTGGAACTGGGGCTTTCCGATCAACGCCGCGCTTCCCGAAAAACGCAAGAAGGCGACCTGGCTGTTCATCCAGTGGGCTGCGAGCGCGGAAACCCAGGCGCGCACTGCGCATCGTTTCGCCGGCCCCGCCAAGCGTTCGGGCGTCAACCGGACCTCGATCTGGCGCGATCCCGAATACGTCAAGCTGATGAGCGGTTTTGGCGGCAATTTCGTCGAGGCCACGATGGCGAGCCTGCAGAACGACACCGACGTCGATTGGCGTCCGCGCGTACCGCAATGGCCGGCAATCGGCGACACCATGGCAACGGCCATCCAGTCGGCGCTTTCGGGTCAGGCCACCGTCAAGGCGGCGCTCGACGATGCGCAGCGCCGCGTCGAACCGATGATGCGGGGCTGAGGTGGCAGAACCTGCGACAGCAGCCTTGCCTGCGGGCATCGCGGCCGTGAACGCCCCTGGCGATCTCGGTCGCGTGCTGGCGCAGCGTGAGCGCCGGTTCGCGGCCGCCTTGCTGGCGCCGGCATTCCTCGCATTGCTGGCGACGACGACGTTTCCATTGATGTTTCTGATCTGGACCAGCGCGTTCCGGATGGATCTGGCGATGCCGTTTGCGGACGGCTTTGTCGGACTGGAGAACTATCGCACCTTGCTGGCCGACGAGCGGTTCTGGTCGTCGCTCATGGTCAGTCTCATCTACACCGGCTCGACCGTGGTGCTGCAGGTGGCGCTGGGGTTGGCACTGGCGCTGCTGGTGATGGACATGAAGCGCGGTCAGGGCTGGTTCCGCGTCGTCGCCATCCTGCCGGTCGTCCTGTCGCCCGCCGTCGTCGGCATGATCTGGCGCACATTCATGCTGGCGCCCGAATTCGGCATCGTCGACTACCTCGCGATCAACGCCGGCATCGGCAGCAAGAACTGGCTCGGCGATCCCCTGCTGGCGATGATCTCGGTGATCGTGATCCACACCTGGCAGTGGACACCCTTTGCCTTCATGGTGCTGCTGGCGAGCCTCGCCTCGCTGCCGGAGGACATCTACGAGGCCGCACGGCTCGACCGCGCCACCGCGTGGCAGCGCTTCCGGCGGATTACACTGCCCTTGCTGCGGCCGGCGATCGTCATGGTGGTGATCATGCGCACCATGGTGGCGCTGACGGCATTCGCCGCGATCTTCACGGTGACGGCAGGCGGACCGGGCACCGCCACGGAAATCCTCAATCTATACGCATACCGCAAGTCCTTCACGGAACTCTCGATCGGCTACGGTTCGGCACTCGCCGTCGCCCTGCTCATCGTGACCATTCTGATCTCGGCCGTGCTGTTCGCATTGCGGAGGGCGAAATGACGGCAAGACGTTTCCGCTTCACCGCGACGATGATCATCACGCTGATCTTCCTGCTGGCGTGGGTTTTCCCGATCGTCTGGAGCGTTCTGAACTCGCTCAAGACCGACCAGGACGTATTGGCCTACCCGCCAAAGCTGATCTTCCATCCGACCGTCGAGGCCTATCGCGATGTGCTGTTCGGGTCCGGATCGATCCTGCCGAACCTGATCTCCAGCTTTGTCATTTCGATCGGAACCACCATCATCACCATGCTGATGGCGGTGCCGGCGGCCTACGCGCTCGCGCGCCTGCGCTTTCGCGGCAAGAAATTCGCGGGCTTCTATGTGCTGGCCACCCAGATGCTGCCGCCGGTCGGCATCATCATTCCCTATTTCCTGATCCTGCGGAATATCGGCTGGATCGACACCTATCAGGGTATCATCCTGATCTACCTGTCGTTCTCGCTGCCGTTTGCGATCTGGCTGCTGGTCTCCTATTTCGAGGACATTCCCTTCGAGATGGAGGAAGCTGCCTATCTCGACGGCGCCAGCCGGCTGCGCACGCTGTGGCGGATCATCATTCCGCAGGTGCGCGGCGGCATCGCGGTCACCATCGTGTTCGTCTTCCTCAATGCCTGGAACGAGTTTCTGTTCGCGGTCGTGCTGAGCGGCAACACGGTGCGGCCGGTGACGGTCGCCATGTTCAATTTCGTCTCGGTCGAGCAGACGCTGTGGGCCAAGCTTGCGGCCGTCTCGGTGCTGGCGATGCTGCCGGTCGTCGTGCTCGGCATCGTCGCGCAGAAGAATATCGTCAAAGGCCTCACGGTGGGCGCAGTCAAAGGCGGAGGGCGCCGATGAGCGGTCGCGGTCAGGTACGTTTCGAAGACATCGTCAAGATGCACGGCGAATTCAGCGCGCTGAAAGGCGTGACATTCGAGATCGAACCGGGCGAGTTCTTCGCCCTCCTGGGTCCTTCGGGTTCGGGCAAGAGCACCACGCTGCGAATCCTTGCGGGCCTGGACGCTCCGACCTCGGGCCGGGTCTTCATCGACGAGCGGGATATCACCGCCACGGACGCCCGCGACCGCGACATCGCCATGGTGTTCCAGAGTTACGCGCTCTATCCGCATATGTCCGTGTACGAAAACATCGCCTTCCCGCTCGAAATGGGGAAGCTGCCGGCCGCCGAAATCGGCCCGGCGGTGCGCGACGCCGCGCGCAAGGTCAAGATCGATCATCTGCTGGACCGGAAACCCGGCCAGCTCTCCGGCGGCCAGCAGCAGCGTTGTGCGCTCGCCCGCGCCATCGTGCGCAAGGCGCGGCTGTTCTTGCTCGATGAGCCTCTTTCCAATCTCGACGCCAAGCTGCGCATGGAAACGCGCGCCGAATTGAAGAAGTTGCAGCGCTCGCTCGGCGTCAGGAAGAGGCGATGACCCTGGCGGACCGCATGGCGGTGTTCATGGCCGGTGAAATCCAGCAAATCGGCAAGCCGGCCGAGGTGTTTGCCAAACCCAATTCAATCGATGTCGCGGCCTTCATCGGCAGTCCGCCGATGAACCTGTTGCCGGCGCGCTTTGTCGACGGCGATGTCGTGATCGCCGGTCATCGCCTGAAGACGTCGATGCAGGCGGCAGGAGAGCGCGACGTGGTGGCGGGCATTCGTCCCGGCGCGCTGCGGATCGCGCCGGATGGGCTCAAGGCGCGGGTCGACCTCATCGAGGATCTCGGCGACACCGCGGTGCTCGATCTCGATTGCGCGGGTACGCCGATGCGTCTGCGCGTCGGCGACGAAAGCGTCCCGCAGGAAGGCGCCACGATCTCGATCACCGCACGTCCGCAGGATATCCACCTGTTCGATCCCTCCACCCGAAGGCGGCTGTAACGGTCATGGCTGTCCGCACACGCAAGAAGGTCGAGTTGAAAGATGGGGCGCCATCCGCGCCGGCCAATTCCTCCCTGCCCCTTCACATCCAGGTTCGCGAGACGATCCGGCGTCAGGTCCGGGATGGCGAGCTGATCGACAAGACCGGCCGCCTGATGACGGAAGCCGAGCTCGGCCGTCACTTCGGCGTCAGCCGCATCACCATCCGAAATGCCATCTCGCCGCTGGTCGACGAGGGTATGTTCGCGCGCTCCCGCGGACGCGGCACGTTCCTGCGCTCCAACCAGCCTGAAAACTGGGTCGGCCGGCTGATGGGTTTCTCCGAAACCATCAAGGACGCCGGTTATGAGCCCGGGGCGAGAATCCTGCAGCAGGGCATGACCAACCGGCATGACGCCGAGGTTCGCACGCAGTTGCGCGAGCGCGCGGTTTGGCAGTTGAAGCGCGTCCGCCTTGCCGACGACATCCCCATCGCGATCGAGCATGCGTTCTATCCGCCGGATATCGGGCTCGAACTCGAGAAGCGCGATCTCACCTCTATCGTCATGTATCGGGTGTTCGAAAGCGAACTTGGATTCGACATCAAGGAAGCAATGCAGACCATCAGTGCGTCGCTTGCAGACACGACCAGCGCCAGGCTTTTGGGCGTCAAGGTCGGCAGCCCCCTGCTCTCGATGGAACGATTGACGCTGAACAAGGACGAGCGGCCGCTGGAACTGCTGCGCTCCGTTTATCTCCCGAACTACTTCCGCCTCAGCATCAACCTGACGAGGCGGCACGCCTAGCTCTGTCTCAAGAGACATACGTCAAGAAGGACCAAGAACCATGGCAAATGGTAAATCATCCGATAGCCCCAACATCCTGATCATCCTCAACGACGATATGGGTTTTTCCGATATCGGCTGTTACGGCGGAGAGATTCAGACGCCCAATCTGGACCGCCTGGCCGCCAACGGGCTGCGCTATTCGCAATTCTACAATACCGCGCGCTGCAGTCCCTCGCGCGCATCGCTGCTGACCGGCCTGCATCCGCATCAGACCGGGATCGGTATCCTTACCTATAGCAACGGGCCGGAAGGCTATGCCGGCAATCTGAACAAGAGCTGCGTCACCGTCGCCGAGGTCCTCAAGCAGAAGAAGTACAAGACCTATCTCAGTGGCAAGTGGCATGTCTCGTCGAGCCTGACCGAACCCACCGATGCGTGGCCGCTGCAGCGCGGCTTCGATTACTTCTTCGGCACCATCATCGGCGCCGGCAGCTTCTACAATCCGAACACGCTGACCCGCGGCAACGACAATATCGAGCACGAGGCCGAGAACGATCCGTCGTTCTTCTACACCGATGCGATCAGCGACCAGGCCGTCGCTTATATCCGCCAGCACAAGCAGACCAGTCCCGGCACACCGTTCTTTCAGTATGTTGCCTATACTGCGCCGCATTGGCCGCTGCATGCACATGAGGAGGACATCGCCAAGTACAAGGGCAGGTTCGACGCAGGCTGGGATAAACTGCGCGAGCAGCGCCTCCAGCGCCTGGTCGATGACGGCATCATCCATCCGAATTGGCAGCTGACCGATCGCGATCCGACCCAGCCGCCGTGGACGGAAGCGGAAAATCGCGAATGGACCCTGCGCTGCATGGAGGTCTATGCGGCCCAGATCGATCGCATGGACCAGGGCATCGGCCGCATCGTCGCCGCGCTGGAAGAGACCGGCCAGCTCGAAAACACGCTGCTGATCTTTCTCTCGGACAACGGCGCCTGCGCCGAGGACATTCCCGAAGGCGTGACCGCGCGTGAGCTGGTCGACCAGTTGATGATCGCCAAGGAAAAGACCCGCAAGGGCGAGCCGGTCCGTTTCGGCAACGATCCTTCGCTGATGCCCGGTGGCGAGGATACCTATCAGAGCTACGGCACCGCGTGGGCCAATCTGTCGAACGCGCCGTTCCGGCTCTACAAGCACTGGATCCATGAAGGCGGCATCGCGACGCCTTTCATCGTGCACTGGCCGCGCGGCATCAAGGAAAAAGGCGGCCTGCGGCATAATCCGAGCCAACTGCCGGATATCATGGCGACTATTGTCGATGTGACGGGCGCAACCTATCCCACGGAGTACAACGGCAACTCGATCCTGCCCTGCGAGGGCGAAAGCCTGGTGCCATCCTTTGCCTCGGCCTATGGTGGCCGTGGCCCGCTGTTCTGGGAGCACGAAGGCAACGCCGCCGTTCGCATCGGCAAATGGAAGCTGGTGCGTAAATATCCGGGACCGTGGGAACTCTACGACATGGAAACCGACCGCACCGAGATGCACGACCTCGCCGCACAGCATCCGGAGCGCGTCCGCGACATGACTGAACAATATCATGCCTGGGCCAGGCGCTGCGGCGTGATTCCGCGCGAAAAGATTCTGGAATTGATGGCGGCGGAAGGCGGCACGGCGTTCTGGGAAGAAGAAAAGCAGAAGTAATCGCCGCTGAATCGAGCAACGGAGCGCGATACGCATCGCTGGATCTGAATGACAAAGGCTAATCCCGGTTGCTGCACGCAGGGCCGTACCGACGATCTCGCGTCGGCACCGGCGGATTCTGCCACGGCGGCGCGCGGGATAGCGCCGAGCCGGACTGCCGTTCCGCGCCGCTGGAGTCCGACGATCGGCGGCTCCTTCATGATGGGATCGGGCGATCGACGATTTCCCGATGATGGTGAGGGCCCGGCGCGGCAGGTCACGGTCAGCGAATTTGCGATCGCCTGTTTCACTGTCAGTAATCTGCAGTTCGGCGATTTCGTCCGCGTCACCGGATACACCACGGACGCGGAGCGATATGGCTGGAGCTTTGTTTTCGCCGCTCTCCTGGCGGACGACATCAAGCGCCAGATCGGCAGCCGTGTCGCCGAGACGCCATGGTGGGTTCCGGTGCCGCATGCCTATTGGGCGCAGCCCGAGGGAGCGACGAGCACAATCCTCGACCGGCTCGATCATCCCGTGATCCATGTCTCCTGGAACGACGCCCAAGCCTATTGCCAATGGTCGGGAACGCGGCTGCCGACGGAAGCCGAATGGGAGATCGCCGCGCGCGGCGGGCTCGAGCATGCCATCTATCCCTGGGGCGATGACCTGATGCCGGATGGCGAACACCGCTGCAACATCTGGCAAGGCAGCTTTCCCGATCACAACACGGCAGACGACGGCCACGCCGGGACAGCGCCGGTTCATGCATTCAAGCCCAACGGCTACGGCCTTCACAATATGGCGGGCAATGTCTGGGAATGGTGCGAGGACTATTTCTCGCCGCGATATCACCGTATCACTCCGGCGCGCGATCCGCTGCAAGACCAAGCGGCGCCCAATCGCTCGCTTCGCGGTGGTTCATTCCTCTGCCACGAATCCTACTGCAATCGTTATCGCGTCGCGGCGCGCAGCTCCAATACACCGGACAGTTCTGCGAGCAACATCGGATTCCGTGTTGTCAGACGCGATCGCGAAGGGACCTGCCAAGCGTGATGACATACGTCATCCCCGCCAACAAGCGCGCCGCTCCGAATGGTCGGTCAAGTGCCGGCGAGCAGGTCGTCCTAGAGCATGATCGGTTCTGATTGAATCAGAACCGAAGCTCTAGATTCTTGTTTTGACACGTTTTCTTTACGCGAACCGGTATCCACTTCGCTCGGAAACGCTCTAGTGGCCCCGGACAGGTTCGAATACCCGTGCCATGTAGGACGAAAGGTCGTCCGTAATCTCCTCGCGCGAAGCGGAATCGATGCCGGCAAGCGTCTTGGCCAATTCCTTCTTGTACCCGATCTGCATCGAGCGGGCGATCTGGACCCGCTGCGCCTGCGGCGAGCCCGCGCCATGCATGGATTCGGTCAGGTATCCCACGGCGTTCCGACCGAGCGTCATGTTCTCGACGAGGCGAAGAATCCGGATCCGGTCCTCTGTCGGGATTTCGGCCCGCCCTTTCAGGTATTTCTCGATGATCGGCCCGATCGTTTCATGCCGTAATTCGCGTTCGGACGGCAACGTCACCATCAGTCCGCCGGCGAGGTCCTGAGCCAGCCGGCCGATCTCGTACGGCAATCGCGTGACATGGTGCTTGCACACGTTGGCCAGCATCTCGTCCGGCAGGTAAGCGCCCGATTCCATCTCCATGCCTTGATGGCTGGCGGCGATGCCTGCCCCGTAGATCGTTTCGTTGAGGTGGGTCATTTCAACGAGCTTGTCCCGCACGTGCGAGGCACGCTCGACGCCGTTGTAATCGGCAATGGTCGCCGCGGCGCCGATCAGGACGTCGCCGACCCCGGTCTTACACACGTAGCTGCGACGGTGATAACACGTGAACCGCTCCACCAGCGTCGATGCGAATTCCACCTCGCCGTCCATGAAGACATGTTCCTTGGGCACGAACACGTCCTCGAATACGATCATCGCTTCCTGGCCTGCGAACCGCGCATTGCCCGCGTCGATCTCGCCGCTTTCCGCACTCCTGGTGTCGCACGATTGCCGGCCGTAGATGTAGGTGATGCCCTTGGCATCGACCGGCAGTGCGCCCACGATGGCGTAGTCCTTGTCGGCAGCCTCCAGCCTCATCGTTGGCATGATGATGAGCCAGTGCGAATTCAGGCAGCCGGTCTGATGCGCTTTCGCGCCGCTGAGATAGACACCCTGCGGGGTGCGGCGCGTGACTCGCACGAACAGATCCGGATCCGCCTGCTGTGAAGGAGATTTGCCGCGATCGCCCTTCACGTCGGTCATCGCGCCGCCGATGACCAGGTTCGAGCGCTGGACCCGGGCAAGGAAGTCCTTGAACCGGTCGTGATAGTCGGTGCCCCGCTTACGGTCCAGATCGAAGGTCATGGAATGCAGCGCATTCAGCGCGTCCATGCCGACGCAGCGCTGGAAGCAGGTTCCCGTAAGCTGTCCGAGGCGGCGCTGCATCTTGTTCTGCATGACAAGATCGGCGGAGCTCGTCGCGATATGCAGGAAGCGATTGATGCGCTCGCCGGTCAGGGGCGACATCGCGGAAGCGAGTTCGGGATTGCTGTTTGCGAGATCGTAGGTCTCCGCGACCGCGTTGATCGAAGGCCTGATGATCGGGTGGTCGACCGGCTCGGCGACCACCTCGCCCATCAGGTAGACCTTCAGATTCCGGCCTCGCAGGCTTTCAATATAATCGGATCCCGACGTGATCGGTTTTCCCGACAGGGCGTTACCGCCTGCAACAAATTCCTGATCCATCTCGAATGCCTCCATCGCCGCGCCCAGTGTGGAAGGGTAAGCGCAAGCACGGTGCTGCATCGCGAGGCCTCGGAGCTGTCCCAGGGCTCGCCGACGTCACCCCTTCTTGACCAACGGGCAGGCGCTGTCCTTCAGCGGACGGAACGCCTGATCTGCGGGAATCACCTCGCGCAGTTTATAATAGTCCCATTCGCCCTTCGACTCCGACGGCTTCTTCACCTCGTACACATACATGTCGTGCACCATGCGACCGTCCTCGCGGATCCGGCCATTCTTGGCGAAAAAGTCGTTGATCGGAAGCTCTCGCATCTTGCTCATGACGGCTTTGGCGTCATCCGTTCCGGCTGCCTTGACCGCGGCGAGATAATGCATCGTCGACGAATAGTCGCCAGCATCTCCCATGTGGGGCATCCGCTTCATCCGGTCGTAAAAACGCTTCGACCATGCACGCGTCTCGTCGTCGCGGTCCCAATAGAATGCGTTCGTCAGCACCAATCCCTGCGCCAGATCGAGCCCCATGCTCTTGATGTCGGTGATCCAAACCAGCAATCCCGCCAGTTCCTGCCCGCCCTTCAGGATGCCGAATTCCTGCGCCGACTTCACCGCGTTCACCAGCACCGTTCCCGAACCCGCGAGCGCGACGACCTGCGCCTTGGACGCCTGGGCCTTCAGCAGAAACGATGACTGGTCGAAGGTTTCCGGCGGGTAGCGCGTTGAGCCAACCACCTCTCCGCCAAGCGACTTGACGACTGCCGTGGTATCAGCCTCCAACGCGTGGCCGAACGCGTAGTCGGCGGTGAGGAAGTACCAGCTCTTCTCGCCGGCCTTGAGCATCGCCGAGCCCGTTCCCTTGGCGAGGGCATAGGTGTCATATGCGTAGTGGACGCTGTTGGGAGTACAGGCATCGTTGGTCAGGCGGGACGAGCCGGAACCATTGATGATGGCGATCCGGTCCTTCTCTTTCGCCAACTGCGAGACGCTCAACGCGATCGACGAGTTGATCAGGTTGGCAATCATGTCGACCTTTTCGACGTCAAACCACTTGCGCGCCAATGTCGCGGCAATGTCCGGCTTGTTTTGATGATCCGCGACGACGACCTCGATCGGTTTGCCCAGCACCTTGCCGCCGAAATCCTCGATGGCCATCTTGATCGCCGTGACCGAACCCTCGCCGGATTCGTGAGAGAACTGGCCGGACATGTCGGTCAACACGCCGATCTTCACGACATCATCTGAGACCGCGGCGGTCTGTGCGCCGGCATGGCCGGCGAAGAAAGCCGCAGCAACTGCGGCAATGAGAGTTTTTTGTATTCCAGTCGTCATGGTTTCCCTCCCCGAAAGTGTCTGACGCGGTTCCTTCCGCGCTTTTGTTACATGCATAACTAGACCTTTGTTACATGCGTAACTAGACTTATATTTGCTGGGAGTCAATCGCGATGATGTGTTAAACGAGCGGACCTTACGAACGGCCTGCGACCTCGTGGCCTGCAACGAGAACTTCCGACGATGCCTGTTACCGCCAAGATTCGGACAGCGAAGCCGCCGGCCGGATCGGCTCCGAGCCCGGTCAGAATCCAGTCGGGCGTGGCACGACGCGAACGGAATTGCTCGGTCGCGCGGACGCTCGACATCGTTTCAGACGCATGGGCGTTCCTGATCATCCGCGAGGCGTTCTTCGGGACGCAGACCTTCGAGGCTTTCCGGTCGGCTCTCGGCATCCCCCGGGCGACGCTCACGAATCGTCTGAAGAAGCTGACGCAGCTCGCCATCTTCCGTCAGGCCGCAACCGGCTCCTCGCAGCGCAAGGAATATCGACTGACCAGGATGGGCTTCGATCTCTATCCGAGTTTCATCGCCCTGATGCAATTTGGCGACCGCTGGCTTGCCGACGGCAAGCCGGCTCCCCTGACGCTGGTTCACACGCGTTGCGGCTGCGACAGTCATCCTTTGGTCGCGTGCTCCCATTGCGGCGAAGGCATCAGCGCGCGCGATGTGACATATCGGGACGGACCCGGTGCCGGCCGCTATCCAGCGAAGTCCGGCCGAAATACCAGACGGGCCTCGGATGGCAGCCGCTTTCTGCTCGGACGTCCAAGTTCGGTTTCGCGCGCACTGCAGATCATCGGCGACAAATGGAGCTTCATGGTCGTTCGCGAGGCCTTCTTCGGCAACCGGCGCTACGACAAGATCTTGACCGAACTTGCGATCGCCCCGAACATCCTGACCGACCGGCTGTCCCGCCTTGTCGCGAACGGCGTGTTTCACCGAAGGCAATATCAGAGCTCGCCCGACCGGTACGAATATCTCCTCACCGATATGGGCCGCGACCTCTACGGTCCCTTCATCGCCATGCTGCGATGGGGCGACCGCTGGCTTTCCAAGGGAAAGCCTCCTCTCCTGCTCAAGCATCTCACCTGCGGCCACGACTTCCACGCTACGGTCGTCTGCGACCGTTGCAAGGAGCCGATTGTCGCCGCCGACATGCGCTACAAGCTGGCCTACGATCCAAAGTCCTTTGGAGCCCTTGGTCCCCGCTCCGTCACCTAGAGCGTGATGACTTTTCTTCGAATCGTCATCCCGCTCTATCTTTTTGTTTGAGCATGATCTTTTCGGAAAACCGATACCCACTTTTCCGGATCATGCTCTAGGAAACCTGGTTCAGCGCCTCTACCAGCTTGAAGCGCATTATTTTTCCCGAACCCGTCCGCGGGATTTCCGGAACGACATGGATGGCCTCGGGAATCTTGTAGGATGACAGATGCGCCCTGCAGTGATCCATCAGCGAGTTCAGATCCAACTCGTCGTCTTTGGCCACGATGAACAGGCATGGTACTTCGCCGAGCGTGGCGTGCCTGATGCCGACCACCGCGCAATCCGTCACGTGCGGATGCCGGATGACGACTTCCTCGATCTCGGCGGGCGCGATGTTCTGGCCGCCGCGGATGATCAGTTCCTTGATGCGTCCGGTGATCGTCAGGTAGCCTGACGGATCCGATTTTGCGAGATCGCCCGTGTGGTACCAACCCTTCCGCAACGCCGCCGCGGTCTCCGCAGGCTTGTTGTGATAGCCTTTCATCAGGTTCGGCCCACGCACGATCAGTTCACCCTCCTCGCCGAAGGGAACGTCGTCCAGCGAGGAAGGATCGACGATGCGCACGGCGAGCCCCGGCACCGGCAGTCCGCACGAACCGACCGGGCGCTCGCCGCGGAGCCAGTTCATGGTGACCATCGTGGAGGTCTCGGTGATGCCGTAGCCGTCGAGCAGCGGTGCCCTCAAGCGCTCCTCGAACGCCCGGTTCAACGTCGCGGGCATGATCGCGCCGGCGGAGATGCACAGCCGGATATTTCCCAGCCGCTCGATGCCGGTCTCCTGAGCCTTGTGCAGCAGATAATGGAACATGGTCGGCACGCCGGGAAAGATGGTGTACTTCCCGGACTGCATGAGATCCAACGCCTGCTGCGGCGAGAACTTTTCCATGATGTGCTCGCTCGCGCCGGCGGCGAGAACGCCGAGGACAGAAAGATTCAGCCCATAGGAATGGAACAGCGGCAACGGCGAAAGGACGACATCCTTCGCACTCAGTTCGCAGATCGGCGACCAGCATGCGGCGGCGATCCACAGCATGCCGCGCAGCGACAGCAGGACGCCCTTGGCGCGACCGGTGGTGCCGGACGTATAGATGATGAATGAGAAGCGGTCGATGTCGTCGGGATCCAACGGCGCGGCGGAGGCACTCGCCGCCAGGTCGGACATGGCAAGGCCGGAATGTTGCGCATCTCCGCCGGCATAGATCATTCGGGGCGAGATTCCGGCGTCACGCGAGATCTTCGCGACCATGTCCTTGCGGGCCGGCGTCGTGACGACGGCCCCGCAGCCTGCGTCCGTCAAGCGGTAGCTGATCTCGCCTTCTGCCGCGTCGAAGCTTATCGGAACGATGACGGCGCCGGCCCGCAGCCCGGCGAGGCACGCTTCGATCCAGTCCACTCCGTTCGGCAGATAGACCGCGATCCGGTCCCCCTCGCGGACACCTGCTTTCGCCAGATTCGCGGCGATTGCGGCGGTATTCGCAGCGAGTTGCGCGTAGGTTATCGAGCGCAACGAATCCCAATACGCAACCTGCTCCGGCCGTTCCTTCGCATGGCGATCGAGCAGTTTCGCGATCGGCGCGATCAGGTCTACATGCAGCATCGCTCGCCTCCCGTCAGATCATGCTGAATCCGCCGCTGATACTGATCGTCTGCCCGGTGATCCAGCCGCCGGCGTCGGAGGCAAGCAAGGCCACCATCGGCGCGACGTCGGAAGGCTGACCAAGGCGCCGGATCGCGTAGGCTTTGACCAGCTTCTCCCGATTGGCCTCGACCCACGCTTTGTCGTGCGCCGTCTCGATCAGGCCGAGCGAGATCGAATTGGCCGTCACTCCCGAACGGCCCCATTCGCGCGCGAGCGACTTCATCAGCGCGATGGTGCCGGCGCGAGCCGCCGCAGCAAGCGCCAATCCGGATTCGCCGACACGCGAAGAGTCTCCCATGATCGAGATGATGCGACCGCGGCCGGAAGCCTCCAGCAGGGGACCGGCGCTGTGACAGCAATTGAGCGCGCCGTACAGGCAGGTATCGATCTGCTTGCGCCAGTCCTCCGGACTGCTTTCGCTGAAGCGCTTCCGGAACACCAGACCGGCGTTGTTGATGAGAATATCGAGCCCGCCGAAATCGTTCTGGACGTTCGTGACGAGTTGCTTGACGACGGCGGCATCCGAAATGTCGGCCTGATAGGCTTTCGCCTTGCCGCCGGCCTTCTGGATCTCGGCGACCACGGCTTCGGCCTCTGCCTTCGAACCGTGATAGTTCACCGCCACCGCCGCGCCGGCGGCGGCGAGCGTCCTGGAAATAGCAGCGCCGACGTCCCGCCCACCGCCGGTTACGAGGGCAACGCGTCCCTGAAGATCGATCATTCGGATTTTTCCTTTGCTTTGAGTTTGGCTCGCTCCAGTAGCCTGAAGATGCGCTCCGGAGTCATTGGTAGAAGATTGACATCGATGTCGAAGGGCAACAGCGCGTCTGCGATCGCGTTGGCGATCGCCGCCGGAGCGCCGATCGTGCCCCCCTCGCCCATGCCGCGGAAGCCGCCGGCCACCGCAGATTCGCTCTCGATATGGACCACCTCCATATCCGGGACGTCGGGCGCCGAGGGGATCACGTAATCGACGAGGCTTGCGCTTAGAAGCTGGCCGTCCTCGTCATAGACGAGTTCCTCGAACAGCGCGGCGCCGATCCCCTGCGCCACGCCGCCATGGACCTGGCCGTCGACGATCATCGGATTGATTATTCTGCCGCAGTCTTCGGCGACCACGTATTTGTGGATTTTCACGAAGCACGTGGCGGGATCAACCTCCACCGCGGCGATGTGGGTGGCGGCCGCTGTCGTGCCGTTGATCGGATCGTAGGTGTAGCTCGCGCTCAATTCCTCGCGTGCCTCCACCGGCAGCGTCTTCATGTCGGAATAGACCGCCTTCGCAAGCTGCTTGAATGTGACGGCGCGATCCGTGCCGATGACGATCGCCTTGCCGCCGGAAACCTCGATGTCGTCCTGGCTGGCCTCGAGCAGGTGGCCGGCTACGCGCTTGATCTTATCCCGCAACAGCGCCGAGGCGTGCTTGGCCGCACCCCCGCCGAGAACAGCGCTGCGGCTCGCGTAAGTGCCAGTCGACATCGGCACCGCGTCGCTGTCGCCCTGGATAACGCGGATATCCTCGAAGCTTGCGCCGAGATCGTCGGCGATGATCTGGGCCAGCGTCGTTTCGAGCCCTTGACCATGCGAGGCGACGCCGAACGCTGCGGTGATCGCGCCGGTCGAGTCGATCGAGATCTTTGCCGTCTCCGAACCGGTATTGATCGGCATCCCGGGCGCGACCGCGATGCGCGATCCGATGCCGGTCAGTTCGGCGTAAGTTGCGATGCCGATACCGAACAGCCGCCCATGCTTGCGCGCCGCGGCCTGCCGGACACGGAGTTGTTCGTAGCCGGCAGCCTCACAGGCTGCATCGAGACACTCGACGAAACCGGTCTTGTCCCAGATGATCCCGGATGCGATCCGATACGGAAATTCCTCCGCTCGAACGAGGTTGCGCCGACGGATCTCCATGGGATCGAGCCCCAGCGCCTTCGCACCGAGATCCATCAAGCGCTCAGTCACGAAGGTCGAGATCGGTCGCCCGACACCGCGGTACGGTCCCGTCGGCGGCTTGCAGGTGGCGACGCCCCGCACGGCGCCGCGATAGGACCGGATCTTGTAGGGGCCGGGAAGGAAACTGACGACCTGGACCGGCTCCAGGCCACAGGTCCACGGATAGATCGAATACGCCCCGACGTCTCCGAGGACGTCCGCCTGCAGGGCGACGGCGACGCCGTTCTCGTCGAATCCCATCTCGGCATCGACGATTTCGGCGAACGCCTGACTGCTGCTGCTGACATCCTCCAGCCGATCTGCGGTCCACTTGAGGGAGCGGCCGAGCTTGCGGGCCGCGATGCAGATCAGCAGTTCCTCCGGATAGAGCGAGCCTTTCGATCCGAAGCTGCCGCCCACGTCGGGCGCGATCACCCGCAGGCGGCTGCCGGGAAGGCCAAGGGACTCCGAAATCGCGTCGCGCACGATGCCGGGAATGTTCGAGGAGGTATAGAGCGTGATGGCTCCATGCCTGGCGTTGTACTCCGCGGTGTAGCTACGGGGCTCCATCGCGAGCGGCGCCTTGCGGGTCATCTCGAAGCGGCCGCTGACCCGGACGGCGGCATTTTTCAGGTCAGCCTCGACGTCGCCTTTCTTGAATTCGCGGGCGATCAGCACGTTCGTGCCGGCATCTTCGTGCAGCAGCGGAGCGCCCTCCGCGACTGCTTTCTCGCTTCGCGACACCGCCCCGAGCGGTTCGAACTCGATTTCGATGAACTCGAGCGCGTCTTCCGCAAGATAGCGGGATGTCGCGACGACCGCCACGACGGCCTCGCCGACGTGGCGCACCTTGCCGCAGGCCAGCGGCATGATCGGTGTCGCGTAATAATTGGCCATCCGCGAGAACGGTATCACCGGCTTGAAATCGTCGGCGATGTTCTCCGCGGTGAATATGGCGACGACACCTGGCGCCGTCTGCGCTGCCGCTGTGTCAATGCGCACGATCCGCGCATGAGGCTGTTCACTTCGGCGGAAAGCGACGTGTAACGGCCTGTCCGGCTTGCGGTCGGCGGCATATTCGCCGCTCCCCGTCAGAAGCCGCGGATCCTCCGTGCGCTTGATCGGGGCGCCGACGTGCCGCGGACGCATTACGTCCGCCGGCTGCGCGAGGCTGTCCCTACTCATAGCCATCGTTTCCCTTGCGCAGACTCTGCCATTGCTGGTCGTCGTGGCCGCAGATGACGGTCGCTCCGGACTTCTCTATCCGCCTCACCTCCTCGAACGACTTCAGCAGCGCCTCTGTATTCCAGGTGTTGCGCGGGGCGATGTCGGTATCGAGGCTCTGCCGCAGGCTGATCGCATCCGACGCCAGCAGGAATTGACCATCGCGGTCGAGGCTGACCAGCGCGCCGAGCGTGCCGGGCGTGTGACCGGGCAAGGGCACCAGGACGACGCTGGCATCGCCGAAGAGGTCCTTCTCGCCGTTCACCGTTTCCATGGGCAGCCCGGAATCCCAATCCGCCCGGAGGTAGCCGGCGGCTTCCGCGCCCGGAGCCTGCGCGGCTTCGACCTCCTTGGCGTGGGCGATGATCGTCGCCTTCCCAAAGAACTGGTTGCAGCCGCAATGGTCCGGATGGAAATGAGAGTTCACGACGATGTCGATGTCGTCGGGCCCAAGTCCGACGCAGGCAAGGCTGGGCAGCAGCGTCTCGCCCGCCGTCATCAGCGGCTTCATCACCTTGGCGAGCGGCCCCCAACGCTCCTCGGGATGATCTACCACCGAGGGATGGCAACCCGTATCGAAGAGCACGTTGCCCTGCTTGTGCCTGATCAGGGCACTGCTGACCGGCAGATCGATCGTCTCGCTGCGGTCCGCACCTGGGATGTAGATGCTCTTCTTCATGCGAAGGCGGCCGGCGGAAAGGAAGTTGAGTTTCATTATGCTTTCTCCCGGCGGATAGCGGCGGCGCTCCTGATCGCGGCTACGATGTTCTGGTAGCCGGTGCAGCGGCAGAGGTTTCCGGAGAGGCCTTCCCGGATCTCGTCGTCGGTCGCGAGCGGATAGTTGCGGAGGAGATCCTCGCCCGTCATCAGCATGCCGGGCGTGCAGAAACCGCACTGGAGGCCGTGATGCTCGCGGAACTGGGCCTGCAGCACGTTGAGCGCTTCCGGCGTTCCCAATCCCTCGACCGTGGTGATCTCGGCACCGCCCGCCTGGACGGCGAGCGTGAGGCAGGACCTCACGCTGTGGCCGTTCATCAGCACCGTGCACGCTCCGCAGACGCCGTGCTCGCAGCCGACATGCGTCCCGGTCAGCCCGAGCGTCTCGCGCAGAAAATCGGACAACAGGAGGCGCGGCTCGACGTCGGAAACGTCATGTCTTGTCCCGTTGACCGTCACGGATACGTTCACCGTCATCGCAGGATCACCCTTTCCCTGCCAACGCCGTCCGCATGGCGCGCGCGGCCAACTCGCCCAGCAGGTGTTTTCTGTACTCAGCGGAGGCATGCAGGTCGCCGTTGGGAGTAACGCTGGACATCACCATCTCCGAGAATCGATCCGGCGTGCGGCCGTCGACCTCGATTTCACAGAGATTCCTCTCGACCTCTTCGAGCCGCAGCGGCGTATCGGCCACCCCCATGACCGCGACACGCGCGTCGCCTAAACCGGATCCGGCGCGCCGGACCGATAGCGCGATGCTCGCGAGCGCGAAATCGCCGAAGCGGCGCGCCACCTCTTCGAACGCCCACCCGTCGTGCCGCGCAATCGGAAATTCGATCTCGACGACGATGTCCTCGGGATCGAGGCAGTTCGTCAGGGCGTCGACGAAGAAATCCTTGGCCGCGATGGTGCGGCGGCCCGCCGGCCCCTGCACAGCGAGGCTGGCGCCGTAGAACATGGCCATCATCGGCAATTCGGCCGCCGGGTCCGCGTGCGAGAGGCTGCCGCCGATGGTCCCGCGGTTGCGGATCGCCAGATGCGCCACGTGGCGCATCGCCGCCGACATCACCGGCAGCTTGGTCGCGATCAGCGGCGAGTGCTCGATCTCGCGATGCCGCGTCAGCGCGCCGATCGCCACGCTGTCGCCTCGCAATTCGATGAACGAGAGCTCCTTGATGCCGTTCAGATCGACCAGCACCGTGGGCCGCACCATGCGGAAGTTCAGCAGCGGCAACAGGCTTTGGCCTCCGGCGAGGATTTTTCCTTCGCCGTTGGCCGCCGCGAGCGCTGCTACGGCTGCATCCAGCGTGGTCGGCGCAACATATTCAAACCTGGCAGGCTTCATCGACTACGCCCTTCAAGGCCGGTTTCCTTCCCTGCATGGCCATTCTTATTCGCCGCGAAATCGCGGAGGCCTTTTTTCCGCGAAGGCCCGTCGGCCTTCCCTGAAATCTTCGCTGTCCGAGGCGGCATCGATCAGCCGCTGAGCGGCAGTCAGATCGAGCGCACCCGCCCCCATGGAGAGGCCGTTCAACATGAACTTCGCACCCGCGATCGAGAGCGGTGCATTGGCCGCGAGGCGCTCGACGAACTGCGTGGCCGCGAGCCGGGCATCGTCGTGGATTTCGTCGATCAATCCCATCGATCTCGCGTGCTCGGCGGGATAGCGGTCGCCCGAGTAAAGAATCCGTTTGGCGTTCGCGATGCCGACAAGCGCCGACAGCCGCTGGACGCTTCGAACGCCGTAGACGATGGAAAGCTTCGCCGACGGAATTCCGACGGTCGCGGTCCGATCGGCGAAACGAAAATCGCATGCCAAAGCGAGATGGCAGCCTCCGCCCAAACAATAGCCGGAGATCGCGGCGATGACCGGCTTTCCCAATGCGGAGATCGCTTCCGTGCACGCGTCGACGGCGATTTCGTATTCAGCGCTCTGTTGCCTGTCGTTCCGGATCTCGTCGAACTCGGAGATATCGGCGCCGACGCTAAAATCCTTCCCCGCGCCCGTCAGCACGACCGCACGAATATCCTTGTCGGCAGCGAAGCGGGAGAAGGCTTCCGCCAGTTCGCGCCACATTGCGAGCGTGACGGCGTTCCTTACAGATGGTCGGTTTAAGGCGACATGCGCGATGCCGCCTTGCCGCTTGATATCGATACCTTCCAACATGGCTCCTCTCGCGCCGAACCGCGCGGACGCTCGACCGTCCATCGAGGCCAGTTTCGGAGCATCGCTCGATCGCCCTGATGTCACTTGCATAAGTAGACTAACTCGCGCCTGCCCGTCAAGCCGGCTCGATATCGCCGAGGCCGGGTCCTAACCCGTGCTCTTCTCCCTTGGCGGTCAGGTCGCTTGTTGGCTTTCGACGATCTTCGCAGTGGCGTGGCTTGAGGCTTCAGCATTCGCTTCTCCGGAGCCCCATCATGATTGGCTCCCGACACGTCCATGCCTTCACCAGGTAATGCTCGATATGCCCGGACGAAGTGAGATCAGAAGAACTCGATCAGAGAGCGGTTATGGCACTGCCTTTGCTGACGGTCTCAACGCCAATCCGCGAGGTTGAGCGCGAGTGCCGCGGTGCCAACCAGGACGAGGCTGACTGCCCAGATCATTTCCAGATTGAACCAGCTTCGGGAAACAAATCTCAGGCCGAGATAGCGGTAGACCAGCCACGCCAGGCTTCCGCCGGCCGTGACCATTGCAGCGAAGTGGATGATGGACACCAGCACGGCCATCCCAAGATTTGCCCCGACCAGCGCGCCAGCCGCCTGATGGCCGCTATCGAGGCCCTGCACCTGGCACAGCCCGAGATAGATCGGCACCAGCATCAGCCCGGCGCCATGCGCGATGGCCACCGCAAATGACCAGAGCCCCAGTTGCGCCGGCGGTATCCGCGCCAGCACCTTGGGATGGCGCCGGTTGAAAAGCCGAAACACGCCGAACCCGATGACGAGAAGGCTGGCTGCAAACTGAATCCGATGCTGCCACTCGGCGAGCGCGAGCAATAGCGCGAATGGCAACAGCATCAGGAGAGTTGCCAGGAGATGGCCGACCGACAGCGGCCCAAGCGCCATGAACAGCGCGCGTGGGCTTCTTTCCATCAGCCCGGCAGAGACCGCGAGCGGCCAGCCCATTCCGGGATTGACCCCGTGATAGAGGCCGCTCGCGATGACAGCGAGCCAGAGCCATGCTGCCGTCCAATCCGCCGCACTCAAGATCTACGCCGACGGGTAGCAGAAGGAATCCGTCGAGCAGTCGCCGCCCTCCAGCCGAATTTGATGGGCCCGATAGCCGTCGGGAAAACTCACCCAATATTCCCTGGCGAGTTCGAGGCCGCCGCCGGGCGCCGCGTTAGCCATGACCTCGGCGCCCGGCATGCCGTCCGGATAGAACTGGTCGTCCCATGTCGAATAGAGCGAGTTGGTCCAATACACCCGCTTGCCGTCGCGGCTGATTTCGACCATCTGGGGACCGCCTGCGTATGCCTTGCCGTTCGGGTGAGGCGTGCGGCGTGCGATCCCTCCGATGTGCACCGAGCCCGCAAGTTTCGGTTTCCTGGGATCGCTGACATCGTACTGGCGCATTTCGCCGGTGCCCCAGCAGGAGACATAAAGAAACCTGTCGTCCATCGACAGGTCGATGTCGGTGATCAGCGGCGGCACGGCGCCAAAGCCCTGCAGAAGCGGCGGCAATTTCTCCTTGGGCGCAGGCTCGGCCGGGATCGTCGCGGTCTTTTCGGCGTGGAATTTTCCGCCTTCGCGCCACCAGGTCCAGATCGATCCCTCCAGGTTGGTGGTGTCGACCACGACGCCGACAAAACCGTACTCACGAACAGGATCGTGGGCAGGCCGCACTTCCAGCGCCATTTGATGGTTGGCGCCGAGATCGATGGTCTGGACGTTGCGGCGGGCCCGCAGATCCCAGAAATGAAGGCGATGGCCGTATTTGTTGGAGAGGAGATCTTCCGGAACGATCCCGTTCTCGAACTGCGGCGGCCGCGCCCATTCGCTCGTCACCATGTAATCGCGCGGCAGGTTCCACCAGAAATCATAATGCAGGTTCTGCGGACCGCGATCGATCTCCCAGCGTCCGAGAACGTCGAATGTCTCGCAGTCCATGATGAACACACCCGGAGGCCCGTCCGTTCCGTCCTTGCCCCCTCCTCCCAGCGTGCTCACGTAAATGCCCTCCGGCCCGCAATGAACCGTGTGCGGCCGCGAATAGCCTGTTTTCTTGAACACCTCCTCCGGCTCGATGATCTTGTGAATCCGCGCCTTGGTGGGATCGGGTTTGGTATCCACGATGTAGATGCGAGATGACCGGATTCCCGGAATGATGAGGTAGCGCCGCTCGATGAATGCGTGCCCGGCGAGCGGAGACAGTGCAGAGGAGCAGGCGTTCCAGCCGAAATGATGAAACTCGTCGCCTTTGTTCGGCATCGTCACGGTATGGACGATTTGACTGAAGGTTGGCGAACCTCGATTGACGTCGATGACGGCGAGTGCATCAGGCTTTGAGAAATCCGGACTAAGCAGCAAGGTGTAGGCGAAGTTCTCCGGCGGGGCTTCCATCGCAAGCTTGGGCGATGCGTGAAAGGTAGGGTCTGGCCTTATCGTCATGGTACTGCCTCCCTGGTTGCGTCAGCCTGCGCCAACATGGCTCTCGGGGCATCCGTGGCAATGGACGAGCTGTTATCTGGATTTCTTGACGGCTCCGCAGGCTGGATTGGCTGAGACACCATACGTCATCACGAAGCTTCGCGAAACCGGATCGGCCGCGTCCTCAGAGGCCTGATCACGAGGCTTGGCCGTAATTTCGGTGCCCTGGCGGCATGAAGCCGCCTGTCCTGATCATCAGCGATTTTACGCTAATCCGTCCAACGGTACTGCTCGACGGAAATGGCAAAAGCATAGCCGACGCCGCGTTCGGTCTTGATCACATGGGGCGCTTTGGGATCCGCCTCCAGCTTGCGCCGCAGCCGCAGCACCTGAACGTCGATGCTGCGATCGAAGATGTCCTCGTGGAGCCGGGTCGCATGCAAGAGATATTCACGCGAGAGCGGCCGATTCGGCGCTTCGACGAAGGCCAGCAGCAGGGCGTACTCGCCTTTGCTCAGCGCAACCGGCTGCCCCTGCTGATCGAGGAGGCGCCGGGTGCGACGATCAAGCCGCCATCCGCCGAAGCTGTATCCGCCCCGCTCGGCGTCGCGGCGGCGCAAGGACCATCCATTCTCACGGCGCCGCAGCACGGCGCGGAACCGGGCATACAATTCACGGATGCCGAACGGCCTGGTGAGGTAGTCGTCGGCGCCGAGTTCGAGCCCGACCACGCAGTCAACCTCGTCGCGGCAACGGCCCGTCAGGATAATGACCGGGACATCGGACGTGGAACGGATTTCCCGGAGCAGATCGAGCCCATTGCCCTGGCCGAGGTGCAGGTCGAGAATGATGGCGCTGGTATCCCCGGCAGCTAATTGACGGGCTACCGCCGAGCGACTCGTCGCCGAGACCGTCTGCATCCCGCGCTGCCCGAAATAATCCGAGACTTGGTACCGGACCTGGGGGTCGTCATTGACGACAAGGATATGGCCTGAGCATCCGGTGGTCCCGACGCGGCCGGACTCGATATTGGTCAAGAGGTGATCTGGCGTCGGCATAACCGCTGCCGGCGGCGCAGAGGGATAAATTGATACGGATGAAGTATCGTCGTTCGCCATGGCTGTACCTTACCAACGGATAATGGGGGAGATTGACGGCCAGGCGATCGCGCAACGGAAATGGTGGATCAGCGGAATTCCGCGATCGATGCAGAGCCGGCTGGCGTGCCGCTGTGCTGCGGGCGGTGCCAACACGACGCTGGTAACAATCCAGACGACGAACGGATTGTAAGAATCGGACATGCTAGGTGCCGTATCTGCGCCGCGGAAATTCCATCGCGGGGGCCCTGCCGACCGGCGTTCTGCCACAATCGCCTCGAAATCGCGGATCAAATACGCCTCGGTAAAGCCGCGGGTATAGGCGATATCGCTCCAGCCCCCGTAAATGCCCGAATTACCTGGAGGGCGTCCGTGGCTTTTCCTCGTCACCATTGTTACAGTTGAAACATTACGCCGCGCGATAGCGTTGCATCGTCGGGACTGGCTAATTCACCCACCGTCCCGGTCACACGCAGCGGGTGTATTGCACCGCGAAACCCGTTGCGGCGCAACATGCAAAATGAGACTGCCTGTCAAGCTATGCCCGGCAGCGGCATCCTCGCTGCATCACTCCTCGGCTAGCCTCAACGCAACAATCAAGCCGTTCGAACCCCACCGACCCAACACCTCGGCGGGCAGGAATAATTGGCGACACAGGGAGGAGGAGCACAATGTTGAAAGGCAGTGTGGGAGTGATCGCGCTGGGCAGCCTGTTGGTTTCAGGTGCCGCAGTCGCGCAAGAAAAAATCAAGGTCGGCGTCACTGCAACTCTCGAGGGCACCTATACCGTGCTCGGGGAGGACGGCATGCGCGGCTTCCAGACCGCGCTGAACACGCTCGGCAAGAAGATAGGTGACAGGGAACTCGAGTTCGTCGTCGCCTCGACCGACGCGACGCCCGACTCCGCGGTTCGCGCCGTGCGCAAACTCATCGAGCAGGACAAGGTCCAGATCCTGCTTTCACCGCTGTCCGGCGACGAGGGCATCGCGGTCAAGAACTTTGCGAAGACGCGGCCGGAATTGACCTTCATCAACGCCGCGTCCGGCGCGCAGGAAACCACCTATGTCGATCCTGCCCCGAACTTCTTCCGCTTCAACATGGACGGCGCCCAATGGCAGGTCGGTCTCGGCAAATACGCCTATGACACCAAGGGGTATCGAAAGATCGCGACCGTCGGCGAGGATTATTCCTTCATCTACACGCAGGTGTTCGGCCTTGCGCTCGAATTCTGCGGCGCAGGCGGAAAGATCACCAGCCGGCAATGGGTGCCGCTCGGCACCAAGGATTTCGCTTCGGTCATTGCCGCGCTGCCCGACGACGTCGACGCCATCTACCTCGGCCTCGGCGGCGCCGACGCGGTCAACTTCCTGAACCAGTATCAGCAGGCCGGCGGCAAGGCCCATCTGATGGGCGGGTCTATCATGGTCGACCAGACCATTCTTTCAGCCAAAGGCAACGCCAAGAACGCCATGATCGGCACGATCGCGGCGAGCGGCCAGGCCGACACCTGGGAAGATCCCGGCTGGCAGAAATTCGTGAAGGCCTACCAGGACGCGTTTCCGCCCAACAAGCGCTTCCCCAGCCCGTCGCTGCTCGCCACCAACTACTATGGCTCGACGATGGCGCTGATACTGGCGCTGCGCCAGGTCAACGGCGATCTGAGCAACAACCAGGCCAAGCTCAAGGAAGCCCTCGCCAAGCTCGAGATCGACGCGCCCAATGGCAAGATCAAGCTCGACTCCAATCGCCAGGCGATCGGCACCAACTTCGTGACCGAGGTCGTGGATGACGGCAAGGGCGCGTTGTTCAGCAAGGTCGTCAAGGTCATCCCGAATGTAAATCAGACCTTGGGCTACGACCCGGCCGTGTTTGCCAAGATCGGCTTGCCGAGCCGGACGGTTCCGGAGTGCCGGAAGTACTGACTTCTTCGCGGTTGCGGACTGGTCAAAGGGGCCCGGGGAGCATTGCTGCCGGAGCGGCATTCAGCACTCTTGCATTCTCTCCCCGGTTGTAGAACGCTGGTCGAAAAAAAGAGCATCCTGCGGGAGGGAAGGCATGAGCCGAGCGCTTGCCATCTTCCACGGCCGGTTTGGTCGGGCGACGGTCTATCAGTTGAACCGCCCCTTCAACACGCATGCGCATCGCGAGGGGCACCTGATCTTCCATGTCGGCGGGATGCCGGCCTGCATCGACGTGTGCGATGAGGCCCGGCAGCTCACCGAAGACTCCATCGTTGCGGTCAATCCATGGGAACCGCACAACTTCATTCCTTCGGATCTTGCCAATGGCGCGATCTTCTTCGTTCTCTACGTCAATGCCGAATGGTTCGCGCCCGATGCGGCGGGCACCCAGGGCCTGCGTTTCGGGCGCACTCATTTCAAACGTACGCCGGCGCTCGACAAACACATCCGGCGAACCGCGGCACTGGTGTGCGGAGCCCCTTCGCTCAGCAGCCTCGACTGCGAACTGAGAAGACTGATCGATATCTGCCATGACGAGAGCTGGCAGCAAGCCGATGTGCCCCAAGATACGCGCGTGAGCGCGGCTGTCACCGATTTCCGCGTGCGCAAATGTATCAAGCTGTTGTCGGAAAGTCCCGGCGCCGAGATCGAACTGGATACGATCGCCCGCGAATCCGGCCTCTCGCGGCCGCATTTTTACCGGTTGTTCCGCACCCAGACCGGCGTCACGCCCAATCTTTATCTCAACACGCTCATCATGGAACAGGCATTGGATGCGCTGGTCGCGACGGAGGCGCCGATCGCCGATATCGGCTTCGATCTCGGCTTCTCTTCGCAGAGCGGCTTCACCCGTTTCTTCGCCGCCAATGTCGGGATGGCACCGACCGACTACCGCCGGGCGGCCAAGGTTTTGCGCGCCTGAGGCGGACGCGAAAAGATACTGACGATCAAACGCAGCACTTGCGGCGCCGTTAGGATGCGCGAAACGCGATCCAAAGACGGTCGCGAAACTCTGGGAGATGCGCGTCAATGGCAAGGCTTACTGCCACTGATCGGCTGTCTGCCCTCCGTATGGAGGAGCGTCGAAGCGTCGCCCTTGCGGCCGGGCGGCCGGCGTGAGCCGGTTCATCGAACGCCACCCGGCCTGGGCGCTGATCGCGATCATCGCGATCGCGGTACTGCTGTGGCTGATATTCGCCATCTGGCCGCCTGGCCTTGAAGAAGCGATCGGCCGGAAGAAGGTCTTTCTCAACGCGCTCTTCAACGGCATAACGCTTGGCGGCCTGTATTTTCTGGTGGCGAGCGGATTCACCCTTATTTTCGGGCTGATGCGCAACGTCAATTTGGCGCATGGCTCGCTCTATCTGTTCGGCGGCTATGTCGGTTACGCCGTCAGCGCCTGGACGGGCTCCTGGATTCTCAGCTTCATTGTCGCGTTTCTCGCCGTGGCGCTGGTCGGCATCCTGCTGCAAGTCGCCGTGTTCCGCCGCATGGAAGGACAAGACCTCCGGCAGACCATGGTGACGATCGGGCTGTCGATCGTCTTCGCCGACCTGATGCTCTGGGCATTCGGCGGCGACTTCTATCAGATCCAGACACCCAACTGGCTGATTGGTCCGGTCGAACTGCCGCTGGCGACCGCGGTCCGATCCTCGGGCGAGGCTGTCTACCTGCAATATCCCCGGGTGCGGCTCGTGATCTTTGCCGCCTCCGTGGTGATCGGCGTCGCCATGTGGCTTGCACTCAACCGCACGCGGATCGGCATGATCATTCGCGCCGGCGTCGATGACCGCGACATCCTGGCCGCCACCGGCGTACGGATCCAGATCGTCTTCGTCCTGGTCTTCGCGCTAGGCGCAGGCCTTGCCGGGATCGCGGGCGTTGTCGGCGGCACGTTCCAGTCGATTTCACCCGGTGAGGATATACGCTTTCTGCTCGCGTCGCTCGTGGTCGTCATCGTCGGCGGCATGGGGTCGATTCCGGGCGCGGCGCTGGGTGCGCTGATCATCGGCCTCGCCGAGCAACTCGGCTCGGTCTACATCCCGACCTATGCGATCGTCGTGACCTTCCTCATCATGGTGCTGGTGCTCGCGGTGCGGCCCCAGGGCCTGCTCGCGAGGCGGTGACATGTCGTTGCTGACCCGCGGCGCCGAGCTTCACGCACAACCGCCCGCCTCTGCGGCGTCACGATGGATAACCCGGATATGGCCGGAGCTCGACAATCCGGCAGCCTGGATCGTCGCCGTGATCCTTCTGATCATGCCGCTGATCGCAAGCAGATTCTTCCTGATCGAGATCTTCGCCACCACGCTGATCCTCGGGATCATCGCGCTCAGCCTGATGTTTCTCGCAGGCTATGGCGGCATGGTCAGCCTGATGCAGCTCACCATCGCCGGCTTTGCCGGCTACATGGTCGCGGTGTTCGGCGTCAGCGGCAACGCCAACATCAGCCTAGGCTGGCCCTGGTGGCTCGCCACCCCGATGGCGCTTGCGCTAGCGACGCTGTTCGGCACCCTCGGCGGTGCACTGGCGGTCCGTACCGCGGGCATCTACACGATCATGATCACGCTCGCCATCGGCGCCGCGTTCTACTATTTCACCAACCAGAACTGGGCCATATTCAATGGCCACACCGGCATCAACACCATCGCCACCCCGCATTTCTGGGGCGTCGACTGGCGAAGCGACATTCCGTTCTACTATATCGTGCTTGCGGTTGCGGCGCTTTGCTATTTCGCGGTCGAATATGTCTCGCGCGCGCCGTTCGGCCTCGCATTGCAAGGGGTGCGGGACAATCCGCGCCGGATGGCTGCGCTGGGATTCAACGTGAATGCGCACCGCGTCGCGGCCTATGCGTTCGCCTCCTTCATCGCTGCTCTGGGCGGGATCCTGCAAGTCTGGAACTACCGGCAGATCTCTCCCGGTTCGATCGGGGTCGAGCGCGCCATCGACATCCTGATCATTGCCGTCGTCGGCGGTATCACGCGGGCAATCGGTCCCTTCATCGGCGCGCTCATTTTCGTCCTGCTGCGCACCTTCGCACTCGACTTCCTCGTCAAATTTGGTCTGGACGGCAACCGCTTTCGGCTGCTGATCGGGCTTGGCTTCCTCGCCGTCGTGTTCTGGTCATCGGACGGCGTCATCGGCTTGTGGCAACAATGGCGCCGTCGCAACCGGTCTGACGCAGCCCGTCCGAGCGGAGGTCGCGCACATGGATAGCGTTGCGCAACGCCTTTCGACGGTCAATGCCGGAGCTGCGCTTGAGCTGCGCGGCGTGACGCGGCTGTTCGGCGCGCTCGCGGCGCTCACCGACGTCACCATCACCGTCCGTCCGGGCGAACGGCGCGCGGTGCTCGGCTCCAACGGCGCCGGCAAGACGACGCTGTTCAATTGCATCACCGGCGACTTCCCGCCGTCTTCCGGCACCATCCGGTTCTTCGGCGAGGACATCACGCGGTTCCCGCCATATGAGCGCATTCGGCGCGGCCTGCGCCGCACCTACCAGATCTCCGCGCTGTTCCCCGGCCTCACCGTGCAGGACAACGTCTATCTGGCGTGCCGCGGCGTCTCGCGCGGACGCTTTTCCCTGCTGCGTCCCGGTCAAGGCGATGCGCTGATGCAGGCGACGGAATCGCTGGTGCAGGCGGTGCACCTGTCCTCGGTGAAGGAACAGCGCGTTGCCGAACTGGCGCATGGGCAGCAACGGCAGCTCGAGATCGCGCTCGCGCTGGCCGGCGCGCCGCGTTTCATCCTGTTCGATGAGCCGGCGGCGGGACTTTCGCCGACCGAACGGCAGGAACTGATCGAGATCCTGACGTCACTTCCAGCACATATCGGCTACATCATCATCGAGCACGACATGGACGTCGCATTGCGGGTCGTCGAAAGCGTCACGATGATGCACAACGGCCGCATCTTCAAGGAAGGCCTGCCGCGGGAAATCGAATCCGACCCGGAAGTCCAGGAACTCTATCTTGGAGTCGGACATGAGTGATGTTCACCGCGCCGCACCGGCCCTCGAGGTCAGGGGTCTCGACGTCTACTACGGGCATTCGCATGCGTTGCAGGGCGTCGACCTGACGCTCGATTCAGGCGTGTTCGCGGTAGTCGGCCGCAACGGCATGGGCAAGACGACCCTCTGCAACACCATCATGGGCCTCGTGCGCGCGAGCGGCGGGTCGGTGCGTATCCGGGGCGAGGACGTAACCCGGTTTCCTCCCGCACGCATCGCACGCCTCGGGGTCGGCTACGTTCCGCAAGGCCGCCGCCTGTGGCGCTCGCTGAGCGTCGACGAGCATCTGCGCCTTGCCGGTGGAATCCGGCGCGGTCCCTGGACCGCCGAACGCATCTACGAGACGTTCCCGCGCCTCGCCGAGCGCAGGAACAATGGCGGCGGCCAGCTTTCCGGCGGCGAGCAGCAAATGCTGGCGATCTCGCGCGCGCTGCTGACCAACCCGCATCTTCTGATCATGGACGAACCAACCGAAGGCCTGGCGCCGGTGATCGTCGCGCAGGTCGAGGAGATGCTGGTGCGCCTCGGCGAGGACCGCGACGTTGCGGTGCTCGTGATCGAGCAAAATATCGGCGTCGCGACGGCGGTATCACGAAACGTCGCCATCATGGTCAACGGCCGCATCAACCGCATCATCGATTCTGTGCGGCTTGCTACGGACCGTGACCTGCAACAGCGCTTGCTCGGTGTCGGGCTCCATACCGAAATCGAGCCGGACGTCGAACCGCGCGCCGACATGGAAACCGCACCACAGCCCTCACAAATGAGGGGACCGGTCCGGGTCTATATCTCGAACCCGACACTGCCGACGCGCTGGTCGCAACCTGTCCCGATTGCCCGTATCGAAGCTGCGGCGCGCACGCTTTCGACCGGAACCACGCGCCTCGAAGAAGCCGCACGACGCAAACGCGAACCGGGCCCGGCGCAAACGTCAGGGCATCCCGTCGTGCTGGTCGTTGGTACGCTCGACACCAAGGGAACGGAGTTGCGCTTCATCCGTGACATTATCGCAGGAAGCGGCCTGCGCACCCGCCTTGTCGACGTCTCCACCAGCGGGAAACTTTCCACCTGCGATGTCTCCGCGCAGGAGATCGCCCTAAACCATGGACGCGGCGGAACGATCATATTCGGTTCCGACCGCGGCGCGGCGGTGACCGCAATGGCCGACGCTTTCGCAAACTGGTTGCGCCGCCAGGGCAACGTGGCGGGCGCTATCTCGGCCGGCGGTTCGGGCGCCGCCTCGCTGGTGTCGCCGGGCATGCGTGCCCTCCCCATCGGCGTGCCGAAGCTGATCATTTCGTCGGTCGCCTCGGGCGACGTCGGCCCCTATGTCGGTCCGTCCGACATCACCATGATGTATTCGGTCACCGACGTGCAGGGCCTCAATTCGATCTCGCGCGCGGTACTGGCGAACGGCGCCAATGCCCTCGTCGGAATGGTGAAAGCGCGCCTCGATCAGAACACAGGCAGGGAACGCGAAGCGAGCAGCGGCCTTCCCGCCATCGGCATCACCATGTTCGGCGTGACCACGCCCGCCGTGCAGAAAATCGCGGCGAGCCTGCGGGACGAGTTCGAGTGCCTCGTCTTCCATGCCACCGGGGTCGGCGGACGCTCGATGGAAAAGCTGGTCGAGTCCGGCCAGATGGCAGCGGTCATCGATCTCACGACGACAGAGGTCTGCGACCTTCTGATGGGCGGCGTCTTTCCCGCTACCGACGACCGCTTCGGCGCAATCATCCGGAGCCGCGTGCCTTATGTCGGCTCGGCCGGCGCGCTCGACATGGTCAATTTCGGTGCGCCGGACACGATTCCCGAGCGCTATCGCCAGCGCAAATTCCATGTCCACAATCCGCAGGTCACGCTGATGCGGACCACGCCGGAAGAGAACGAGCGCATGGGTCGCTGGATCGGCGAGCGGCTCAACCAGATGGACGGGCCGGTGCGGTTCTTTCTGCCGGAGGGCGGCGTCTCGGCCCTCGATGCGCCGGATCAGCCCTTCTGGGATCCGGAAGCCGACGCAGCGCTTTTTCGCGCGCTGGAGCGAACCGTGCGCCAGACCGGCAATCGCCAGCTCATCCGGATCAAGCGAAACATCAACGAACCCGAGTTTACCTCCGCGGTCGTTGACGCGTTCCGATCCCTGCTCGGACGCGCTGGAGGACGACGGAGAATGGCGAGGTGACTCATGGCGAGGTTTGAACGCAAGGCGCTGCTGAAACGATTTCGCGAAATGGCGGCGAAGGGCGAGCCGATCGTCGGTGGCGGTGCCGGCACCGGCCTGTCGGCCAAATGTGAGGAGGCCGGCGGCGTCGACCTGATCGTCATCTATAATTCCGGCCGCTACCGCATGGCCGGGCGCGGCTCGCTCGCCGGACTGATGCCCTATGGCGATGCCAATGCGATCGTGCTCGAGATGGCCGGCGAAGTGCTTCCCGTCGTGACCAAGACGCCGGTGCTCGCCGGCGTCAACGGCACCGACCCGTTCCGCGATATGGACCTGTTCCTCGAACAGCTCAGGACGCTCGGCTTCTCCGGCGTGCAGAACTTCCCGACCGTCGGCCTGATCGACGGCCTGTTCCGCACCAATCTCGAGGAGACCGGAATGTCCTACGCGCTGGAGATCGACATGATCGCCAAAGCGCATGACAAGGACATGCTGACGACACCCTATGTCTTCAGCGAGGCGGAGGCCGCGGCGATGGCGATCGCCGGCGCCGATATCATCGTCTGCCATCTCGGACTCACTACCGGCGGAGCGATCGGCGCGCAGACGGCGACAAAGCTCGCGGACTGTCCGGCGCGCATCGATACATGGGCGGCCGCGGCGCTCGGCGTCAATCCGGACATCCTGATTCTTGCGCATGGCGGCCCGATCGCGGACCCCGCCGACGCCGATTTCATCATGAAGAACACCCGCTACTGCCACGGCTTCTATGGCGCGTCCTCGATGGAGCGCCTTCCGGTAGAGCGCGCGCTGACGGACCAGGTTCGCAAGTTCAAGGCGATCGGCGCCCGATAGGCGCCGGGATCAAGGAGAAGGAAGATGTCAGGGATCTTGGTTGGCGAATTAATTCTCTGGCTGATCGTCGCGATCATCGTGATCGTCGTTGGCATCTATATCGTGAACTGGCTCTACCATCGCTCATCGAAAGAGGTCTCGTTCGTGCGGACCGGCTTCCTCGGCGAACGCGTCGTGATCAATGGCGGCGCCTTCGTGCTGCCTTTCATCCACGACTATACGCCCGTGAACATGAACGTGCTGCCGATGGGGATCGTGCGGTCCAAACAGGACGCCGTCATCACCCGTGACCGCATGCGCGTCGATATCGAGGCCGACTTTTACGTCCGCGTGGAGCAGACGCGCGAAGCGGTCTCGATCGCCGCCGCAACGCTCGGACGTCGAACCCTCGAACCCGAACAACTGCATGCCCTGCTCTCCGGCAAATTCGTCTCGGCCATACGTTCCGTCGCCTCGGAAATGACGATGGAGCAGATGCACGAACAGCGCGGCGACTACGTCGCGCGGGTCAAGGCCGCCGCGGCCGAAGCGCTCGCCCAGAACGGACTGGAACTGGAGTCGGTCGCGATCACCGATCTCGACCAGACCGACCTCGAATTCTTCAATCCGTCGAACCGGTTCGATGCCGAGGGCCTGACCCGGCTAATGGAAGATATCGAGGCCAGGCGGAAGCTGCGCAACGACATCGAACAGGATTCGATGATCAAGATCCGATCCCGCAATCTGGCTGCCGAGCGACAGGCGCTTGAAATCGAGCGCGAAAGCGAAACTGCCCGGCTGGACCAGGAGCGCGACATCGAGATGCGCCGCGCCCTGCAGCGCACCGAAGTGGCGCGCGAACGTGCCCTGCGCGAGACCGAAGCCGAGCAGGCCCAAATCACCGCTCGCGAAGCCATCGAGAAGGCACGCATCGCCAACGAGCAGGCCGTTGCGGAAGCCCGCATCGCATCCGAGCGCGAAACCAGGCAAAAGGAGATCGAACGCACGCGGGCGATCGAGGAAAAAGAACTTCTTGCTCGCGAGGAGATCGAAAAAGCGAGGATTGCCAACCAGCGCTCGGTCGATACCGCGCGTATCGCATCCGAACGCGAAGTGCGCCAGCGCGATATCGAACGCACGCGCACGGTGGAGGAAGCCGAGATCGCTGCCCGGGAAGCGGTCGAGAAGGCGCGCATCCAGCAGGACCGCTCGGTCACCGACGCCCGTATCGCCAACGAGGAAGAAACCCGCCGGCGCGAGATCGAACGAACGCGCGTGGTGGAGGAAGCCGAAATCGCCGCGCGCGAGGCGACCGAAAAGGCCCGCATCGCCCAGACCACCACCGTCAATGTCGAACGCATCGCCTCCGACGAGCGGACCCGCGCACTGGAGATCCAGCAGGTGCGAACGGTCCAGGAAGCGGAGATCGAGGCGCAGAAGGCCGTGGAGGCGGCACGGATCGCGCGGGAGCGCGTACTGGCGGCCGAGCGCATCAGCGCCGACCACGCCACGCGCAAGCTGGAAATCGACCGCAACCAGGCGATCGAGGTGGCCGGCATTGCCGCGCGCGAGGCAACGGAAACCTCGCGCATCGCGCAGGAAGAACATGTCCGCGCGCTCGAGATCGCACGCAACCGTGCCATCGAGGAGGCCGACATTGCCTCGCGGGAAGCGATCGAGGCCGCGCGTATCGCGCAGGAGACGACGATCGCCGTCCAGCGCATCCGTTCGGAAAAGGAAACCAAGGGACTCGAAATCGAACGTACCGAATCGATCGAGGCCGCCGAACTCAAACGCCGCGACGCGGTCGAACGGCGCCGTATCGCCGTCGAACTGGCGCTCGAAGCTGAGCGCATCGCCTCCTCGAAGACCCGCGAAGTGCTCAATATCGACCAGAAGAAGGCGGTCGAGATCGCCGACGAGGAGCGCGTGATCGCGCTCGCCGCCAAGAGGTCGGAGCGGATCGATGCCGACCGCCAGATCAAGCAGGCCGAGATCATTGCCCGCAAGGAAGTCGAGACCACGGACGTTTCACGCGAACAGGCGCTGGAGGCTGCAAGGCTGGAACGCCGGCGCGCCATCGAGCAGCTTGAAGTGGCCCGGGTTCAGTCGCTGCAGGAAGCCGAAATCGCCTCCCGCGAAGAGGTCGAGCGCGCCCGGATCGCCTCCGACCGGGGCCTCGACGAAGCCCGGATCGGCCGCGAGCGCGATTTGCGCAAGCTGGAAGTCGGCCGCGAGAAGGAAGTGGAGACGGCGATGATGGAGAAAGCCATCGCCATCTTCCAGAAGTCGCTCGAGGAATCTGCGGCCAAGGCCGCGGCCGAGGATGCACGGATGAGGGCGACCGAGGCGACCGAGCGGGTCGTCACGGCGCGCGAAAGCGAAATCGCGAAACGACGCAAGACCATCGAGGTGCTGCTCGCAGAGAAACAGGCCGAGGAGACCCGTATCGCCGCCGAAGCCGAGCGGATACGCGCATCCGTCGAAGCTGAGGCGCAACGGCTCTTGAACGAGGCCGAGAACGTGCTCACCGACCAGGCGCGTTATTCGCTGTTCCGCCGCAAGCTGCTCGATCGCATCGAGGGCATCGTGCGGGAAAGCGTCAAGCCGATGGAGAAGATCGAAGGCATACGCATCCTACAGGTCGACGGGCTCAATGGCAGCGGCCACGGCAATGGTGGCGGCCGCAGCGCCACCGACGAAGTCATCGACTCGGCGCTGCGCTATCGCGTGCAAGCGCCGCTGATCGACTCGATCCTCGCGGATATCGGCGTCGAGGGAGGAAGCCTTGCCAGGATGCCGGGCCTCATTCGCGAGGCCCGCGACATGCAGGGCATCAAGGAAGGCGCATCGCGCAAAAGCAGCGACGCCAAGCCCGCAGCGCCCGCGGCGGACCAGGCTCCGGCCGAGCCGTCCGCCGAGCGCGGCCCGCGAAAGAAAGGGTAAGAGCGCGCCATGGCTCGGGTCTACGTCTCCACCGTCGTCAATGCGCGCAACGACCGCGTCTGGGCACGCGTCCGTGACTTCAACGGCCTGCCAAACTGGCATCCCGCGATCGGGGAGAGCCGGATCGAGGGTGGAGAGCCTTCCGACAAGATCGGTTGTATCAGGGACTTTCGTCTGCGCAACGGCGACCGTATCCGGGAGAAGCTGCTTGGCTTGTCCGACTACGACATGTTCTGCACCTACTCCATCCTCGAGTCACCGATGGGGGTGGAGAACTACGTCGCGACTCTGCGGCTCACGCCGGTGACCGACGGCGACCAGACCTTTCTTGAATGGACGGCGGAATTCGATTGCGCACCCGAACGCGAGGTCGAACTCGTCAACAGCATCGGTGGCGGCGTGTTCCAGGGTGGATTCGATGCCCTCAAGCGCGCTTTCGGAGGTTGACGTGCCGCGCATCGTCAAAAGCACCATCATGGATGCGCCTACGGACGCGGTATGGAACGTGCTGCGCGACTTCAATGGACATGACCGCTGGCATCCCGCGGTCGCCACCAGCACGATCGAGCGCGCACAGCCGGCCGATAAGATCGGCTGCGTCCGCCGCTTCAAATTGCAGGACGGCTCGGAGTTGCGCGAGCAATTGCTGGCACTCTCCGATCTGGAGCAGACGTTTACCTATTGCCTGCTCGATACCCCGATCCCGATGTTCAACTATGTGGCCAATGTCCGCCTGCTCCCGGTCACGGACGGCGATCGCACTTTCTGGCATTGGGAATCGAATTTTACCACCAGGCCTGCGGACCGGGACAGCATCACGCAAATGGTCTCGGAGCAGATCTACCAGGCCGGTTTCGAGGCCATACGCCGGCACCTGAAAGAGGCCGCATGAAAGCAGAGGCGAAACCATGCCCGTGACGGTGAGGACATTCAACAGCTTCGGCGAAGCGGCGACGGCCTTGTCGTCCGATCGCGGCGCGCGTTACCTTGGCGGCGGCACGCTTGTGATGCGCGCCCTCAATGAAGGCGACCTATCGATCTCGACCATCGTGCGCGCCAGGGATCAGGCGCTGACCCGGATCGACGCCGGCGGCTCGCGCGTCACGCTCGGCGCCGGCGTCACATTTGCGCAGGTTCTGGCTGAACGCGATCTCGCCTTCCTGCACGCACCCGCCCGTTCGGTCGGCGGTCCGGCCGTTCGCAACATGGGCACCATTGGCGGCAATCTGTTTGCGCCCATTCCGTACGGCGACTTCACCGTCGCGCTGCTCGCGCTCGACGCCACCGTCGCCGTGCAAGGAGGCCTCGGTGCGCGCGACATGCCGATTGATGAATTCTTGCAGTCGCGCGACCGGCAGGCCGGCGCGCTGGTGATTTCGATCTCCTGCCAGAAACCGGCAAGCGCGAACGCGTTCCGCTATCGCAAGATCGCCCGTATCAAGCCGAAGGGCGGCTCCGTCATCACCCTCGCCGCGCATCTGCCTACCAGCAGCGGACGGATTCTCGGAGCGCGTATCGCGCTCGGCTCGATGGCACCGACGCAAGTTCGTGCAAGGGCCGCCGAACGCGCGCTTGAGGGCCGCTCGCTCGACGCCGCAGCGATCAGCGCCGCCGCGACCGCCGTGGTCGAGGGAACCTCTCCCACCGATAATGCCATCGCCAGCGCCTGGTACCGGCGCGAGATCGTCGGCGTTTATCTGCGCCGCCTGCTGTCCGGTCAGGAGTAGCGTCACCATGTCCAAGACAGCCCTGCAATTCCGGCACAATGGACGCGAGGTCGCGATCTTCGTGGACGGCGGCACCAATCTCCTCGTCGCCCTGCGCGAGCTGATCGGCGACGTGACTCCTAAATTCGGCTGCGGCCAAGGCGGTTGCGGTGCGTGCAGCGTGCTGATCGATGGCGAACTGCACTTCTCCTGCCTTACGCTCGCGGAGACGGTGGCCGGAAAGGCGGTCGAGACGCTGGACAGCCTCAAGGACGGACCCAGCCTGCATCCGCTGCAGCGCGCGTTCGCCGAGCAGTTTGCGGCGCAATGCGGCTACTGCACGCCGGGAATGCTGATGGCCGCGAAGGCGCTGCTGGATCGCAATCCTTCGCCGAGCCGAACCGATGTCGTCGAGGCGATCTCGGGGAACATCTGCCGCTGCACCGGCTACGAACCGATCATCAACGCCGTGCTCGCCGCCGCTTCCGGCGGACGCGCCCGCGCCTGAGGACATCAGCCATGCTGGAATTACGCAAGGACATCTTCGCCGACGAGCGCGACGATAATCTGAAGGAGATCGGCAAGGGCACCCAGCGGCAGGACATGCTCGGTCATGTCACAGGCACCTCAACCTATTTCGACGACCACCGGCTGCAGAGCATGCTGCACCTGAAGGTGGTCCGCAGCACGCACGCGCATGCGCGGCTGCGCCGCATCGATACCACCGAAGCCGAACGTTCGTCGGGGGTACGCCGGATCATTCGCGGCGCCGACGTGCCGCGTAATCTCAACACCCTGCTCAGCCTGATCAACTTCGGCAAGGACGATGAGCCCTCGCTGGCCGTCGACAAGGTCCGCTACAAGGGAGAGCCGATCGTCGCAATCGTGGCGGACAGCCCGCGCGAGGCTTATGAGGCGATAGCCAAGGTTCGCATCGATTACGAGGCGCTTCCCGCGTTGTTCGATGTCGAGGAGGCATTGAAACCCGGCGCACCCGTGGTCAACGAGACCTATCCCAAGAATGCATTCATCTACCACGACGTCTACGACCACCAGAAACTGCGCTTTGGCGATGTCGAGCGCGGACTCGCCGAGGCCGATCATGTGCTCGAGCAGCGCTACCAGATGTCGCCGATCGAGCACGCGCCGACCGAAACCAATGGCTCGATCGCGGCGCCCGACACCAATGGGCGTTATGTCGTCTACACCTCGACACAGGCGCTGTTCTTCTCGCTGGATACCTGCGCCAAGATCCTCGACGTGCCATCCAACACCTTTCATTTCATCGGTGGCACGGTCGGCGGCGGTTTTGGCGGCAAGGTGGATACGCTCACCGAACCGCTGTGCATCCTTGGCGCGATGCTGACCGGACGCCCCGTGCGCTACGTCTTCGGGCGCGAGGAGGAGATGCAGTATGGCCCGCCTCGCGGCGCCGAGCGCATCTATATCAAGGACGGCGTCATGCGCGACGGCCGGATCGTTGCGCGCAAGATCCGCGCCTATTTCGACAGCGGCGCCTACACGCGGCTTTCGAGCTACGCCGCCGTCAAATGCGCCGCGCACCTGCCCGGTCCCTACACCATCCCCAACGTCTATGGCGACGTCTATTGCGTGTTCACCAATCGCACGCCCGCCACCGCGATGCGGGGCTTCGGCGTCACCGCAATGGATTTCGCGATCGAATGCCAGATGGACAAGCTCGCAAACCTCGTCGGCATCGACCCGATGGAGTTTCGCATTCTCAACGCCTATCGCGACGGCGACATGAAGGCACACCGGCGCGAAGCCAAGAACACCGCGTTGATCGAATGCGTCCAGGTCGCTGCCGAGAAGGCCAAGTGGCCGCTTCGCGAAGAGTTCAAGCGCATGTCGTCGCGCAAGGAGGGAGGCGGCAATCGAGCCGCCATCCCGCCGACGCCGCGTGAACCACACCCGCAACCCGTGGCGGCTTCACAGCAGCGGACGGCCTACGATCGCGCATCAACTCCAGCAAACCGTGAACCGCCTCCCCCGCCGACGGCTCCGCCTCCTCCGCGGCCATCGGCGCCGGCCCACGGCGCAGCCCGTTTTTCTTCCGTCTTCGGCACCAGGAGGCGCTGATATGCCCAAGCATCGCGGACGCGGCATGGCTTCGGTCAACTATCCGATCGGGATGAATCTCGGCGGCGACCCCAGCCAGGCGCTGGTTCATTCCAACCCCAGCGGCAAGTTCACCGTAGCGCTTTCCTCGATCGACCTCGGCCAGGGCATGAAGTCGGTGACACGGCAGATCTGCGCGGAAACGCTCGGGGTTCCCGTCGAGGACGTCTATGTCGATACCGCGGATTCCGATACCGGTCCGCATTGCATGGGATCGTTCGCCTCGCGCGGCACGCATCGCGTCGGCAATGCGGTGATGGCCGCAGCGAAGGAAGCGCGCGGCGTGATGATGGAGGCGGCCGCCGAGGAACTGGAGGTCAATGCCACCGACCTTGAAACCGACGGGCGCGGCAACATTCACGTCAAGGGCGCACCGCACCGGTCGATCTCGACCAAGGACGTCGCGATCGCCGCCCAATTCAAGCAGGGCAAGACGATATCCGGCCGCGGCATCTTCCTGGTGCCGCTTTCCGACGTCGACCCGGAAACCGGCGAGATGTCGCCAGCCACCTGCTATGCGCACGCCTGCCTGGTTGCGGAGGTCGAGGTCGATGACGAGACCGGCGAAGTCGCCATGGTCCGCATGGATAGCGCCTATGAGCTCGGACGCGCGCTCAACCCGCGTCTGGTCGAACAGCAGCTCGTCGGCGGCGCCTGGATGGGGGTCAGCCACGCGCTCTACGAAACGCCCGAACCGTATTATCCCGATCCCAAGCATGGGCCGCGCGACTTCGTCGAATACCTGATGCCCGGGCCCGGCGATATCTGCCCGCACGACATCGCAGTTCTGGAGCGTCCGGCCGCGGATGGGCCGTTCGGCGCCAAGGGCCCCGGCGAAATGTGCGCCAACCCGGTGCTGCCTGCCGTCGCCAACGCGATCTTCAACGCGGTTGGCGTGCGCATCGATGAATTGCCGATCACGCCGGAACGAGTGCTGCGGGCAATCAAGGCCCAGGGCGGCGCTCAGCCGCAGGCACGGCGCTGAGGCCAGGGCATGGCGGTCCGCAGCAACATCGTCGGCATCGACAGCCCCGAGGCACTCGAGAAAGCACTGCGCGCCGCCTATTACCTTGCCGATGAAGGCATCGCCACCGCTGCCTATCTGGCACTTGCGCTCGGCAAGCCGCTGCTGCTCGAAGGTTCGCCCGGCGTCGGCAAGACCGAAGCGGCCAAGGCCGTGGCCGCCGTGCTCGGCCGCCGGCTGATCCGCTTGCAATGCTACGAGGGCATCGACGCGGCAGCAGCCCTCTACGAGTGGAACTATCCGCGCCAGATGCTTGCGATCCGTCAGGCGGGCGATGAAAGCATCGACATCTATGGCGAGACCTTCCTGATCGAGCGGCCGATGCTGGCGGCGTTGCGCGCCCCGGACTCCGCGGTTCTTTTGATCGACGAGATCGATCGTGCCGACCAGGAATTCGAGGCCTTTCTGCTCGAATTCCTCTCCGACTTCCAGATTTCCATCCCGGAGCGCGGCACGGTCCGCGCCTCGGAGCGTCCGGTCGTCGTACTGACGTCGAACCGGACACGTGATTTGCACGAAGCGCTCCGCCGCCGCTGCGTCTATCACTGGATCGACTATCCCACCGCCGAGCGCGAGGCGCGCATCGTGATGATGCGGGCGTCCAGTGTCGCCGAATCGACCGCCCGCGCCGTCGTTGCAGCCGTCGGCAAATTGAGGAGAGAACCTCTCAGCAAGGCACCCGGCATCGCCGAGGCAGTGGACTGGGCCGAGGCCGCGACACTGTTGCATCAGGGCGGAGCCCGCTGGCCGGATGCGTTCAAGCGCTCGATCGGCCTCGCACTCAAGGACGAAGAGGATCTGAGGTTCATCGCTCCCCGGCTCGATGCCTTGCTTGCGGAGGCCGCGGCGTGAGCAACGAACCTGGATTGCCGCGGGCCGCGGGCGTTTTTATCTCCTTCGTCGCGCTGCTTCGCGCGAACGGATTCGCGGTCGCGCCGGAACAGACTGTTGCATTCCTCGCGGCGATCGAACTGCTTGGGCCACGCAGCCTCGAACATATCCGCAGAGCCGGGCTGGCGACGCTGGCGCCGCCGCCCGAGCGGCGATCGACTTATGACCGGCTGTTCGACATTCATTTCCAGGGCCGCCAGGACTTCGTCGGCGGCGGCGAGGACGAAGAAATCGTCCGCTTGCAGGAAGAAGGACGCGGTGGCGACGAACCTCTTCTTGCCGACGAGGCCAATGAATCCGGGCTTGCCGCGGCGCGCGCGGAGGCGCTGGTGGAACGGCGTTTCGCGCAAAGCCTGACCGGTGATGCCTTGCGCCGCCTGACGCGAGAAGCACCTCGACGTCTGCCGAAGCGGCGGGGCCACCGGCGCATGCGCGGGCGCCGC
>LNAP01000276.1_pt1 | contig 102274 bp, 80 predicted proteins | sample 602601 | NCBI WGS metagenome assembly LNAP01 (sample SAMN02440304, study PRJNA202911) | soil metagenome | biome: Subtropical and temperate rainforests or woodlands; isolation source: soil samples (1 kg each in a 20% v/v slurry with milli Q water) were... ... | reverse complement strand
GCTGATCCTGCAAAAGCCGAACGTGCTGGTGATGGACGAACCGACCAACCACTTGGACATGGAATCCATCGAGGCGCTGAACCTGGCGCTGGAAAACTACCCGGGCACGCTGATCTTCGTCAGCCACGACCGTGAGTTCGTATCGTCCTTGGCCACCCGCATCATCGAGTTGAGCGCCGATGGCGTGATCGACTTCAGCGGCACCTATGACGACTACCTGCGTAGTCAGGGTGTTTTGATGTAAGACGGCTGCAAGCTTCAATTGAAAAGCCCTGTCCTGGTGACGGGGCTTTTTGCATTTTCGTGGCCAGAATGATTGTGGTGCTGAAACCTTCGCGAGCAAGCCCGCTCCCACAGTGGATCGACTGCGTACAGAAGATTGATGACCACTGGAGATCCACTGTGGGAGCGGGCTTGCTCGCGAAGAGGCCCTCAGGAACACACAAAGCTGAAGCCCAGTCATATTCTGCAATCCACATCGTTAGCCTGCTTCCTTTTATTCCCCGCCCACGCCATGATGCCGTTCTCCTACCGCCGCCCGCGAACGAGCTCTCATGTCTGTGCAGCAACTGCCCCCGCAAAGCTCCATGGCGATCACCCGGCAGATCGTCTCCATCGTTTTCTATACCTTTATTGCCTTCCTCTGCATCGGCCTGCCGATTGCGGTGTTGCCCGGGTATGTCCATGAACAGTTGGGGTTCAGCGCCATCGTGGCGGGGCTGACCATTGGTTCTCAGTACCTGGCCACCCTGCTCAGCCGGCCCATGGCCGGACGTCTGTCGGACAGCATCGGCACCAAGCGGGCGATTGTTTACGGCTTGTCGGGGATTGCGTTGAGCGGCGTGCTGACATGGCTGTCGACCCTGCTGCAAAGTGTGCCGTTGTTGAGCCTGATCATTCTGATCGCTGGCCGCTTGTTGCTGGGCATCGCCCAGGGATTGATCGGGGTCGGCACGATCAGTTGGTGCATGGGCCAGGTCGGTGCCGAGCACACGGCGCGTTCGATTTCCTGGAACGGCATCGCCTCCTATGGTGCCATCGCTATCGGCGCGCCGCTGGGGGTGCTGATGGTCGCTGAACTGGGGTTCGCCAGCCTCGGGATCGCGCTGTCGTTACTGGCCCTGCTGGCGCTGCTGTTGATCCGCAACAAACCTTCGGTGCCGGTGATTCGCGGCGAGCGCTTGCCGTTCTGGGCGGTGTTCGGGCGCATTGCCCCCTTCGGCGCGAGCCTGAGCCTGGCGTCCATCGGATACGGCACGCTCACTACCTTTATTACCCTGTATTACGTCAGCCTTGGCTGGACCGGCGCGGCTTATTGCCTGACGGTATTCGGGGTCTGTTTCATTCTGGCGCGCTTGTTGTTTATCTCCAGCATCAGCCGTTTCGGCGGCTTCACCTCCGCCATCGCCTGCATGACCATTGAAACCGTGGGGCTGGTCCTGCTGTGGCTGGCGCCCTCGACAGGTTATGCCTTGATCGGCGCAGGACTGACCGGGTTCGGTCTGTCGCTGGTGTATCCGGCGCTGGGGGTGGAAGCAATCAAGCAAGTGCCCAATTCCAGCCGCGGAGCGGGTTTGAGTGCCTATGCGGTGTTTTTCGATCTGGCACTGGCGATTGCCGGACCGCTGATGGGCGCGGTTGCGTTGAACCTGGGGTATTCGTGGATTTTCTTTAGTGCGGCGATGTTGTCGATAACCGGACTTGGTTTGACCCTGCTGCTGAAACGCCGAGCGATGGTCTAAGCCTGCCGCATATCCCCTGTGGGAGCGGGCTTGCTCGCGAATGCGGTGGGTCAGACACATCTATCTCGACTGACACGCCCTCTTCGCGAGCAAGCCCGCTCCCACAAGGGTTCCGGGGGAAATTATTGATCCGCGGTCTGCATCCCGGCGCGGGTAGGTTTGCCCAGGGCATGGGCGAAGAACCGTCCGGCTTCGGAAATCATGTTGCGGTGAATGTCCTTGCGGTCGACGCCGTCGGCATCGGTACACAGCGCCGGCATGGCGGCGATCTGTTCTTCGTTGCACGGTGCCAGGAACACGAAGTGCCCTGCCCCGGCCAGCAATTTGAAGTCCGGTGCGGTTGGCAGTTTGCGCGCAAGCGCTGCGGCGTTTTTGTCGAACGCCACCAGTTTGTCGCCATCACCGCTGTAAAGCAGCACCGGCACATGCACGTCGGCCAAGGTATGGCGACCGAACTTCAGGCTCAGCGGCGCCATCAGCAGCAAGGCATGCACGCGCGGGTCCGCCACTGGCTGCAAGTCATCGCGGTCGACGATCAGTTCGCCTTGCGTGTTGCAGGCATCGTGATCATCCGGGCGCTCCTGGCAATAACGGCGCAGGCGATCCAGATCCGGGGTGGCACCGGACAGAATCAGTGCAGTCTCACCGCCCGCCGAATAACCAATCACCCCGACCTGCTGGGCATTGACGAAAGGCGCGAGCATCCGGTCGCTGAGGGTCGCGGTAATGGCTTCGGAAATCTGGATCGGCCGACCATAAAGGTTGCTCAAGGTGCCGAGGCGGCTGTGGTCTTTGGAGTTGTCGCCGGGATGGATCACCGCCACCACCACAAAGCCCTTGCGCGCCAATGAGGTGGCGAGGTCGTGCAGAGCCAGCGGGGTTCCGGTGTTGCCGTGGGACAGCATCAGCATCGGGAAACGTCCGATGGCGACTTTGGTGTCTTCACCCGCTTCGACCGTGTAGCCCTCGAGCGTGTTGGAATGCTCCTTTTCACTGGACGGGTAAAACGCGATGGCGCGCATCGGCTGCAGGTCCAGTGGATCGAGGAAGGTCATCTCATGGAAACCGACGCTCCAGTGAGGATGCGGCGCAGACGCGGCGTGCACCAAACTCAGACTGCCGAGCAGGCAAATCAGTAGCGTTGCACAAAGACGTGCCATGGGATGCCCCCACCTTATTACCTGACCGCAGACGTTAAGCCTCGGTTGCATAACCTGGGCCAGAAACTGATCACCGCCAGAAACAAAAAACTCCGTACCTGGCCATCACGATGACCAGAATACAGAGTTTCAGGGGTATTGCCCGAGGCTGTTTACGACTTTACGCAAGCCTTACGCAGCGACGAACAGTTGCTCGCTGATGTGCGCCTGAGCGTCACTCATGGCTTTGGTGCGCACTTCATCACCATAGGCCAGGCCATGGGCGCGGACGAACTCGATGTCGGTGATACCGAGGAAGCCGAACAGCACTTTCAGATAATCTTCGTGCGCAACACCGGTTGCCTGACCGGCATGCAGACCACCGGAAGTGGAAACGATCACGACTTTCTTGCCGCCGCACAGGCCTTCAGGGCCGGCTTCGGTGTAGCGGAAAGTCTGACCGGCCACGGCGATGCGGTCGATCCAGGCCTTGAGTTGGGTCGGAATGGTGAAGTTGTACATCGGCGCGGCAATCACGACGGCATCGGCGGCGATGAATTCGGCCAGGGCCTGCGCGCTCAGCTCGGCTTCGTGCTGTTGCGCGGCGTTGCGCAGCTCTGCGGCAGTGCCGGCGGCAACCAGGGTGGTGGCGGAGAAATGGCTGATGGCATCGGCGGCCAGGTCGCGGTAAGTCACCACAACGCCAGGCTCGGCAGCTTGCCAGGTTTTGACGACTTCGCCGCTCAGCTGACGGGAAGCCGAGTTGTCACCCAGAATGCTCGAATCGATATGCAGTAATTTCATGTGGGATCTCCAAGGTGAGGATCGCCACCGGGCGATCTGATGGAGACAATCCTACCGACGAAAGCAATGGCTGATTAGTCGGTAACAATGCGATAGTTCGTCCCACTGATAGAACAGTCGAGTATTAAATCGATGCAAGACCTCAACGACCTCTACTATTTCGCCAAAGTGGTTGAAGCCGGTGGCTTTGCTGCAGCCGGGCGTTTGCTGGGGATTCCCAAGTCGCGATTGTCGCGACGCATTGCTGAGCTGGAAGAACGCCTGGGCGCGCGCCTGCTGCAACGCACCACCCGCCAACTCAACCTCACCGCCGTGGGCGAGCGCTACTTGCGCCATTGTCAGGCGATGCTGCTGGAGGCCGAAATGGCCGACGAAGCGGTGGCCAGCATGTCCAGCGAACCCCGGGGGCGCTTGCGAGTGTCCTGCCCCGTAGGGTTGGCCCATCAAATGCTGCCTGGGGTGATCAGTAACTTTCTGGAGAAATTCCCCCAGGTTCAACTGGAAGTCATGCTGCTCAATCGTCGGGTTGACCTGATCAACGAGGGCGTCGACGTTGCCTTGAGAGTGCGGGATCTGGGTGATGAAGATCCATTGCTGGTGACCCGTCGCCTGCGTCAGGCCCAGATGCTGATGGTTGCCAGCCCGGCATTTTTGCTCGGCCATGAAATCAATCACCCCGAAGACCTGAAAAATCTGCCCGTGCTCGGCGCTCTGGAGGCCGATCGCATGGTGCACATCCGCATGCTTGATCAACAGGGCAAAAGCTACGACCTGAGCCTCGAGGCGCGATTGGGCTGCGAAGATTTCATCGTGCGCAAAGCCTGCACCCTCAGCGGCCAAGGCTTTACCATGCTGCCCATGATGTATTGCGAGCAAGAGCTGGAAAACGGTTCGCTGGTGCAACTATTGCCCGACTGGTCATTGCCGGGCGGCTGGCTGCAAGCCGTCTACCCTCATCGACGCGGGGTGATGCCGGCGGTGCGCGCCTGGATCGATCATTTGATCGAATCATTCAATGTTTGCGGGGACAGACTGCTATGAAAGCGGGACGAATGAGCGAAGAGGATGTCGCGCAATACTGCCTGGCGTTGCCCGGCGCGCGGGAGGATTACAAGTGGGGTGGCGTGCGGGTGTTTTCGATTGCCGGGAATAAGATGTTTGCCTTGCAGAACCTGCGGGGACAGTCCCTGGCGTTCAAGGTCGACAAGGACCTGTTCCTGGGCCACTGCGACCGGCCGGGCATTCACCCGGCACCGTATCTGGCCCGGGCCCAGTGGGTCATCATGGAAACGCCCTACCCCCTGGGCACCGAAGAGCTGCAAGGCTTGCTGCAACGTTCCCACCAACTGGTGGTGAGCAAGTTGCCCAAGCGCACGCAGGTCGGCTTATTGCTTTGAAGCGCTTTAAAACAACGCAAACAGGTTAGCGCCCAGAAACAGCTGATCGATCCAGAACACTTGATGCATCAACACGATGAGCCAGAACACCAACTGAAACGAGACTTTGCGGGTCTTGTGCCGAAACGCTTGCTGGGCCAGCAAAGCGCCCGGCCAACCACCCGCCAGCTCCACCGCGTGCAAGACGTTCTCCGGCGTGCGCCAGCTATCGGCGCGGGCCTTGTGCTTGTCGCTCCAGTACAGGAAAAACGCCAGCACGCTGACGATGCCGTAGGCCGCCAGGGGAATCACCGACACCCCGCGCAGCCACATCGACACCGAGCCAAACAACGGCACTGCGCACAGCACAACGAATACCAGCAGTTTCAGCCGCAGGTTCTGCATGGCGCCCCCGGACTTGCGCCCGGGGTTGTTGTTGCGCGCACTGGAATCGCTCATGGCTTGACCGCTGTCCAGTCGACCCAACCGAATTGCCAGGTGGCCAGGATCAGCAGACCGAACGCAATGCGATACCAGGCGAATGTCGCATAGCTGTGACTGGCAATGAAGATCAGCAGCCCCCGGACAGCAATCATCGCGCAGACAAAGGCAGTGACGAACCCGATGGCAAATACCGGAAAATCAGCCGGCACAAACAGGTCGCGGTATTTGTAACCCGAGTACACCGCCGCCCCGACCATGGTTGGCATGGCGAGGAAGAACGAGAATTCGGTGGCCGTTTTGCGCGACAACCCGAAAAGCAAGCCGCCAATGATCGTCGAGCCGGAACGCGAAGTCCCCGGAATCATCGCCAGACACTGGGCGAAGCCGACTTTGAGCGCGTCTTTCCAGGTAATGTCATCGACGCTTTCAGCATGCACTTCATGCTGACGACGTTCGGCCCACAACATCACGACCCCGCCCACGACCAATGCGGTAGCCACGGTAATCGGGTTAAACAGGTACTCATGAATCAAGTCGGCGAAAATCACCCCCAACACCACCGCCGGCAGGAAAGCGATCAACAGGTTCGCGGTAAAACGCCGAGCGCTGGGCTGCGTCGGCAAGCCAATGACCACGTCGAAGATCTTGCGGCGAAACTGCCAGACCACCGCCAGGATCGCGCCGAGCTGAATGATGATATTGAAGGCCATGGCCCGCTCGCCGCCGAAATTGAGCAAGTCCGCCACAATAATCTGGTGCCCGGTACTGGAAATGGGCAAGAACTCCGTCAGCCCTTCTACCACGCCTAAAATCAATGCCTGAAAGGCCGTCCAAAGATCCATCAATCCCCCAAGAAACAATGCCCCCAGGCATGCTCCGTCAATAATTTATAAGCGTTAACTGCGATCAACCTTAGCTGAATCCCCGCGCGCACAAGATCCACGCAAAACGGTAAAAATTGCGTGAAAAAAAGACTTGGGCTCAGGTTTTCCCGTGCGGGGCCGAAATCCTATCAGACAAGCCTCGTTTACGCTGCCGCGTAATAGGACCTGAGTCGGATAGGCCCGATCGGCAAAGTGTTATTGGATGCTGGCGATCGTTTATTACAAGAACAAGAAACCGGAGTAACCGCGTTATGAACAGCTTGCGCAGTGTGTCGATCAGCCGACGCTTGTGGCTCATCTTGATCGTGGCCGTGGTGATGCTATTGACGTTGGGCGTGTTGATGCTCAAGCAGATTCACGACGACCTCTATCAGGCCAAGGCCCAAAAGACCCAGCACGTGGTGCAGACCGCCAGCGGGATCCTCACCTACTATCACGGCCTGGAAACTGCCGGCACCCTCACCCGCGATGCCGCGCAAAAGCAGGCACTGACCGCCGTGCGCGGTTTGCGCTACGACCAGAACGATTATTTCTGGATCAACGACCTGACGCCCGTCATGGTCATGCACCCGACCAATCCGAAACTTGAAGGTCAGAATCTCTCGACGATCCGCGACCCCGACGGTTTCGCGCTGTTCAACGAGATGGTCGCCATCGCCAAGGCCAAGGGTGCCGGCATGGTCGATTACCGCTGGCCGAAACCGGGCGCCAGCGCGCCGGTGGAAAAAACCTCCTACGTGAAACTGTTCGAGCCCTGGGGTTGGGTGATCGGTTCCGGCGTGTACATCGATGACATGCAGGCCGAGTTTTATGCCCAAGTCTGGAAGGCCTCTTTTGTGGGTCTGGTAATTGCGCTGATCATGGCCCTGTTGGTGATCATGATTGCCCGCAGCATCGTGCGTCCGCTCCAGGAAACCGTGAACGCCATGGCCAACATTGCCAGCGGTGAAAGCGACCTGACCCGCAGCCTCGATACCCACGGTCAGGACGAAGTCACGCAACTGGCCCGGCACTTCAACGCCTTCACCGCGAAACTGCGCCTGGTGATCAGTCAGCTGCAAGTGTCGGCTGGTGCGCTGGGCCAATCTTCCAATGAACTGGGCAATGATGCCGCGCAAGCCCAGCAGCGCAGCCAACAGCAATCCCAACAAATGGAACTGGTGGCGACCGCGATCAACGAAGTGACCTACGGCGTGCAGGATGTGGCCAAAAACGCCGAACACGCAGCCAGCGAAATGCGTAATGCCGAGTCTCAGGCGCAACAGGGCCAGGTCAATATCGACGGCAGCCTGCAGCAGATCGACAAGCTGTCGTCGACCATCGATCAAGCCGTTGAAGTGATTCGTACGCTGGCCGCCGAAAGCACGCAAATCGGCAGCGTTCTGGAAGTGATCCGCTCCATCGCCGAGCAAACCAACTTGCTGGCCCTCAACGCAGCCATCGAAGCCGCCCGAGCCGGCGAGCAAGGTCGCGGGTTTGCGGTGGTCGCCGATGAAGTGCGCCTGTTGGCCCAGCGTACTCAAAAATCGACGGCGGAAATCCAGTCGATGATCGAACGCCTGCAAAGCCATTCGGAAGCGGCGGTCAAGGTGATTGGCGACAGCAGCCGTGCCTCGCAACTGACCATCGAGCAGGCCGGCCTGGCCGGCGCCAGCCTGAATGCCATCGGCCAGGCCTTGCGCAATCTCAATGGGTTGAACGCTTCGATTGCCAGCGCGACTTTGCAACAGGCCCACGTGGTGGAAGACATCAACCAGAACGTGACCCAGGCCGCAGGCTTGTCCCACAGCACGGCACTGGCGGCCGAGCAGTCGAGCGTGGCCAGCGTTCATCTCAAGGAATTGAGCGAGCAGTTGAACGGGTTGCTGAAGCAGTTTCGGGTGTAACCCTTCTGTGCGCCCGGCATTGTCTCCCTTGTAGGAGCGAGGCTTGCCCGCGAAGAACGCACCGCGGTTTTTCAGATACTGCGCGTCATCGTTCTTCGCGGGCAAGCCTCGCTCCTACAGGGGGCGAGCCCCCATTCCCCACAATCCGGGTACAATTCGCCCCCCCCCTCATTTTTACGACACCAAGGAACCTCCATGTCCGGGCTTGAACTGTTTGCTGCCGCCCTCGGCGTGATTGCCGTCTGGTTGACGGTCAAACAGAACCCCTGGTGCTGGCCGATCGGTCTGGTCATGGTGCTGCTGTATAGCTGGATCTTTTTCGAAGTGAAGCTGTATTCGGACATGCTGCTGCAAGTGATCTACGCCGGTTTGCAGATCTACGGCTGGTGGCAGTGGACCCAAGGGACCGCGACTCATGGCAAGCGGCATGTCAGCCTGCTCGATGGCAAATCCGTTGCGCTCGGACTGGCCGTCGGCGCAGTCGGCAGTTTGCTGCTGGGCGCCGCGATGGCCCACTGGACCGATGCCGCGCAGCCCTGGCTCGATGCGGCACTGACCGGTTTCAGCCTGGTGGCGCAGTTATGGATGGCGCAAAAACGTCTGCAATGCTGGCCCCTGTGGATCGCGCTGGACATCATTTTTGTTGGCCTGTTCATCTACAAAGAGCTGTACCTGACCGCGGGCCTGTATGGGGCGTTCGCACTGCTGGCGGTGCATGGCTGGCGGACATGGCGCACCGATCCGGCGTTGCGCACATGAAAGTGCTGGTACTGACGGGGCCTGAATCCAGTGGCAAGAGCTGGCTGGCCGCCGAACTGCAACAGCAATTCGGCGGCGCTCTGGTGGGCGAATACGTGCGCTGGTTCATTGAGCAGGAGGCGCGAGACACCTGCCCGGCCGATATTCCAGAAATCGCTCGCGGTCAGCTGCAATGGGAAGACGAAGCTCGCGCCCTGGGGCCGCCATTGCTGATTCTCGATACTCACTTGTTGAGCAATATGCTCTGGAGCGAAACCCTGTTTGGCGATTGCCCGGCCTGGCTCGAGCAAGCACTGCTGGCTCGACACTATGACTTGCACTTGCTGCTGTCGCCCGAACAAGTCGACTGGACCGATGACGGTCAACGGTGTCAGCCCGAGCTGGAGGAACGCCGGGCTTTTTTCAACGCGACTCAAGCATGGCTGGAGCAGCATCGACAACCTGTTCAAGTGCTTCAGGGCGATTGGGCCGAACGCCGGCTTCAGGCATTGCAAGCCGTCACGCTGCTGCTCGGGCGCTGAGCCGGCCAACACCTAAATCCCTGTGGGAGCGGGCTTGCCCGCGAAGACGGCGGCACAGTTAATATTGATGTTGCCTGACACACCGCTTTCGCGGGCAAGCCCGCTCCCACATTGGATTGCGCCGAGCTGAAGGACACTGGCCAAATACCCCAGCATTTGTTGCAGTATTTTTGCAAATACGTCCGCTTCTGAAACACCGTCCCCTCTCGAACAACCCATTTCAACGCGGGTCATCGTCTTGTCATGCGATGTGTTAGAGCGCTGATACATCCCGCATAAAGCTTGGATCCAGTGCTATTGCGATCTCTTATCAATATTGCCGTCCCGGCGGTTGTCTCAGACCTGAAACACCCTTTCATCGATCCACTAGCGTTGATCGATAACCCTATGAATCAAAACAATAATCAAAAACCGGCACAGCTTTCGCTCGCTCCTTCGCAATGTTGATTGGGACCCGCCCACATCAAAGAAGGAATTGCCGCCGTGGGGACATTTGATAGCAGCATCTTTAGCCTCTTACTGATCGGATGTGCACTGGGCTCAAGTGTCAGCCTGCCCGTACAGGCTGACAACGGCATCATTATTATCAAACGTGATGTCCAACCGCGCATGGCAACACGTGCACCGGTGATTCCCGACCCTAGCCCCACGACCGCCAATGCCAACCCGTCCAGACAAGTCCTCAGGCAAACGAACGAGTTGAGCGACGGCGACTTCGCCAACGTCGCCAGTGGTGCCGGTATCTCCCGCCTGGTCACTCAAGGCACCCACAACAACCTGGGCGGCAATCTCACCAACCAGACCCAGCTTTCCAACCTCCCCGCTGGACGTTCGGGAAACTCGGGCAACGGTATTGCCAACATGGTCAATTCAAATGTCCAGCAAGGTCTGGGTGCTCTGAGAGTTGTAACGGGAGACCGTTGAGATGAATCGTACGCTGCTGATGATGGCCATGTTTTGCAGTGCATCGACCTTTGCCCAGCCTCCCGTCATCAATAACGCCGAAATCGACGGTTCGGGCATGCAGCACCAGGGCAACCTCTCGGTCAACCAGGCTGCGGGCGATCAGCAACAACAGGCCAACGCCCGGGCCATCGCCATTGGCAACAACGCCAGTGCTACCACACAGATTCGCCAACGGCTGCGTACGCAAGTCGACCCCAGGATCGACGCTCGATCCAGCATTCAAGGCGACTCCTTCAGCCACGGCAACGGTGTACTGGGCGTCAACCAGAGCGCAGGCGCCAGCAATCAGCAAGCCAATGCCCTGCGGATAAGTATCAGTACACAACCGCAAAGTATCGACGATAGCGTCCTCATGCAGCAGAACGTGACGCTGATCCACAACTCCGATCCAACTGACTCTGCACCAGGCAATCGCCAGGTCGCTACCAGCGATCAGGCCTTCACCGGTAGCCGTGGGGTGATCCAGTTGAATCAGAGCTCCGGGGTGGGAAACCGAATGGCCAACACCCTGAGCGTACGGGTCACGGATTGATCCAAACAGGTAGACACAACACTTAACCTAAAATAAGTACGGAGAATCACCATGAAACCTTCGATGGCACTCAAGCCTCTGGTTTTCGCAATTGCTGCGGTCATGGCTGTTGCTGTACAAGCTGGGCAGAACGATTGGCGTGACAATGACCACCACCATGGTCATAAACCCCCTCCTCCCACAAAGATCCCTGTCTATGCGACGGCCAATGCGTGGGATAACCAGAGCAGTACCGGCAACCGCATCCGTAATGAAGGGACTATCAACGAAGCCGAGATGAGCAGCTCTGCCACAGGCGCCAGCGGTAACGTCGGCGTCAACGTGGCGGCAGGTAGTGGCAACCAGCAAGACAACGCGTCCGCCATCGCCAATGCTGCCTCAAACTCCAGTCAGGACAACAGCTTCGTGTTCGGCACTGCTGAAGCCACCGCCGACGTCACGCAATACAGCAACAACAACAGAGTCAACAACTTCGGTAGTACAGCCTCTGCCGTGATGAACGGATCGGGGAATGGCGGCAGCGGCAATATGGGTATCAACATTGCTGGCGGCGACCTTAACCAACAGAAAAACACCATGGCCATTGCCAACACCAATGCCCCGCTCGGTAACGCAATAGCCACCGCCTCTGCCGATCAACAAGGTCCTGGCCTGGTAGTGAATAACAACGCTGATCGGACAACTCGCCTGGATACGATAACCGTTACCACAACGGCCAGCGGTAGTTCCTCTCGCGACAAGTCTTCCGATTTGAGCGTTAACAAAAGCGCTTCTTCGAGCTTCGATGTGAGTGGTTCCAGGAGCGCTGATGCGAGTGGTTCCAGAAGCTCCGATGCGAGCGGCTTCAGAAGCTCGGACAGCAGCTCCAGCCGCAGTGCTTCTTTGAGCGCTGCTTTGGACGCGTCTGCGAATGCCACCAGAACTGTTACCTGGAACAATGGCAATGGCGATCGCACCCGCACCAGGACTGTCGACGTATCGGTTGACGCATCGATCGATGCCGATTTCGACGCATCGCGTGAAAGATCGAGCGACTCCTCGTTCGAAAGATCGTTCGATAAGTCGTGGGAGAGCTCGTCGGCCTCCTCGTTCGAAAAATCGGGCAGTAAAGAGTCCGAATCTTCGTACGACAAATCAAAAAGTTACAGCGAGAGCAGTTCTTTTGATTTGAGCAACACCTATTCCTATCAAGTGCTGACTCCAACTGGCTGGGCCAACCCTGTAACCAACACCGCAACCTTGAACGGTTCGGTGAATGGTGGCAGTGGCAACCTGGGCGTCAACGTGGCTGCGGGTGTGGGCAACCAACAAAGCAACTCGTTGGCCATTTCCAACAACTCGTTCTAATTGCTGTCTCTGGAGGCCCCCTTACGGGGGCCTGTTTCAACACAACCAGAAGGCGTCCTTCCATGCGCATTATTGCCTTGGCATTTTTGCTGTGCGTGGCCAGTGTGAGCGAGGCTGCACAAATGCCGCTGTCCGTCCTGCCGGGTGGCGCGGTGGTGTACAAGCCGATCCAGAGCATTCGCGAGCGTAAGTTTGCCGACCTGGTGCAACAGAAAACCGACTTCAGTTGCGGCGCAGCTGCGCTGGCAACCATATTGCGCCAAGCCTATTGGCTGGACGTGAATGAAGAACAGATCATCGAAGGCATGCTGGCACATTCCGATCAAGATCTTGTCCGTGTCCAGGGCTTCTCCATGCTCGACATGAAGCGCTACGTGGAAAGTATCGGCATGCGGGCCCGTGGCTACCGGGTAGCGCCGCAAACGTTGAGCGACATCAGAATTCCGGTCGTGGTGCTTCTGGATATCCGTGGCTACAAACATTTTGTGGTCATGCAAAGAGTCCACAAGGGCTGGGTCTATATCGGAGATCCGGTACTCGGTCATAAACGCTACAAAGTCGACGACTTTGTAAAAGGCTGGAACGGCATCATCTTTGCGGTCATCGGCCAGGGATACGACAAAGCCAATGCATTGCTCGACCCACCCATGCCACTGACCGCCAAGAACCGCATCAACGCCTTCACTCCGGTGCGAGACGCAGAATTGATGGATTTCGGCTTCATTCAAAGCGACTTCTTCTGATAACAAGGAGCACGACGCTCCGGGAGCATCCCATGAAGACTCCACTCTGGCTGGCCGTGGTTTGCCTGGCCGCCAGCCTCCCGACCCAGGCACAAACGTTCAAACCCATTGAGCTGAAGGATCAGGAATTGGCGACCCTGCGCGGCCGCTATGTCATGCCGGGGCGGATCATCAGTTTCGGCATTGTCATGACCAGTACTTGGCAAAATGCCAATGGTGAAGTGATCGGGGCAACGTCCTCGATGCAAATTCAACAATCGACCATCAAGCCACAGTTCTATGTGTCGATGATCAATGAAAAGGGTAATGGCTCAACGACTTCGCAAGGCACCGGCACCGTCACTGGCGGCAATGGCCTCAACAGCACCGAAGGCGTCACTCAAGTCGTGCGTGCTGCCGGCGACCATAACAGTGCCTACAACAACGTTCAGATCAACGTCACAAAGGCGAGCCAGGCGCCAGCAACGCAACAGCAGGGCCAGGCGTTGGCCCCAGGCTCGACGTTGGTCAGCGCCAATGGCGCGGGCGCGTTGAGCGTTTCCTCTACCGTTACGGGGGTGCAACTCAACATCGTGGCCAACAACAACCAGGGCAGCACCGAACAACGCCTGGCCCAGGGTGGGCTGATGCAGAACACGACGTTGCTCGGCGGTGGTAACCAGGTCAACAACCTCACGTCCTTCAATGTCGTGCTGCGTGACAACGTGACAACCGGGTCGCTGAACGGCAACCTGGACCAGCTCAAAGGTCTTCGCACTCAAGGATTCTGATCTACGCTCAGTGTCACCCGATGTAGTCAGAAGGGACGGCTAACCCATGCACCGATCGTTGACGTTCAGAGCTATCGTTTGTTTGAGTAGCCTGGCCCCGGTCCCACTGCTGTACGCAGCACCGGACCCCCAGGTCGAAGCACTAAAACAAGAACTCATGGAGTTGAAACAGCGTTACGAAGCACAACAGAACGCGCTGATGGTACTCGAGCAGCGCATTCGCCAAGTCGAAGAAACACCTGCGACGCCTGCCCCCAAACGCCTGACCAAATCCCCCGCAGAAACGCCCGGCAGTGGTCAGACAGTGGCTGCCGGTGCGCCGGGAACCACGGGCAGTTCATACGGCCAATCGCTCAAGGATGATTCGCAGCCTGCGCAAAGCGTTTCCAACCTGTATGACGAAGCCAGCGGCTTCTTCGGTGGCGGCAAGTTCAGCTTCGAGACCGGTCTGACGTACACGCACTACGATACCCGTGCATTGGTACTCAACGGCTTTCTGGCACTGGACTCGATTTTCCTTGGCAACATCAACCTCGACCGTATCAAGGCGGATAACTGGACCCTGGACCTGACCGCCCGCTACAACGTGGCACAACGTTGGCAGTTCGACATTAACGTCCCCGTGGTGTATCGCGAATCAACGTATTCCTCCGGTGGCGCCGGTGGCGCAGGCCCGGTGACGTCGGACGCAACCGTGACCCGCGACCCGACCATCGGCGATATCAACGTTGGCGTTGCCTACAAGTTTCTGGATGAGTCGGCCAATCTGCCCGACGCGGTCTTTACACTGCGCGTCAAGGCGCCGACCGGTGAAGACCCTTACGGCATCAAGCTGGTCAATGACCCGAACAACGATAACCTCTCGGTACCCGAGGAGTTGCCTACCGGCAATGGTGTCTGGTCGATCACTCCGGGTCTCTCACTGGTCAAGAGCTTCGACCCGGCTGTACTGTTCGGCAGCCTGGCCTACACCTACAACATGGAAGACTCTTTCAGCGACATCAGCCCTCAGGTCAACTCCAAGGTGCCCGGGGACGTGAAACTGGGGGATTCCTGGCAGATCGGCGCCGGTATTGCATTCGCCTTGAACGAGAAGATGAGTATGTCGTTCTCGTTCACCGATCAGTTTGCCAGCAAGAGCAAGATCAAGCCGGACGGTGGTGACTGGCAATCGATTTCCAACAGCGATTACAACTCGGCCAACTTCAACATCGGCATGACCCTGGCCGCGACCGATAACCTGACGATCGTTCCCAACCTGGCCATCGGCCTGACCGACGACTCGCCGGACTTTTCCTTCAGCCTGAAATTCCCGTACTACTTCTAATCCCGCGCACACACTTTTGTTGATCATGTAGCAGCGAGGCTTGCCCGCGAAGAACGCCAGGCGGTTTAACTGAATCACCGCGCTATCGTTCTTCGCCGGCAAGCCTCGCTCCGGGTCTGCAATCGCTCAACGTATCTGATGCTTGTGCAACAAACGGTAGAAGGTAGGCCTGGATACCCCCAGCACCTTGGCGGCGTTGCTCAAATTATCGCTGTGGCGGTTAAGTACATCGCACAAGGCCTGGCGCTCTGCCCGGCACTTGTAGTCTTCCAGCGTGCCCATCGGCGAAGCGGTGGCATGTTGACTGAGCAACCCCAGGTCTCGCGCCTCGATCTGCCGTCCTTCAGCCAGAACCAATCCGCGCCGTACCCGGTTGGCTAACTCGCGGACATTACCCGGCCAGTCGTGCTTGCCCATGGCGATCAGCGCGTCTTCGCTGAAGCTGCGCGGACGACGACCGGTTTCATGGCTGTAGAAATGGGAAAAGTGATTGGCCAACATCGAGAGATCACCATGGCGCTCGCGTAGCGGCACGGTGATGACTTGCAGGACGTTCAAGCGGTAGTAAAGATCTTCGCGAAAGCGTTTTTTCTCGATGGCCGCTTCCAGGTCGACGTGCGTCGCCGCCAATACCCGCACATCCACCGGAATAGGCTGGTGGCCCCCTACACGCTCAATGTGTTTTTCCTGCAGGAAGCGCAGTAGATTGGCTTGCAGTTCCAAAGGCAAATCACCGATTTCATCGAGAAACAGCGTTCCACCGTTAGCCGCCTCGATCCGCCCGACCTTGCGCTGATGCGCGCCGGTAAAGGCGCCCTTCTCGTGGCCAAACAGTTCGGACTGGATCAAGTGTTCGGGAATCGCCCCGCAGTTGATCGCCACGAACGGTTTGCTGTGACGCTGGGATTGTCGATGCAGAGTGCGAGCGACCAACTCCTTGCCGGTCCCGCTTTCGCCGCGAATCAACACCGGGGATTCAGTGGGTGCCAGTTTGCTGAGCAATTTGCGCAGTTCGCGAATCGGTTTACTGTCGCCAAGCAGTTCATGTTCAGGCTGATCGATATGAACCGTGCCCTGGCCGCGCAAGCGTGCCATACCGAACGCTCGGCCCAGGGTGACCTGAACCCGTGAGACATCGAACGGCAGGGTATGGAAGTCAAAAAACCATTCGCAGACGAAGTCTCCGACATTTTGTAATCGCAGGACTTCTTGATTCAGCACTGCAATCCACTCGGTACCACTACGGGTGATCAATTCCTTGACGGCTTCCGGGCGCTCCAGATGAAAGGGCTGCAAACGCAACAGGCCAACATCGCAGGTTCGTTCAGTGGCGTTTTCCAGCGTACAGCTGTCAACATCCCATCCAACGGCGCGTAAACCCGGCAACAAGCGGTGGCAGTCGTCGCAAGGATCCACTACTAAAAGACGTCGTAAGGCAGGCGCTTCGATCATGACTGTTCCTTGACGCCAAATTTAGGAAATATTAGTAAAAACAGTCATTTGGCGGGCTTCGATGTAACACTAGCAAGAATTTGACGCGAGCTTGTATCGATTGCTTATAGGGTTGTTTGCTTATTAGTTATAAGAAGTCAGTTGGTTAGTTGCCTAACGGGTTAAACCTTTCATTCAGCTTTCAGAAGCGGCCTGAATATCGAATCAATCAAAGAAAGTTAAAATTTCTTTCGATTGTGTGTGACCTAAACCCCGGTTGCGGACATCAGTACAAGTAACCAGCCGAACGGTAAGCCCAACCGACGGCACATCACTTGTTTGGGCATATAGAGAGAAGATCCCATGAACGCCCCGCTCCGTATCAACGAAGCACTTTTGATTGCCGACCGCGCATTCCAACCCTTTCAATGCGTGGCCTGGGCTCTACAAGACGGTAGCGAACTAAACCTGGCCATCATTGATCGCACCAACACGCGCATCAGCCGCAAACAAATTCCAAGCAGCGCCTATTCCGATCCAGAGCAACTCGAACACGTGCTGGAAGAAGCCCGTGCCGAGTTGAGCCAGGAAGGTTACAAATTGCAATCATGGTCCATGCCGCACTAAGTGTATTCGCGGATTGCCGCCCGGCAATCCGCGCCCCCTTCTTTTTAGTTGACGATTTTCTACAGTCAGCTGCGCAAACCCTCCCCTGTTTCAACTTCTAACCGCCGGTTTACTTGGCAGGCTTTTCAGTGGTTCGAAAAGACACTGTTCTGGCACAAAACGCCCCCCCTCCGGCTCATGAAAACAGTTGTGCGCCGAGTCATTCAGGGATTGAATGTTTTACTCAGGCGGTCACCTTCCGGGCACCCGGATCAGGACGACTGGCAAGGAGATGCATGCATGTCACCCCAGACTGCTTTTGCCTTACCTGCAACCGTGAATGGCGCCGAACGGCTCGATGCGAGTTTCGCTGGCACCGGCAAGACTCAAGTGTATTTTTCCGGCAGTCTCTCCAGCATGGCCAATGACATTGCGATTGACCCTGTCGGCCGGTTGCTGGTGGCGGCAAAAGTCGGCACGCCGGGCGGCCATCGCTTCGGCCTGGCCCGCCTGCTTGCAGAGGGTTCGGCGGATCTGGCATTTGGCAAACAAGGCAGCATCAGTGGGCAGTTCGCCCACGGCTTCGAAGCCATGGCCGGCAAAGTGCGGGTGTTGGCCGACGGGCACATTCTGGTGGCCGGCCTGCATTACGAAAATGCTCACCGTACGCTGCCTGCCCTGGCGATGTTCGATCAGCAAGGCTGCCCGGTCCAGGGTTTTGGCGACAATGGATACTGCGTGGTGCGCCTGCCGGGTGATCTTTCCCGGGGCGCTCGCGATGCCTGGTTACCGCGCGGTATGCCGGGCACTGAAGCCTGTGATGTCTGCGTGCAGGACGACGGTCGAATCCTGCTGCTGGCCAATCATCACTTCGACCTGGCCGATCACGCCGGCATGCTGATACGACTCAACGCCGACGGTTCGCTGGACGATAGTTTCAACGGCCGTGGTTTCGTCATGGTCCGGCACCTGTTAATGAACACCTGGCTCTGCAGCTTGATGGTGCAGCGCGATGGTCGGATCCTGGTGAGCGGAACAATCAATGTTCCCGAGGAAGGTCTGCTGGCGCGTTATCACCCGGATGGCCGGCTGGACGACCGCTTCGCCGTGGATGGTTTCATGACCTTCAAGGCACGCGAGCACAGCGCTCGGGTCTGCCAGATCGTCCAGCATGAAAACGGTGACTTGCATTGCTTTGGCAGCAGTCGCGACCCGATGCTCTGCCTGTCTCTGAAAGTTCACAGTAATGGCCGGCCGGATTTTCATTGCCACGGTGGCCAGCCAAAGCTATTGGGAGTCGGCCGCAGCGACTGCCACTGGACCGCCGCCGGGGTTCAGCCGGACGGGCGAGTGCTGACAGTCGGAGCGACAGTCGGCGGGGTCGAAGCTGATCTCGTTTTTGCCCGATATTTACCCAGTGGGCAGCTGGATCGCAGTTTTGCCAAGGGCATCGGCTGGTGTCGCACACACCTGAGTCACGGTTCGCATACTGCTACTTCATTGGCCATTCAGGCCAACGGTTGCATTGTCATAGGCGGCTATTCACTGGACGGCAACTGCCGCGCGGTCGTCGCGCGTTATCGGTGTTAGGCCAACGTCATTTTCCGCACTTGATCTTCTGTTGTTCTTACGGCAACTTGCGCGCTTCTTAATACAAGGAGTAGCCGATGTCTGGTTCAATGGCCCAAGCCTTCGCGCATAATTTTCTCGGGCACTCACCTCGTTGGTACAAGGCGAGCATTGTCGGCTTCCTGATTCTCAACGCTCTGGTGTTGTGGACAGTCGGTCCGGTGGCGGCCGGCTGGTTATTGGTGCTGGAGTTTATTTTCACCCTGGCCATGGCGCTCAAGTGTTATCCGTTGATGCCCGGCGGGTTGCTACTGGTCGAAGCATTGCTGCTGAAAATGACCACGCCCCAGGTGCTCTATGATGAGCTGGTGCACAACTTTCCGGTGATCTTGCTGCTGATGTTTATGGTGGCAGGCATCTATTTCATGAAAGACCTGCTGCTGTTTCTCTTCTCGCGCTTGTTGTTGGGGGTTCGCTCCAAGGCCCTGCTGGCGTTAATGTTCTGTTTCCTGTCCGCGTTTCTGTCGGCGTTTCTCGATGCGTTGACCGTGACTGCGGTGATTATCAGTGCGGCGGTGGGTTTCTATTCGGTGTATCACCGTGTCGCCTCGGGTGGCGATCCGCGTCAGGACAGCGAAATCGGCGATGACCGGCACTTGCCCACGCTCCATCACGCCGACCTCGAACAGTTCCGTGCCTTCCTGCGCAGCCTGCTGATGCACGGTGCGGTTGGCACCGCGTTGGGCGGTGTGTGCACGCTGGTTGGCGAGCCGCAGAACCTGTTGATCGGCCATGAAATGGGTTGGCACTTCGCCGAATTCTTTTTGAAGGTCGCACCGGTGTCGTTGCCGGTATTGGCAGCGGGTCTGGTGACTTGCGTACTGCTGGAGAAACTGCGCTGGTTCGGCTATGGCACGCTGCTGCCGGACAACGTGCGTACGGTGCTGGCCAACTACGCCGCCGAAGACAACGCCGCACGCACTGCACGTCAGCGCGCTGCGTTGATGGTTCAGGGCGCGGCAGCGCTGATTCTGATTGCCGGCCTCGCTTTTCACGTCGCCGAAGTCGGCTTGATCGGTTTGATGGTAATCGTGTTGATCACTGCATTCACGGGCATTACCGATGAGCATCGCCTTGGCAACGCTTTCAAGGATGCCATGCCGTTCACGGCGCTGCTGGTGGTGTTTTTCGCAGTGGTGGCGGTGATTCAAGATCAGCAACTGTTCACACCGCTGATCCAGTGGGTGCTAGCGCTACCGACAAGTCAACAGCCGGGCATGTTGTTTATTGCCAATGGCTTGCTGTCGGCCATTAGCGACAATGTGTTCGTGGCGACCATTTACATCACCGAAGTGAAACAGGCGTTCCTCGCCGGCCACATGAGCCGCGAACAGTTTGAAACCCTGGCGATTGCGATCAATACCGGCACCAACCTGCCGAGCGTGGCGACGCCCAATGGTCAGGCAGCGTTCCTGTTCCTGCTGACCTCGGCGATTGCCCCGCTGATTCGCCTGTCGTACGGGCGGATGGTATGGATGGCGCTGCCTTATACCGTGGTGATGGGCGTGTTGGGCTGGTATGCGGTGAGCTACTGGCTGTAACACCGGCCAAATGTGGGAGCGGGCTTGCTCGCGAAGGCGATATGTCATTCAACAACGATGTTGAATGTGACGGCCTCTTCGCGAGCAAGCCCGCTCCCACATTGGTTTTGTGTCGTTATCGAGGGAGGATGTATTGCTCGATCGCCTGGGCCGCGCCGTCTTCGGTATTGGCTCCGGTCACCACGTCGGCCTGACGCTTCACCGCCTCTTCCGCCTGCCCCATGGCGATCGCCAACCCGGCCCGGTGAAACATCGCCGGGTCATTGCCACCGTCACCCAGGGCGGCGGTCTGTTCCAATGACACCCCGAGAAACTCGGCCAGTGTCGCCAATGCCTCGCCCTTGTTAGCCAGCATCGCCGTCACGTCCAGATAGATTGGTTGTGAACGCGAAACCTGCGCCTGCCCTTCGACCTTGGACAGCAACTGCGCTTCCAGTTCGATCAACAGTTCGGCGTTGTTGCTGGCCGCGACGATTTTGTCGATACGTGCAAGGTAAGGCTCAAAACTCTCGACCACCACCGGCGGATAGCCGAGGCCATGCTGTTCTCGAGGAACCATCGGGCCGTACGGATCCTTCAACAGCCAGTCGCCGCCACTGAACACCCAGACCTCAATGTCCGATTGATCGGCAAACAGTGTCAGCGCCGTCAGCGCCGCCGTTGCCGGCAAATAATGTGCAACCAGCACACTGCCGTCCGGGTTTACGAGGGTGCCGCCATTGAAGGCCGCCGTCGGCAGATCGACACCCAGGGCCTCGATCTGCTGCAACATGGCTTTGGGCGGACGTCCGGTGGCCAGGCTGAACAGTACGCCAGCCTCGCGCAAGGCGCGGACCGCTTCGATCGTGCGCTGACTGAGGCTGTGATCAGGGAGCAGTAACGTGCCGTCCATGTCGCTGAGCAGAAAACGGATGGGCTGTTGCGTTATCTCACTCATCCGACGCTGTGCCAGACGCGACCATCGCGGGTGAGCAGCTCATCAGCAATCTGAGGTCCGTCCTCGCCGGCCGCGTAGTTCTCAACCGTTGCGTCCTGCTGCCAGGCATCGAGGAATGGCTGCACGGCACGCCAGCCGTTCTCGATGTTGTCGGCGCGCTGGAACAGCGTCTGATCGCCGGTCAGGCAGTCGTAGATCAGGGTTTCATAGCCGGTCGATGGCTGCATCTCAAAGAAATCCTTGTAGGCAAAACCCAGCTCGATATTGGCCATGTTCAACGCCGGCCCCGGCCGCTTGGCCAACAGGTCGAACCACATGCCTTCGTTGGGTTGAATCTGGATCCGCAGGTAGGTCGGCTGCAACTCATCGACCTCGGTGTCGCGGAACTGCGCATACGGCGCCGGCTTGAAGCAAATGACAATCTCGGTGTCGCGCGCGCTCATACGCTTGCCGGTGCGCAGGTAGAACGGCACGCCGACCCAGCGCCAGTTGTCGATCATGACTTTGAGCGCGACATAGGTTTCGGTCGTGCTGTCGGGCGCCACGTTGGCTTCCTGGCGATAACCGGGCAGCGGCTCGCCATTGATCTGGCCGGCGGTGTATTGGCCGCGCACCGAGTTGGCTCGCGCTTCCTCGGTCGACCAGGGGCGGATCGCGCCGACAACTTTGGCTTTTTCGCCGCGTACCGCATCGGCGCCAAAAGCGGCCGGTGGTTCCATGGCCACCATCGCCAATAATTGGAACAGGTGATTGGGCACCATGTCCCGCAGGGCGCCGGTGACCTCATAAAAACTGCCACGAGTTTCCACGCCGACGGTTTCGGCGGCGGTGATTTGCACGTGGTCGATGTAATGGTTGTTCCAGAAGGCTTCGAACAGGCTGTTGGAGAACCGGCTGACCAGAATGTTCTGCACGGTTTCCTTGCCCAGATAGTGATCGATCCGGTAGATCTGCTTTTCCGTCATCACTTTGAGCAAACACGCGTTCAAGGCTTCTGCGGTATGCAGATCGGAGCCGAAAGGCTTCTCGATCACCACCCTTCTGAAGGCATCGGGGGTTTCTTGCAGCAATCCGGCAGCACCGAGACGCCGCACCACTTCGCTGAAAAAGCGTGGCGCGGTGGCCAGGTAGAAAATCGCATTGCCCGTGCCGCTGGCGGCGATTTTCGCCGCCAGCGCTTCGTAGGTGCGTTCGTCAAGGAAGTCGCCCTGGACATAGCTGATGTGCTTGGCCAGTTTGGCCCACAACGCCGGATCAAGGGCTTGATCGCCCTTGCCAACCTTGGCCGCCACTTCCACCCGAATGAAATCTTCGAGCTTTTTGGCGAAGGCTTCGTCACTGATAGCGTTGTGATCAACGCCGATGATCCGCAGTCCATTCCCCAGCAAACCGTCGCGACTCAGGTTGTACAGCGCCGGCATCAGCAGGCGCTTGACCAGATCACCATGAGCACCGAACAGAAACAGCGTGGTAGGCGGTGCGGGTTCTGCCTTGGATTTCCTGCGGATCACATGGGTCATTTTTTCGGGGTCTCCACATGGCCGCCGAAGCCGAAGCGCTGGGCCGAGAGAATCTTGTCGCCAAAGGTGCCTTGCCCGCGCGAACGGTAGCGCGAGAACAGCGAGTTCGACAGCACCGGTACCGGTACCGATTGCTCCATGGCCGCTTCGATGGTCCAGCGACCTTCACCGCTGTCAGCCACCGAGCCTGAATAGCCGTCGAGCTTCGGATCGCTGGCCAGTGCGTCGGCGGTCAGGTCAAGCAGCCAGGACGACACCACGCTGCCACGACGCCAGACTTCGGCGATGTCGGCAACGTTCAGGTCGAAACGCTGATCTTCCGGCAGGTTGGTGCTGGCTTTGGTCTTGAGGATGTCAAAGCCTTCGGCGAAGGCCTGCATCATTCCGTATTCGATGCCGTTGTGAATCATTTTCACGAAGTGGCCAGAACCAGCCGGGCCTGCATGGATGTAACCGCGCTCGGCGCGATCGTCATCGGACTGGCGATCCTTGGTGCGCGGGATATCGCCCATGCCCGGGGCCAGCGTTTCGAACAGCGGGTCAAGACGCTTAACAGTGTCGGCATCACCGCCGATCATCATGCAGTAGCCACGCTCCAGGCCCCAGACGCCGCCGGAGGTGCCGACGTCAATGTAGTGCAGGCCTTTTTCCGACAAGGTTTTGGCCCGGCGGATGTCATCCTTATAGAAGGTGTTGCCGCCATCGATGATGGTATCGCCCGCTTCAAGCAAGGTACTCAGGGTGTCGATGGTGTCTTCGGTCGGTGCGCCGGCGGGCAGCATGACCCACACCGCGCGTGGTTTGGCCAGGCCAGCGACCAGGGCTGGCAAGTCAGCAACACCGGTGGCGCCTTCTTCAGCCAGGGTATCGACAAAGGCGCTATTGCGGTCGTAAACAACGGTGGTATGTCCGTTGAGCATCAGGCGCCGCGCAATATTACCGCCCATGCGGCCCAGTCCAATAATCCCGAGTTGCATGTACTGATGCTCCCTACTACAAATAAAGTGTGTCAAAGGTTATAGCCCAACGCGACTCATTCGAGTTAGTCCAGCGTATGGGGATGAAGTTTCCGGGCATTGTGCCCGATCCAGACTGATAACGTCGGGAATCGTACCGAAGACACAACGACCATGAAAAATAAAAAAGTTCCCTTCAGGGGCAAAAGAAATCAAAATCGGCGCCGATAGTAAGTAAGCACCCGAAATCGGGAGCGAACTTACAGTTGAGACAGCCATTTGCGAGGTGAGCAATGGGCACCGTACACACAGCACTGCCAGCACAAACCCTTTACGTCACGATCCGTCGCGATGAACTGCGCCAGTTGAAAGATGAGCGCGACCAGTTGAAGCGGGAAGTCGCCCAATTGCGCCTGCTGACCCAAGGCAATCAGGCTCAGCCCTTGCCCGTCACCCAACGCGCGCCCCACGCCTGACCCCTCGTTTGACTCGGAAGCAGCCGCTGCTGTTTCCGACTCGCTGCAACCCTGCCAGCTCTGGCAACTCACAAAGTTTTCACACCTTCTTGTTGATACTCCGGCTCATTGTGGCCGCTCGGTATCCACGCGGCGCCCGTTCGTCTGCGACAAGGAGAGTGCGGCCGAAGTAACTATCAGGCTGGAGTGCTGAATGGCTTTGTTTAAACGCAGCAAAACGTCTGCGAAAGGTTTTGATTGGGCAGGATTTCTCTGGTTATTTCTGTTCTTCTGGTATTTTTCCGGCATCACCCAACTGCTGATTCAACTGACAGGTACTTCCGGTTTTGCCGGGTTCCGTCAGGCCTTTGTGATGAGCGCCATCTGGCTCGCGCCGATGCTGCTGTTCCCCAGAAAAACACGGGTGATGGCCGCACTGATCGGCGTGGTGCTGTGGGCCTGTTCGATGGCCAGCCTCGGTTATTTCTTCATCTATCAGCAGGAATTTTCCCAGAGCGTCATCTTCATCATGTTCGAATCGAACGTGTCTGAAGCCGGCGAGTACATGACCCAGTATTTTGCCTGGTGGATGGTACTGGCGTTCCTCGCCCACACCGCGTTCGCGTATTTCCTGTGGACCCGTTTGCGCCCGGTATACCTGCCACGCGGCCAGGCATTGGTCGCGGCGACGGCAATTCTGCTAGCCGTGGTCGGTTACCCGCTAATCAAGCACACCGCACGCAGCGGCAGCCTGGCGGGCGGCTTCGAGAAGTTCGAAACCCGCATCGAGCCCGCCGTGCCTTGGCAGATGGCCGTGGCCTATCACCGTTACCTCGATACCCTGGCCGGCATGCAAGACATGCTTCACAGCGCCAGCAAAATTCCACCGCTCAAGAACCTCACCGATTCGATGGCCAATCAGCCGGCGACCCTGGTACTGGTAATCGGCGAGTCCACCAACCGTCAGCGCATGAGCCTGTACGGCTACCCTCGGCAAACCACCCCGGAGCTGGACAAGCTCAAGGATCAACTGGCGGTCTTCGATAACGTCATCACCCCGCGCCCTTACACCATCGAGGCGTTGCAGCAGGTGCTGACCTTCGCCGACGAAGAAAACCCCGACCTCTACCTGTCCACACCGTCGGTGGTCAGCATGATGAAACAGGCGGGTTACAAGACCTTCTGGATCACCAACCAGCAGACCATGACCAAGCGCAACACCATGCTCACGACCTTCTCCGAGCAGGCCGACGAGCAGGTGTACCTGAACAACAACCGCAACCAGAACGCCGCCCAGTACGATGGCGACGTGATCGAGCCGTTCAACAAGGCTTTGGCTGATGCGGCGCCACGCAAGCTGATCGTTGTGCATTTGCTCGGCACGCACATGAGCTACCAGTACCGTTACCCGCCGACATTCAACAAGTTCACTGACCGCAAAGGCGTTCCGGACGGCGTGCGTGACGATCAGGTGCCGACGTACAACAGCTATGACAACGCAGTGCTGTACAACGACTTCGTGGTGTCGAGCCTGATCAAGGACTACGCCAAGTCTGATCCGAACGGCTTCCTGCTGTACCTCTCTGACCATGGTGAAGACGTCTTCGACTCCGTTGGCCATAAAACCCTGGGCCGCAACGAGAGCAAGCCGACGGCGCCGATGTACACCATTCCGTTCATGGCCTGGGCCTCGCCGAAATGGCGCGAAACCCATGACTGGAGTTTTACCGGCGACTTGAGCCGGCCGTACAGCAGTTCGCAACTGATTCACACGTGGGCGGATCTGGCAGGCCTGAGTTTCGATGAACTGGACCGCAGCAAAAGCCTGGTCAGCGACAGCTTCAAGCCTCGGCCATTGATGATCGGCGACCCTTATGCGCGTAAGCAGAGGCCGTTGATCGACTTCAGCCTGATGAAACCCAAGGGCGCACCTATCACGCCGGAAGTCGTTCAGCAGTAATTCTTTTGTAGGAGCCAGGCTTGCCGGCGAAGGCGCACTTAAGGACGCCTTCGCCGGCAAGCCTGGCTCCTACAAAAAGCGGTTCATCAGGACTGCGAATTAAAGCGCTTTGATCCAGAACAGCATCCGGCCATGCGCCGGGTCGAACATGCCTGGCGCAAAACCGAATTTGCCATAAGCCCCCTGAGCCACCGCGTTACCTTCCAATACCTCCAGAGTGATTTTGCAGCAGCCGCGCTGGCGCGCGATGTCCTCGACTTTGTGCAGCATCTTCTGGCTCAACCCCAACCCGCGAAACTTCGACACCACCGCCACATCGTGCACGTTCACCAATGGCCGGCAGGCGAAGGTCGAAAAACCTTCAAAACAGTTGACCAACCCTGCCGGCTCGCCACCGACAAACGCCAGTACGCTGAAGGCATGGGGACGTTTGGCCAGTTCCCCCGGCAGTTGTCGCAATCTATCGGCGGGTAACGGGTGACCGCCGCCCATTGGGTCTTCGGCGTAGTGGTTCAATACAAGACAAATCGCCTCGGCATGCACTGGATTGGTGTAACTGGCCTGAAGCACAAGAATTTCTGCGGATTCCATTTCCACCCTCAATCACACAAGTTGCCCCAGCTCGCTTCTTGCGCGCTGAAAGGTCTGACGACCTTATCGCGAGTGCCGGGGTGCCGACAACCGGATCCTGTTGTGATCGTTCCCTCTCAAACGCCCCAGATCAATGCCTCGGTCCATCCCAGCTCGGCAAAATCCTCAGCCCTCAGTTTTGCCTCACCGGCACAGAAAAACTCGTCCAGTTGCGGCGGCGTGACCGAGGTGCCACTGAGCATCGCGTGAACCTGCCCGCGATGATGAATCTGATGCTCGAACAAATGGGACAGCATGCGCAAACGGCTGTCATGTTGCGGGGTGTGGCGCGCGATGGTCACGAGCCGTCCGAGGTCTGCGTCGCGCAGTTGCTCGCAGTAGGCAATCAGTCGACGGTCCACCAGGGCTTGCTCGCGCTTGAGATCGGCGCCGTGGGCGAACGGCTCGTCTTCGTTGAAAAACACGTAGCAATCGGGATGCGGTTCGTCACCGCGCAACTCCCGCTCCAGTGCATCCACATAGAACCAGTCACAGGTCAGGATGTGATTCAGGGTCGCGATGAGGCTGGGAAAGAAACTGACTCGCGGTGCCGCCAGTTCGGCCGGGCTTAGCTGAAGCCAAGCCTTGGCCAGTCGGTGATTGGCCCAGGCGTTCTGATAGGCCATGGTCAGCAAATGGTGGGACAAGGGCTGATTCATGTTCGCTCCTCCCGGATATCAAACCTCGGCGAAACGTTTGAGCTGCATTTCCTGCAGGCGACTAAGGGTGCGACGAAACGGAAACTCCAGATAGCCCTCGGTGTACAACGCCTCCATCGGCACCTGCGCCTCGAGGTACAGCGGCACCTTGCGGTCGTAGCATTCGTCCACCAGGGCGATGAACCGCCGCACGCCATCGTCATGCACCGACAACTGCGGCAACTCGCGATCCCCCGCCGCCACCCTTTCGACGCCGTCTTCAGTGCCGCGGGCGATGCGCCCTTCGCGTTTTTGCGCGCTGAGGTTGGGCACGTCGCTCAACAGAATAGCGCTGAAAGTGTCGCACAGGGCCATGAAGTCCATGGCGGCAAATGGCTGCTCGCAGAGCGAGGTGTAACGGCACCAGAGCACGGTTTGACTGGCCTGCATAACATTGACCGAACGGTAGCCAATCTTGACCGGATCGCTGGCCAGCGACTGGCCGACGGTCAAGGCCTTGAACACCTCGCTCAGCGCGCCGGGCTGACCCGGTACGTTCACCCAGTAACGCTGCAGACCGGCGCCAGGATGCAGACGATGATCTTCCCCACCATCCACCGCAATCACTTGCATGTGTTGTTTGATTGCAGCAATAGCCGGCACGAACCGGTCACGATTGAAGCCATCTGCATACAGCTGATCCGGCGGTTGATTGGAGGTGCAGACCACCACCACGCCCTGCTCGAACATCACCTGAAACAAACGTCCGAGAATGATCGCGTCACCGATGTCGTTGACGAACAGTTCATCGAAACACAGCACCCGCACTTCCTGGCTCAGCTCGCGGGCCAGCGCTTTCAATGGGTCGGCGGTGCCGGTCAATTGAAAGGAGCGCTGATGCACCCAGCCCATGAAATGATGAAAGTGCTGACGTCGAGCCGGGACGCGCAGGTTTTGGTAGAACTGATCCATCAACCAGGTCTTGCCCCGCCCGACCGGCCCCCAGAGGTACACACCGGTAATGGACGCGCGGTCTTCATGCAAGGCTTCATGGCATTTTTGCAACGCCCACACGGCATGTTCCTGAGCTTCGTCCTGGACGAAGCCCTTCTGTTCGATGGCGTGTTGCCAGGCGCTTAAGGGAGAGTCGACATTCATGCGCGGCAGTATAGGTAAAACGCAATCCATGTGGGAGCGGGCTTGCTCGCGAAGGCGTCGGGTCAGCCACATCAATGCTGAATGAACACCGCTTTCGCGAGCAAGCCCGCTCCCACAGGTTTCGCGCCGGGTTACAGCGAGATGTCCAGCCGGGCAATCTTGCCCTTTTCATTGAGGCGGAACATGTAGCGCAGTTCCAGCGGGCTGCCAGGGAACGTTCCGGAGATCAGATTGTGCACCAGCACTTTGCCGGTGCGCAGTTGAACGTCGAGCACCTCGACCCGGGGCTGATAACGTTGTGCGGTGTCTTGCATCCATTGGGCGATGGCTTGTGTGCCGACCTGATGCTGCCCCTCATCGAACACGTTGGCATCCTCAGCGAAAAAACTGGCAACCTTCGACGTGTCGCGAGCATTCGCAGCGGCAATGTAGGCGGCGATGGCGGGGGCCAGTGAAGAGGCTGGATTGGACATGTTTACGGCTCCTTGTGAGTTGATTCTGGAGCCATGCTAAAACAAGCCTGTGTCAATTCTTGTCAGGAGTGAAACGCCCTGCTTCGTCCAGTTGCATCTGCTTGCGCCAGGTGCGCAGCAGGTCGCTGCGCCGCCCCGGATAGCGTTCGCCCTGCTCGCTGGCGGCCGAGATCCGGTCGGTGCGAAACGTGCGATAGGCACTGCGCAACTCACACCAGGCGACGATGATCCGCACCTCGTTGAGAAAGCCCAGGGCCAGTGGCCAGATCAGCCGCTGACTCGGCACCTGATTGGCGTCCGCGTAGTCGATGTGCAGCTTGGCCTGATCGCGGATGGCTTGGCGAAACACGTTCAAAGGCACGGCATTTTGCGGATAGCCATAACCCGGCGGCCCCGGCAGCACCGTCGGGTTGCGCAAGGCCTCCTGGGCGGCTGGGTCGAGTACCGCAGCGATTTTTGCCAGGGCATCGGCCGCGGCTTTGCCCAACACCTCATCGCCACGCTGATCCACGTAACGCAAGCCAAGCACGATGGCTTCGGTTTCGTCGGCATTGAGCATCAAGGGCGGCAGAAACAGACCGCTGCGCAACACATAGCCGATCCCCGCCTCGCCAAAAATCGGTGCGCCGAGCGCGGTGAGTTCAGCGATGTCGCGGTACAGCGTGCGTTCGGAAATCTCCAGTTCGCTGGCCAATGTCGCCGCCGTCACCGGACGACTTTTGCCCCGCAGCACTTGTAACAAAGTCAGTAAACGGCTGGTTCGCGACACGGTCGGCAGGCTCTTTCCTGAAAAGTCGTCGGAGCTTAGCAGAGGCTGTTGTCAGAAACTGGCAGGAGCGATTGGTCGGTCTGAAAAGCTTCGCGGGCAAGCCTCGCTCCTACAGGTACAGCGATTGCCGCGTGATTTGGGCACGACACAAAACCTGTAGGAGCGAGGCTTGCCCGCGAAGGCGCCATACCAGACACCACAAAAACTACCGATCGACCTTATGCCTGGCCGCATACAAACACAGCATCTCCATGGCTAATGTCGCCGCAGCCAGTGAGGTAATGTCCGCGCTGTCGTAGGCCGGCGCCACTTCCACCACGTCCATCCCCACCAGGTTGATCCCGCGCAAACCGCCGAGAATCTCCAGCGCCTGCACCGTGCTCAAACCGCCGCACACCGGCGTTCCGGTGCCCGGCGCAAAGGCAGGGTCGAGGCAGTCGATGTCGAAGGTCAGGTACACCGGATGATCACCGACCCGGGCACGAATCGCCTCGACGATCGCTTCGCACCCTTGCCGATGCACCTGCCGCGCATCCAGTACCTGAAAGCCCTGATGATCGTCATTGGTGGTACGCAATCCGATCTGCACCGAGCGCGACGGATCCACCCACCCTTCTTTGGCCGCATGCCAGAACATCGTGCCGTGATCGACGCGCTTGCCCTCCTCATCCGGCCAGGTGTCGCTGTGGGCGTCGAAGTGAATCAATGACAACGGGCCATGCTGACGGGCATGGGCCTTGAGCAGCGGATAACTGATGAAGTGATCGCCGCCAAACGTCAGCATCGCGCAACCGCTGCTCAGGATGTGCTCGGCGTGGGCTTCGATGCTTTCCGGCACCGACTGCGGCGAACCGTAATCGAATGCGCAATCGCCGTAGTCGATCACCGCCAAGTGATCGAACGGGTCAAACGTCCACGGCCAATGGCGCTCCCAGGCGATCCCGGTGGACGCCGCCCGAATGCCGCGCGGTCCGAAACGCGCGCCGGGACGGTTGCTGGTGGCAGTGTCGAACGGCACGCCGCTGACCACCACGTCGACGCCACGCAAGTCGCGGCTGTAGCGGCGGCGCATGAAACTGGTGATACCGGCGTAGGTGCTTTCGGCGGCAGTCCCGTAAAGACTGTCGCGGGTCATAGCCTGATCGTTCTGTGCAGGGACGTCCATGGTGTATTCCTTGTTATTGGCTTTGGCGGCTACGGAAAGTGGTCCACAAGCGGGTGCGCTGACGCATGTCCTTGAGGCTCATGCTGCGGTCGGCGTACAGCCGCTCACGCACCTCGCTCTGCGGGTAGATGTCGGGATCACTGCGCACCGCCTCATCCACCAATGGCGTCGCCGCCCGATTGGCCGTGGCGAAGAACAGCGTATTGGTCAGCGCGGCGACGGATTCGGGACGCAACATGAACTCGATGAAGGCCCGGGCGGCTTCGGGGTGCGGCGCGTCCTTGGGAATCGCCAGGTTGTCCTGCCACACCAGCGTGCCCTCCCGCGGAATGCGGTAGACCACTTCGAACGGCTTGTTGGCCTTGCGCGCCTGATCGGCGGCCATGCTCGCGTCACCGTTGTAAGTCAATGCCAGGCAGACGCTACCATTGGCCAGATCGTTGATCTGCCGCCCGGTGGCGACGTACAGCACCGATGGCTGTAACTGACGCAATAGTGCATCGGCGGCTGTCAGATCAGCCTTGTCGGTGCTGTAGGGATCTTTACCCAGATAGTGCAGCGCCAGACCGATCACCTCTTGGGGCGAGTCGAGAATCGCGATGCCGCAATCTTTCAACTTGCTGGCGTATTCGGGTTTGAACAACAGGTCCAGGCTGTTGAGCGGTACGTTAGGCAAGCGCTGCTGCAGCGCTTCGACATTCATCCCCAACCCGAGCGTGCCCCAGGTGTAAGGCACGCCATACCGATTGCCGGGGTCGACCGCCGCCAGTTTTTCCAGCATGTCCGGGTCAAGGTTGGCGTACCCCTTGAGGCCATCGTGAGGAATTTCCTGCAGCGCACCCGCCGCCAGCCCACGAGCCAGAACGCTGGACGACGGCACCACCACGTCGTAGCCACTGCCGCCGGTGAGCAGCTTGGTTTCCAGCACTTGCGGTGTATCGAACGCGTCGTAGCGCACGTGGATGCCGGTTTCCTTTTCGAACCGCCGCAAGGCGTCGGGCGCGACGTAATCGGCCCAACTGTAGAGATTGAGGACTTTTTCCTCGGCCTGGGCCGGCACGGCCATGGCGAGGAACAGTGCGGGTAAACACAGCTTGAAGAGCGGAGCCATGACGAACACCTGACCGGAGGAAGTGGTTGCAGGATGCGTCGTCAGTTACATTGGAAAAATACCAAGTTAATTATCCTGACTTTATTACGGAGTAATGTTTGATGCTCGGTCAACTTCATGACCTCGACCTGCACCTGCTGCGCCTGTTCGTCAGCGTGGTGGAATGCGGTGGTTTCAGCGCGGCTCAGGGTGAGTTGGGACTGAGCCAGTCGAGCATCAGCCAGCAGATGGCCAGGCTCGAAACCCGACTCGGCTATCGCCTGTGCAGTCGCGGCAAGGGCGGGTTCAAAATCACCCCCAAGGGCGAACAGCTGCTCCTTGCCATTCGTGCCTTGTTCGAATCGATTGAAGCGTTCCGTCATCAATCCAACGGCGTGGCGGGACGCTTGATCGGCGAAGTGCGCCTGGGCTTGTCCGAAGCACTTGATCAATCGGTGCTGCAACGGGTTGCCGATGCGATCCGGCGCTTTCGCGAACGGGATGAATCGGTGCGTATCGAGTTGATCAGCGCCATGCCCGGCGAAATGGAGCGGCTGTTGCTGCAACAACGGCTGGACCTGGCGATCGGCTATTTCTCGCAGGCGCAAAGCGCTTTTGACTACCGCGAACTGTTCACTGAAACCCAGCACCTGTATTGCGCCCCGGGGCATCCGTTGTTCACCGATGAGGCGCCTGACGATCAGGCGCTACAGGCCTGCGACCGGGTCGATCACCCCTACCGCTTCCTGCGCAGCGACGAGCCGTTTCAGGGGAAGAAGTGTTCGGCCCGTTCCGAACAGGTCGAAGGCACACTCGCCTTCATTCTTTCCGGCAAGCACGTTGGCTACCTGCCCGATCACTTCGCCCGCAGTTGGGAAGACAAAGGGTTGCTGCGCGCCGTGCGCCAGGGCGACATGAGTTTTGAGGTGGCGTTCCATCTGGCCCGCCATCGCGCGCAGGTGCCGGGGGATGCGCAAAAAGCCTTTGAAGAGGATTTGCTTGCGGCGTTTGCTTGAAGAGCAATTGGGCTTGCCCCGTAGGAGCGAGGCTTGCCCGCGAAGAACGATGACGCGTAATACCTGAAAAACCGCGGCGTATTCTTCGCGGGCAAGCCTCGCTCCTACAGTATTTTCATTGCGGAGCTGCCGAAAGGCTGCGATCTTTTGACCTTGCCTGGTTCACCGGCGTGGAGAGTGAACCCGCTTCACCCGCGGCTGTCGCACAGCTGAACCGTGCGTAATGCTCAAGAGCCGAGCCACGAGCGGCTCGGCCTTTTTCTTTACGAGAACCTGTCCATGCGCAGATTGTTTGCCCTGTCTCTGTCCCTCCTGTTGCTCTCCCTGAGCGCCTGCGCCCTGTTCCCCCAACACGACCCGCTGAACATCAATGTGGTCGGTATCGAGCCACTGCCAAGCCAGGAACTGGAAGTGCGTTTCGCGGTAAAACTGCGCGTGCAGAACCCCAATGAAACGGCGATCGACTACAACGGCGTGGCCCTGGATCTGGAGGTGAACGGTCAATCCCTCGCCTCTGGTGTCAGCGACCAGTCGGGCTCGATCCCACGTTTTTCCGAAGCGGTGATTGTGGTGCCGGTGAGCGTTTCGGCTTTCTCGGTGCTGCGTCAGACCCTCGGGCTGGGGCAGACGCAGACACTGAACAATCTGCCTTACGTGCTTCGGGGCAAACTGGCTGGTGGCGTGTTCGGCACGATGCGTTTCGTTGATCGCGGCAAACTCCGCCTGCCGGGACCGACTACCGACACTTGGTGACGCTCACGTTTCGGCTCGGGGCTTAACCGGATCGATCACCTGGGTCACGCAATGTTTGAGGCCTTCTACGTGCCAATTGGCCCACAGCCGACTTTTGCCGGTGCTGTCTTCATCCGGCTCTATCGCCAGCCAGTTTCGAGCGGCGATCAGGTAACGTCCCCGTGCACCAATGGGCAACATGGTTCCGGTGATGCCGTAGTCGATCTGTTCCTGGTGCTTGCCAATGGACTCCAGAAACTGCACTGCCAGCACCGGCGGTGCAGGATGCACGACCCCGGTCGAAATCAATTGGTAAATCAATCCCGAACCATCGTTGCGATGCCGGGACAACGTTGATTCGATCACGCAGGCCCCCGCCACATGAACATCACCGGACACCAGCGTGACCTTGCATGACTCGGCATGGGCGAAATCCAGCAGACGCATGATCAGCCGCTTGCGTTCGTCCCGGTGGGGCAGGCTTCGCCAATGATCGCGCAAATCGTCCTCGAGTTCCTGTTGCCCCGAAATCAGGTCCAGTGCCTTTTCCGCCGCCTGCAAATCAAGGTAACCCACGGGAATACTCGACATCAGCAGCAAGTGCTTATGCCCCTTGGCCTTGCCCAGCCAGGCATAAATCGCATCCCAACTGACGGGCGAAATGATCCGGGTTCGCCGGGCCGGCGCAGTCGTCAGATCCGGCGCACGTTCGCTGCGCAAGTCGGGAACCAGCAATGCCAATTCACCCAGGCCGGTAAACCCCAGGTGAAAGCCGTCAGCGGTATCGGGAATCGCACAAGGGTGGGTATCAGCGGACGGTTTGAGGTGAGGATGAGTCTGGATCAGTTGTTGCTGGAAAATCCTGAAATAGCGTTTGGCCGTGGCAAACAACCCCTGGAACACCGGGCTTGAATGCAGAATCTCATCGTAGGAACCCCAGCCATCGATGATGTCATGGTCGTCCCACATCATTACCGTCGGCACGGCGCTGAGCAGCTTCGCGACCTCAGGCTGTTTCCAGCGCTCCAAGTAGAGTCTGGCGAAGAACTTGTCCAGATCGGCTTCGATCACTTTGCTGTAGACCGCCTTTTTGCGCTCGGCGAAGGGTTTGGCAAACCATGCTTTCATCGACGACAGATTGCTGCGCATGTCATCGCTGTAAACCTGATCGCCCCCCATCAACAACAGGTGATAGGGCTTGCTTTGATGAGCCCCCCACATGTGCTCCCAGCGCTCATGGTTTCTGTCCACCTTCTCCATGTCCTTGGGGTCCGAAAAGCCGTTGCACGACACATAGGCCATGCGAGGCGACTGCCCCTCGGCCGGAACGACGAAGTTGGCCTGCGCACCCTCTATCTTGATCGTGTAAGTGCTGGCAACAGCCTGGTCTTGCAGCGCTTTTAAATCGATGCGCCAGACGCGGTACTGAGGACTTAGCAGCGGGATATCGGCGATGGCCAACGGTTTGCCGGCAGTGACACCGCCGGGGACTTTTACGCTGGGTGATGACCCGCCCAAGGGTAAAACCACTAGAGCAGACACGTTATAGACATTACTGTTGATGCCACGAAATTGCAGAATCGGGCCGAGTAACAAACTCATGGACAGTCCATCCGTTGACAGGGTGTGAACGCCTGGAGACTAGACGACAATCACACCCCCCGACGGATTATGCGTTGAACCGCACGCCCGGTTTGGCCCGCTCATCCACCGTCAATTCAAATACGTCCGGGCGCGCGTAGTGCCCGACCACGTCGTAGTCGTAACGGGCGCGGATCAGGTCGTCGGTGTCGATTTCGGCAGTCAGCAAACCCGCCTCGTCACGCAGCGGCCCGGCGAGAATGTCGCCCATGGGCCCGACAATCACGCTGCCGCCGGCAATCAACGGGCGCTCCGCCGGCCAGTTGGCGATGTCCACGCCCAAGGCTTGCGGTGAGGCCTGGACCTGACAGGCGCTGACGACAAAGCAGCGTCCTTCATGGGCGATGTGGCGCATGCTCACCTGCCACATTTCCCGCTCGTCCACGGTCGGCGCACACCAGACCTCCACGCCTTTGGCGTACATCGCGGTGCGCAGCAGCGGCATCATGTTTTCCCAGCACACCACGGCGCCGATTCGCCCGACCTGGCTGTCGATCACCGGCAAGGTCGAGCCATCGCCCTTGCCCCAGATCAGCCGTTCGGTACCGGTGGGCATCAGTTTGCGATGCTTGGCGACCAGTCCGGCCTGCGGGTCGAAATACAACGCGGTGCAATATAACGTGCTACCCGCGCGCTCGATCACGCCGATCACCAGATTGGCCCCGGTGCGTGAGGCCAATCCGGCCAAGGCTTCAGTTTCGGCACCGGGCACGTCTATGGCGTTGTCGAAATACTGCGCAAACGCTTCACGACCTTCCGGCAGTCGATAGCCGAGCTGCGTACCGAAGCCTTCGCCTTTGGGGTACCCGCCGAGCAACGCCTCCGGCATGACCACCAGCGCGGCACCGGATTCGATAATGGCGGTTTCCCAGGAGAGGATTTGATCGAGGGTTTCTGCCTTGCCGCCGGGCAAGGCGCCGATTTGCAGCGCAGCAACGATGGACTTGGGCATCGCGATGACTCCGTCAGTAATGAGGTGTTGCTCATTCTCCGGCGCCACAGGATCATGAATAAAGCCCGACTCACTGCTGAATGATATGAACCAAATGAATATCGCCACCGTCGATCTCAATCTGCTCAAAGTCTTCGAAGCCCTGCATGAGGAATCCAGCGCCAGCCGTGCCGCACTGCGTCTGGGCGTGACGCAATCGGCGGTCAGCGCGGCGTTGCGCCGATTGCGCGAGGTGTATGGCGATCAGCTGTTCGTGCGTACCGGCCGAGGTCTTGCGCCGACACTCAAGGCCAACCAGTTGAAACCGGTGGTCAGCGATGCGCTGAACAAATGCCGCCAGAGCCTGGCGATGGTCGACCCGGCGGCGAATCATTATGACGGGCGTTCGGTGACGGTGGGTTTGTCGGATGATTTCGAAATCGCCTACGGGCGACGATTGATTGACGAGATCGCTGATCGCGCGCCGAGACTGCGGCTGATCTTTCGCCAGACCCACAGCCAGATCGTCGCCCGGGCCTTGATGGAACGCAGCATTGATCTGGCGATCACGGCAGGCGGGTTTGCCGAGCGTTTGCTCAGTCGTCAGGTGCTGGGTGAAGGCGATTATCTGTGCCTGGTGGACCCCCTCAGTCTGACCGAGGGACAAGAGACTCTCAGCCTTGAGGCGTTCGTCGCCCGCGAACACATTCTGGTGTCATCGGGCGGTTTTATCGGGATTACCGATGAAGGCCTGGCGGCGTTGGGGCTGAGCCGACGGGTATGCGCGTCAACCACGCACTTTGCCGCGTTGCCGCATCTGCTCAAGGGCAGCCAGGCGGTGGCAACCATCCCCGCCCATGCGGCTCGAAGTATCGCCGCGCTCAGCGGACTGGCGCTGCTGCCCTGCCCTTTGGCGCTGCCACGCTATCCGATCGAGCTGGGCTGGCGCACCAGCACGCAGCTCGATCCGGTGGTGTTGAAAGTGCGCGAGGCGATAATCGCGACCTTTTCCCAACAGGGGAATGGTGTCTGGACGTTTATTTAGCGGCCATCAGGCGATTGACTTCACTGCGCACCATGTTGGCGAATTCCGGGGGCGACATGCCATCGAGTTCGGCGCGGACCCACTCGGCCCATTTGCCTTTGCGCTTGGCACGCTCACCGAACAACCGTGCGGCTTCGCCCTTGGATTTACCCAGGTTGTTTTGCCAGAGTTCGAACAGACGGGATTTTTCATCTTCAAGCGCCGCGCGCTCGGCAAGGGGTTTGTCGGCCAGATTGAAGCTCATGGAAGATTACCTGCTGCGTAAAATAGGCGACATCTTACACTGTAGGAGGAAATGTCCTGTCGTGGATTTTTCTTCAGGGTGGAGTCGCCACGCAAAATGACTGCAACTTTTGCCATGGCGCCAGACTCCATTGTTCACTGCCCGTTTATCTGCAAGGAGTACTCTAATGGCCCGCAAAATCATCGATCAAGTCGCCGAGGATCAAATCAAGGATCAGGTCTTCAGCGAACTTCAGGCCCTGATCGAAGAATCGGAAAAACTGCTGAAAAGCAGTGCTTCACTGGTCGGTGAAGAAGCGGACACCCTTCGTGGGCAAATCGCCCAGAAGCTCCAGCAGGCCCGGGGTTCAGTTTCCAGTATGCGTGACCGGACCAGGCCCGCGGTCGAGGCCAGTGAAATCTACATCGGCGGTCATCCCTGGCAAACCGTGGCCATCTCCGCCGGATTCGGATTGGTGGTGGGGCTGTTGTTGGGACGGCGTTAAGCCAAGCGCAACCTATGTGGGAGCGGGCTTGCTCGCGAAAGCGGTGTGTCAGGCAACATCAATGTTGACTGTGCCGCCGCCTTCGCGAGCAAGCCCGCTCCCACAGGTTCCGTTTTCAGGGTTCAGAGCCCGGCCAGTTCCCGTAGATCTGCCAGCGTCTGAGGATCAAGCGCAATGCCTTCGACCCTGGCTTTGGCGCGCTGCCCGTGACGTCGATCACCCGGTAACCGCTTGAGCCCGACACCGTGCATCTGCCGAACCAGTTCCTGGCTGCGCTCGGCAAAATCCTGCCCCGCCGATTTGCTCGGATCGATCACGATCAGCAGTTGACCCGTCCAGGGTGTTTTCGCCCCCGGATGGTTCGACCAGTCGAACTCAAAAGAAAAATTGCCCCCCGTCAACGCCGCCGCCAACAGCTCCACCATCATCGACAGCGCCGAACCTTTATGGCCGCCAAATGGCAGCAAGGCGCCGCCTTCAAGAATTGCCTTCGGGTCCTGGGTCGGCTGGCCGAGGCTGTCCACCCCCATGCCTGGCGGCAAGCGCTCGCCTTTGCGGGCAGCGATCTGTACATCGCCATGGGCGATGGCGCTGGTCGCCAGGTCGAAGACAATCGGAGCACCGTTAGCCCGGGGCGCGGCGAAGGCAATCGGGTTGGTCCCGAACAGCGGACGATCTGCACCGTGTGGCACTACGCAAGTCATGCTGTTGACCACGCTCAGTGCCACCAGCCCTTCATCGGCAAACGGCTCGACGTCCGGCCACAAGGCAGCGAAATGGTGGGAATTACGAATGGCCAGCACCGCAATACCGGCACTGCGGGCTTTCTCGACCAGCAATGGCCGCGCCGCCGCGAGCGCCGGTTGGGCGAAACCATTCGCGGCGTCGACCCGGACAAACCCCGAAGCCACGTCCTCGACCACCGGCACAGCCTGACCATTGACCCAACCACTTTGTAACGTCGATACATAACCGGGAATGCGGAACACACCGTGGCTGTGAGCCCCGTCGCGCTCGGCGCCGGCGCAGTTGAGAGCCAGGGTTTTGGCGACATCGGCCGAGGTGCCGTGGCGCAGGAAGACCTGCTCAAGCAACGCCGTCAGCGCTTCGAAGGACAGGTTTGGCGAAACCGTAGTAGACACATGATCGTGTGGCGCAGACATCTGAAGCTCCAGAGTAATTATTGGAGGGGGCAACAGCGTACGAAAACCAACCGATTAACAACGGGCGACGAGCAGCCTGTCAACCTTTCGCTTGAACCGGAGCATCTGATCAGAACCGATTGAGCCGAAAAGACGCTTTGGCGCATGTTTGCACAAACATCGGGCGGCCATGTGGTAACTATCTACCACCTTCGACTCCCCCGCGATTTTTAGTCTTGAGCCTCAACCCACAGGCGCATTCAGCAGCGCCCTGAACGAGACTCGACGATGTCCACACCTCCCGCTCCGCTGTTTTTCCCCCAAGCCCTGCACTCGCCCGGCCACTGGAATGATCTGGGTAAAACCCATGGGCTGACGCGCAAGGATTTCGAATGGTTCAGTCATCTGGAACTGGCCAGCCAAACGTTACGCAGTCAACAGACCCCGCCCATGTTTGCCGAAAAAATCCTGCTCAATGCGCAAGACTTGGCCTCCATCCCCTTGGCCGGCAGCTTCGTGTTGAGCCTCACTCCGGATGACAACGGTGAGATTCTCTACACCCCGTACGCCGGCATAAAGAAGTTTGACAACCGCGAAGCCTTGATCGAACAGCTTGAACGTCAGCTGAAAAGCGCGACCGAGGACGACGACCTGCTGGCTTTCATGTCGTTGTCTGCGCGTAAAACATTGGCGGCTGCGACCAACATTCAGGTGAGCTTTCAGCCCATCGAGGGCGACATATTCGAAGACCAGCGCACCGTCATCGCCAATAACCAGCGAATGAACGAGCAGGCCATGCTGGACGAGTTGTTCAAGCTGCCAACGCTCACCTCGCTGCTCACTACGCTGCTTGATGAGTTACTGCAGTCGTCATTCCCGGGCCTTGATCAAAGCCAGACCCGACTCAACTTTTACTCCGTTGCACCGGCCCATGACGACAACCAGGAAAGTGCCCCGCCCCGGCGCTGGATCAACTCCATGTCCCTGAGTGACGCGGTACTGTCGTACTACCGCCATCTGCGATGGCCGATCGGGCAGTCTCATGAATTCTCCCATCCGGAAAAAAAGCCGACGAGCACTGACCAACTCCAATGGGAAACCGCGGTAAAGACCGCTTCCAGCAAATTGATCAGCCTGCTTTCCGGGAAACTGCAGCGCTACTGGGACGATGCGGCGGCTGATGGGGCTTCCCGCCGCGTTTTTTTCAGCCGGGCCATCCGTGAAAAGGTGCGCGCAGAGTTCCTGATCAAGCGCGAGGCCGAGATCATCAGCCCTGAACAAAGCCAGGCCTTGCACTCGTTGATTCAGCCGACGGCGAGTACGTCCTCGGCACTCAGCCTCGAGACGGTGCGTCTTTGGGAACACGCAGCCAATTATGTCGAACTGGCGGGCGCACTGATGATCAGCCACGCCAATTCCAAGGCCTTTCTTTACACCCCCACGCAAGGACTTCAGGTGCTGAAGGACTATCAGGACCTCAAAGATACCTTGCTGAGCAAGTTCAGCGCGGTCGGTCACGAAGATGAGCTCTACGGCCTGCTGAGCCTGGAGGAGCGTAACCGGTTCATCGGTTTCAATCAGCCTCAGGTCTCCGGCGAGGTGATTTCAGGCTCGATATTCAAAACGCTGTTTGAGGCGATCATCACCAAGCAACGGCAAAACATGGAATACGTTCTGCAGGTTTTCCGTCACAGCGACGGCACCGTGGACCTCCATGCCTTATTCGACAAGGCACTGGATATCCGCGCCATGATCAGCGATCAATTACTGACGCTGGATGTTCAGGGACGCTGGAGTACCCGACCGGTGCTGTCTGGCAACCAGCTGCCTTCCATGGTCTTGGCGGATAGAGCCGCAGCGTTCGTAAAAACCTTCAGCGATGTCGAATCGCTGATCAGCGCGGAATTCGCCTCCCAGCCGACCGCCTCTGGGGCCCTGCAGCGCATTTACCTGGAGAATCTGAAACCGCGCCTGGCCCACGCGCTTTCCGTGGGTGTACGGGGAGAAGCCAGCCTTCGAGTGCTCAACGCCACGCTGCGGGACGCCGACCGGGCCATTGTCAATACGGTGCTCAACCCGGATCAACCGGATCGAGAAACTCGCCTTGCCCTCAACGGGTTCAGGCCCGACGCTTATTCACTGCTCCTTGAGTGCTCCGGGCAGAAGAATCCGCTGCCCTTGGCCAATTGCGTACTGTTGACCGAACGTGGCGGGCTCGATGTTCAACACTCCGGCCGGGCAATTCTGTGGACGCCTGCGACCGGGCTGGAAGTCTTCGCGACGGTCAGTAGCGCAACGACAGAATTGAACCGGCGCCTGCTCGACGCCAACAAACGCCTGGAACTGCTGGAGAACCTCCCCCCTGCCCAGCGCACATTCCACCAGCGCTATACGCTCAACTCGTTGCGACTGATTGAGGACAACGTCCTGCGGCGCCTTGCGCAATCCTCCATTGACCACTTCCTGGCCCGTTGCGAACACCTGCGCAGCCTGAAGCTGGACGCTGCAAAGAAGATCAAAGCGCTTAACGAAATGACGCAACAGGTCATCGACACCAACTTGCAAAGAGCCAGGTTGATCTCACAGGCCCTCACCCGACAGCAGTCCCTGCCTGCATGGCTTGGCATGGCCCCTGTCGAAGAACAGCAGTTACACATTGAACTGCTGGAGCAATACCACAACAGTGTCTCCGACGATAAAGACTACCTGCACGGGGTCCAGACCCTGAAGTCCTATGTGCATGACCGATTGGTGTCATTGCTTGGCAGCCGATTCACAGGAACGCGACTGGACCCCGACCACATCAAAATCACGCCCAACCTGGCCCTGGCCGGGCCGGCGCGTAGCCTGACCGAGTTTGCCCTGAACCCTGTCAACGCAGCTCAAGCCATCGGCTTCAAGATTGCCTCAACAACCTCGATGGCCCTTCCCGATCGCCTGGATCAGAACGCCGTGCGCCAGCTTGTGCAGTCACTGAATATCCACAGCGATTATGCAACGCGGGTGACGGATGCATTGACTAAAGCCGGCACCGATACCGACAAACGAAAGCAGCGCTTTATTCAGCAACTACCGTGGCAACTGTTGCAACACGCTCATGCACTGAAACTGCAGCAACATCTCAGTGCCAGCGCCTTCGACTTGATCTGGCAGGTTCTCGACATGCCGGACGCCATTGCCCGCGCGGCTGTAACAGGTGCCCACGCCATCGTCAGGCCGCTGGAACTGATCAAGACGGCAGGTGCCACGGCCGTTAAAACCCTGGGTCTGTACCTGATCGGCCCCGGTGTCGGACATCAAGGGCCGCAAATCCTGTATGCGCCCTACCACACAGGCTCCGTGTTCACCGAATTCGAGAACGAAGCCAGCGTTATATCTGCGATCAATGTGCCAGGGGCACTGCAGAATCTGATCATTCGTCGGCTTCCCGAGGGTGAGCAAACCTTGTTCGGCAACCTGCTCAAGTCCACCGTCGGACAACAAAGCGAAATCACCCTCGCGTCCACCGCCATTAACGGCAACCTGCTTGCACAACTGTTCAGCGATAATGTCGGCCTTCTATCAAAAATGCTGGGCAGCCAGTCAGAGATCACCGGCCAGGCCGACTGGGAAACCGCCAAAAACCTGTTCAGCGCCGGCATCAAACTGATATCGGGCCTGTTGCCGGGCAAACTCGCCTATGGGCAGTTACTGTGGCAAAGCTACAAGGACTTCAAGAACTCCGCCGAAGCGCTACAGGATCATCACTGGAAACAGGCATTGCAGGCGTTTATTGCCGGCACCGCGCAAATGGTGACGCTGGGCAAGTTGTCGCTGGAGGCTTCAACGACTCCTGCGCAAGCAACCTCCGACACCGCGCCTGTTGCCAAACCGGTGGTCGCCCTGCAATGGTCAAAAGTGAAACCGACGGCTCTGATGCGCACAGTGTTGCAGCCTTTCGAGGCCTCGAACGTTGCATTAAAGGATCTTAGGAAGAGCAGCACCAATGGAACTTACCTGGATTCGATCAGCAATCGTACGTACGCCCCCGTCGAGGGAAAGGTTTACCCCGCGGTCAAAACCGGGCCGGTCTGGCGAATGATCAAAGACCGACAGCAGGGTCCCGCGTTGCTGGCGGCTTCCGGCCAGCAGCTAGTGATCGATCCGGACATCCATACGGTCCATTACGGCAAAGCCCTGTCGAAAATGCACAATCGATATGTTGTTGATCGCACGGCTCGGGACATTCTGAATATCGAAGCGCGGGGAATGGAAGACATTCGGATAAAACACCCGGAAAAAGCACGCATGATCGTGCAGGCCATAGACTTGGCTCGCTATTACGCGTTTAACAGTCTGCATAATCTGGCGCAGCTCAGACATCTGAATCCGGGGACGCGGCTGGATACCTTTCTTAAAGCCTTTTTTGATGCTGACCACCTCGACGCCAGCCTCTTGGAAAAAATCAAAAAGGTCATCGTTCCCATTTGCACAGCGCTGGTGGACCCAAACGAGGACTTGATGAACTCCGAACGTTTTGTGGTCGGTTCAAACAAATACGAGACCAATAGCACGATCGCTTTTGTTGTACCTGACGATGCACAGAAGCGTGTGTATTTCACGGAGCTGTTTTTTGACCCGCAACTTGATTGGTACAAGTCCTGTTTGACTGAACCTTTCGACGTCGACGACCATGCCCGGGCCGCTACCCTGATTCATGAGTTCTCCCATATTTTTTCAAACACCGTAGATATTGCAACGCTTGAGGCAAGGCGTCCGTTCACCGATCTGATCGCCACCGTCATCGGTTTCGGTACGCAAACCAAACAGACTCAACAGGACTTCCAGCGAGAGGCACTGTCCCTGGAGACCCCGAGGGAAGAACTGTTTGCCCGCTGGAACGCAACATTGCAGTCATGGATCAGTCTGGACTCGATTGAGGGGTTGGAGCATGTGGGTAAGGACATCCTCAAAACGACGAGCTGCAAAACGATGGATGAGGCTCGCAACGCCTTCCTGAATCCAGGGAAGGTGGACCTGCGAGCCGACATCATTTTGCGCAACGCCGACTCGATCGCTCACTTGATCTGTGAAATGGGTCGACAACTGGATCCGGTGCCAGCCCCGCCCACTGCCTGACGTCCGGCCGTAGCAGCTGTCGAGCTCCAACGAGGCTGCTACGGCCTGACGCAGCCTCGCTGGGGCTCGACAGCTGCTACAGTCCGGGACGGCGGGATCAGTCCTGGAGGTCTTGACCCTTTTTTCACTCCAGTTATGGATACTGCCTGGAGACGCCCGGCTTTCAGAGTGTCCATGTGAAAATAAGTTGTTCTTTGATGGGCAAATGCCATGACGGTTGTTCTCGCAGACTTCCCCTCAAGGTTAGAATGCAGGAAATCAGGATGAGTCAATGACCGACCACTCTCTCTCCCAAGCACAATACGACGCCATCACCGATGCCGCTGCGCACTGGTGCATGCGTTTGCATGCCATCGACTGCACAGCCGAAGAGCGTCAGGCGTTCGAGCAATGGCGTGATGCCCATCCCCTGCACGCCTTCGAGTACGAAGCCATGCTGGAAATCTGGGAGGTTGCCGGCGATTTGCCTCGTCCCGAATCTCCCGCGCCGGCTGTTCGCGGCAAACCGACAATGCCTTGGCGCACTTTCGGCATTGCCGCCACCGTCTGCGCCTTGGCGTTGCCGCTGGCGGCCTATACCGGATGGAACCTGGGTTGGCTGCCCAATGCCTATCAGCATTTCGAAGCGAGCGACAATGTTCGTCAGGTCACGCTGAGCGACGGCAGTCAGGTGGAGCTGAATCTGGGCACTGAACTGACGTTCAGCAATTACAAGGATCAGCGTCGTGTCACGCTGAAAAAAGGCGAAGCCTTCTTCAGCGTCAGTCATGACCTGCAGCATCCATTTATCGTCAAGGCAGCCGATGGCAGAATTCGCGTCACCGGTACCCGATTCAACGTCTGGATGTATGAAGACCAGGTACGCGTGAACCTGATCGAAGGGTCCGTGCTGGTGACCAGCAACGGTGCCTTGCCCGGCGAAGGTTCACGTCTTGAACCTGCCATGCAGGCACGTTATCAACACGGCGACTTCACGCCGCAAATCAGCCAGGTCTCTGCCGATGACCACTCGCTGGCGTGGCGCAGCGGCAAACTGGTGCTCGATGATCTGACGCTGACCGACGCCCTGCCCTTGATCAATCGTTATTTGAACAAGCCAGTCATGATCGCGGACCACAGCACCGGCTCGATTCGCCTCGGTGGTGTCTACAACATCAAAGAGCTCAATAGCCTGGTGGCTTCGTTGCCCAAGGTGCTGCCGGTCTATCTGACCCGCAACAAGGACGGTAGTCCGGTCCTCAATTCAATTCCGCAGCAAGCCCCAAAAAGCTGAAGGCCGCCACCCTTGCGGGGTGCGGCCGTCATGTTTCATTCGAACGCTATCGCTATTACTGCGCGGCGATCTTCCCTGCTTTCTCATCCTGCTCGCGAATCGTCTGAGCCTGATACTGCGGATCGGACGTGATCTGCTGCTCAGTGAACGGCAACACACTCAACTGCTTCTTCGAAAAAGCCAGTGTCTGGTCCCGGGAGTACTTCGACGCCGGGTCACTGGACAATGAGAATGCCAATAAGCCCTGAGCCTGCGGCCCCTTGTCATCGAACGTCACCACCTGCAAATAGCTGGTACCACTGACAACTTCGCGTTTGCCGTCGGTTCTCGGCACGCTTTGGATCGCGTTATATACGCCCAGCGTGCCCGGCCCGCCGTGAATTGGCGTTTGCTGCCCGCCACTGCTGACCACCTGGATATCACCCCAGCGGCTATCGGCTTTCAGGCCAAGGGTTTTTACCTGTTCGACCGAGGCCCGCATCGCCGCCCGAATCGCTTTGGCGACGTCTGGCTGTTCAATTGCCAGGCCACGCGGTGTGTGTTGCGGATCCTTCGGATCGAACGCGACACGCCAGATGCCAGGGATTTGCTGCAACGGCTCCATGACATTTTGAAAATGCACAAAGCCCAATCCACTGTCCAGATTCACCCGGCGATCCCAAGCCTTGAGGCTGGCACACAACGGCGTAAGCGTCGGCGCATCGGCGCCAAGATCCGCGGCGCAGAATTGCAACAGGTCCGGCATCACCTGGGTCGCCTGATACACCTGGTCGTCCATCACCATGTGTTGCAGATCTGCAGCGGCGACAGGGCCGGCCTTGCTTAAGGTGCCCAGACGCTCCAGTGCGAAACGCGAACGCAGCCCCAACGGTTGATTGTCCTGACTGATCAACGGCGAGAAGCCGGTGAGCGGTTGTGCCGGGTTGGCCATCCAGGCCGAATCATTGGAATGCTGCACAAAGTCTTTGCGCAACAGTTGCGGCAACTTGTCTGCCGCATAGATACCTTTTTGCGCAGCGTGCGGGTCGATGTCCCAGGCACAGGCGCTGCTGGAACCGTCGAGCAGGATCATCTGTAATCCGGCCCGAGGATCGCTGCACTTGGCCAGCTTGTCGGCATTGACGTTCGGCACCACCGACAGGTTCATGTAAAGCGTCTGCCCCTGATCGTCCACCGCCAGGGTATTGACCCACGGAATGCCCTGAATCTTATGCACCGATGCCTGTAGATCCTTGAGGCTGGCAGCGCGGTTCATCGCATACCACTGCTGCAAGACCCGGTCGTTATCCAGATTGGCATCGCGCAGGCTATAGGCGAACTGATTGTTCCAGTCCAGCTTGCCGGGCCATTGCACAATCGGGCCGAATTGCGAGCTGTAGACCACATGGGAAATCTGCCGGGTCTGGCCATCGGCTTGCTTCACGTTCACCGCCAGCGTCTGCTTTTTCATCGGCAAGGACTTGCCGTCCAGCAGGTAACGGGTCGGATCCTTGGGATCGAGTTGCAGACGATACAGCGTGAAATGCTTGGACGAATCCACCGTGTGGGTCCATGCCAGGTGCTGGTTGAAACCAATATTGATCATGGGCAGGCCGGGCAACGCGGCGCCCATGACGTCCAGTTTGCCGGGAATGGTCAGGTGCATCTGATAGAAACGCATCCCACCGACCCAAGGAAAGTGCGGATTGGCCAGCAGCATCCCGCGTCCGTTGAACGAGCGCTCGCTGCCGACCGCCACGGCGTTACTGCCGCGATCCAGAGCGAAACGTTGCATGCGCGAAGCCGCCAGCTGGAACGACACGGGTTCGCCTGCCATATGGGCAACGGCTTTCGGCGGGGTAGCGCCGGCCAATGCTTCGGCAAACTGCCCCACGCCGCCTTCGACCAGCAGACGTCGGGTCAGCTTGACCAGATCCTGCGCAGTGATCGCGCGCACCCATTCGCCCTGGCATTGCTGCGGCAAACCCTGGGCCTGGCGCTCTGTCAGCGAACGGTTGTAACCGGCCACATAACCGTCGATGAGTTCACGAACTTCAGGCGTTTGCGCCTGCCAGAAAGCGCCGACTGCCTGCGGCGTATTCAACCAGTTGAAAAACAGATCGCTGGCCAGGTTCCCGCGCTCTTCGACGGTAAACTGGTCCGGCCCAAAATGCCGTGAGCGCTCGCCATTGACGGTGACAATCTCATTGGCCAGCAAGCACAGATTGTCCTGAGCGTAGGCATAGCCAATGCCATAGCCGAGGCCGCGCTCGTTTTCGGCACGAATATGCGGCACGCCGAAACTGGTTCGACGAATTTCGGCTGTCGCCTGCTCTGGCTGGCTGCGCGCGTTTGCCGCAAGACTCAGCCCCAGCAACACACCCGCAAGGCTCAACCTGGTTAACTGCCTGGAAATAATCACGCTCGCTCCTGATCGAAAAGACGTATGACACGCAATGCGCCCCCCCTTAAAACGAAGCAAACAGCAAAAATTTAAGCCTTTGAGGGTGCCCCCACGCCCGGCTCACGGGCCGCTGACGTGCTGGCGACAAATTTTCTACATACGAGTCTTCATTATTTGCCTGGCTCGTTCGTCTTATTGATTGAGAGCACCCATCACATTTTTCCTGATCAGGCTCTGAAAAGGAGTTTTTGCATGTACAACCCGCAACTGCCAACGGACGGTAGCCATGCGCCAAAGACCAGCCCCCTGGGCTCCGGCGTTTTCAATCAACCAGCCGAACGCCACGGCAACGAACGGATCAGGTTGCTGCTCAAGAGCTTTGGCCTGCGAACCAGTCTGATTCGCCTGAAAGTGATCGACGCCTTGCTGACGGCCGCCCAAAGCGACCGCAGCCTGGGTGTGCGTGGCGTGCACAGTCACTTGCTGGACCTGGACATTCCCCTGTCCTTTCTCAGTGTCCGTGAAGTGTTGAAACGCTTATGCGGTGAAGGCGTGATCACCCTCAATCCGGACAAAAGCTACAGCCTGCATCCACAGGCTGCCGCCGTCCTGTTTAACGAGTAATCCGGCCATGGGGCGTCGCTCAAGGCTTGACCTTGCGACGCATCACGCCATTGATCACCACCACGAGCACCGCCACGCCAATGGCGATGTACTGGAACAGCTGCTCTGTGATGATCCCTGCATTTTGCAGCCAGGAAAGGCCGAACATGATCCCCAGTACCACCAGGGAAATCAGTATCGAGTATTTCAAACGTTGCGACTGGGTCATTGCGGGTTCCTGAACCAAAAAATGTATCCGACTTGTATTCGATTGCATGCCAAGCCACTACCGATCTGCGGGAATGAGGGGCTGCAAGCGAGGTCGTATGTTACAGCCGATGACGAAATTTGACTTCATTGCGGCGATAACCATGAGGATTTTGAAATGTTTCGTCGAATCACACAGCCGATTCCCTTGCTTGCTCTCCTACCCCTGAGTGACTGCATCGTTTTCCCCCACGGCGGCTGGCATGGCGATCGTCATTATGACCATGGCGCACCGAGTTATGATCAGCCTCGATAACATTGGCTTGCCGGTTATATAACCGACTTATTCGCCAACACCAAAAACTTATCCTACGAACTCCCGTACCATGCCTGCTTTATAGCGGGCATTTTTCGTGCTGGGGGATTTGATTACGAACTCACAGTCTCTTTTTCCTAAAAACCCCAACCAGACACACAATGAAAAATAGTGAAGTTTTTTGCCTCAAATAAGCACATGAAAATCCTCATGGGCCATGGTTATTCTTGTTCTGCCGTCTTATCAAACTTCCGGCATCAACAGGAACATCATGCACAAACCCTTAATAGATATAAGTTCATCTAGACTTCTTGGCTTTTGCCTTGCAATCACTCTTTTTGAACTTCTGACTTACATGGCCAGCGATATGATCATGCCGGCCATGTTGACCGTAACCCATCAATTGAATGCCAGTGCGAGTCATGTTCCCTACGCCTTCAATCTTTATTTGGCAGGGGGCATTCTTTTGCAGTGGTTTATCGGTCCACTGTCCGATCATTTCGGTCGTCGCAGAGTGCTGCTCATCGGTTGTGCGGTATTCACTCTAGCCTGTGCTGCGGCGTTTTACGTGCAGAGCATCTTTGTCTTCAATGGTTTGCGCCTGATTCAGGGCATGGGATTGGGATTTGTCATCGCGGTCAGTTATCCAGCCCTGCAAGAAGTCTTCTGTGAAGCCGACGCAGTAAAGATCATGGCATTACTGGGCAACGTGGCACTGCTCTCGCCGCTGCTGGGCCCCTTGCTCGGCAGCCTGATGCTGGAATGGCTCTCCTGGCGGGAGCTGTTTTTACTGCTAGGGGTTGGCGGCGCGATGGTCTGGTTGGGGCTTTATTGGTACATGCCGGAAACGGTGGGCACCTTGCGTCAGGACGGTCAGCGACTGGCTGCCGTACCCTTTGAATGGGGCGGCACGGTGCGCCGCTACGCCGCTTTGCTCACCAACACGCAATTCCTGCGCGCCACCGTCGCCTTGGGACTGATGAGCCTTCCGTTGATTGCCTGGATCGGGCTGGCACCTCTCTTGCTGATCCAGAACCAGGGACTTTCCACCCTGCAGTACGGCCTGTGGCAGATCCCGGTATTTGCGGCTGTCATTCTCGGCAATCTGATACTCAACCGATTGATTGCCAACACTGAACTGCCCCAACTGATTCGATACGCGCTCTGGCCGTTTTGCGGTGGGCTCATCGCATTGGCCACCATTACTTTCACCGGTGCCTCGACGCTCCTGTTGGTCAGTTGCCTGTCGCTTTACGCCATCGGTCTTGGCATGAGCAACGCCGCGCTGTACCGGCTCGCGCTGTTTACCAGTGATGACAGCAAAGGGCTGGTCTCAGCCGCGATCGGCATGATCTCCATCGCTGTCATGGGTGGTGGTGGCTCGATTATCGCGGCCCTGGGTGCCGGTGACAGCCTTGAGGCCTTCGCTCTGATGGCCTGTCTCATGGGGCTATTGTGCCTGGCGCCCTTGAGACTGTTTCTGCGTCGTTCTCACATCCCACTTGCGATCTGACACCAACCAGTAGGTCTTTTGATGATCCATCTACCCCATACCGATGCGCTTTGTGCGTTAACGCACCCCTATTGCCTGGATTCCGTGCCGGACGGTCTGTTCGACCGGGCCATGAGCGAAATCAGCCTTTTTCATTGTCATCACACGCCCGGATACGAACGCTGGTTGAATGCTAATGATCTTGACGCCAACGCCCTGGAGACACTGGATGACTGGTCAAGGTTGCCGCCGATTTTCGCCAATTACTTCAAACGTCATCTGGTGTTCGGTCCCACAGGCGAAGGCGCGCTGGAGCTGACATCATCCGGCACCAGCGGCCAGAAGAGTCGCATGCGTTACGACCAACGCAGCATGGCCGCGGCACAAGGCATGGTGAGCCACATTTTCCGGCATTACGGCTGGGACACACCGGCCAGCCCCTGCAACTATCTGCTCCTGAGCTATGAGCCCGAGGCAGCCATCACCCTGGGCACTGCCTATACCGATCAGTTTCTTTGCAGCTACGCCCCCGTCAACCGTGTCGCTTACGGCTTGCGCCTCACCGGCAAAGGTCATGAGTTCGATCTTTTTGGTTTGATTCGAGCCTTGCAAGAATTTGCCGAGGAAGGATTGCCCGTTCGCATTCTCGGTTTTCCGGCGTTCCTTTCGCATGCCCTTCAATACATGGAAGACACCTGCGTGGCTGATTTGCAATTGCCTGCCCAATCATTGGTGTTTCTGGGGGGAGGCTGGAAAACCCAGGCGGCACAGGAGATTCCCCTGCATCAGTTGTATGCCCGGATCAATCGGCAATTGGGTATCGACCTGCCTCGCTGTCGGGACGGTTATGGCGCCGTAGAGCATGCAGTGCCTTACATCCAGTGTGCCCACCATCATTTTCATGTACCGATCTATTCGAAGGTTTTCGTGCGCAACCCATCCGATTTCACTGTCCAGCCATACGGCAAGCGCGGCTTGCTGGAATTCGTCTCGCCGTACATTTCGTCGAGCCCTGCCCATGCCGTGGTCATGGGCGATCTGGCAACATTACATCCTGGCGCCAGTTGCGGATGCGGTCTGCCAACCGATTGGTTCGAGCTCCATGGCCGTGCCGGCACCTCCGCCAGTCGCAGTTGTGCCATGGCCGCTTCCGAACTGATCGGAGGCGCTTGATATGTACCTGATCAATGGCCAGTTGCGTGATGACGTCACCCCGGAAAGTGCCCTCGAACTCCTTAAGAAACCATTGCCCCGGCTGCTTTCTTCCCCGATCGATAGTGAGACCGTTATCGAGTCTGCTGTGCGCTTTGCCACGAAGTTGCAATCTCGTAGCCAGGATCTGTCCCTTGACGATGAGCAATATCAGGGGCTGATCGATTTCTGCCAGCGCAGCAACCTGAGCACAAAACTTGAGCGAGAGCTGGGCCTGCAACCGCGTTCGCTGCGACGTATCGACTATCGACAGCCATGTTTCGAAAGCTGGCATCCATTGGGCTTGGTGGTGCATATCACCCCAGGCAATGCGCCGTTACTGGCGTTCTGCGCAATACTCGAAAGCCTGCTGGCCGGCAATATCAACTGGTTGCGCCCCAGTGCCAGCGATCAGGGGTTGACCGCACAGTTGCTGGCCGCCCTTGTGCAATGCGACAGCAGCGGCAGGCTGGCCGAATTCGTAGCGGTTCTGCCGGTTGACACCTCACGGATAGCTCAACTTTGCGCCACGGCAGACGGAGTATCGGCCTGGGGTGGTGTCGCAGCGCTCAAGGCGATTCGTCAGCAGATTCCTGCGGGATGCCGCTGGATCGATTGGGGGCACAAGATCAGCTTCGCCTATCTGTCACCTGAAGCGGCAGAGCCCGCCGCGCTCGATGCCTTGGCAGATGAAGTCTGTCGACTGGATCAACAAGCGTGCTCCAGCCCTCAATGGGTGTTGGTGGACAGCAACGATCCGGCGGTCCTGCACGACCTCGGAGAGCGTCTGGCCGAAGCCTTCAAACGTCGCGCCCAACAGTGGCCGGCGCTAATGCCGACGGATCAGGAAGCTTCGGAAATCACCACACGCACTGCCATGGCGCAGCTTGATCAGTGCTTTACCCATCAGACCGGCCAGGTGTGGACCGGCTCCGGATGGCGTGTCATCTGGGAGCATCATCAGACGCTCGCGCCGTCGCCGCTGTTTCGTACAGTGCTGCTCAAGCCAGTCCCACAGCACTTGCTTGCCGAATCACTGTTGCCCTGGCGAAACGTCCTGCAAAGCTGCGCACTGATAGCCTCCCCGGCAGGGACACCCGAGCTTGTTCGTACACTGGTCAACGCCGGCGTCACGCGCATTGCTCCTTGCCAGACGATTCATGATGGCTACGCTGGCGAGCCTCACGATGGTGTTTATGCGCTGTCGCGTCTGAGTCGCCGTCTCTCCGTGAGCCTGGGCGCTGATGTCTCGATTGGCCGCTCAACGCTCGACCCGGTGCCGCCTGCCCCTGACACAGCCCGTGGCCCGATCATGGACAAAGACACCTTCACGACCCAGCCGATCAGCCCCACGGCACAGCTGTATTTTCGCTCCGGCGGTAGCAGCGGCACTCCGGCCCTGGCAGGTTTCAGCTACCGAGACTTCCAACGACAAATGCGCGCCGCGGCTGATGGCATGTTCGCCGTCGGGCTCGATCCGTCACAGGACCGGGTGATGAACCTGTTCTATGGCGGGAACCTGTACGGTGGTTTTTTCAGCTTTTCGAGCATTCTTGAACAGATGGGCGTTGCACATTTGCCTATGGGAGCTCCCCAGGACGACGACTTCAGCGAAATCGCCCGACTGATCGTGGAGCAACGAGTCACCGTGCTGATTGGCATGCCCAGTACGCTGCATCGCCTGTTTTTCAAGGAGCAGACCCGACTTCGCGACTATGCCGGTATTGGCAAAGTGCTCCTTGGCGGCGAGCATCCGGGCGAGGCCAGTCGACGCCTGATGGAAAGTTGCGCAGTGTCGACCATTCGTTCTGCTCTCTACGGATCCGTCGATGCAGGCCCACTGGGTCATGCCTGCCGGGCGACCGCAGACGGCGTGTTCCACTTGATGTGCGAAACCCAGTATCTGGAGATCGTTCAGTTCGAACAGGATGTGCCGGTGCAAGCCAATGAGATCGGCCGTCTGCTATTTACCTCCCGCGCCCGGCAAGGTCAGCGCGTTCACCGATATGACATCGGCGACACCGGCCGCTGGCTCCCCGGAGCCTGCCCTTGTGGACTGGAAACGCCGCGATTCGAACTGCTGCAGCGGCACGGCAAGCTGGTGCGGATTGGTACGGAGTTCATCTCGCCTTCGGCGCTGGAACACAGCGTAGGAGTCCCCATTCAAGTTGTTCTGGATTACACCGCCAGTGGCGTCGAACGAATGCAAGTTCGAACGGATGCCGATATCACTTGGGTACGAGAAAAATTGCTGACCCATGAAGCATTGGCAAATGCCATAGCCGCGGCCCTGTTAGTTGTTGAAGTAATCGCATGTGCTGAACATGAATTCATACGAAACAAACACAGCGGAAAAGTCCCACTGATTGTCGATCGAAGAATATAAAAACAGAACGTTTCAACGACCGTGTTTTTCAAACCAAAACGCCTGATTAGAAAAGAGAATCCAGTGAAATCAATTCATTCGCTCGAACAACTCGTGTCTTTTGTACGACAACACTCAAACTACTACAGCGCGCATCTGAAACATTTACCCACCACAGGTATTACTTTAAAAGATTTACCGTTAACCAATGTGACCAACTATTGGACCGGCAGCAATGACTTGAATCATTGGTCGGTCTTGACGGGAAACGTTGATGACGCGTTGGTGTTTAAAACCGGAGGCTCGACCAGCCAGGGAAAACTTGCGGTTTACTCCTACGAGGAATGGCAAACACTGGTCAGTACCTTCGGAAACAGTCTCTCTTCTCAATTGAACAATGGCGACCGCGTCGCCAATCTGTTCTTTTCAGGGGATCTCTACGCCAGTTTTCTGTTTGTCCACGATTCCCTGGCCCATGTCGGACGATCCATCTGTGAGTTTCCGTTTACCGGAGACATCGAACCGGACGTACTGGCGGATGCGATCGCACGACATCGAATCAATGTTCTGGCCGGGGTGCCCGCACAGTTGCTTCGATTCGCGGCCTACCTGACGCAGCATCGGCGTGTGCTGTGCGGGGTCGAGACGCTGCTGTATGGCGGCGAAAGCCTGTTTGCCTCGCAGTTGGCAATCCTCGGCGAAGTATTCCCCAACGCCCGTATTGCCTCTATCGGCTACGCCAGCGTAGACGCCGGGCTCATAGGCGCCAGCACTCGCGACTGTGCATTGGGCGAGCATCGGGTATTCGAACAGCAAACCTTGCTGCAAATCATCGATGAAAATACCGGTGAAGTGATTGAAGAATGCGACCGTATCGGAATGCTAGTGCAGACCAATCTGACACGCCGGCTCATGCCGCTGCTGCGTTACCCGGTGGGCGACCGTGCATGTTGGCGTGAACCGGCCGCCACCCCGAGGCGTAAATTCGCCCTCAAGGGGCGCAGCGCCCACAGTCAGCGGGTACGAGTCGGCGTGCTGTCGCTGTTTACCGAAGAAATATACGAAATCATTCAGCGCGTAGCACACAGCGAGCAATGGCAATTGCTGATCGAACAGACCGGCACCAAGGATCTGTTGAGCGTGAAGTGGGTGCCCGAACCTCAGTCACAAACCGTCGAGCCGGTACTCCGCGCATTGCGTGAAGCTTTGCTTGCCCACTACCCTGCCATCGACGACCTGAGCCGCGAGGGTCTGCTGGAGTTTCGAGTACTCTGCTGCGCAGCCACAGACCTGCAGCTTCACCCTCGCTCAGGCAAACAATTGCGAGTGCGGGATTTGCGAGTGTATGACGTCTGCTCGCAGGAGCCCGCGCAATGACCCGGTTGATATTTCGCCCCTACCGTCCTTCCGACGCAGATGCCGTGAGCCGATTGTTTCGAGAGGTCTACGGCGATCTTTACGCTCAGCCGGATGTTTACCTGCCGAACATGATCAGTCAGCACAACGCCGAAGGCCGCTGGCAATCGATACTGGCCGTGGATGGCGCGCGGGTGCTCGGGCATGCGGCGCTGTGCCGCGACTTGCCTTCGAATACCGCGGAACTGGCGCTCACCGTGGTACATCCCATCGCCCAAGGGCAGAATCTCGCGACCCATCTGTGCCTGGAGCTACTGAGGCAGTCGCGTTTTCTGGGGCTCAAGAACCTCTCGATCAAGCAAGTGACCCATCATCCCTACACTCAACGCATGGCAGGCAAAATCGGCTTCCACAGTACCGGACTGCTTCCCGATTATGTCCCTTCGCCATTCGCTGAACCACTTCCGGAAACCATCGTGATGGGCTGTCACCTGATCGACGGACACACGCGCCCGCTCCCCGACATCCCTTGGCCCGCAAGCTGCCGGACGTTTATGCAGCATCTGTGTTCGGTGTTTGGAACCCGGCAAGACAAGGCATCACGACCCGCGATGCCCTTGCAAATAAAGCAACATCAGCATCGGTTCGACATTGTCATCCGGCGTTTGAACAGACGTTTGCTTGAGCAGATCAGCCAATTACCCCAGCACTGGCTGATCTCGGCACGGCTGGAACTGTCCCGGCACTTTGCCCGGGACATGCACAGTTTTTCGGCTCTGGGCTTCGCCTTCACCGGCTTGATGCCCACGCCAGATGATAATGACTGGTTCGCCCTGTTTCATCGAGGCGTCCAGTCTCGCCCCCTCAACCTGCACTGCGCGCACATGCAACGATTGCATGACGACTTACAGCAAAACGCAAATGCCACGAGAACCCATCGGTACGTCGACGCCCGTATCGGTTCCCGCTCAGCCGCTTGAGTGTTTTCTATAAAAGTCACCGCTCGGCTGCGCGCAAAGTTCCACCAACCAATCGACAAACACCCTCACCCGTCGAGACAACTGGCGGTGCGGTGGATAGAGCGCCGTCAACGGAAACGCCGGTGGCGGCACTGCCTTTAGCACTTCACACAAACGGCCTTCGTCCAGTTGTCGGGCGACGTGATAATACGGGGTCTGGACCAGACCATAGCCCGCTTCGCAAGCGGCGAGATAGCCATCGGCGCTGTTGACCGAAACCTGTTTGGGCAGATCGATCGGCTGCACCTGACCATCCACCACAAACTCCAGTCCGTAACGCTTGCTGGTGCTGCTGGAGAAATACTCCACCATCTGGTGGCCATCGAGATCGGCCAGACACTGAGGCGTTCCGTGACGTTGCAAATATTGCGGGCTCGCGCAGGTGACCTGGTCCATCATGACCAGCGGCCTTGCCACCAGAGAATCGTCCAGGGCCGAGCCCCCCCGCAACACGCAATCGACACCTTCGCGGATCAGATCCACTGGCCGGTCATTCAACCCGATTTCCAGTTCGATCAAGGGATACCGCGCAGTGAATTGCGGCAATGCCGGAATCACAATCAAACGTCCCACTCCCGCCGGCATATCCACTCGCAGCAGACCCTTGGGGTTTTGGCGAGCAGCGGAAAACACCGCTTCGGTCTCCTCCAGATCCGCCAGCAGCCGCACGCAACGCGGGTAATAGGCGGCGCCATCGAGCGTCAGGCTGATCTGCCGGGTGGTGCGTTGCAGCAGTTGCACGCCCAGATGAGCCTCAAGTTGCTTGATCAGAATGGTCACCGAAGCCCGGGGCAATTGCAGGCTGTCCGCCGCTTTGGCGAAGCCGCCCAGTTCGACGATTCGGGTGAAGACGCGCATGGCGTTGAAACGGTCCATTGCTTTGGCTTACCGGCTGATTATTTAGAATTTACAAATAGTGATAGCAGTTTTAGCCGGTTTATCTTGTTTCTGTCGAGGTCAACAATGGGATTCAATTCACAGGGAGCTGATTTCATGCAAACACGTCAACTGGGCAAAAACGGTCCGCAGGTGAGCGCGATCGGTCTGGGCTGCATGGGCATGACCGATTTCTACACCACCGGCGTGGACACCCGCGAAGCCACGGCCACTTTGCACCGCGCGCTGGAACTGGGAATCAACCTGCTCGACACGGCAGACATGTACGGCCCACATACCAATGAAGAGCTGATCGGCAAGGCCATTATCGGCAAGCGTGAGCAGGTGTTTCTGGCCAGCAAGTTCGGCATTGTCCGTGACCCATCCAACCCCGGTGCACGGGGCGTCAACGGGCGACCGGAATACATTCGCAAATCCATGCGCCTTGGCGTGGAAACCCTGGATTTGTATTACCAACACCGCATCGATCCGCAGGTGGCCATCGAGGAAACCGTCGGCGCCATGGCAGAACTGGTGAAGGCCGGCAAGGTGCGTTACCTGGGATTGAGTGAAGCCTCGGTCGCCACGCTGGAACGAGCGAACAAGGTTCATCCGATCAGCGCACTGCAAAGTGAATACTCGCTATGGAGCCGCGATCAGGAGGAAAACGGTTGCCTGGCTGCGTGCCAGCGCTTGGGCGTTGCTTTTGTACCTTACAGTCCATTGGGCCGGGGCTTTTTGACCGGTGCTCTGAGAAGTCCGGATGATTTCGCGGCCGATGACTACCGTCGCTTCAGTCCACGCTTTCAAGGGGAAAACTTCGCTAAAAACCTGTTGCTGGTGCAGCAAGTGCAGGCCCTGGCCGCTGACAAGGGTGTGACGGCGGGCCAACTGGCGTTGGCATGGGTATTGGCCCAAGGGGATTACCTGATTCCGATTCCAGGCACCAAACAGCGTAAATACCTGGAAGAAAATGTCGCCGCGCTGGACGTGAAACTGAGCCGCGAAGAATTGCAGGCCCTGGAAGGGATTTTCCCGGCCAATGCCACGGCCGGCCTGCGTTATCCGGAAGAAGTCATGAAGTTGCTTGACCGATAACAGGTGCCCGGCCCGTTCGATGGTTCGAGCGGGCCAACGCGGCCAAACATCACGCCTTGGCGTTAACGCCCTTGTCATTAGGAACCGTCGTACCGTTGCCCTGTGGCGAGGGGGCTTGCCCCCGTTCGGCTGCGCAGCAGTCGCAAAAAACCGACCATGCAATCTGATTGAAAGATACGGACCCCAGATTTGGGGCTGCTACGCAGCCCAACGGGGGCAAGCCCCCTCGCCACAGGGGTTTACCCAACACTGTATTACTTCGAAACAATCCGCTGTCTCTTTGTTGGGTAAACGGGTCAAAATGCATCTTTTTGGCCACAACCCGAGACGAGATCCCCATGCGAACCCACCTGCGTCTGGCCGCCCTGAGCGCCCTTTTCATCTCTTCCCTGGCCCAGGCTGCCGAGCTGATTCCCATCGAAGTTCATCGCGATGCCAACTGCGGTTGCTGCAAAAAATGGGTCAGCCATCTGGAAGCCAACGGTTTTAAGGTCGCAGACCATGTTGAAGCCGACATGAGCCAATTCAAGCAACAACACGGTGTGCCACCTCGGCTCGCGTCGTGTCACACCGGCCTTATCAACGGCAAATTCGTCGAAGGCCACGTGCCGGCCGATCAAGTACTGGCCTTGAGCAAGCGTGACGATTTGTTGGGGGTTGCAGCCCCTGGCATGCCGATGGGCTCGCCCGGCATGGAAACGGACGGCATGAGCGATGCCTATCAAGTGATCGGTTTGAAAAAGGACGGCACTGACGTGGTGGTGGCGGACTACCCCGCCCATTGATGTTCAGCGCCTACATCGGGCTGTTTCTCGCGGCGTTCGGTGCCGCGACGCTGCTGCCACTGCAATCCGAAGCAGTGCTGGTGGGGTTGTTGCTCAGCAATCAGGATTGGCTCTGGTCGTTGTTGGCCGTCGCAACGCTGGGCAATGTGCTGGGCTCGCTGCTGAACTGGTGGCTGGGGCGCGGCATCGAGCGGTTTCGCGAGCGGCGCTGGTTTCCGGTCAGCCCTCGCCATCTCGAGCAAGCCCAAAAGCACTACCAGCGTTACGGGCATTGGTCGTTGCTACTCAGTTGGGTGCCCATCATCGGCGATCCACTGACGCTGGTGGCTGGCGTCATGCGCGAACCGCTGGGGCGTTTCCTGGTGATCGTGACACTCGCCAAGGGCGCCCGCTATGGTGTGTTGGCCGTGGCTACGCTGGGGTGGATGGGTTGAATGGTCATGGCGATGGCGGCGCGGAACCTGTGGGAGCGGACTTGCCCGCGAAGAGGGAGTGTCAGTCGACATTAATGTTGTCTGGCACACCACCTTCGCGAGCAAGCCCGCTCCTACATGGATTTCCCTCGGCATTGCGGCCATGACCTAATGTTTAATGTCACCCTAATCATGCCAGTCCAGCATCGGCGGATTTCCTGTGGAGCTTACCCATGTCGCCCATCCTCTCCCGCTGGTTACCCGGCCTGCTGCTGACAGCGGCTCTGCCCGTTCTCGCTCACGCCCAGAACCAGGCCGAAACGCCGGAATACGGCCCGCAACTTCAGGGCTTCGATTACCCCTACACGGTCAAGCACTTCGACTTTGAGTCCCAAGGCAAATCCCTGCAGATGGGTTACATGGACGTTGCCGCCCAAGGCAAGGTCAATGGACGCAGCGTGGTGCTGATGCACGGCAAAAACTTCTGCGGCGCGACCTGGGAGAGCTCGATCAAGGCGCTGAGCGAGGCCGGTTACCGGGTCATCGCGCCGGACCAGATCGGCTTTTGCACCTCCAGCAAACCGGACCACTATCAATACACTTTCCAGCAACTGGCAGCCAACACCCAGCAACTGCTCAAAACCCTGGGCATCCAAAAGGCCACCCTGCTCGGCCACTCCACCGGCGGCATGCTCGCCACCCGCTATGCGTTGCAATACCCCGATCAAGTCGAACAGTTGGCCCTGGTCAATCCAATCGGCCTGGAAGACTGGAAAGCCCTTGGCGTGCCCTATCTCACGGTTGATCAATGGTATGAGCGCGAGCTGAAAGTCACGGCGCAAGGTATCCACGACTACCAACGCAACACCTATTACGATGGCCGCTGGAAGCCGGAGTTTGATCGTTGGGTGAACATGTACGCGGGCCTGGCCAAAGGGCCAGGCAAAACAGCGGTGGCTTGGAACTCGGCGCTGATTTACGACATGATCTTCACCCAACCGGTGTACTACGAGTTCAAGGACCTGAAAGTGCCGACCCTGCTGCTGATTGGCACCTCCGACACCACGGCCATCAACAAGAACATCGCACCGCCCGAGGTCAAGGCTAAAATCGGTCATTACGATGTACTCGGCAAGCAAGTGGCGAAACTGATTCCCCGTTCGACACTGGTTGAATTCCCCGGCATGGGCCACGCGCCGCAGATGGAGGAACCGGCCAAATTCCATCAGGCATTACTCGACTGGCTAAACAAAACCAATCCCGTTCGTTGATGAGGCAAGGGTGATGGCGGTGCAGATTGCGGTGATCGATGACTGGCAGGGCGTGGCTCGCGGTGTGGTGGACTGGTCGGTGCTGGACAGCATCGGCCAGGTGAGTTTTATCCATGACTACCCGGCCGACAACGAAACCCTGGCCGAACGGCTCGGCGCATTCGAGGTGATCTGCGTGATGCGCGAGCGCACCCGGTTCGACGAAGACCTGCTGCGCCGCTTGCCCACACTCAAGCTGCTGGTCACCGGCGGCATGCGCAACGCCGCCCTGGACCTGAAAGCCGCCGCCGCGCTGGGCATTCAGGTGTGCGGCACCGACAGCTACAAACACGCCGCCCCCGAACTGACCTGGGCGCTGATCATGGCCGCCTCCCGCAACCTGGTGGCCGAAGCCAATGCCTTGCGCGCAGGTCAGTGGCAACAAGGGTTGGGCAGCGACCTGCAGGGCAAGACCTTGGCGATTCTCGGGCTGGGCAGCATTGGTCAACGGGTGGCCCGGTTCGGGCAGGTGTTCGGCATGCGGGTAATTGCCTGGAGCGAAAACCTGACCGCCGAACGGGCTGCCGAGGTCGACGTCACCTATGTCAGCAAGCAGGAACTGTTCGAGCAGGCCGATGTGCTGTCGGTCCATCTGGTGCTCAGCGAGCGCAGCCGAGGGCTGGTTGACACTCAGGCCCTGGACTGGATGAAACCCACGGCATGGTTGGTCAACACCGCCCGCGGGCCGATTGTCGATGAATCCGCATTGATCAAGGCCCTTCAGAAAAAACGCCTGGCGGGTGCTGCGCTGGATGTGTTCGAGCATGAGCCGTTGCCCCGTCATCATCCCTTCAGAACGCTGGACAATGTACTGGCCACGCCGCATGTCGGGTATGTCAGCCGGCAGAATTACCAACTGTTCTTTTCGCAGATGATCGAGGACATTCAGGCTTGGGCGGCAGGGGAGCCGGTTCGGATTCTGAGCTAAGACCGCGTTATCGTTCTTCGCGAGCAAGCCCGCTCCCACATTTGAAATGCGTTCCCCTGTGGGAGCGGGCTTGCTCGCGAAGAGGCCCTCAAATCACTACATCTTCCCTAAACCCTACGCACCGCAATGGTGCAACCCACATCCCATCACGCCCGATTATCGTGACTTCCCGGTCCCGATTTGACCCACGCCAGAAAATAAACCTGCCCTTCGTCGGTGCGTCTCCCCGCAAAGCTCTATGTCTGTACCCTCTTTTGACCGATTGTCGAACAATTTCACCCGTTGGCCGCCCCCGCTCTAAGTTCTGGCCTAGACTGATTTTCGCGGAGTAAAACCGGCTGGTCATTCGGTGAAAATAATCGAAACTTTTGATGCTGGCCTCGTGTCAGGTTAAAGGTAGGGCCACAGCGACTGGTGCATTCCTTGCAACAGCCACTTCACCCATTCTGCTTCAGCGCATGGGCAGCACTTGCTCACCGATGCGTAGCGCGTTTGCGCCCGGCCACAGGATTTGGCCACGAACACCGTTTGTGCCAGGCCTAGAATTAGATCAACAACACGGGAGATTCATATGATCAGTGCGGCTTTAGATATCCAGGGAGAACGTGCTCATCAGCAGGTAGGGGAAACGAGCACCGTCGGTATCCTCAATGCCAAATCGGTCAACATGCCGACCCCCAAGACACTGGCACCGGTAGTCAGTCAGAATCCCAACAAGAAGAGAGTCCTGTTCGTCACCTCGGAGATTGCCGACCTGGTAAAGACCGGAGGTCTTGGCGACGTTTCCGCCGCACTGCCCCGGGCCATGGCGCATCTGCATGATGTGCGTGTGCTGATCCCCGGTTATCCGCAAGTAATGAATAGCGAAAACCCGATTCATATCATCGGTGAACTTGGCGGGCACGCAGCATTGCCGCCCTGCAAGATCGGGCGCATGGACATGCCCGATGGCCTGGTCATTTACGTGTTGATCTGCCCTGAATTGTACGAGCGCGAAGGTTCACCTTACGGCGCCAACAACGGCCGCGACTGGCCGGACAACCACATTCGTTTCGCCCGACTCGGCCTCGCAGCAGCCGATATCGCCGCCAACCTCGCCCAGATTCACTGGTGCCCGGACCTGGTGCACGCCCACGACTGGCCCGCAGGCCTGGCGCCGGCCTATATGCACTGGCGTGGCCAACGCACCCCGACCCTTTTCACCATTCACAACCTGGCGTACCAAGGTGTCATCAGCCTCGGCTCGTGCCCGGAACTCGGTATCCCCATGCATGCCTTGCAACAGGAAGGCATGGAGTTTTACGGCAAGATGTCGTTCCTCAAGGCCGGCATGGCCTACTCGAGCCACATCACCACCGTCAGCGCGACCTATGCCCAGGAAATCACCACACCGGCCTTCGGCTGCGGTCTCGACGGTTTTCTCGCCGCCAAGACCCAGCAAGGCTTGCTCAGCGGGATTCCCAATGGCATCGATGAAAGCTGGGATGCAGCGACCGATCCGCACCTGTTCCACCCGTTCGGCATCGGCGACTGGGAAGGTAAAGCGATCAACGCGGCGCATGTTCGCCGGTTGTTCGACCTCGAAGACTCTGAAGGTCCGCTGTTCGCCGTGGTCTCACGGCTGGTCTACCAGAAAGGCCTGGACCTGACCGAAGCGGTGGCTGAATACATTGTCGCCAACGGCGGGCAAATCGCGATCATCGGCCGTGGCGAACCGGAAGAAGAACAAGCCATGCGTGAACTGGCGTTGCGCTTCCCCGGGCAAGTCGGCGTGCACATCGGCTTCAATGAAACCGACGCCCGCCGGATGTTTGCCGGCAGCGATTTCCTGCTGATGCCTTCGCGTTATGAACCCTGCGGCCTGAGCCAGATGTACGCCCAGCGCTTCGGTTCATTGCCGGTGGCCCGCAATACCGGTGGCCTGGCCGACACCATTGAAAACGGCGTGACCGGTTTCCTCTTCGACGAATCCACGGTGGAAAGTTATCGCGAAGCCCTGAGCCGCGCGTTCAAGGTGTTCGCCTTCCCCGGCCTGCTCAACGCGATGCGCTGCCGAGCCATGGCGGCGCCGTTCAACTGGTGCAAGGCAGTCGAACCCTACGCCGAACTCTACGAAAAACTGGTGGCTAAAGCGCTGGGAAAATCGGGCAAACAGTAAGATTTCAACGATGCCGTTACGGACCCTTGAGACCTGGCCCCACGGCGCAATCATGCTGGACGCAGAACACACGCGTTTTGCCTTGTGGGCGCCAGATGCGTTTTTCGTCAGTCTCGAACTGGAAGATGGACAATCCCTGCCACTGCTGCCTCAGGCCGATGGTTGGTTTGTGATCAACACCCGCTGTCCCGCGGGTACCCGCTACCGCTACAACATCGATGGCGAGCTTAGGGTGCCGGACCCGGCCTCCCGCGCCCAGGCGGGCGATATCGACAGCCACAGCGTGGTGGTCGATCCCCTCGCCTATCGGTGGCAACACAGCGCCTGGCAGGGTCGACCGTGGAATGAGGCGGTGATCTACGAACTGCACGTCGGTGCACTCGGCGGCTTCAGCGAGGTTGAGCAATACCTGGCGCACCTGGTTGAGCTGGGTATTACCGCCATCGAACTGATGCCGCTGGCGCAGTTCCCCGGCGAACGTAACTGGGGCTATGACGGGGTTTTGCTTTATGCGCCTCAAGCCTCCTACGGCTCACCCGAACAACTCAAACACCTGATCGACACGGCCCACGGCCATGGCCTGGCAGTGATTCTCGACGTGGTCTACAACCACTTCGGCCCCGACGGCAATTACCTTCATCGCTACGCCAAAGGCTTTTTCCGCGAAGACAAACACACCCCATGGGGCGCGGCGATCGACTTCCGGCGGCGCGAGGTGCGCGATTTCTTTATCGACAACGCGCTGATGTGGTTGCTGGAGTACCGCTTCGACGGCCTGCGTCTGGACGCGGTGCATGCCATCGAAGACCCGGACTTTCTTCAGGAGCTGGCGCAACGGGTGCGGCGGCAAACCGATCCGGCGCGACACGTGTGGCTCATGGCGGAAAACGAACACAACCAGGCCAGCCTGCTGGAACAAGGTTTCGACGCGCAATGGAACGACGACGGCCATAACGCCCTGCACGTTCTTCTCACGGGTGAAACCGATGCCTATTACGCCGACTATGCCCGGCAGCCCACCGAACAGCTCGCCCGTTGCCTGAGCCAGGGCTTCGTGTTTCAGGGCCACATCACCCGCCACGGTACGGCGCGCGGTGAGCCGAGCGGTCACTTGCCGCCCACGGCCTTCGTGCTGTTCCTGCAGAACCACGACCAGATCGGCAATCGCGCCTTTGGCGAGCGCCTGCATCAACTGGCCCATCCTGATGCCCTTTACGCCGCCACCGCGTTGCTGCTGTTGTCACCGATGATCCCGCTGATGTTCATGGGCGACGAATTCGCCGCCGAGCAACCGTTCCTGTTTTTCACCAGCCACCACGGTGAACTGGCGGAGTTGGTGCGCGAAGGACGACGCAATGAATTCGCGGCGTTCAGCGCCTTTGCCGATCCGCACAAACGCGAGCAGATTCCCGACCCGAACGCGACGCAGACCTTCGAAGCTTCACGGCCGAAACTGAGCGCCAGCCGCCAATCGCCGGTTTATGAGCTGTATCGCCAACTGCTGAAGATCCGCCATCAACACATCATCCCGCACCTGCCCGGCGCCCAGGCGCTGGGTGCGCAGGTACTGGCCGCGGGCGCGGTGACGGCGCGCTGGCGGTTGGGCGATGGCAGTCAGTTGCGCATTGACCTGAACCTCAGCGATGCGCCCGTGGTCCACTCCCCACAGGCCGACGCGACGTTGCTGTTCGAACACCCGCCACAATCGGCCGGTCTGTTGAATCAGGGCACACTTGCCCCGTATTGCGCGCTAGTCAGCCTCACGGCCGCAGCCCCTTTGCTACCCCCGGATGGAGAGCGCCCATGAGCAATGCGCAACTGGAAATACTGGCCAGCCGAGCAGGCCTGGCCGTCGACTGGATCGATGCCAATGGCCGTCCACAGAAAGTGACCCCGGCGGTGTTGCGCTCGGTGCTCAGCGGGCTTGGCCATCCCGCCAATACAGCCCAGGAGATCGACGCCAGCCTGCTGCAATTGCAGGAAGTGCAACAAACCCGGCACCTGCCACCGCTGTTGACCTGCGATGTGGGCGTCGGCCTGGACCTGGCCCACTACTTCGAACCGCAAACCCCGTGTGAGATCCATCTCGAAGACGGCTCACGGATCAACTTGAAGCTCGATGACAACGCTGTGTTGCCCGGGCTGGTGCCGGTGGGTTATCAGCACGTCAGCATCGACGATCAATCCTTCACCCTGGCGGTGGCACCCCAGCGCTGCTACAGCGTCGGCGACGCGGTGGACAGTCAGAACCCGCGTGCCTGGGGCCTGAGCGTGCAGCTGTACTCGCTGCGCCGTCCCGGCGATGGCGGTTTCGGCGATACCCAGGCCCTCGAAGATCTGGCCCGGGTGGCCGGGGAACGAGGCGCCGAAGCGTTGGCGATCAGCCCGCTGCATGCGATGTTCAGCGGCGACACCCAGCGTTACAGCCCTTACTCGCCCTCCAGCCGTTTGTTCCTCAATAGCTTGTACGCGGCGCCCGGTGCGATTCTCGGTGAGCGCGCCCTGCGCGCCGCGATCGACGCCACCGGCCTTGCCGCTGAGCTCAAGCACCTTGAAGCACTGCCGCTGATCGACTGGCCCACCGCCGCCGAAGCCAAGCACCGCTTGCTCGAAGCCTTGTACGAAGGATTCACCCACGGCGAACACCCCTTGCACCCGGATTTCAGCAGCTTCCGCCATGCCGGTGGCGAAGCGCTGGAAAATCATTGCCGCTTCGAAGCGATCCAGGAAGTCCGTGCGCGGGACGGTGAAAGCCTCGATTGGCGCGAGTGGCCCGAACAATGGCGTGACCCGCGCAGCACCGCTCTGGCGCATTTTGCCGAAGAAAACTCGACCCGCATCGGCTACTACGCGTTCTGCCAATGGCTGATTGCGCGCAGCCTGGAACGCGCCCAAGCCGCCGCCCGCGGTGCCGGCATGGGCATTGGCCTGATCGCGGATCTGGCCGTTGGCGCCGACGGCGGCGGCAGCCAGGCCTGGAGTCGTCAGGACGAATTGCTCACCTCACTGACCGTGGGTGCGCCACCGGACATCCTCAATCGTTCCGGCCAGGGCTGGGGCATTTCCGCGTTCTCCCCCGAAGGTCTGGTGCGCAACGGCTTTCGTGCGTTCATCGAAATGCTGCGGGCCAACTTCGCCCATGCCGGCGGCCTGCGTATCGATCACGTCATGGGGCTGCAACGACTGTGGGTGATCCCCAACGACGCACCGCCCTGCGACGGTGCCTACCTCTATTACCCGGTGGACGACCTGCTGCGCTTGCTGACCCTCGAATCCCATCGACATCAGGCCATCGTCCTCGGCGAAGACCTCGGCACCGTGCCCGAGGGTCTGCGCGAGAAACTCATCGCGCGCTCGATTCTCGGCATGCGCGTGCTGCTGTTCGAACAGGACAATACTCATTTCAAGCCGATTCTCGACTGGCCGGACAACGCCTTGGCAACCACCAGCACCCATGACCTGCCGACGCTCAATGGCTGGTGGCATGGCCGCGATATCGACTGGAGCGCGCGCTTGAATCTGGTCGACGCTCCGGGTGAAATCGAATGGCGCCAACACCGTGAGCGCGAGCGCGAAGGTTTGCGTCGGGTGCTGAGCGAGGATCCGCAGAATTTCCGCGAGGAGTCCCACGAAACCGATCAGGTGCTCGACGCCGCGATCCGCTTCCTCGGCCATACCCGCGCGCCGCTGGTATTGCTGCCAATGGAAGATGCCTTGGGTATCGAACAGCAGGCCAACCTGCCCGGCACCACCGACACCCATCCCAACTGGTCCCGCAGGCTGCCCGGCGACAGCGAAGCCCTGCTCGATGATCCGGACGCCGCCCGGCGCCTGGAACTGCTCGCCTGCGCGCGACTTCAGGCGGCCGAGCGTGACCAATGAATCAACCGTTCAACCAACCGCTGCGGGCGACTCTGCGGCTGCAATTTCATAAAGGTTTCACCCTGGATCAGGCGGTGCCGCTGGTGCCGTACTTCGCCAGCCTGGGCATCAGCCACGTCTATGCCTCGCCGCTGCTTGCCGCCCGCGCGGGGTCCATGCATGGCTACGACGTGGTGGACCCGACCACGGTCAACCCTGAGCTGGGTGGCGAAGCTGCGTTGCGCCGTTTAGTCGCTGCATTGCGCGAACAGCACATGGGACTGATCCTCGACATCGTCTCCAATCACATGGCCGTCGGCGGTGGTGATAACCCTTGGTGGCTCGACTTGCTCGAATGGGGGCGACTGAGCCCTTACGGCGAGTTCTTCGATATTCAATGGCATTCGCCCGACCCGTTGATGGAGGGCCAATTGCTGCTGCCTTTTTTGGGCAGCGATTACGGCATCGCCTTGCAGGACGGCACCCTGCCCTTGCATTTCGATGCCCGGCGCGGCGCCTTTTATGTCGAGCACTACGAACATCACTTCCCGATTTGCCCCACCAACTACGGCGAATTGCTCAAGGCCGATGATCAATTGAATGCCGGGCAGGTCGAGCAGCTCAAATCCCTGGCAGACCGCTTCAGTACCTTGAGTTACCAGACCGACGCGTACAGCCTGGCAATTGCGCTGAAAACCGAGCTACATGAACTCGCCAGCGATCCGGCGATTCTTCACGCCATCCAGCACACGCTCGGCACCTACGACTCGCTCACCCCCGAGGGTTTCCAGCGCCTGCATAACTTGCTCGAACGCCAGAGTTATCGCCTGGCCAGTTGGCGCACCGCGGCGGACGACATCAACTGGCGGCGCTTTTTCGACATCAATGAACTGGGCGGCCTGCGCGTCGAACGTCCGGCGGTATTCGAGGCGACTCATGCAAAAATCTTCGAGCTGGTGGCCGAAGGTCTTGTCGACGGGCTGCGCATCGATCACATCGATGGCCTCGCCGACCCGCGTGGTTACTGCCGCAAACTGCGGCGCCGAGTCGATCGCCTGGCACCGGATCGGCACCTGCCGATCTACGTCGAAAAGATCCTTGGCGAGGGCGAAACCCTGCGCCGCGACTGGTGCGTCGATGGCAGCACCGGTTACGAATTCATGAATCAGTTGTCGTTGCTGCAACACGACCCCGAAGGCGCCCAGACCTTGGGTGAACTCTGGAGCCGGCACAGCGAACGGCCCGCCGATTTCCGTCAGGAAGCGCAACTGGCGCGCCAGCAGATTCTCAACGGCTCCCTCGCCGGGGATTTCGAAAGTGTCGCCCACGCCCTGTTGCAAGTGGCCCGGGACGATCTGATGACCCGGGACCTGACCCTCGGCGCAATCCGTCGGGCCTTGCAGGAACTGATCGTGCACTTCCCGGTGTATCGCACTTACATCAGCCCGCTGGGCCGAAACTGCGCCCAGGACGAGGTGTTTTTCCAGCAGGCCATGGACGGTGCAAGGCAAACCCTCGGCGAGGCCGACTGGCCCGTGCTCGATTGCCTGTCCGGCTGGCTCGGCGGTCAACCCTGGCGCAAACACTCGGTGGGCCGCCCACGCAAACTGCTCAAGCATGCCTGCGTGCGCTTCCAGCAACTGACCTCACCGGCGGCGGCCAAGGCAGTGGAAGACACCGCGCTTTATCGCTCGGCGGTGCTGCTGTCGCGCAACGATGTCGGCTACAACACCGAGCAATTCAGCGCTCCGGTGACTGACTTCCATGCTGCCTGCGTCAATCGCCTCGCCGAGTTCCCCGACAACCTGCTGGCCACCGCGACCCACGACCACAAACGCGGCGAAGACACCCGCGCGCGGCTGGCGGTGTTGAGCGAGCGCAGCGCCTGGTATGCCGAACAGCTCGGACACTGGCGAACCCTGGCCGACGAATTGCGCACTGAACCTGGCGCGCCCTCGGCGGGTGACGAGCTGATTCTTTATCAAGCGATCCTCGGCAGTTGGCCGCTGGAGCTGCGCAGCGATGATCAGGTGGCGCTCGAGAACTACGCCCAGCGCCTCTGGCAGTGGCAACAGAAAGCCCTGCGCGAAGCCAAGTTGCAAAGCAGCTGGAGCGCGCCAAACGAGGGGTATGAACAGGCCACCCATGGGTTTCTCGAACGCCTGCTGCTCAGCCCCGAAGGCCAGCCACTGCGCACGGCCATCGGTGCGGCGGCGCAGAGCATCGCCGCACCGGGTGCGTTGAATGGCTTGGCGCAAACCTTGCTGCGAATGACCGTGCCGGGGGTACCGGACCTCTATCAGGGCAACGAGTTCTGGGACTTCACGCTGGTCGATCCGGACAACCGCCGACCCGTGGATTACGTCAGTCGTCAGCAGGCCATGCACCTACGGTTGGACCTGCCCGATCTGTTGGCGAACTGGCGTGACGGGCGCATCAAACAAACCCTGATCGCCCGGACGTTACATCAACGTGCCGAGCATGCCGGACTGTTTCAAAAAGGGACGTATCAAGCCCTGGAAGTCCTCGGCAGCCAGGCTCACCGGGTACTGGCGTTTGCTCGTGAATGGCAGGGAAAACGGGCTATCGTGATAGTACCGATACGCTGTGCCGAACTGCTGGAAAACAGTGCCGAACCACAGATTGATGCGCCGCTCTGGGGCGACACACGGGTCAAGTTGCCGTTCGCCGCCCCTGAAGAAAATCTGAAGGGACTTTTTGCAAGCGTCATAGTCACAAAACACAGGGAACTGTTGGTCAGCACCGCGCTGGGGAATTTCCCGGTCAATCTCTTTATCCAAACTACCCAAGCTTGAGTTCAGTTCAGGAGCATTGCGATGAGTACCGACGATAAACGCATCCGCGAATTTGCCTATCAAATCTGGGAATCCGAAGGAAAACCCACGGGCCAGGAAAAACGCCATTGGGAGATGGCCTGCAAACTGGCCGACGCTGAAGCCCAAACCAAAGCGCTGGCGCCCGGCAAGTCATCGAAAGCTGGCAGCAAAAGCATCGGTGCCAAGTCCGCGGTGGGCAAGCCTGACGGCAAGCTCAATGCCAAAGGCGTCGAACCCAAAACCAAGGCCAAAGCCAAACCCTCTGCTTCGACAGTGACCCCGCTTGGCGAAAAAAGCGTCGAGAAAAAGCCACGCGCTGCGCGCAAACCGCCAACGACCTGACGCGTTTATTGCCTTGCCTCGCTTGATTTGTGGCGTGTCTCTCGCCACCGAGGGCGCGCTCGCCCTCGAAAAAAACCAGAGCCACGGTTCATCGCAGTCGAGTACCGTCACCCCATGCAGGAGCAACTATGAGCAGTCCAAAGAAAGCCGCGCCCGAACCTCGTGCAGAGGCTTCGCGAATCCGTGAAGGCTTGCCCTTCCCGCTAGGCGCGACCTGGGATGGCCTGGGGGTCAATTTCGCGCTGTTTTCAGCTAACGCGACCAAGGTCGAACTGTGCATCTTCGACGATTCCGGCGAGGTGGAACTGGAGCGTATCGAGTTACCGGAATACACCGACGAGATCTACCACGGCTACTTGCCTGACGCCCACCCGGGGTTGATCTACGGCTATCGCGTGTACGGTCCTTACGACCCGGCCAATGGTCATCGTTTCAACCCCAACAAGCTGCTGATCGATCCCTACGCCAAGCAATTGGTCGGTCGATTGAAATGGTCCGAAGCGTTGTTCGGCTACACCATCGGCCACCCTGACGCCGACCTCAGTTTCGATGAGCGGGACAGCGCGCCCTTCGTGCCCAAATGCAAAGTGATCGACCCGGCTCACACCTGGGGTCATGACCATCGCGTCAGCGTACCGTGGGACAAAACGATCATTTATGAAACACACGTACGCGGTTTCAGCATGCGTCACCCCTCCGTCCCCGAGAACCTGCGTGGCACCTTCGCCGGGTTGATGGTCGATGATGTGCTCGAACACATCCGCAAGCTCGGCGTATCGACCGTGGAATTGCTGCCGATTCATGCCTTCGTCAATGACCAGCATCTGCTGCACAAAGGCATGACCAATTACTGGGGTTACAACAGCATCGCGTTCTTTGCCCCGGACCCGCGCTACCTGGCCAGCGGCAAGATCGCCGAGTTCAAGGAGATGGTCGCGCACCTGCACGAGGCCAATCTGGAAGTGATCCTCGACGTGGTCTACAACCACACCGCCGAGGGCAACGAACAAGGCCCGACCCTGTCGATGCGCGGCATCGACAACGCCTCTTACTACCGCTTGATGCCCGACGACAAGCGCTACTACATCAACGATTCCGGGACCGGCAACACCCTGGACCTGAGTCACCCGTGCGTGCTGCAAATGGTCACCGACTCCCTGCGTTACTGGGCCACGGAAATGCATGTGGACGGTTTCCGTTTCGACCTGGCGACCATCCTCGGCCGTTACCACGACGGTTTCGACGAGCGTCACAGCTTTCTCGTGGCCTGCCGCCAGGACCCGGTGCTGCGCCAGGTGAAGATGATCGCAGAAGCCTGGGATTGCGGCCCCGGGGGCTATCAAGTCGGGAACTTTCCGCCGGGTTGGGTTGAGTGGAATGACAAATTCCGCGACACCGTGCGCGCGTTCTGGAAAGGCGACGACGGCCAACTGGCGGACTTCGCCAGTCGCATGACCGCCTCCGGCGAGATGTTCAATCAGCGTGGCCGGCGGCCGTATGCCTCGGTGAACTTCGTCACCGCCCACGACGGTTTCACCCTGAACGACCTGGTGTCGTACAACGACAAACACAACGAAGCCAACGACGAGAACAATCAGGACGGCACCAACAACAACCTGTCCTGGAACCACGGTGTCGAAGGCCCCACCGACGATCCCGAGATCAATGAGCTGCGCCAGCGGCAAATGCGCAACTTCTTCGCCACGTTGCTGCTGTCCCAGGGCACGCCAATGCTGGTGGCTGGCGACGAATTCGCCCGCACCCAGGAAGGCAACAACAATGCTTACTGTCAGGACAGCGAGATCGGTTGGGTCAATTGGGACCTGAGCGAAGACGGCAAGGCCCTGCTCAAGTTCGTCAAACGCCTGATCAAATTGCGCCTGGCCTATCCGATTCTGCGTCGCGGGCGCTTCCTGGTGGGCAACTACAACGAAGACATCGGCGTCAAGGACGTGACCTGGCTGGCCCCGGACGGCAGCGAAATGTCCATCGAACAATGGGAAGAAGGCCACGGTCGTTGCCTGGGCATGCTGCTCGATGGCCGCGCCCAAGAAACCGGCATTCGCCGCAAGGGCGCCGACGCGACCCTGCTGCTGGTGGTTAACGCCCACCATGACATCGTCAACTTCCTGCTCCCGGAAGTGCCTGACGGCGGTTTCTGGACCTGCATGATCGACACCAATCAACCCTCGATTCGTGGCCAGGAACGCTTTGAGTTCGGTCACGAATATTCAGTCACCGGCCGCTCGCTGCTGCTGTTCGAATTGCAGCGCGAAGAAGAAGAGTAACCCCCCCTGTGGGAGCGAGGCTTGCCCGCGAAGGCGGTGTATCAAGCAACAATGATGTCGACTGACACACCGTGTTCGCGAGCAAGCTTCGCTCCTACAGGCAATACCCGCGCCCGAATGGATGGCCAGTACAGTTTCTCCGAGTATTTGCGAAACCTGACACAGCCTGGGTTAAAAAAACCGCATCAGACCAAAGACTGAGGCGACGAATAGCGATCCATGAGCAATACTCTGCCCGCAGCAATCCAGGGTTCGGAGCGCTGCATATTTGCTATCTACCCGCTCTCACGGGTCTGCCAGGCTTGCGCCCTCGCAAGCATTGCGCACGACTGAGGGCCAGACAGAACAAGGACGTAGCGCCTATGAAAACGGTTTCCATCAGCGAAAGTGGTCTGCCCGTGCAGATCTGGAACAACGCCCAGCAACTGGACAACATCCCTGTCATCAATACCGAAACCCTGGTCCCGGCCGGCGCTCGCGCAGTGGTGATCGCGCCGCATCCTGGCGATGAAGTGGTGACCTGCGGCGGCCTCCTGCAACAGCTGTGCGCCCTTGGCCATCCTCTGCAATTGATCTCGATCACCGACGGTAGCTACAGTCATTTTGGTTCGCGACAGTGGTCACAGAAACGCCTGAGCGTATTCCGCCCCCAGGAAAGCGTCGAAGCCTTGCGCCGGCTCGGAGTGCCGATGCACAGCCTGAAGTGGATTCGCGCCGGCTTCACCGACAGCGGGCTGGCCGAACGGGAGTCTGAACTGACCCAATTCATCGTCCGCTACCTGCGCCCCGGCGATGTGGTGTTCACCACTTGGCGCGAAGACGGCAACCTCGACCACAACGCCGTCGGCCGCGCCAGCGCCAGGGCCGCAGCGCTGGTCGGTGCGACGCTCAACGAAATACCGGTTTGGGCCTGGCACTGGCCGACACGTGACCATGGGCTGATCCCCTGGGATCGCGCGCGCAAGGTACGCCTCGACACCTGGACCGTCGCGCGTAAAAGCCATGCCACCTACGCCTACGCCAGCCAACTCGACGGTGAGCCGATAATCGGCGCCTCCCCGTCAGTGCCCCGGGTGCTTCTGGAGCGCATGCGTTTGCCGTATGAAATTGTGTTTGTCTGAAACCCGACTCTCAATCAAGTCACCATTCAATGTGGGAGCGGGCTTGCTCGCGAAAGCGGTTTGCCAGCCGCCGAAGATGTATCGGATGTACCGGCCCCTTCGCGAGCAAGCCCGCTCCCACATTGGATTGGTGTCGCTCAAACTGAACTGCTCGCCCATGCACCAGTCGCATGCATACATCAGCCTGATTCAGAGGAGTGAACGTGACCAGCGATGCCGAACGACAAGCCGTCGAATCGATACCACCGAACACGCCTGCGGCGGTTCATCGACTCAGAGTGCTGACGGTCAACACCCATAAAGGCTTCACTGCCCTCAACCGGCGTTTTATCCTCCCGGAGTTGCGTGAAGCGGTACGCAGCACGTCGGCAGACCTGGTGTTTCTGCAGGAAGTGGTCGGTGAGCACGACCGGCATTCTTTCCGTTACAACGATTGGCCACAGACCTCGCAATACGAGTTCCTGGCCGACAGCATGTGGAGCGATTTCGCTTACGGTCGCAACGCGGTCTACCCCGACGGCCACCACGGCAATGCCCTGCTGTCGAAATACCCGATCCGCGAATTTCGCAACCTCGACGTCTCGATCACCGGCCCCGAGCGGCGCGGGTTGTTGCATTGCGTACTGGATGTGCCAGGGCATGCCGAAGTGCATGCCATTTGCGTGCACCTGAGCCTGTTGGAAAGCCATCGACAACTGCAGCTGCAGTTGCTCTGCCTGTTGCTCGAATCGTTGCCCGATGACGCCCCGGTGATTATTGCCGGCGACTTCAACGACTGGCAGTTGCAAGGCAATGCCGCCCTCGCCCGGCGCGACTACCTGCATGAAGCCTTCGAACGCCATCATGGCCGACCGGCGAAAACTTACCCGGCACGTTTTCCCCTCCTGCGCCTGGACCGGATCTACCTGCGTAATGCCAGCAGTCATGAACCGCGAATACTTGGCCACAAACCCTGGACGCATCTGTCGGACCATTTGCCGCTGGCGGTGGAAGTGCGCCTGTAACACCGTCAAATGACAGTCGCCAAGGATGCCACCGCTGACAGAAAAAATGACAGCAATGGCACGCCGACGCCGTTTGTTTATCCTGCACTGGATCAGCCGCCGAACAACCGATAGCCCCCTACCAAACGCGTCTGGCCCGCGCCTTTCTGGATGATTTTTCGCACAAACAACAACTTATATACGCGCCAAAAATCAGTCACTTACAACACCTAAAATAGCCATACCGCTTATCGGCCACTTTCTTGACGCAGCGTCAGCAGTCTTCTTAGCTAGTGCTTACTACCCCCGGAAATCCATCAGGGGCAAGCCACCAGACTCCTGTAAAAAAAGGCGGGTCTGCCCCTGCCCCACTCCATTCGGTCGCCCCTCATTCGGGGTAGGAGAGACGCCACAGCGAGATACGCATGCGATTGCAAGGTAGACCTCCATGAAAACTTCATTCACCTCACAAGAGATCAAAATCACTTTTTGCACGGTCACAGGTTCACTCCTGCTGTGCTCATCCATGGAGGTGCGGGCCTCGTCTGCCGAGGATGAACCAACGCTTTGGTATAACCAGGCACTGCCGACCCTTACCTTGCCCGCCGGCTCCGCCGCGTATCCCGGCCGTTCACGCGTCAATCCAGATGTACAAAGCTCACGCCTGACGGTCGAAGACGCCGCGCCTTCGGCTTGGGACCACGTCTATGGAAAGACCTCACGGCAGGCCCAAACCGACTATCTGGCCCAGGGCTCTTCCATCCCCGGCGCCAGCGAATTCAAAGGCCCGGCGCTGCTGACCGTCCAAAGCAACAGCGGCCATACCCAGCGGGTCGGACTGATCGGCGGCACCACCCAATTCCAGGGCAATGACAACGGTCTGCTGACCAGTCGCGCCCTCGCCGACCCCGGCCATGACACGCTTAACCTTCAAGGCCAGAGTCTCGGCGCCTACTGGAGCCTGACCGGCCCACAAGGCTGGCATGTAGACTTGAGCGCCAGCGGCGGCCGGGTCAACGGCTACAGCCGCAATGACCAAGGCGCGCGACAAGCCGCCGAAGGCAGCGCGGTGACGCTGTCGGTGGAAGGTGGTTTCCCGATTGGCCTGGGTAATAACTGGGTGATCGAACCCCAGGCGCAGTTGATCAATCAACGCATTACGCTGGATACGCCCTATGCCGGCTCCGGCAACGGCTCCTCCAGCGACATGTCGTCCTGGAGCGGTCGGGTCGGTGCACGCTTGAAAGGCAGTTACGATATCAACGGCCTGCCGGTCGAACCCTATGTGCGAACCAACGTGTGGCACACGGTATACACCGGTAATACCGTGAGCCTGGATCAGGTCGACAAAATCAGCAGCAGCCGCAAATCCTCGACGGTGGATGTGGGTTTGGGGCTGGTCGCCAGAGTGACGCCTTTGGTCAGCCTGTACATCAGCGCCGATTACAGCAGCGATGTGGATGACAATGATTTGAACGGGTTGATTGGCAGTTTGGGGGTGCGGATGCGGTGGTGAGTGGAAGTTTCAAGATGTGTGTTGTCTGGTGTGACGCCTTCGCGGGCAAGCCTCGCTCCTACGGTACCAGGTGATCTGTAGGAGCGAGGCTTGCCCGCGAAGGCGGTTTTGGATCAACCCTCCGGACGCAGGATCAACACCCCCAACGGCGGCAAATTCAACTCCAGTGAGAGCGCCTGGCCATGGCTCGGTTCTTCGTCGGTGAACACCCCGCCGCCATTGCCGTAATTGGACCCGGCATAGGTGTCGGCATCGCTGTTGAACAACTCGACCCAGCGCCCGGCAAACGGAACGCCGACACGGTAGGACTGACGCGGCACCGGGGTAAAGTTGGCCACCACCAATACCGGCCTGCCCTCCTTGCTCCAGCGCAGCCAGGCGTAAACGCTGTTGACCGCATCGTCGCCGATCAACCACTGGAAGCCTTGTGGGGCATCGTCCTGATCGTGCAGCGCCGGTTCTTCGCGATACAACCGATTCAGGTCACCGACCAGTTTGCGCACCCCCTGGTGTTCCGGGTACTGCAGTAAATACCAGTCCAGTTGCTGATCGTGATTCCACTCACGCCATTGGCCGAATTCGCAGCCCATGAACAACAATTTCTTGCCCGGATGCGTCCACATGAAACTCAGATAAGCCCGCAAGTTGGCAAACTTCTGCCAGCGATCCCCCGGCATCTTGTCGATCAGCGAATGCTTGCCATGCACCACTTCATCGTGAGAAATCGGCAGGATAAAGCGTTCGGACCAGGCATACACCAGGCCGAAACTCAGCTCATTGTGATGATGGGCGCGGTACACCGGATCCTGCTGAATGTAATGCAGCGAGTCGTGCATCCAGCCCATGTTCCACTTGTAGGCAAAACCCAGCCCACCCTGTTGCGTGCTCTGGCTGACACCCGGCCACGCCGTGGATTCTTCGGCAATCACCAGCGCCCCCGGTGCTTCTAGGGCCACCACATCGTTGAGATGGCGGACGAAATCAATGGCCTCCAGATTCTCCCGACCGCCGTGACGGTTGGGCACCCACTCGCCGGCCTTGCGCGAGTAATCGCGATACAGCATCGACGCCACTGCGTCCACGCGCAGGCCATCGACGTGGAAATGCTTGAGCCAGTGCAGCGCCGAGGCCAGCATGTAGCCGTGCACCTCGGTGCGGCCCAGGTTGTAGATCAGCGTGTCCCAGTCCTGGTGAAAACCTTCCTGCGGGTTGCCGTACTCATACAGCGCGGTGCCATCGAACTGCGCCAGGCCGTGGGTATCGGTGGGGAAATGCGCCGGCACCCAATCGAGGATCACGCCAATCTCGGCCTGGTGACAGGCATTGACGAACGCGGCGAAGTCATCCGGCGTGCCGTAACGGGCGCTCGGGGCGAATTGCGACAGCAGTTGATAACCCCAGGAACCACCGAACGGATGCTCCATGATCGGCATCAGTTCGATGTGGGTGAAACCCAGCTCCTTTACATAAGGAATCAGCCGCTCGGCCAACTCGGGCCAGGTGTACTGACGGGCGACCTCGCCCAGGTCATCCAGCTCGCATTGCCAGGAACCGGCGTGCAATTCGTAGATCGACAGCGGTGCGCTGGTTCGCTGCCGCTCGCCCCGCGACTGCATCCAGTCGTGGTCCTGCCAGTCGATTTTCAGCGGCGCGGCGACTTTCGATGCAGTGTCCGGTGGCAAAGCGGTGGCAAGGGCCATCGGGTCGGCCTTGAGCGGCAGAATGCCGTGGGCGCCGAGAATTTCGTATTTGTAGGCTTCCCCCGCTTGCAGGCGCGGAATGAACAACTCCCAGACACCGGTGGGATGGCGCAGACGCATCGGATGACGACGACCGTCCCAGACGTTGAAATCGCCAACCACCGAGACCCTTTTGGCATTCGGCGCCCACACGGCGAAGCGCACGCCCTCCACGCCATCGACCGTCTTCAGCTGCGCGCCGAGGCAACTGCTCAAGTCCCGGTGATTGCCCTCGGCGAACAGGTACAAATCCATCTCGCCGAGTAACGGACCAAAGCTGTAAGGGTCCTCGGCGAGTTGCTCGCCACCGGCCCAACGGGTTCGCAACAGATAGGGTCGGGCCCGCTCGAAGTGCCCGACGAACAGCCCCGGGGTTTGGGTGGTCTCAAGGCTGCCGAGCTCTTCCCCGGATTCCTTGTCCACCACCTGCACGCTCAAGGCGTCCGGTAGATAGGCGCGAATGAATTGCCCGCCAGCGCCATCGCCGTGCGGGCCGAGAATTGCGAAGGGATCCCGATGCTCAGCGCGTACCAACGCATCGATATCCCGTGCCCTGGGCAGCAGCGCCTGTTCCACATGCCCCTGTTCCTTGTTCGAGATACTCATGACTACTCTCCACCAAGATCGGAAAAGGGTTTGAGCCCACTCAATAACCCGTACAGACCGTGCAACGGCACGGGCAGCCAGGTGGGGCGATTTTCAGCCTCATAGGCCACTTCATAAGCCGCCTTCTCCAGACCGAACAACGCCAGCGCGGCGTCCTCGCCTTCAGGATCTTGCCATGCATGAGCAAGACTAGCTGCCGCCAGCCGATAAGCGTCGACAAATGCTTGCCGCGCCTCTTTCAGATAACGATCGGCGACCCGTTGACGCGCCGCTTGGGCGTCGGCAGTGTTATCGACGTTGTGCACGTTGATCGTCATCGCCGCCGCATAATCGAAGGAGCGCAAAACGCCGCTGACATCTTTATAAGGGCTGTGTTTGCCTCGGCGCTCATGCAGCGGTCGCGCCGGTTCGCCCTCGAAATCGATCAGGTAGGCATCGCCCTTGATCACCAGCACCTGCCCCAGGTGCAAGTCGCCATGGACGCGAATGCGCAGGCCACCAGCAGCCTTTTTACCCAGTTCCTGGACATGGCTGAGGATGGCTTTTTTGTTGTCCAGCAAGCGACTGACCAATGCCTGGTCCGCCGCGCTCAGTTCAGTTTGATGCTGCTTGAGCAGCTTCAGGGCATGTTCCAGTTGCGCCGTCACGTCCTTGGCCGAGGCCAGGGCATCTTTCTGGGTAGTGATTTGTGGCGCGAAGTCCGGGTTGGTGCTCGGGGCCGCCAACACCTGATGCATTTCCCCCAGGCGCTGGCCGAGCATGCCGGCAAAATCCTTCAACTCGCCGAGGGCGTTGTAGTGCTGCTCCTGCTCCGACACGGCATCAGCGAGTTCGTCGCGAAGTGCCCGTTCGAGGTTGTTCTGGGTCCACTCCCACGCGTCGCCCTGATTGCTCAAGTAGCCTTGGGCGATCATCAACAGCGTGTCCTCGCCCGCCGCATCGCGACGAATCACCGCGCCCAGCAGCGGCGAAATATTCTGGAAACCGGCATGGGTCAGGCACGCACTCATTTCCAGTTCCGGGTGCACGCCTGACGCGACCTTGCGGATCAATTTCAGCACCAGGCTGCTGCCAATCACCACCGAACTGTTGGATTGCTCGGCGGACAGGTACCGCACCTCCGACTCGGCCGTCAGGCCAAGCCTGGTCAGTTCGTCGGTCGGCTCGAAACGGATCTCGCCACCGTCTGACGGCAACACCATGCCGGCCTGCATGCTCTGCAACACGGCATGAACAAAGCTGTCGAGGCTGAAGGCATCGGTGATCAGGCCGACCTGACGCCCGCGCCGGACCCGGGCCAGTGCCAATTGCTGCGGCAACGCCGCGCCGACCTGTTCCTCGGAGATAAAACCGAATGGCAACTGGTAACGGCTGGTCTGACCGCCGCTGGTGACGTCGATTTCACCCAACAGCACGGGATGCTGCGGGTCGCCGAAACGCACGCCGTAAGCGAGGTTGACGCTGTCGATGACGCCGTCCTTGCCGGCGTACCAGCGGCGGTTCTGCAACCAGCTCGGCAGAATGCCCTGCTCCAGAGTGTGGCGGGACGGTGCTTCGAGCAGCTCTTCCATGCGTTTCTTCAGCACCAGAGTGGTGAAGTCCGGCAGGCTTTGCGCCGGCTCCACGTGCCAGCTCGGCATTTGGTTTTCCGCCGCCAGCCCGAACCAGTAGAAGCCATAAGGCGCCAGCGTCAGCAGGAAATTCAACTGGCCGATGGGCGGGAACGCATTGCCGCCGAGCATCTCCACCGGAACCATGCCGACGTACGCCGACAAATCCAGCTCCGCCGCCTGCGCGCTGCGGGACACGTTGGCCACGCACAAAATAATCTCGTGCTTGCCATCCGGGCTAGTGAATTCGCGGGTATACGCCAGAATCCGTCGATTGCTCGGTGAGAGCATCTTCAGTGTCCCACGACCGAAGGCCTTGGACTGCTTGCGCACCGCGAGCAGGCGCCGGTTCCAGTTCAATAACGAATGAGGGTCACCGGCCTGGGTTTCGACGTTGACCGACAGGTAGCCATAGAGCGGATCCATGATCGGCGGCAGCACCAGGCTGGCCGGGTCGGCGCGGGAGAAACCGCCATTACGGTCGATCGACCATTGCATCGGCGTGCGCACACCGTCGCGGTCGCCGAGGTAGATGTTATCGCCCATGCCGATTTCATCGCCGTAATACAGGGTCGGCGTGCCAGGCATCGACAGCAGCAAACTGTTGAGCAATTCCACGCGGCGACGATCACGTTCCATCAACGGCGCCAGACGCCGGCGAATCCCCAGGTTGATCCGCGCCCGACGGTCGGCGGCGTAGTAATTCCACAGGTAATCGCGCTCCCGGTCGGTGACCATTTCCAGGGTCAGCTCATCGTGGTTGCGCAGGAAAATCGCCCACTGGCAGTTGGCGGGAATTTCCGGCGTCTGACGCAGAATGTCGGTGATCGGGAAACGATCTTCCTGGGCCAGCGCCATGTACATGCGCGGCATCAACGGGAAGTGAAAGGCCATGTGGCATTCGTCGCCGTTCTGGCCGTCGGCAGAGGTGTTGCCAAAGTACAACTGAGTGTCTTCCGGCCACTGATTGGCCTCGGCCAGCAGCATGCGATCGGGGTAATTGGCGTCGATCTCGGCGCGGATCTGCTTGAGGACGTCGTGGGTCTCGGGCAGGTTTTCGTTGTTGGTGCCGTCGCGCTCGATCAGGTACGGGATCGCGTCCAGCCGCAGACCGTCGATGCCCATGTCGAGCCAGTAACGCATCACCGACAGCACCGCTTTCATCACTTGCGGGTTGTCGAAGTTCAGGTCTGGCTGGTGAGAATAGAAACGGTGCCAGAAGTACTGACCGGCCACCGGGTCCCAGGTCCAGTTGGACTTTTCGGTGTCGAGAAAGATGATGCGGGTGCCATCGTATTTCTGATCGTTATCGGACCAGACATAAAAGTCGCGGGCCGCCGAACCGGGCTTGGCCTTGCGCGCGCGCTGGAACCACGCGTGCTGGTCCGAGGTGTGGTTGATGACCAGTTCGGTAATCACCCGCAGGCCGCGTTTATGGGCCTCGGCAATGAAGCGCTTGGCATCGGCCATGGTGCCGTAGTCAGGATGCACACCACGGTATTCAGCGATGTCATAGCCATCGTCACGTCGTGGCGAGGGGTAGAACGGCAACAGCCAGATGGTGTTGACGCCCAGATCGGCAATGTAATCGAGTTTGGCGATAAGCGCCGATCCCGTCGTTGTTGGAGTCGAAAAAAGACTTAACGTGAACCTGGTAGATCACCGCATCCTTGTACCAGAGCGGGTCCTTGATAAAGGTGGCTGACCTGGGTTTCTTCGCCATTTGTAACTCCTGAAAAATTCTGGGAAAACAGTATCTGCCTGAATAAATGCGGTCAGTGTGGGAGCGGGCTTGCTCGCGAAGGGGCCATAACAGTCAGCGTTGATGTCGCCTGACACACCGCTTTCGCGAGCAAGTCGAATCGTCGCACCGCCGCTCCCACATTTGATCTTCGCCAGGCTCAGGAACGAGTAATCCTCCAAATCCCGAACGGCAGATGCCACGGTTCGATCCGCATGAACTGGTACTTGCCGTGCCAGGTCCAGCGGTGGCCGTTCATCAAGTCTTCGCCCTGAGTGACGGCGTCATCGGGCAGGCCCATTTCCCACAGCGGCAATTCGAAGTTTGCCTCCTGGGCGTGATGCGGATCGAGGCTGACCGCCACCAGAATGAAATTGCTGCCGTCGACGCTGCGTTTGCCGAAGTACAAAATATTGTCGTTCCACGCGTTGTAGACCTTCAGGCCCAAGTGCGTGTGCAGCGCCGGGTTCTGCCGGCGGATGCGGTTAAGCTGGGCAATTTCGGCAATGATGTTGCCCGGCGCATTGAAGTCTCGTGGGCGGATTTCGTACTTCTCGGAATTGAGGTATTCCTCCCGGCCCGGTACCGGCGCCGCTTCACATAGCTCAAACCCCGAATACATGCCCCACAGCCCGGAACCCATGGTCGCCAGCGCGGCACGGATGAGAAAACCGGCGCGCCCGGATTCATGCAGGAACGCCGGGTTGATGTCCGGCGTGTTGACGAAAAAATTCGGCCGGTAGCATTCACGCCACGGCGACTCGTTGAGTTCGGTGAAATAGGTCGCCAGCTCTGTCTTGGTGTTGCGCCAGGTGAAATAGGTATAGCTCTGGGAGTAACCGACCTTGCCCAAACGCGCCATCATCGCCGGGGTGGTAAAGGCTTCGGCCAGGAAGATCACCTCGGGGTACAGCGCCCGAACATCGGCGATCATCCACTGCCAGAATGGCAACGGTTTGGTGTGAGGGTTGTCGACGCGAAACAGCTTCACGCCCTCCTCGACCCAACCCACCACAATGTCACGCAGCTCGATCCACAGGCCGGGAATCGCGTCCACGGCATAGAAATCGACGTTGACGATGTCCTGGTATTTTTTCGGTGGGTTCTCGGCGTATTTGATCGTGCCGTCCGGCCGCCAGTTGAACCAGCCCGGGTGCTGTTTGAGCCACGGGTGGTCCTGGGAACACTGAATCGCAAAGTCGAGGGCGACTTCCAGCCCATGCTCGGCGGCGGCCGCGACGAGCCGGCGAAAATCTTCGCGAGTACCCAGTTCCGAGTGAATCGCCTCATGCCCACCCTCTTCGCTGCCAATAGCGTAAGGGCTACCCGGGTCGTCCGGGCCGGCGATCAACGAATTGTTCGGGCCTTTGCGGTAGCTGCGGCCGATCGGGTGGATCGGCGTGAAATACAGCACGTCGAAGCCCATGTCCTGGATCATCGCCAGCCGCGAATGCACGTCGTTGAAAGTGCCATGACGGGCCGGATCATCGGTGATCGAGCGCGGAAACAATTCATACCAGCTGGCGAACTGTGCCAGCTCTCGCTCCACGTCCACCGGGTATTCAGGGCTCAGGCTCAGGAAGGGACGATGGTCAGCCTGGGCCATCAAGTCCGCGCTGCGTTGGTGCAGAAACAAGGCGACCTGCTCGGTTTCGAGCAGACCGGACAGCTTATGGTGTAACGCCGCCAGTTGTTCACTGAGCGGGCCTTCAGAGCGTTCGGCGGCCTGCTGGACGTGGGTGCGCCCTTCCTGCAATTCCAGGCTGACCGAGACGCCGGCGTCGTGCTTTTTTTTCAGCTCATAACAAAAGCTGGCGAACTGATCGATCCAGGCTTCGAGGCAGAACACATAACGCCCCTGCTTGCTGACACGAAACTGGCCCTGCCAGCCGTTATTGCCCAGCTCGGCCATCACCTCGCTCTGCCAGTCTTCGTCGCCGTCGGCACGCCAGCGGATGCGCACGGCCAGTTTGTCGTGACCGTCGGCAAACACTTTGCTGGTCACCACCACGTCCTGATCAATCACGGCTTTAACGGCGAATTGCCCGCCATCGAGGGTCGGCATGGTGTTTTCGATCACGATCCGCGGTAGCAGTAACGCCTGCGACAGCGGTATATGCGGGTTGTAGCTCAACTCTGTGGGTTTCTCAGCGGTCATCGAGCATCTCTCCTTAACGCCCCAAGGACGCTCTTGTGCCTGGTCGTCGTTCACACGAAGCGATCTGCCCCGACATGAACTCACTTAAGTTCCGAACAGCAGGCGTCGGTAAAAGTTCAGAGGGATTTGCCAAGTCTTTCGGGGAATCAAATTCCCTGTGTACGGGTCAACCAACTTAAGCACGACTCACGCCATCTGCCACTGGAGACTGTATCGATGAGTATTCCAATCCCGGCCGAGACACCCGATCCGAACATTGATGAGCCGACGGTACCGCCGATACAGCCAACACCGCCGACCGAACCCGCCCCCGTCCCTGAACAGGAACCGCCAGGCACTCACCCGCCACCGCGCGAAGAGCCACCGACTGTGCAGCCACCGGAAATCGTCACCCCTGAGTGATCAGTCGCGCGGGGGGCGTTCCTTTTCCAGCTGACGCACCACGACCGGCATCACACCGAGAATCACCAACGCCAGCAACGTACTGAGCACCGCCGTCGCCTCGCGGCCCATTCCGGCCGAAACACCAATGGCCGCCGTCATCCACAAACCGGCGGCGGTGGTCAGGCCTTTGACATGGCCCTCATCGCCATCAGTGTTTTTCAGGATAGTCCCGGCGCCGAGAAACCCGATGCCGGCGATTACGCCCTGCACAACCCGGCTCATGGCGTCGGCCTGGGATCCTGACATCTGCGGCACCAGTACAAACAGCGCCGCGCCCAGCGCCACCAGCATATGGGTGCGAATCCCGGCGGCCTTGCCCTTCTGTTCACGTTCGAAACCGAGAATGCCACCCAGCAAGGCCGCCATCAGCAAACGCACGGTAATGCGCGTCAATTGTGAAGCATCGCCAATGTCGGCGAACTCCGCTTGCAGCGTCACCCAAACCTCGTGCCACCAAGCGTCCATGGCGCAGTCCTTGTGATGATTTAATGACTCGATAGAGGATGGACCGCCCCCACCATTAATCGGTTGCACAGAACGATGAGCGGCAGATGCGTCCTAACGATCTAGAACCTGCAAAAAAAGGGCACCCACATGACCGTGCGCATCGAAAACCAGACCTGCTTCTTCATCACCCAAAACGGCGAAGAAATCCGTCTTTGCCCCGACGTGACCATCATCACCGACGGGGAAAAATCCATGTCGGCGGTCGACCTCGACGGCCAGCGCATCTACATCACCGAAGCAGAAGCCGATGCATTGACCGTAGCAGGCGCAGTGGACAGTCGCCGGCATTTGAAGGCCACGGACAGTGATTCGGTGATTTGACTGACCCGCATCAACACACGCCGCAAACACCTGGCATAGGCGTTTGCGGCCAGCCGTTGCGGGTGCATCAAGTTGTCGCAGGCAGGCGTGGACAATCCATCTGATCCGCTTTTTATTGCTTTAGCTGAGTCTGTTATGCAAACAGATCGCTGGTCATAGTGCTCAGGCCTGATGGAGGCTGATGAGCGAAAGACCATGAGCGATAGAATCCCCGTCCGAACCGTTGAAAATGCCTCATTTTTAAAAAGCAATGAGCCATTGCGTCCAAAGATAAAGGCCAAATCCAGCGACAACCTGATCCATACCCGCAGCTTCACGGGTGTGTTCCGCACCCTGCGCATGAGTGGCGCGGGGGTTCTGTTTCTGCTGTTTTTCGGCACGGTGTGGCTGAACTGGGGTGGCCGCCAGGCGGTGCTCTGGGACCTTTCCGAAAGTAAATTTCACATCTTCGGCGCGACCTTCTGGCCACAGGATTTCATCCTGCTTTCGGCGCTGCTGATCATTGCTGCGTTCGGCCTGTTTGCGATCACCGTGTTCGCCGGCAGGGTCTGGTGCGGTTACACCTGCCCGCAGAGTTCCTGGACCTGGATCTTCATGTGGTGCGAGAAAATCACCGAAGGCGAGCGCAACCAACGGATCAAGCTGCAAGCCGCCCCCTGGGGCCTGAACAAACTGCTCCGCCGCTCGGCCAAACACACCCTGTGGCTGGCGATCAGCCTGCTCACCGGCCTGACCTTTGTCGGCTACTTCACGCCGATCCGTCCGCTGGCCGAAGAACTGCTGACCTTGCAAATCGGCGGGGTCAGCCTGTTCTGGGTGCTGTTCTTTACCGGGGCTACTTACATCAATGCCGGTTGGTTGCGCGAAGCAGTGTGCATGCACATGTGTCCGTATGCGCGGTTCCAGAGCGTGATGTTCGACAAGGACACCCTGACCATTTCCTATGACGTGGCCCGCGGCGAAAACCGTGGCCCGCGCAAACGTGACGTCAAACCCACCGAGGTCGGTCTGGGTGATTGCATCGATTGCCAGCTGTGCGTGCAGGTCTGCCCGACCGGCATCGACATTCGCGACGGTTTGCAGATGGAATGCATCGGTTGCGCCGCGTGCATCGACGCCTGCGATTCGATCATGGACAAAATGGGCTACGCCCGTGGGCTGATCAGCTACACCTCGGAGCATGAACTGCAGGGCGGCAAAACCCACCTTCTGAGGCCGCGACTGATCGGTTATACCGCCGTGCTACTGGTAATGATCGGCGCCCTCGCCCTGGCGCTGGTGGAACGGCCGATGGTGTCGCTGGACGTGAGCAAGGACCGTGGCCTGTTCCGCGAGAACAGTGAAGGCCAGATCGAAAACATCTACAGCTTGAAGGTCATCAACAAAACCCAGCAACGTCAGGATTATCGATTGACGCTGGTCGATGGCGATGGCTTCCAGCTGCAAGGCAAGACCGAACTGAGCCTGGCACCGGGCGAGATTGTGGATGTGCCGGTGTCGGTGGCGACGACCACGGAACGGCCGAGCAGCAGTTCGCAGACGATCAGTTTCAAGATTGTCGACAGTGATGAGCCGGACATCTACAGCGTGGCCAAGAGCCGGTTTGTTGCGCCGATGAACCGTTGAGCCTTTAAGATGGCGAGCGCTTCGCGCTCATTCGCGGGCAAGCCTCGCTCCTACAGTGCGGTGGTGTGTGTAGGAGCGAGGCTTGCCCGCGAAGCAGCCACCCCGATTCTCCAGAATGACTCTCCAACCCGGGCACTCGATGAAACGCTACGAAAAATTCGCCGACGATATCGCTGAACTGATCCGCTCCGGCGTCCTCGGTCCCGGCCAGCGGGTGCCGTCGGTGCGCTACGCCAGCCAGACTTACGGGGTCAGCCCGTCCACGGTGTTCCAGGCCTATTACCTGCTTGAGCGCCGTGGCCTGATCCGCGCCCGGCCGCGTTCCGGCTACTTCGTCAATACCCATGCACCGAGCCCGTTTTCGGAGCCGGTGATCAGCAGCCAGGTCAACGAGTCCACCGAAGTCGACGTCAGCGAACTGGTGTTCTCGGTGCTGGACTCGATCAAGGACCCGAACACCGTGCCCTTCGGCTCGGCCTTCCCCAGCCCCACGCTGTTCCCGCTGCCGCGGTTGTCCCGCTCACTGGCCAGCGCCGCCCGGGAGATGGACCCGCGCATGGTGGTCACCGACATGTCGCCGGGTAACCCGCAACTGCGTCGACAAATCGCCCTGCGCTACATGGTCGGCGGGCTGATGCTGCCCATGGAAGAACTGCTGATCACCAACGGCGCCCTCGAAGCCCTGAACCTGTGCCTGCAAGCAGTCACCGAACCCGGCGATCTGGTGGCCATCGAAGCCCCGGCGTTCTACGCCAGCCTGCAAGTGCTGGAACGGCTGAAGCTCAAAGCGGTGGAAATTCCCGTGCACCCGCGCGATGGCATTGACCTTGGTGTGCTCGCCCAGACGCTGGAACGACATCCGATCAAAGCCTGTTGGTGCATGACCAGTTTCCAGAACCCCATGGGCGCGACCATGCCCGAGGCGAAGAAGCAGGAGCTGGTGGAGTTGTTGCGCAGTCACCAGGTTCCGCTGATCGAGGACGACGTCTACGCCGAGCTCTACTATGGGCAACAGGCGCCAAAACCGGCCAAGGCTTTCGATACTGAGGGTCTGGTGATGCACTGCGGTTCGTTCGCCAAGAGCCTGGCCCCCGGTTATCGCATCGGCTGGGTCGCGGCCGGGCGTTATGCGCAGAAGATCGAGCGCCTGAAACTGATGACCTCACTCTGCGCGCCCAGGCCGCCATCGCCGACTACCTGCAACACGGCGGCTACGACCGGCACCTGCGCAAACTGCGCTACGCCCTGGAAGAACAGCAAAGCGCCATGCTCGCCGCCATCGCCCGCTACTTCCCGGCCCAGACGCGCGTCAGTCAGCCGGCGGGAGGGTACTTTCTGTGGCTGGAACTGCCGCCGCAGATGGATTCGTTGAAGTTGTTTCAGATGGCGCTGGCGCAAGGGATCAGCATCGCCCCGGGGCCGATCTTTTCACCGACCCAGCGGTTCAGGAATTGTATTCGGTTGAATTACGGGAGCCCGTGGACTGAGGATTCGGAGAAGGCGATGGAGACGTTGGGGCGGATTGTGCGGTCGTTCTGAGGGTGTGATGTTGTCTGGGCTATCGCCTTCGCGAGCAAGCCCGCTCCCACAGGGTGGTGTTCACAAATGATGTGTTCACACCGTCCCCACTGTGGGAGCGGGCTTGCTCGCGAAGAGGCCAGAACAGACAAAGCAAATCCTGAGGATTAACGCCCACCACCCAGATCGACGAAAGTCCCTGTCGCATACGAAGCCTTATCCGACAACAACCACACAATCGCCTCCGCCACTTCATCCGGTCGCCCACCCCGGGCCATCGGGATTGCCGACTCCAGCTTGCTCACCCGGTCCGGATCGCCGCTCAATGCATGGAAATCGGTGTAGATGTAACCCGGCCGCACGGCGTTGACGCGAATCCCCTCGCCCGCCACTTCCTTGGACAGACCGATGGTGAAGGTGTCCAGCGCGCCTTTGGACGCGGCGTAGTCGACATATTCGCTGGGGGCGCCCAAACGAGCAGCGACCGACGACACGTTGACGATACTGCCGCCCTGCCCGCCATGTTTGGGTGACATGCGCAGGATCGCGTGTTTGGCGCAGAGGATCGGCGCCAGGACGTTGGTCTTGAGGATTTTCAGAATACGGAATTCGGACATTTCGTCGATCCGCGACTTTTGCCCGACAGTGCCGGCGTTGTTCACCAGCGCCGTGACCCGACCGAGTTCAGTATCTACGCGGTGGAACAGGCCGATCACCTCGTCTTCGATGCTGACATCGGCGCGTACCGCAATGGCTTGGGCGCCGAGTGCGCGCACTTGCTCCAGCACAGCGTGCGCCGCCTGTTCGTCGGACTGATAGTTGATACAGATCCGATAGCCCTGCTCTGCGGCCAACAGGGCCGTGGCGGCGCCAATTCCGCGGCTGCCGCCGGTGATGACGATGACTTTGTCCATGCTGGCATTCCCCCGTTTCAAGCGTAAGCAGTCGGGGCCAAGAATAACCGCCATTGCGCGGTTTTGCATGGGTTGTGTGGCGGCTGTTCAGACGCCTTCGCGGGCAAGCCTCGCTCCTACGGATTGATGGTGATCTGTAGGAGCGAGGCTTGCCCGCGAAGAACGATAACGCGGTCCCTCAGCCCGCCGCCAATTGCTCCCCACGGTGAATATCGGCCATGAAGCGATCGGCCGGCAGCGGATGCCCCAGCAGGTAACCCTGCAACGAGTCGCAGCCCAATTGGGTCAGGAAGTCTTGCTGGACACCGGTTTCAACCCCTTCGGCGACAATCCGCAAGCCCAGGGCCTGGCCGAGGGCGACGATGGCCGAGACGATGGCCGCGTCGTCGCTGTCGTGTTCCAGATCGCGGACGAAACCCCGGTCGATCTTCAATTCATTGGCCGGCAGACGCTTGAGGTACATCAAGCTCGAATAGCCGGTACCAAAGTCATCGATAGACAGGTCGACGCCCATCTCCGAGAGTTCCTGCAGCACCGTCATGCTCGCGTCGGCATCGCTCATGGCGGTGGTTTCGGTGATTTCCAGGGTCAGGCTGTTGGCCGGAAGATGATGAGTGGCCAGGGCCTTGGCGACGCTCTGGACCAACCCGGCGTGGCAGAACTGCAAGGCCGAGAGGTTCACCGCGATGCGCCAGTCGGTGTAACCGAGCACGTACCACTCGCGCATCTGACGGCAGGCTTCATTGAGCACCCACTCGCCGATCGGAATGATCAGCCCGGTCTTCTCCGCAAGATCGATGAAGCTGTCCGGCTGAAGCATGCCCTGGGTCGGGTGTTCCCAGCGCAGCAACGCCTCGGCACCCACCGGTCGGCCATGGCCGGCGTCGAACTTGGGCTGGTAATAGAGGCGGAATTGCTGCTGATCCAGGGCGTTGCGCAAGTCCTGAAGCAATTGCAGCTGTTTGCGCGCGTTGCTGTTCATCGAGGCGTCGAAGAAGCTGTGGCCGTTTTTCCCGGCACCCTTGGCGTGGTACATCGCCGCGTCGGCGTTCATCAGCAATTCCTCGGCGGTCTGACCGTTGCCCGGATAGAGCGCGATGCCGACGCTGGCGGAAATCTGCAAATCATGTTCCGCGACCCGGAACGAGCGCGCGATCAGCCCCACCTGTCGCGCCGCCAGGTTCAGCGCGTCATTGGGCTCGGCGAGTTGCACCAGCAACACAAATTCATCGCCGCCGATCCGCGCCAGGGTGTCCGGGCTACGCAAATCTTCACGCAAGCGCAGGCCGACCTCACGCAGCAACTGGTCGCCCATGTGGTGCCCAAAAGCATCGTTGACCGGTTTGAAACCATCCAGATCAATGAACATCAACGCAAAACAGCCACCCTGCTCCTGCACCCTCGACATCGCCTGATCGATACGGTCGGCCAGCAACACACGGTTTGGCAGCCCGGTCAGGGTGTCGTGCAGCGCCAATTGGGTGAGTTCGCGATTGGCCTCGGTCAGCGAGTGGGCCAGGTCCGCGGTGCGAGCCTCCAGGCGTGCATCGAGGATCGAGGTCAGCAAGGCAATGCTCAATACGGCAAGGGTGGTAATCAGAACAAGATTGTCCAGGCCCTCGCCGTTCAGGCCATCGGCCGCCGCGCCACAGAAACTGCCGTCGGCAAAGCGTGCCGCGGCCATGCCGGTGTAGTGCATGCCGACGATGGCGATGCCCATGATCACCGCAGCACCGCCGCGGATCAGGCGAACATAAGGCGCGTGCCGACGCAGGCGGAAAGCGATCCACAATGCCGCGCCCGACGCGCCGACGGCGATCAGCAATGAGGCGCTAAACAGTGCAGGGTCGTAATCGATGCCCGGCTGCATGCGCATGGCGGCCATGCCGGTGTAATGCATAGCACTGATGCCAGCGCCCATCACCAGCGCGCCGAACGCCAGTTGCCAGGCCGGCAGTTGTGGCTGGCTGACCAGCCACAGAGCAAAACCGCAGGACAGGACCGCAATCAATAGGGACAGCGCCGTAAGGGAAACGTCATAGCCCAGGTCGATCGGCAATGTGAATGCGAGCATGCCGATGAAATGCATCGACCACACGCCAACCCCCATCGCAAAAGCGCCGCCCGCCGTCCACAGATGCACCGCCCGGCCTGTGGCCGTGGCGATGCGACCGGTGAGGTCGAGCGCGGTATAAGAGGCAAGTATCGCCACACAAAGCGATATGAAAACCAGCGTAAGGGAATAACTACCAATGAGCATGGGACTTCTCGCGACCGCCCCGCCGTGGTGCATTCATTCTCGGGGAGCAAAGTCGGCGATTGTACTGGTTCCGCGGACGAACGCACTCACAAAGTCATCAAAAGGCCATCAAGGTGACGGTAACTCAAGACACGTGACCTGTAGGAGCGAGGCTTGCCCGCGAAGAACGATGACGCGTAATACCTGAAGAACCGCGGCGCATTCTTCGCGGGCAAGCCTCGCTCCTACAGGATCTTCTTCGCTCGGTTTTATTGACTTGTGCTATTGCTTGTCGCTCACCTGAAGCTGCCCGTCCCACCCGCCGCCCAGTGCGGCGATCAATTGCACGCTGGCGATCAAGCGGCTCTGCAGCAAGCTCAGCACGTTGCGCTCATTGCTCAATGCCGTGGCCTGAACCACCACCACATCCAGATAGGCAATCAACCCGGCCCGGTACTGATTCCGGGTCAAACGCAAGGACTCGCGCGCCGCCTCCAGGGCTTCCTGACGCACCTTGGCTTCGTCTTCCAGCACCTTGAGCTGCACCAGATAGTTTTCCACTTCACGGAAGCCGTCGAGCACGGTCTGGCGGTACTTGGCGACGGTTTCGTCATAGGCCGCTTCGCTGCGATCGACTTCCGCCGAGCGCTGCCCACCGTCGAACAGGGTCATGGCCAGTTGCGGACCGACCGACCAGAAGCGGTTCGGCACGCTGATCCAGTTGTTAGAGGTGCTGCTGCTATAACCGCCGTTCAGGCTCAGGGTCAGGTCTGGGTAGTAGGCGGCTTTGGCCACGCCGATATTGGCGTTGGCGGCCATCACCGAGCGCTCGGCGGAGGCGATGTCCGGGCGGCGTTCCAGCAACTGCGAAGGCAGGCTCAACGGCACCTGCGGCAATGCCGGGATGTCTTGGGTTTCAGCCAGCCTGAACTCGGCCGGCGGCAGGCCAATCAGTACAGCGATGGCGTTCTCGAACTGCGCGCGCTGCCAGATCAGGTCGACCATCTCTGCCTGGGTGCTTTTGAGCTGAGTGGTGGCCTGGGCCACTGCGTCCTTGCCCGAGACACCGGCTCGGTACTGGTTTTCGGTCATGGTCAGCGAGCGCTGATAAGCCTCGACCGTCGCTTCCAGCAGGCGTTTCTGTTCGTCGATCACCCGTAGTTGCAGATAGTTCTGCACCAGCTCCGATTGTTGGCTCAGGCGCATCGCCGCCAGGTCGGCAAAACTCGCCTCGGCGTTGGCGGTGTCAGCTTCCAGGCCTCGGCGCAATTTGCCCCAGACGTCCGCTTCCCAGCTGACCCCGGCCTGCGCGGTGTAGGTGTCGCGAATACCGCTGGAAGAACTGCTCAGGCTCGAACTGCTGCTGCCGGTGCCCTGGCTGGAACGGGTTTTCCCGACGGTCAGGTCCACCGTCGGGAAAAACGCCCCCCGGGCGCTGCGCACCAAGGCCTGGGCCTGGCGGTACTGGGCTTCGGACTGGGCGACGGTCTGGTTGGCGCTGTTGAGTTTTTCGATCAGGCCGTTGAGCTGCTGATCGCCATACAGCTCCCACCAGGCACCACGGGCCAGAGAATCACTGGGATTGGCCTGACGCCAGCCAGCCGCTTCCTTGTACTGCGCCAGCGCGGCGGCTTGCGGGCGCTGGTAATCCGGGCCGATGGCGCAGGCACTGAGCATCGCCACGCACAGCGACAGGCTCAGCAAACGCGAACCTCGGGCCGTGATCAGCGGTGCAGCCAGGTTGATAAGCGAACGGTCAGTCATAGCGGAGTTTCCAGAGCAGCATCGGTACGCACCCCACGCCAGCGGTTGAACCGATGGCGCAGATTGTCGAGATAGAGGTAAACCACCGGGGTGGTGTAAAGCGTCAGCACCTGGCTGAAGACCAGCCCGCCGATGATGGTCAGGCCCAGCGGCTGACGCATTTCCGCCCCTTCGGCACGACTCAGCAGCAACGGCAAGGCGCCAAGAATTGCCGCCAGGGTGGTCATCAGAATCGGTCGCAGCCGTTGCAGACAAGCGCTGCGGATCGATTCCAGCGGCTCCATGCCTTGATGCCGTTCCAGTTGCAGTGCCAGGTCGATCATCAGAATCGCGTTCTTCTTCACCACGCCAATCAGCAGGAACAGCCCGAGCAAGGAGATCAGGCTGAACTCGCCGCCCAGCACATAGATCGACAGCAACGCTCCGACCCCGGCCGACGGCAAGGTCGAGAGAATGGTCAGCGGGTGGATGTAGCTTTCATACAGCACGCCCAACACCAGATATACCGCCACCAGCGCGCCGAGAATCATCCACGGCTGGCTCTTCTGGGTCGCGGCGAACGCATCGGCGGTACCGGCCATTTTCGCGATGACGTCTTCCGGCAAACCAACCTTGGCAATCGCCCGCTCAATCGCCGCCGAGCCCTGCTCCACCGTCACGCCTTCGGCCATGTCGAACGCGATGCTTTCCGAAGCGAACTGGCCTTCGTGGCTGACCCGGTCGTCTTCCAGGCTGTTTTCATAGTGCGCTATGGTGGACAACGGAATCCGCGCACCATCGGCCGTGATCACCTGCACCTGCTTGAGCGTGATCGGGTCCTGGGCGTATTTCGGGTTGACCTCCATCACCACCTGATACTGGTTGAGGCTGTCGTAGATCGTCGAAATCTGCCGCTGGCTGTAGGCGTTGTTCAACACCGAAGTGACCATGTCCATGTCCGCGCCCAGACGCTTGGCCTGATCGCGATCGACGATCAGGGTCACTTGCTGGGCGCCACGGCCTTCGCGTGCGTCGATTGCCGTCAACTCCGGCAGCGCCTTGAGGGCGGTGACGACTTTCGGATACCACTCGCGCAACGCGCCGAGATCGCCGCTTTGCAGGATGTAGGAATATTGCGAGGAGGTTTGCTCGCGGCCGCCGCCAAATTGCAGGTCCTGATCCGCCATCAGCATCAATTGCGCACCGGGCACCTTGGGCATTTCCTTGCGCAGGCGTTCGATGACTTTCTGCGCGGACAGATTGCGCTCCTTGATGGGCTTGAGCCGGACCAGCATGAAGGCGTTGTTGGTGCCGTTGTTGCCACCGATGAACCCGGCGACGCTCTCCACCGCCTCATCCTTGAGCACGGCGCGGCGGAAGATTTCCATCTTCGGCTGCATCACGCTGAATGACAGCCCGTCGTCGCCGCGCACGAAACCGATCAACTGACCGGTGTCCTGCTGAGGCAAGAAGGTTTTAGGAACAACGACATACAACGCGATATTCACGCCAATCGTCACGAACAGGCTGAGCAGTGTCAGCCGACGGTGACGCAATACCCAGTCAAGGCTGGTGGCGTATTTGCCGACCATCCACTCGTTGGTCCGCTGGCTCCAGCGCTGCAGGCGGTTTTCCTGCCCCGGCGTGTGCGGCTTGAGCCAGCGCGCGCAGAGCATCGGCGTCAGCGTCAGCGACACCAGCAACGACACCACAATGGCCGCCGCGAGGGTGATGGAAAACTCGCGGAACAGGCTTTCGATGATCCCGCCCATGAACAGGATCGACAGGAACACCGCCACTAGCGAGACGTTCATCGACAGCAGCGTGAAGCCGACTTCCTGGGCCCCGAGGTAGGCCGCCTTCATCGGCGGCACGCCCTTGTCGATGTGCCGGGAAATGTTCTCCAGCACCACGATGGCGTCGTCCACCACCAGCCCGGTGGCCAGGATCAGCGCCATCAGCGACAGGTTGTTCAGGGAGAACCCGTAGAGGTACATCACCGCAAATGTGCCCACCAGCGACACCGGCACCGCCAGGGTCGGAATCAGCGAGGCACGCAAGTTACCGAGGAACAGGAACACCACCAGAATCACCAGCGCCACCGCAATCAGCAGGGTCATTTCCGCTTCATGCAGGGTGGCCTTGATCACCGGCGAACGGTCCATCGCCAGGTTCAGCTTGACGCTGGCTGGCAGCACAGCCTGCAGCGCCGGCAATTGCGCCTTGATCTCGCTGACCGTCTCGATGATGTTGGCGCCAGCCTGGCGGTTGATCACCAGCAACACCGCCGCGTCGTCGTTGAAGAACCCGCTGTTGTAGCGGTCCTCGACGCCGTCGCTGACCTTGGCCACATCTTTCAGGCGCAGGGCCGCGCCGTCCGCGTAGTGAATGATCAGCGACTCGTAATCCTTGGCCTTTTCCAGCTGATCGTTGGCCTGCACCTGCCACAGCCGCTGGCCGTCTTCGACCGAGCCCTTGGGCCGGCGCACGTTGGCGTTGGCGATGGTGTTGCGCACATCGTCCAGCGCCACGCCGTATTGGTTCAGTGCCTGGGGTTCGAGTTCGATGCGCACCGCCGGCAACGAACTGCCGCCGATCTGCACTTCCCCCACGCCCTGCACCTGGGACAGGCTCTGGGACAGGATCGTCGAGGCGAGGTCGTAGAGTTGGCCTTTTTCCAGCACATCCGAGGTCAGCGACAGCACCATGATCGGCGCCTGGGACGGGTTGACCTTCTTGTAGGTCGGCATGCTGCGCATTCCGCTGGGCAGCAAATTGCGCGAGGCGTTGATCGCCGCCTGCACTTCCCGCGCCGCGCCGTTGATGTCGCGGTCCAGGTCAAATTGCAGAATCACTCGCGTCGAACCCTGGCTGGAACGACTGCTCATGGTGTTGACCCCGGCGATGGCGCCGAATGAGCGTTCAAGCGGCGTGGCCACGGTCGAAGCCATGACCTCCGGGCTCGCACCGGGCAGGCTCGCCTGGACCACGATCACCGGGAAGTCCATCTGCGGCAACGGCGACACCGGCAACAGGCCAAAGCTCACACCGCCCAGCAGCATGATCGCCAGGCTCAACAACATCGTTGCGACCGGGCGCTTGATAAAAGGTCCGGACAGGTTCATGGCTGTTCTACCGGTTCCACAGACTCGGACTTACGGCCCCAGCGCCGCCCGAGGCGGTCGAAGTACAAGTAAATGACAGGCGTGGTAAACAGCGTCAGCACCTGACTCACCAGCAAGCCACCGACCATCACCAGACCCAAAGGCTGGCGCAGTTCCGCGCCGGAACCGGTGGCCAGCATCAATGGCACCGCACCGAACAATGCTGCCAGGGTGGTCATCAGAATCGGCCGGAAGCGCAGAAGCGCGGCCTGATAGATCGCCGTTTCCGGGTCCATGCCCTGATTGCGTTCCGCCTCAAGCGCGAAGTCGATCATCATGATCGCGTTCTTTTTCACGATGCCGATCAGCAGGATGATGCCGATGATCGCGATCATCCCCAGGTCATTGCCGCTCAACAGCAACGCCAGCAAGGCGCCGACCGCCGCCGAGGGCAAGGTCGAGAGAATGGTGATCGGGTGAATGTAGCTCTCGTAGAGCACGCCAAGCACGATGTACATGGTCACCACCGCCGCCAGAATCAGCAGCAAGGTGCTCGACAGCGACGCCTGGAACGCTTCGGCCGCGCCCTGGAACTGGGTCTGCACGCCAATCGGCATGCCGATGTCTTTCTGCACCTGATCGATGATCTCCACCGCATGCCCCAGTGCCACGCCGGGCGCCAGGTTGAAGGACATCATCACCGCCGGAAACTGGCCGATGTGAGTGATCGCCAGTTGCGCCTGACGTTCCTCGACATGCGCCAGGCTGGACAGGCGCACCTGACCGCCGTCGGTGGTCTTGACGTGAATCTGGTTCAGCGCATCCGGGCCGATTTTCTCGCCGGACTGCGACTGCAACACCACGCGGTATTGGCTGGCCTGGGTGTAAATGGTGGAAATCTGCCGCTGACCGAAAGCGTCGTACAGCGCGTCGGTGATGTTCGACACCGATACGCCGAGCCGCGATGCCGCATCACGGTCGATCACCAGATACACCTGCAAGCCCTTGTCCTGCAAATCGCTGGCGACGTCGGTCAGCTCCGGCCGTTGGGCCAGGGCTTCCACCAGACGCCCGCTCCACAGGCTGAGCAGCTCGGAATCCGGCGAGGACATGCTGAACTGGTACTGCGTGCGGCTGACCCGATCTTCGATCGTCAGGTCCTGCACCGGCTGCATGAACAGGCGAATGCCGATCAGCTTGTCCAGTTCCGGTTGCAGACGCGCAATCACTTCGGTGGCACTCAGGTCGCGATTGCTGTGGGATTTGAGGTTGATCAGCAGCCGGCCACTGTTCAGCGTCGAGTTGTCGCCATCGACTCCGATGTAGGACGACAGGCTCTCGACCGCCGGATCGGCCAGGATCACCTTGGCCAGTTCCTGCTGGCGCTCGCTCATCGCCGCAAAGGAAATCGACTGCGGCGCCTCGGAAATACCCTGGATCACCCCGGTGTCCTGCACCGGGAAGAAGCCCTTGGGCACCACCATGTACAGGAACACGGTCAACGCCAGCGTGCCGATGGCCACCATCAGTGTCAGCGGCTGGTGCTTGAGAACCCACTTTAACTTGCGCCCGTAAGCCGCGATCATCCAGTCAATTGCGGCGCCACTGGAGCGGTAGAACCGGCCCTGTTCTGCTTCCTTGGGCTCACGCTTGAGCAGCCGCGCGCACATCATTGGCGTCAGGGTCAGGGACACCACGAGTGAAATCAGGATCGCCACCGCCAGCGTGATCGCGAACTCGCGGAACAAGCGCCCCACCACGTCGGCCATGAACAGCAGCGGAATCAGTACCGCGATCAGCGACAGGGTCAGGGAAATCAGAGTGAAGCCGATCTGTTTGGCACCCTTGAGCGCGGCTTGCAGTGGGCTGTCACCCTCCTCGATGAAGCGGGAAATGTTCTCCAGCATGACGATCGCATCGTCCACCACAAAACCGGTGGCGATGGTCAGCGCCATCAGGGTCAGGTTATTGACCGAAAAGCCTGCGAGGTACATCACGCCGAAGGTGCCGATCAACGACAGCGGCACGGCCACCGATGGAATGATCGTGGCGCTGGCCCGCCTCAGGAACAGGAACGTGACCATCACCACCAGCGCGATGGCGATCAGCAGTTCATGTTGCACGTCGGTGACCGAGGCGCGGATGGTCTGGGTACGGTCGGTCAACACGGTGACTTCAAGGCCGGCCGGCAGGTTGTCGGTGATGCTCGGCAGCAAGGCCTTGATTCGGTCGACCACTTCGATCACGTTGGCGCCGGGCTGGCGCTGGATGTTCAGCAGCACGGCCTGGTTTTCATTGGCCCATGCCGCCAGACGCTCGTTCTCGGCTCCATCGACAATTTCTGCCACATCCTTGAGCCGCAACGGCGCGCCGTTGCTGTAGGCGAGGATCAGGTTGGCGTAGTCCTTGGGTGACGTCAGTTGGTCGTTGGCGTCGAGCATCGACACCCGGGTCGGGCCGTCGAAGTTGCCCTTGGGCTGATTGACGTTGGAGGCGCCAATCAGGGTGCGCACATCCGACAGGTTCAGGCCGTTGGCCGCCAGAGCCTCCGGGTTGACCTTGATCCGCACCGCCTGACGCTGGCCACCGGCAATGCTGACCATGCCAACACCGCTGATCTGGGCAATTTTCTGCGCCATGCGGGTGTCGACCAGATCATTGAGTTTGGGCAACAGCATCGTTTTGGAGGTGATGGCCAGGGTCAGCACCGGGGTGTCCGCCGGGTTGACCTTGTTGTACACCGGCGGTGCCGGCAAATCCTTGGGCAGCAAGTTGGTCGCGGCGTTGATCGCGGCCTGCACCTGCTGCTCGGCGACGTCCATGTTGATGTCGAGGCTGAACCGCAGGGTCAGCACCGAGGCGCCGCCGGAACTGGTGGATGCCATCTGGGTCAGCCCGGGCATCTGCCCGAACTGACGCTCCAGCGGCGCCGTCACGGCGCTGGTCATGACATCCGGGCTGGCGCCGGGATAGAGCGTCATGACGCGAATGGTCGGGTAATCCACCTGGGGCAATGCCGACACCGGCAGCAGCCGATAAGCGATTACACCGGCCAGAATAATGGCCAGCATACTCAGGGTCGTGGCGACCGGGCGAAGGATGAACAGCCGCGAGATGTTCATGCGCCGCCCTTTTTCACCTTGTCGGTGGTCGCGGGTTCAGTCGCATCGGCCGCCGACTTGCCTTGCAGGTGCTCGGTCGGGGTGGTCGGCACATCCTTGCTGTCGTTGACGACCTCCACTTCGCTGCCTTCTTTCAGGCGGTCGGTGCCTTCCAGCACCACCCGATCACCAGCGGCCAGGCCCTCGGTAATCACCGTGTTGTCACCGTCACTGGCGCCGACTTTCAACTGGCGGATGGTGACCTTCTTGTCGCCATCCATGGCATAGACGAACGTGCCGTTGGTGCCGAACTGGATCGCCGCCGAAGGCGCAAGCACCACGCCTTTGAGGGTGTCGGCCAGCAAGTGGACGTTGACGAACTGATTGGGGAACAGTGCTTGATCACGGTTCTCGTAACGGGCCTTGAATTTCAGGGTGCCGGTGGTGACGTCGATCTGGTTGTCCAGGCTCTGCAACACGCCAGTGGCCTGCAATTGGGTATCGCCACGGTCCCAGGCTTCGGCGGGCAGTTTGGCGCCGGCGCGATAGCGGGCGAGCACGACGTCGAGGCTGTTTTCCGGCAGAGTGAAGGCAACGCTGATCGGTTGAGTTTGGGTGATGATCGCCAGTGCCGTGGTGTCGTTGGCCGCCACAAGGTTGCCGACGTCCAGCTGACGCAAGCCCACACGCCCGGCGATCGGCGCGCGGATTTTGGTGAATTCCAGATTGAGCTTGGCGTCGTTGACCGCCGCCTGATTGGTCTTGACCGTGCCCTGGTACTGGGCGACCAGTGCTTCGGCGGTGTCGAGGGTTTGCTTGGCGATACTGTCTTCGCGGTACAGGCCGCGATAGCGCTCGACATCGACTTGGGCATTCTTCAGTTGTGCCTGATTCTGCAGCAAGGTGCCTTCAGCCTGGAGCAAGGCGTTCTGGTAAGGACGCGGATCGATTTCGGCCAGCAAGTCGCCCGCCTTGACCATCTGCCCTTCTTCGAACGAAATCTTGATCAGTTCGCCGCCCACCCGGCTGCGCACATTGATGGTGTTCAGCGCGGTCACGGTACCCAGCGCCTTGTAATACAGCGGGAAATCGCCTTTGACCGCTGGCGCCACGCGCACCGGGACCGGACCGGTCGCCCCGCCGAACCCCGGACGCATCCCTCCCGACCTGCCGGTGTGTCCGGCAACGGCTTTCTGCCCTGCACCTTCTTTCGGCGCAGCGCCGCCGGGCCAGAATTTCCAGCACAGAGCGGCGATGACCAACAGGACAAGCAGGCCAAACAGCCAGCGACGGGGGTTACGGGAAGCTGAGGATTGCATTGAGTGATCAACCATTGGGCGCGTGGGCTTTTACATGAGGCTGAACGATAAGCACTGGCGGGTCTGAAGCAAAGCGCCTTTACCGGCAATTTACCTTCGGCTTACGTAACAGGAAGTTTGGTTAAGACACTGAAGCACAAATGAAAACGGCCTGGACAGAGGGGGCGTTCTCAATTAATTACCCCGCCGCGCCGGGTCTGCTGTTGTGCAGGGCAAGGCGCGAGAAGCGTGGTTTGGTCATTCCAAATAAGCTTCGAGCAACGCAGCCCTGCACAACAGCAGGCCCGGCCCTTCGGGTTGTGCCTTAAAGCG